>OOCE01000013.1_pt1 | contig 56181 bp, 46 predicted proteins | sample 1671421 | NCBI WGS metagenome assembly OOCE01 (sample SAMN06348155, study PRJEB24527) | human gut metagenome | biome: human gut; feature: ankylosing spondylitis patient; material: feces | host: Homo sapiens | place: China | collected 2015-10 | reverse complement strand
AAAAAGATACTCCTTGTGCAGCTATACGGCTGCACAAGGAGTATCTTCAATATAACGATAGAACAACACTGCGTCCAAAACAAGTGTCAGGCGTTTTTTATCAGCGCTCAATGGAACAGCTTCTGCCCGATCCAGATGCAGATGCAGGCGCCGATGACTGAAATGATAAAGGACGTGATGCTGCCGGTGGCATAAATGCCGAACAGGCCGAACACGAATTCGCCCACAAAGCTGCCCAGGATGCCCATGAGGATGTTGCGGCCGAGCGAAGTCTCCGTGCCCATGAAGCGGCCGGCCACATAGCCTGCCAGCGCACCCACCAGCACGCCTGCGACCAGAGAAGCGATCACGCCCACCAGTGAGAACAGGCCCATCAGACAGCCCACCAGAATGCAGAGCAGGGTGATGATCAGCAGAATCGTCAATGTAATCATAAAAAATACCTCCTTATTGCGCCGTGTCTGCGCCGGACTGTTCCCGGGCGTAGCGGCAGATATCATTCAGACAGCATTTTTCGCATTCCGGCTTGCGGGCATTGCACACAGCGCGGCCGTGCATCACAAAGCGGTGGCACAGGTCGCTGCCCTCTTCCGGCGGAATGATCTTCCACAGGGCCATTTCCACCTTCTGCGGCTCCTTGATGCCGTCCACAAGGCCGATCTTGTTGCACAGACGGATGCAGTGGGTGTCGGTGACAATGGCCGGTTTGCCGAACACATCGCCCATGATCAGGTTGGCGCTCTTGCGGCCCACGCCGGGCAGCGCCAGCAGCTCCTCAAAGGTAGTAGGCACCTGGCAGTTGTACTTGTCCCGCAGCATGCGCATGCAGGCCGAGATATCCCGTGCCTTGGAGTGCCCCAGTCCGCAGGGCTTGACGATGGCCTCGATGTTCTCCGGCTCGGCAGCGGCCAGTGCGGCCACGCTGGGGTAGCGGGCAAACAGGTCCTCCACTACGATATTCACCCGGGCGTCCGTGCACTGGGCCGCCAGCCGCACGCTGACCAGCAGCTGCCAGGCGTGGTCGTAGTCCAGTGCGCAGCCGGCATCCGGATATTCTTTTTTGAGCCGGTCGATCACCTCCAGCGCCAGTTTCTTTTTGGCGGTGAGATCTTCCGGCTCCTTTTTACGGGCGGGCATACCGTCGCCTCCTTTCGGCAAAAAAATGTTTTCCTTATCATAGCATGTTTCGACCGGTTTGTAAACGCCTGCCCGGAATTATCTGAGAATCATTTTCAGAAAATCTCTTGTCCTCCGCGCAGAAATGCGCTATACTATAGAAAAACACTGGGGGATTCCCCGGCATGGGAGGGAAACACAATGAACGAACCACTGGCGCAGCGCCTGCGGCCCAAAACGCTGGCAGATGTGTGCGGGCAGCAGCATCTGCTGGCCCCGGGCAGGGTGTTTCGCCGCACCATCGAGAGCGGACGCATCCCCAACATGATCTTCTACGGCCCGTCCGGTACCGGCAAGACCACAGTGGCCCGCATCATCGCAGAGAACAGCGGCATGACTCTGCACAAGCTCAACGGCACTTCCTGCGGCACCGGCGACATCAAGGCGGTGCTCAAGGACATCGGCACGCTGGCGGGGGCGGGCGGCATCCTGCTGTATCTGGACGAGATCCAGTACCTGAACAAAAAACAGCAGCAGAGCCTGCTGGAGTGCATCGAGGACGGCTCGGTCACCCTCATTGCATCCACCACCGAGAACCCGTATTTCTACATCTATAATGCATTGCTGTCCCGGTGCACGGTGTTCGAGTTCAAATCCCTGTCCGCCGCCGACGTGGAGCAGGGCCTGCACAATGCCCTCAAAAAGCTGTCGGAAGGGGAGAACACCCCGGTGCGCATGGACGAGGACGCCTGTGCCTATCTTGCCGAGAGTGCGGGCGGCGATTTGCGCAAGGCACTGGGCTGCCTGGATTTTGCGGTCACGGCGGCCCCGGTGGAAGAGGGTGCCCGGCACATCACGCTGGATATGATCCGGCAGGTTACCCGCCGCACAGCCATGCGGTACGACCGGGAGGGTGATGATCACTACGACATCGTGTCGGCCTACCAGAAGTCCATGCGCGGCTCTGACCCGGACGCGGCATTGCACTATCTGGCCCGTCTGCTGGAAGCCGGCGACCTGCCCTCGGCCTGCCGCCGTCTGATGGTGTGCGCCTGCGAGGATGTGGGCCTTGCCTACCCGCAGATCATCCCCATCGTCAAGGCGGCGGTGGATGCGGCCAACATGGTGGGTCTGCCGGAAGCACGCCTGCCGCTGGCCGACGCGGTGATCCTGGTGGCCACCAGCCCCAAATCCAACAGCGCCCATGACGCCATCAATGCAGCCATCGCGGATGTGCAGGCCGGGCGCACCGGGCCCATCCCGCGTCAGCTGCAGAACAAGCACTTTGACGGCGAGGATGCTCTGGTAAAAGGGCAGAACTACAAGTACGCTCACGACTACGACCACCATTGGGTCAAACAACAGTATCTGCCGGATGCCCTCAAGGACGTGAAATACTACACCTACGGCGACAACCGTACCGAACAGGCGGCCCGCGCCTACTGGGCAAAGATCAAAGGCGAGGAAAACGTCTGAACCCAAAAACAAGAAAAGGAGAACGATATGCGCTATTCCAAACAGCGTGAGCTGGTCATGCAGACGGTGGAGAACCTCTGCGACCACCCCACTGCCGAAGAGATTTACGACACCGCTGCAAAGGAATGCCCGGGCCTGAGCCTTGGCACCGTGTACCGCAACCTGAACAGTCTGGTGGAGGCAGGCCGCGTGCGCCGGGTGTCCATCCCCGGCCAGGCCGACCGGTTCGACCATACGCTGGCCTGGCACAGCCACCTGTACTGCACGGTGTGCGGCGGCGTGACCGATGCCGAGGTGGACGAAAAGCAGGTGACGAAGCTGGTACGCGGCCAGAAGGGCCGGGTGCAGGACTGCGCCGTGGTGTTCATCGGCGTGTGCGAAAGCTGCTGTGCAGCACAAAAAGCGGTCTCCGAGGCGTAAACTTTGCCCGGACCCCCTTGCCCACAGCGGCCAAAGAGTGTATACTAAGGAGAGCTATTCATAAAAGCGGAAAAAAGAGTGTTCACCGTACGGGGGCTTTTCCCGGCGGAGAAGGATGGTTTGATTGGAATACATTAGTTTTGAGCATAATAACATCGCCGCTGATCTGGTAAAGCAGGCTTACGACACCCCGCCGCTGGCCTTTGTGCACAGCTACGGCTGCCAGCAGAACGTCAACGACGGCGAGCGCATCAAGGGTGTGCTGGTGGATATCGGCTACGGTCTGTGCGACAAGCCGGAGGACGCCGACCTGATCCTCTTCAACACCTGCGCTGTGCGTGAGCACGCCGAGCAGCGGGTGTTCGGCAACGTGGGTGCCCTCAAGGGCCTCAAGGAGAAGAAGCCCGGCCTGATCATCGGCCTGTGCGGCTGCATGGCCAACCAGAAGCATGTGGTGGAAAAGCTGCGCCAGAGCTACCCTTATGTGGACCTCGTGTTCGGCGTGGACGGCATCGACACCCTGCCGCAGCTCATCGCCCAGAAGCTGCAGAAGCATAAGCGTGTGCTGCTGGACCCCGCCCAGCGCCCGGTGATCGTGGAGAACATCCCCATCCGGCGCGAGAGCGAGTTCCGCGCCTGGCTGCCCATCATGTACGGCTGCGATAATTTCTGCACCTACTGCATCGTGCCCTACGTCCGCGGCCGCGAAAAGAGCCGCAAGCCCGGCGACATCCTGGCCGAGTTCCGTGGACTGGTGGAGGCCGGCTACAAGGAGATCACCCTGCTGGGTCAGAACGTGAACAGCTATGGCAAGGGCCTGGAAGAGCAGATCGACTTCTCCGACCTGCTCAACCTGCTGTGCACCGTGCCCGGCGACTACCACATCCGGTTCATGACCAGCCACCCCAAGGACGCCAGCCATAAGCTCATTGATACCATTGCCGCTCAGCCGAAACTGTGCAAGCACCTGCATCTGCCGGTGCAGTGCGGCTCCGACCGGCTGCTGCAGCAGATGAACCGCCATTACACCATCGAGCAGTATCTGGAGCTCATCGAGTACGCCCGCAAGACCGTGCCCGGCATCACCTTCTCCAGTGACATCATCGTCGGCTTCCCCGGTGAGACGGAAGAGGATTTTGTCAAGACGCTGGAATTGGTGCAGAAGGTGGGCTATATGCAGCTGTTCACCTTCATCTACTCCAAGCGCACCGGCACCAAGGCTGCCGAACTGCCGGACCCCACCCCCCGCAAGGAAAAGACCGACCGCATGAGCCGCCTGCTCAAGGTGCAGGACGAGATCGCCATGGCGCTGGTCAAAGGCCAGGTGGGCCAGACCGTGCAGGTGCTGGTGGAAGGCTACGGCCGCAGCGAGGGCACCCTCTCCGGAAGACTCGACAACAACCTGACGGTGGAGTTCACCGCCGACCCGGCACTGCTGGGCCAGTATGCGATGGTCCGGCTGACCGGTGCCCGTGCTACCGTGCTGCTGGGTGAGCTGGCAGACTGAGAGAAAACGCGATTCCGGGGCCGTGTGCCCCTGAAACAATAAAAAGCGACAAGGAGAACAACTACCATGGATTGCATTGATCTGTTCAAGCGCGCTGCAGTGGCCCTGCAGACCGACCCCCGTTACCTGGCACTGGACCAGGCCCGCAAGGCAAACGACAACGACGAGAACCTGCAGAACCTGATCGGCGAGTTCAACCTGGCCCGCATGGACCTGAACAACGAGATCGGCAAGAGCGAGCGCGACGACGCCCGTATCACCGAGCTGAACGAGAAGGTCAACAACCTCTACGGCCAGATCATGGGCGACGAGGGCATGACCGCCTACAACGAGGCCAAGCGCGAGTGCGAAAATCTGGTCAACTACATTGATGCCATCATCAACACTGCCATGAACGGCGGCGACCCGATGACCGTGCAGGAGCCTTCCACTTCCTGCACCGGAAGCTGCTCCACCTGCGGCGGCTGCCACTAACACGATCCGGAACAAAACGCGGCTGTGCAATGCAGACCGCGTTTTGTTTGCAAAAGGCGGTTACCGGCCGCAAACCATGCACAGAACCATCGAACGGGGAGAGAGGGAAAACCATGGCAGAGCTGTCGCCCATGATGCAGCAATATCTGGAAATCAAAAAACAACACAAGGACGAGATCCTGTTCTACCGCATCGGCGATTTTTACGAGATGTTCTTTGAGGATGCCCTCACAGCGTCCAAAGAGCTGGATCTGACCCTGACCGGCAAGCAGTGCGGTCTGGAAGAGCGGGCCCCCATGTGCGGCGTGCCCTTCCACAGCTACGAGGGCTATGTGGCGCGTCTGATCGCCAAGGGCTACAAGGTGGCCATCTGTGAGCAGGTGGAGGACCCTGCCAAGGCCAAAGGGCTGGTCAAGCGCGACATCATCCGCGTGGTCACCCCCGGCACGGTCATCGAGAGCAGCATGCTGCAGGATGACCGCAACAATTACATTGCCAGCATCTATCTCAAGGGCAAAAAAGCGGGTCTCTGCTTTGCGGACGTCTCCACCGGCACGGCCCACATCACCGAGCTGGCGGCGGACAAGATCGCCCCGGCGGTGATCACCGAGCTGTGCCGCTTCCACCCCAGCGAAGTGCTGATGAACCCCGGCCTGCTGGACTGCCGCGAAGTGACGGCCTACATCAAAAAGAATATGACTTGCTCGGTGGAGCTGGTGGAGGATGAGCGCTATGCGCCGGGTCTGGTGGCGGCTTCGCTGGAGAGCCAGTTCGGTCGTGACTGGCCCCAGACCACCGGCATGGCCGAAAACGGTCTGGTACGGTTTGCCATGGCGGCACTGCTGGAGTATCTGCACGACACCCAGATCAAGGGCGTGGAGCGCCTGAAAACCGTGGTGACCTACAACGAGGCACAGTTCATGCGTCTGTCGCCGGTCACCCGGGCCAATCTGGAACTCACCGAGACGCTGCGCGGCCGCGAAAAGCGGGGCACGCTGCTCTGGGTGCTGGACAAGACCAGCACGGCCATGGGCAAGCGCATGCTGCGCAGCTGGATCGAACAGCCGCTGTTGTCCAGCAAGCTCATCAACCAGCGCCTCAACGCGGTGGAGAGCCTTGTGCGGCAGACCGTCGTGCGCGGCGACCTGACCGACGAGCTGCACTACATTGCCGACATGGAGCGCCTGATGACCCGCACGGTCTATGGCTCGGCCACCCCCAAGGAGATCTATACGCTGGCCCAGACCTGTGAGCATCTGCCGGTCCTCCGGCAGCAGGCAACGGCCTGCGGCTGCCCGGAGCTGGCAGAGCTGGCGGAGGAGATCGACCCGCTGGAGGACATCAAGGCCCGCATCTATGCGGCCGTGGACCCGGATGCACCGTCCACCCTGAAGGACGGCGGCGTTATCGCCAAGGGCTACCACACCGAGGTGGACGAGCTGCGCTCCATCCGCGACAACACCAAGGGTGTGCTGGCCCAGCTGGAAGCCCGCCTGCGGCAGGAGACCGGCATCCCCAAGCTGAAGATCGGCTACAACCATGTGTTCGGCTACTACATCGAGGTCAGCAACTCCTACAAGAGCATGGTGCCGGAGACCTACATCCGCAAGCAGACCCTGACCAGCGGCGAGCGCTACATTACGCAGGAGCTCAAGGAGCTGGAAAGCAAGATCCTGGGCGCACACGAGCGGCTGATCACGCTGGAGCGCCGCCTGTTCGACGAGCTGCTGGAGAGCATCAGCGCCCAGCTGGACCGCATCCAGCGCACAGCCAACGCCGTGGCAAAGCTGGATGTGCTGACCGCCCTGGCGCAGGTGGCGGCGGAGAACAACTACTGCCGCCCCGTGGTGGATGACAGCGACGAGCTGACCATCACCGAGGGCCGCCACCCCGTGGTGGAACAGGTGCTCAAGGGCAGCCTGTTCGTGCCCAATGATACCACCCTCAACTGCGGCGAGGACCGCTGCCTGATCATCACCGGCCCCAACATGGCGGGCAAATCGACCTATATGCGTCAGAATGCGCTCATCGCGCTGATGGCGCAGATCGGCTCCTTTGTGCCGGCCGCCAGCTGCCATGTGGGCGTGGTGGATGCCATCTTTACCCGCATCGGTGCATCGGACGACCTTTCTGCCGGGCAGTCTACCTTTATGGTGGAGATGACCGAGGTGGCCGAGATCCTGAAAAACGCCACCTCCAAGAGCCTTGTGGTGCTGGACGAGATCGGCCGCGGGACCTCCACCTTTGACGGCATGAGCATTGCCCGCGCCGTGGTGGAGCACATTGCAGACCCCGCCAAGGGCCTTGGCTGCAAGACGCTGTTTGCCACCCACTACCACGAGCTGACCGAGCTGGAAGGCACCGTGGAGGGCGTGAAGAACTACAACATCGCCGTGAAGAAGCGCGGTGAGGACATCACTTTCCTGCGGCGCATCGTGCGCGGCCCGGCCGATGACAGCTACGGCATCGAGGTGGCCAAGCTGGCCGGTCTGCCCGGCAGCGTGACCCGCCGCGCCCACGAGGTGCTGCGGGCACTGGAAGCCACGGCCCCGAAAAACAAGGTGGAACAGATGGACTTTGATGCCCTGCAGGAGTACAACTCTCCGGCGGTGCCCAGCGAGATGATGGAAAAGCTGGAAGCCGTGGACGTGGAGACCCTGACCCCCATTGAGGCACTGAACTTCCTCTATGAACTCAAAAAGACCCTGAAGGGCAGCCTGAACGGCTGACCCGTTCTCCATAAAAACGCACAAGGGAGGGAACGATCATGGCCGTGATCCATGTTCTGGACAAGCACACCGCCGAGCTGATCGCAGCCGGTGAGGTAGTCGAACGTCCGGCGTCCGTTGTCAAGGAGCTGCTGGAAAACTCCATCGACGCGGGTGCCAGCCAGATCACCGTGAGCATTGAGTCCGGCGGCGTGAAGCTGATCGAGATCAGCGACAACGGCACCGGTATTGAAGCCGAATACATCTCCACTGCTTTCATCCGACACGCCACCAGCAAGATCCAGACGCCGGACGACCTTGTCAGCATCCATACACTGGGCTTCCGCGGCGAGGCATTGGCCTCCATTGCCAGTGTGGCCCGGGTGGAGCTGACCACCCGCACTGAGCAGGACGAATTTGCCACGGTGTACTGCATCGAGGGCGGGGAAGAGCTCTCCCGTGAGCCGGGCGCCCGTGCCGTGGGCACCACCATCCGGGTGCAGGATCTGTTCTACAATACCCCTGCCCGTATGAAGTTCCTCAAAAAGGACTCCAGCGAGGGCACCTTCGTGGCCGACACGGTCACCCATGTGGCCCTCAGCCACCCGGAGGTGAGCATCAAATTCATCCGGGAAGGCAAACTGCAGTACGTCACCCCCGGTGACGGTCAGCTGCGGGGCGCGGCCTACTCTGTGTTGGGCCGGGAGTTCAGCCGGGACCTTGTGGAAGTGGACAACCAGGAGGGTGTCTACCACATCAGGGGTCTCATCACCCCGCCCAAGAGCTGCCGCGCCAGCCGCAGCATGCAGCATTTTTACATCAATGGACGCTATGTCCGCAACCGTACCATCATGGCCGGTATGGAGATGGCGTTCAAGGGCACCATGATGCAGGGCAAGTTCCCTGGCGGCATCCTGCTGCTGGATATGCCGGCAGATCTGGTAGATGTGAATGTGCACCCGGCCAAGATCGAGGTGCGCTTTGCCCGGGAAAACGACATCTTTGATGTGGTTTACCATGCCGTCAAGCTGGCACTGGCCCAGCCCGGCACCGGCGAGCGGCATTTCACCTTTGAAGAAACAAAAACCAACGAAAAATCCAAGATCGAAGTATCTGACAGAGAATCGCCGGAAAATACTGTAAAGAAAAACAACTTTACAGGACTTTCTGCCATCATTCCGGGGCAGGCGGACCCGGGCACCCTCCCGCCGCAGTCCGCTCCGGCCCCGGTGGCTCCCGCAAAGCCCGCAACGAAGGCATCTGCACCTGCTGCGCCGGAAAAACCGACGGCTGCGGCACAGCCCCGCTGGAAACAGAGCGGCGTGGATGCCGACATCCTGGACCCCTTTGTTACCCTGCACAGCCCGGCCGCCCCGCAGGAAAAGCCTGCTGAACCCTTCCGTGCGGCGGCCAGCGAAACACAGTTGGACGTGGAACCGGATTTCGGTGAGACAAAAGTGCAGGCAGGCTGGAACCACATGGCGGCCTGGGACCCGCAGCCTGCCGTTCCGGTGAAAGAACCGGAAAAGCCCGCGGCGCCGGTACAGCCTGCACGGGAGGAACCGGAAGCAGCTGCCGAAGAGCCGGTGGAGCCGGAGCAGATGAACTTTGCCCCCGCCGACGGCCCGGAGCCGCTGCGCTATGTGGGCGAGGTGTTCCGTACCTATATCCTGGCCGAGCGCGGCGACGAACTGTGCCTCATCGACAAGCACGCTGCCCATGAGCGCCAGCTGTACGAAAAGCTGGCAGCCAACTACGGCAATGTGCCCAGTCAGATGCTGCTGGAGCCGACGGCCATTGACCTGTCTGCAGAGGAAAAACAGGCCCTGCTGGATCATGTGCCCCTGCTGGAAAACGCAGGGCTGGAGATCGCGGACTTTGGCGGCAACACGGTGGTGCTGCGGGCGGTCCCGGCCGATGTGGAACCGCAGAACGCCGAAAGCCTGCTCATTGAGATTGCCAACAAGCTGCTCAAGGGCGGCCACGACGCACTGAACGAGCACACCGAGTGGGTGCTGCACTCCATCTCCTGCCGTGCGGCCATCAAGGCGGGGGACAAGTCCTCCCCACAGGAGCTGCTGGCGCTGGCCGAAAAGATCCTTTCCGGCGAAGTGCCGCCTTTCTGCCCTCACGGCCGCCCCTGCGTGCTCAAGTTGACCCGAAAGGAGCTGGAAAAGCAGTTTGGACGCATCGTATAAACACCCGGTCGTGGCAGTGGTGGGCCCCACGGCCACCGGCAAAACGGCCTTGGGCGTAGCGTTGGCCGAACAGTTCAGGGGCGAAGTAATCAGCGCGGACTCCATGCAGATCTACAAGGGTCTGGATGTGGGCACCGCCAAGGTCACGCCCGAGGAGACCCACGGCATCCCGCACCACGGGGTGGACATCCTGGAACCGGACGCACCGTTCAGCGTGGCAGATTTCACTGCCATGGCGGGCCGCCTGGAGCAGAAGATCGCGGGCCGGGGGCATCTGCCCATTCTGGTGGGCGGCACCGGTTTATATGTACAGAGCTTTCTGTACGGTGTGCGCTTTACCGAAGAAAAAGCACCGGCCGGTCTGCGGGAGCAGCTGGCAGAAGAGCTGGCCCAGAAGGGCGGTGCCGCCCTTTACGCCGAGCTGCAGCAGGTGGACCCGGAAGCGGCGGCTGTCATCCACCCCAACAATCAGGTGCGGGTGCTGCGGGCGCTGGAACATTACCGCGCCACCGGCAAAAAGCTCAGCGAGCAGAAGGCGGCATCCCTGCCGCCGGAACGCCCCTACCGCAGCCTGATTTTAGGGCTGGATTTCCCGGACCGGGCGGCGCTGTACCGCCGCATCGACCTGCGGGTGGACAAAATGCTGGATGCCGGTCTGCTGGCAGAGGCGGAGCTGGTCTGGAACAACCGCAGCCGCTTCCGCACGGCAGCACAGGCCATCGGCTACAAGGAGTTCTTCCCGTATTTTGAGCAGACGGCCTCGCTGGAAGCCTGCGCGGACAAGCTCAAACAGGCCTCCCGCAACTACGCCAAGCGGCAGCTGACCTGGTTCCGCCACATGGACGGCGTGGTCTGGCTGGATGCCGGGGCACCGGAGGTGCAGCAGTGTGCCTGCCGTACCGTACAGGAATTTTTGTCGAAAGGATGATGGATAATGGCCGATAGGGCAGAAAAAAGCCGGAGGGACCGCAGGGAGCCGCATCCGCTGGCGGTGCTGGCCGGGGTGTTGGCGGCATTTTTGCTGCTGGCTGCATGCTATGTGGGATATCAGGCCCTGCACATCCTCTTCCCGCAGAATGTATATGAGACCGCACTGCCGGCCACCGTGTCGGACAACGTGGAGGCCGACGGTGTGCTGCTGTTTGATGAGGTATATGTTTCCGGCAGCAGCACGCTGGGATATCTCGCGGCCGACGGCGAGCGCGTCTCGGCCGGGACGGTTGTGGCGGAGATCTACAGCGATGCTTCCCAGGCGGTGCTGCGCCAGCAGCTCACCCAGCTGACCGAGCAGATCGACCTGCTGCAGCGTTCCCAGAACACCACCTCCCTGCAGCTGGACGCCCTGCTGCGGGAGCGCTCGGCGGCCCTTTATGACATGATGGACGAGCTGGATGCCGGAGCATACGACGAGGTGAGCAGCGGTGCCAATGCCTACCTGCTGGCCCAGAACAAGCTCTGGATCGCCACCGGCGATTCCGCCAACTTTACCGATCAGGTCACGGCTCTGACCCAGCAGGCCCAGAGCGTGCAGGCCCAGCTGGGCAACCCCACCCAGATCACCGCCCCGCAGACCGGCTACTTTGTCCGGGCGTCCAGCAGCGGGCGGCTCAATGCCGGGGCCGACGACATCCTTGCACAGGACCCGGCTCAGCTCAAGGCGTATCTGGATTCTAACCCCACCCTGCCGCTGGACGGTTGTGCTGGCAAGATCGTTTCCGGCTTCACCTGGCGCTATGTGGGCGTGTGTTCGGCCGAACAGGGCCAGAAGCTGCTGGGGCAGAACGGCAAGCCGCTGAGTTCCAGTGTGCAGATCCGCTTCCCCGGCCAGACGGACAGATCCTTCAAGGCCACCGTTTCGGAGGTGACCATTGACGAAGAACAGGGCCTGGCTCGCTTTGTGCTCACCTGCAACGTCATCAACGGCGATGTGCTCTGCCTGAACCACGCAGCAGCCCGCATCTCGGTGGGGGAGAGCACCGGCCTGCGCATCCCGGCTTCGGCGGTGCACTACCTCAAGGAGGACGGCACCGAGGCAGAGACGCAGGGCGAAAACTACATCCCAGGCGTGTACGTCAAGTACGGCAACATCGCCCGCTTCTGCAAGATCGACCCCGTGGACAACGATCATCCGCTGGTGACCGATGGCGATTACATCCTTGTTTTGCCCAAGGGAACCGACGGTTCGGTGAGTCAGGTGCGGCTTTATGACGAAATAATCGTTTCCGGACAAAATTTGTACGACGGAAAACTTTTGTAGTTATTGACATCCGTGTCAAAAAATCCGATAATAGTAAAAGCTATTTGCATTCTTTTGCAAAGTATGCCGGGCAGCCCGGCGCTGCCTGAATGAAAGGAGCAGATCATTATGTCTTTGGTAGATAGCCTCAAGAAGGGCCTGTTTGGTTCAGAGGACGAGTACGAGGATCAGTACATTGACGACGGCCCCCAGATGGTGAACAACAACAACGGTGTCGGCCTGGGCGCAGATGACGAGACCGAAGAGCCGGCCGAGGGTGCCAAGAAGAACAAGGTGGTCAACATCCACGCCACCACCCAGCTCAAGGTGGTCCTGGTCAAGCCGGAGCGCTTTGAGGATGCCAGCACCATTGCGGACCATCTGAACAACAAGCGCACCGTCGTGCTGAACCTGGAGTCCACCAACAAGGAAGTGTCCCGCCGTCTGGTGGACTTCCTGTCCGGTGTGGCCTATGCCAACAACGGCCAGATCAAGCGTGTGGCCAACAGCACCTTCATCATCACCCCGTACAACGTAGACATCATGGGTGACCTGCTGGACGAGCTGGAGAACAATGGCGCGTTCTATTGATCCGGTCGTTCATGCAGTCCGGGGCTTTGTCCCGGCCCGCACCGATGAAGAGCGCTTTCTCATGCGGCATATCGAGGACCTTGCCCGCACGGCCCAGTCCCGCGGCATTGCCCGGTATTCCGGTTTCCTGAGCGACCGCGAGCAGGAGCTTGCCCGCGCCGCTCTGGGCCGCGCCGGGCTGGAAGAAGGCTTCCGCTTTGACGGCGGCTGGCCGGAGGCGGAACGCCGGATCCTCTGCCTGGAACCGGAGTACAGCTGCCCGGAAAACCCCATCTGCTGTGTGCAGCTGCAGTGCCGTGCACAGGCCGGTGCTGTGCTGCCCGCCCACAAGGACTACCTTGGCAGCCTGATGGGGCTGGAGATCCGGCGCGAGGCGCTGGGCGACATCGTTCTGCCGCCGGATGCGCCTGGCACGGCCTATGTGTTCGCATTGGAACCGGCTGCTCGGCTGATCTGTCAGGAACTGCTGCAGGCAGGCCGCACCGAGCTGGCCACCCGACTGCTGGCACCGGACGAGGTGCCGGAGTTCCGGACGGCAGAGCGCCGGAAATGCACCGCAACGGTGTCGTCGCTGCGGCTGGACGCCGTGCTGGCCGCCATGCTGCATTGCAGCCGTGGGCAGGCCAGTGAGCTGGTCACCGCAGGCCGGGTGGAGATCAACCATCTGCCGGCGGAAAAGCCGTCGGCCCCGGTGTACGAGGGCGATGTGTTTACAGTGCGCGGCAAGGGGCGCTTTGCTCTGACGGCTCTGCCTGGAAAGAGCAAAAAGGAACGACTGATCATTGAGTTTTTTCAATATTGAAAGCAATTGGAGGAAAGAATTATGCTGACCCCGCAGGATGTCCGCTCCGTGCAATTTGAAAAAAACCTCCGCGGCTACCGCACGGAGGACGTAGACCGTTTTCTGGACAAGATCGAGGAGCAGCTGCAGCAGGATGATGCGCAGGCGGAGCAGCTCCGCAAGCAGATCGCAGATCTGACGGCGGAAAACCAGCGCCTGCACCGGGAACTGCAGAGCTATGAGGCGGACGGCGAGATGCTCAAGAGTGCGCTGATCAATGCGCAGCGCATGGGCGAGAACGTCATCCGTGAAGCCAACCAGAAGGCCGAGGAGATCATCCACCGTGCCAACCTGCGCGGCGACGACATCATCCGTGACGCCAACGAGCTGCTGCAGAAGGCAAGCGACCGCGCCGACGAGATCGAGAGCGAGGCCAACGACAAGCGTCTGGCCGAAGAGCGCGAATATGACCGTGTGCGGCTGGAAGTGACCCGCTTCAAGTCCGACGTGCTCAACCTGTACCGCAGCCATGTGGAGAGCCTGAGCCGTCTGCCGGAGTTCCAGAAGGACGAGAAGGCTGATGCCGACAAGAAGGCCGCGGACGAGCCTGCTGAACCTGCTGCAGAAGAGCCCGTGGAGGACCAGGCAGCCGTCCAGCAGCCTGAGGCGGAGGCCCCTGCACAGGAGCCGGACACCGCCGGCAAGGAAACCGATTCTGCCGCTGATGCCGAGGACGACAAGGCGGTTGAGAGCAGTGAGGATTTCTGGGAAAAAGATGAAAGCCAGCTCAAGCTGGATCCTCCTGCGGATGCAAAGCCGGACGGACCGGACTATGATGCCTTCCAGGGCGTCAAGTTCAGCGAGTAAGGCGCGTGTCCATAAGCAAATATAGAGGAGAGTGTAACCATTGGCTAAGAACAAATCTCAGTACGACAGTACCCTGAATCTGCCCAAGACTCTGTTTGAGATGCGTGCCGGTCTGCCCAAAAAGGAGCCGGTCATGCTCAAGGATTGGGACGACAACGACCTGTACAATCAGCTCATGAAGCACAACGAGGGCAAGCCGCAGTTCATCCTGCATGACGGCCCTCCGTATGCAAACGGCAACATCCACATGGGCACCGCCCTGAACAAGATCATCAAGGATATCATCATCCGCGACAAGAACATGGAGGGCTTCCAGGCTCCCTATGTGCCCGGCTTTGATACCCACGGCCTGCCCATTGAGCTGAAGGCTCTGTCCTCTCTGGGCGAGAAAAAGAAGGACATCTCCAAGCTGGAGCTGCGCCAGATCTGCGAAAAGTTTGCCACCGAGCACATCGACATCATGAGCGACCAGTTCAAGCGTCTGGGCGTCATCGGTGATTTCGAGCACCCCTACCTGACCCTGAAGCCGGAGTTTGAGGCACGCCAGATCGAGATCTTTGGCGAGATGGCCAAGAAGGGCTACATCTACAAGGGCCTGAAGCCCGTGTACTGGTGCCCGGACTGCCGCACGGCTCTGGCAGAGGCCGAGATCGAGTACGGCGAGGACGACTGCGATTCCATCTTCGTGCGTTTCCACGTCTCTCAGGACCCCAACGGTGTGCTGGCAAAGCACGGCATCCCGATGGACAAGACCTACTTTGTGATCTGGACCACCACCACTTGGACTCTGCCCGCCAACGAGGCCATCTGCCTGAACGGCCAGTTTGAATATTCCTTCGTCAAGATCGGCGAGGAGTACCACATCATGGCCACCGATCTGGTCAAGAGCGTCATGGACGCCTGCCACATCGAGAACTACGAGGTCGTGGGCGAGCCGGTCAGCGGCGCTGAGTTCGAGCTGATGCGTTACAACCACGTCTACCTGCCCAAGGAAGGCTGGGTCATCCTGGGCGACCACGTCACGCTGGAAAGCGGTTCCGGCTGCGTTCATACCGCAGGCGGCCACGGCGTGGACGACTTCAACGTCTGCCAGAAGTACCCCCAGGTGCCCATCACCGTCCCCGTGGACGATGGCGGTTACCTGACCGACCTGGCCGGCAAGTACGCAGGTCAGCGTGTCTGGGCAGCCAACAAGACCATCCTGGCCGACCTGACCGCTTCCGGTGCCGTGATGGGTCAGGTGCACATCAAGCATCAGTACCCGCACTGCTGGCGCTGCCATCACCCCATCATCTTCCGTGCCACCGAGCAGTGGTTCTGCTCCATCGCCAAGTTCCGCGAGGACGTGTACAAGGCCATCGACACGGTCACCTGGATGCCCGACTGGGGCCATGACCGCATGACCGGCATGGTGCGCGACCGCAACGACTGGTGCATCAGCCGTCAGCGTACCTGGGGCGTGCCCATCCCGGCCTTCTACTGCAAGAAGTGCGGCACCTACCACATCACGGATGCCACCATCAAGGCGGTCAGCGACCTGTTCCGCAAGGAGGGCTCTGATGCCTGGTACAAGTACGAGGCCGAGCAGATCATCCCCGCAGGCGAAGTCTGCGAGAAGTGCGGCGCTTCCGAGTGGACCAAGGACACCGACATCATGGATGTGTGGTTCGACTCCGGTTCCACCCATGCCGCTGTGCTGGAAGAGCGTCCCGAGCTGCGCTTCCCGGCCAATCTGTATATGGAGGGCGGCGACCAGTTCCGCGGCTGGTTCCAGTCCAGCCTGCTGACCAGCGTTGCAAGCAAGGGCTGCGCACCCTATAAGTCCGTGCTGTGCCACGGCTGGGTGGTGGACGAGCAGGGCAAGCAGATGCACAAGAGCGCCGGCAACGGCGTGGAGCCCAGCGAGATCATCAAGGACTACGGCGCTGATATCATCCGTCTGTGGGTGGCTTCTTCCGACTACACCGTGGATGTGCGTGCCGGCAAGAACATCTTCAAGCAGCTGAGCGAGGCTTACCGCAAGATCCGCAACACCGCCCGCTTCATCCTGGGCAACCTGGACGGCTTTGATCCCAACACCGATTGTGTGGCAGATGATCAGCTGCAGGAGATCGACCGCTGGGCACTGGCCGCTCTGGACGACCTGATCGTCAACACCAGCGCAGGCTACGCCGTGTACGACTTCAACAAGGTCTACCATGCGGTGTACAACTTCTGTGTCGTGGCCATGTCCAACTTCTATCTGGACGTCACCAAGGACCGTCTGTACTGCACCAACGGTGCTGCCCGCAAGGCCGCACAGACCACCATGTACAAGATCCTGGTGGCTTTGGATAAGATCATTGCCCCCATCCTGTGCTTCACCAGCCAGGAGATCTGGGACTTTATGCCTAAGACCGAGGGCATGAACAAGTATGTCGTGTTCGAGGACATGCCCAAGGCTGGCCAGTATGCCGCCGACGAGGCCTTCAAGGCCAAGTGGGCTCAGCTCATCGCTGTGCGTGATGAGGTCAAGAAGGTGCTGGAGCAGGCCCGTGCCGAAAAGATCATCGGTGCTTCTCTGGAAGCTGCCGTTACCCTGTACTGCAACGATGCCGTCTATGATCTGCTGAACAGCATCCCCATGGATGAGCTGGCCGACCTGATGATCGTCTCCCAGGTGGAGCTGGTCAAGGGCGAAGGCGGTGCTGCCAGCGTCGTCGAAGGCCTGGGCGTTGCAGCGGCCCACGCCACCGGCGAAAAGTGCGAGCGCTGCTGGAAGTATTCTGCTACCATCGGCAGCCACGCCGCACATCCCACCCTGTGCGCACGCTGCGCCAGCGTTGTGGAAGCCTAAAATTTATCAGAAACACGATCGTTTTTGAGGGCGGCGCTCCCTTATACCGGGGAGCGCCGTTTTTTCATACCGGATCGTTTGGGAGTAACCTATGGCATTTGTACTTTTCAATCTGGCCGCGGTGGCGGCGCTGGTGGGCATCGACCAGCTCATCAAGCTGTGGGCATCCAATGTGCTGCAGCCGGTAGGGGCCATGCCGCTCATCCCGCATGTGGTGGAGCTGCGGTTCGTGCTCAATCAGGGCATGGCGTTCAGCCTGCTCAGCGGCAAGCAGCTGTTCCTCATTGCTGCAACCAGTGCAGCTCTGCTGTTGGTAGCCTACGCGCTGTTTTTCCGCAGCCGGGGCAAATACCTGCAGCAGGCGGCGCTCATTCTGGTGCTGGGCGGCGGCATTGGCAACCTGATCGACCGCGTGCTCAACGGCGAAGTGGTGGACTACATCAACCTGCTGTTCATGCGGTTCGCCGTGTTCAACTTTGCAGACATCTGCGTGTGTGTAGGCGTGGCGCTCTGGGTGCTGGTGATCTTTCTGGAAGAGAGCCACTCCGGCAATGCCGACGCCCCGAAGGAGCCGTAAACCATGGAACAGCGTGAATTTGTGGTGGAGCAGGAGACGGCGGGCCAGCGCATTGACCGCTTCCTCAGCGGTGAGGACACTGGCCTGTCCCGCTCGGCGCTGCAGGCACTGGTAGCTGACGGCCATGTGCAGTGCAACGGCAAGACCGTGGCCAAAAGTCTCAAGCTGAAAGCAGGGGACACCGTGCTGCTGGAGATCCCGGACGCAAAGCCCATCGAGGCCGTTCCGCAGGAGATCCCGCTGGATATCGTGTATGAGGACGCCCACCTGCTGGTGGTCAACAAGCCCAAGGGCATGGTGGTGCACCCGGCCCCCGGCAACCCGGACGGCACCCTGGTCAACGCCTTGCTGTGGCATTGCAAGGGCAGTCTGTCCGGCATCGGCGGCGAGATCCGCCCCGGCATCGTGCACCGCATCGACAAGGACACCAGCGGCCTGCTGGTGGTGGCCAAGGATGACGCTACCCACATCGGCCTGTCGCAGCAGATGGCGGTCCACAGCGTGGAGCGTGCCTACAATACCATCGTGTACGGCGGCTTTGCACAGGATGAGGGCTTTGTGGAGTCCAATCTGGGCCGCAGCAAGACCGACCGCAAAAAAATGGCGGTCTACCCCGCCGGGGAACCCAACACCAAATACGCCTATACGGGCTATAAGGTACTGGAACGGCTGGGGGAGTTCACCATGCTGGAGTGCCGCCTGAAAACCGGCCGCACCCATCAGATCCGTGTGCATATGGCCTCCATCCATCACCCGGTGGCGGGCGACCCCGTATACGGCCCCCACAACTGCATCACCAGCCTGCACGGGCAGTGTCTGCACGCCAAAACGCTGGGGTTTGTCCACCCCATCACCGGGGAATACCTGCGCTTCGACTCAGACCTGCCGGACTATTTTACCCATTTTCTTGCAACGCTCAGGAGGAAGAATCCATGAACCAATCCCTTGCCAACAAGCTGGTCCTCTGTGATCTGGACAACCTCCTGCTTGGCCCGGATGGCAACCTGACCCAGGTCGTGCGGGATGTGCTGCAGCTGTTTTCCAGCCGCGGCGGCCGGTTCACCGTCTTTTCTCAGCGCACGCCCAAGGCAGTGCGGGCCATTCTGGGCAGCGTGCGTCTCTCGGCCCCGGCACTGGTGTGCGGCGGCACACTGGCCTATCATTTTGCGGACGGATCCCGTCAGCCGCTGTGCAGCTTTGCCGGGCAGGATGCCGGTCTGTTCGCCAGCCTGCCCAGTGCGGCCGGTGTGGGCATTGCCCTGCAGATGCAGGATGGCTCCACCCGCGTGCTGCGCATGAGCCATGCGCTGGAGCAGCACCTGCAGCAGGAGTGGACCCCCTATCTGCTGGCCAACGCAGCGGATATCCGCCCGGATGAGGTGCTGCGAGCCCTGGTGTACCAGGACAACCGCAGCATCCCTCTGACGTCCCTGCTGGAAAAGGCACTGGGCGACAGCACGACCGCCCTGCTGGGTGAGCGTGCAGCCCCGGACCTGCTGCGCCTGACCCCGCGGACGGTTTCGGGTGCGGAGATGCTGCAGGCCGTGTGCACGCCGGTGGGCATTGCCCCGGAAAATGTGCTGGTGTTGGCGGGCAGTATGCCCATGCTGGAGCTGGTGCGGGCCGCAAGCCGGAGCGCTGCGGCGGCCGATGCCCCGGCGGAGCTGCGCCTTGCCGCAAAGCAGGTCACCCTGACCGATGCTGCCGGCGGCGCTGCCGTGGAGGTTTTGTACCGCATGGTGCGGGATGCTGAAAAATTGGCGTAAAATTTGTGTAAGTTCCCTTGCAATTTTCCTGCAAGGGACTTTCTTTTTGGAAGGATTTCGGGTAGAATGAGAGAAACGCATCTGTGCACCGCCCTCCGGCGGGAGATCCTTTTTATAGCAGCCTGTGCAGCCGCTGCGGTGCTGTGCGTGGGGCTGGCGTTCTGGTTTGCGGTGCCGCAGCAGCCTTCACAGAAGCAGCTGCCGCCGGACAGCACACCGCTGTCGGAGCACTGGTATGTGGACCTGAACACGGCGGATGCTGCTGCCCTGTGCACCTTGCCGGGGGTCGGGCCCAGCCGCGCCCGGGCACTGATCGAGTACCGACAGCAGCACGGCCCCTTTGCCCGCGTTGCCGACGCTGCGGCCGTGCCGGGCCTGACGGAGGACCTTGTGGCCTCCTGGGAAGGGCAGGCAACGGTAAACACACCTGCACAAACGATGCCGTAAGGCACAAAGGGGAATGAATATGAGCGACGAGACCATTTTTATCAACCGGGAACTGAGCTGGCTGGACTTCAACCGCCGGGTCCTGGCCCTTGGCAAGGACAAAAACGTGCCCCTTGCCGAGCAGGTCAAATTCCTGGCCATCTACGGTTCCAATCTGGACGAATTCTTTATGGTGCGCGTCGGCTCTCTGCAGGAGCGCGCCAACCTGGAACAGAGCAAGAGCAAAAAGGAAAAGCGCGAGAACAAGACCAACATGACCGCAGCCGAACAGTTGGCAGCCATCATGCCCAAGACCGCCCAGCTGCAGGCGGACTGCGACAAATACTATGCCAAGGCGTTGGAAGAGCTGGCCGGGTGCGGCTACCGCAAGGTGGATTTTGACCACCTGAGCAAGGAGGATGAGCGCTTCTGGAAAAAATACTTCCAGACTGAGCTGTTCCCCATTCTCAGCCCGCAGATCGTGGACAGCCGCCACCCGTTCCCGTTTCTGCGCAACAAGGAGATCTACCTGGGTGTCCTTTTGCGGGAGAAGCACCCCAATGCCCAGAGCCTGGGCATCATCCCTATCTCCAGCCAGATGGAGCGGCTGCACTTTGTCAAAAAGGACGGCGAAACGCAGTTTGCACTGGTGGAAGAGCTGGTGCTGCACTATGCGTCCAGCATCTTTGGCAAGGAGAGCATCCTGGAAAGCTGCCTGTTCCGGGTCACCCGCAATGCGGACATCGACGTCAAGGAAGGCATGATGGATCACGACATCGACTATCGTGAGATCATGACCGAGCTGCTCAAGCGCCGCCGCAAGCTGGCGGCTGTGCGCCTGCAGGTCACGCCGGAGGCCGCCCCGGAGGTGCAGCGTTTGCTGTGCAGCCGTCTGGAGCTGTCGGGCAAGCGAGTCTTTGTGCAGAAGAGCCCGCTGGACCTGAGCTTTTTCTACAAGCTCACCGGGCGCATTGAAGCAGAGGACCACCCCGGCCTGTTCTACCCGGCTGCCCGGCCCATGCTGCCGCCGCCAGACTATGATCTAACCGCGGAAGTGCAGAAGCACGATGTGCTGCTGAGCTACCCGTACCAGTCCATCCGGCCATTCATCGACATGCTCAAAAAGGCCGCCCGTGACCCGGATGTCATCTCCATCAAGATGACCCTGTACCGCATGGCGCGGGAATCGCAGATCGTGCAGGCCCTGATGGAAGCCGCCGAAAACGGCAAGGAAGTGGTGGCGCTGGTGGAGCTGCGCGCCCGCTTTGACGAGCAGAACAACATCGACTGGTCGAAGCAGTTGGAAAATGCGGGCTGCACCGTGATCTACGGCTTCGATGACTACAAGGTGCACTCCAAGCTCACCCTCATCACCCGTAAGCAGGCCGACGGCTACTCCTACATCACCCAGATCGGTACCGGCAACTACAACGAAAAGACCAGTGAGCTCTACACCGACTATTCCTTCATCACGGCAGATGAGGGCATCGGCGAGGAAGCCTCCAAGGTGTTCCGCAATCTGGCCGTGCAGCAGCTCACCGAGGAGAGCGACCGGATGCTGGTGGCTCCGCTGCGGTTCAAGAGCGTATTGCTGGATGAGATGGATCATGTGATCGCAGCTGCCCGCATGGGCCGCCCGGCGTCCATGATCCTCAAGAACAACTCCATCAGCGACCGCGATATCATCCTCAAACTGCAGGAAGCCAGCTGCGCCGGGGTGCGCATCGACATGATCGTGCGCGGTATCTGCTGTGTGCGTGCCGAGGTGCCCGGTAAGACCGAGAACCTGCATATCCGCAGTTTGGTGGGCCGCTATCTGGAGCATGGCCGCATTTACAGCTTCTTTGACGGGGTGCATACCCGCATCTACATTGCCTCTGGCGACTTCCTCACCCGCAACACCGAGTGCCGCGTGGAAGTGGGCGTGCGGGTGGAGGACCCTGTACTGGTGAAAAAGCTCACCGACATCCTGCAGCTGCAGCTGCGCGACAACGTCAATGCCCGGGAAATGCGGCCCGATGGCAGCTACCAGAAGGTCAAGCCTGCCGAAGGCGAACCCATCGTCAACGGCCAGATGGGCATGTACGACCTGCTCCGGAACGATTGGACGAGAGAAGAGCCCTGGAAGCCTACCACGCCCAAGGCAGCGCCTGCCGAAGCCCCGGCAGCGGAAAAGCAGACGGCGGCGGAGGGACCGAAGGCGAAAACGCCGGAAGTTCCTGTACAGGAACCGCCCAAGGCGAAAGGGCCTGATTTCGTGGAAGCTGCACCTGCCACGCCTGCGCCCATTCATCTGGAGCCGACGGAGCACCCGAAAGGCGGCGACCACTTTGACGAGCTGGAACAGATGCTGGACAAAAAGCATCTGCCGGACCAGCCCCAAAAGCCCACCGTGGTGGTGACCGCCCCGAAGAAGCGGGGTCTGTTCAGCCAGGTGCTGGGCTTGTTCAAAAAGCGGAAATGATCTAATATCTTTCCCAAGACCCGGCGGAGCCTGTCTGAGACGGCTCGCCGGGTCTTTTTGCGTGTGTGCCCGCATACGGTGAACCAGAACCGGGGGAGGAACGTGCCATGCGAAAAAGAACGAAAAACCGGAAAAGACCCACAGCCCGGTGGGGTGCTGCGGGCGCGGCCCTTCTGGCAGGCGTGTGTCTTGCGGTACAGACGCAGGCAGCCCGCCGCCCGGCAGGAGCCGTCTGTTTCCCGCTGCAGACCGTCGTGTGGCGGGTGTCGGACGGCTACGGCACCCGGCAGGACCCCTTTACCGGGGAAGAGCGCTTCCACCAAGGAGTGGACCTTGCCTGTGCGGAAGGCACGGCGGTGCTGGCTGTCCGGGAAGGAGTTGCCACGGCTGCCCGACGCAGCGACAGCTATGGCGTCTGCCTGCAGCTGCTGCACCCGGACGGCACCGAGACCCTTTATGCGCACCTGCAATACCTGTATGTGCGTACCGGTGAAACGGTACAGGCCGGGCAGATACTGGGCACGGCAGGGCAGACCGGCCGTGCCACCGGGGCACACCTGCACTTTGAGCTGCGCCGACAGGGGACCGCCTGCGACCCGTCGGCCCTGCTGGGACTGTCGGATGCATAGGCGCACCCCGCTGCGGATGGGCCCGCTGCGCTTCCGGGACCCGGTGCTGCTGTGCGGGGTGCTGTATGGGCTGCTGCTGTTTGACGCCAGCGGCTTTCTGCGCACCGGCCTGCTGGCAGCCTTCCTCCATGAATGGGGGCATATCCTCGTGTACTGTGCGCAACAGCGCCGCTTTCCGGTCATCGAAGTCACGCTGACCGGCTTCTGCATGCGGCTGGGCAGGGCAGAACTGTCCCCGGCGCAGCGGTTCCGGCTGGCGGCGGCCGGTCCGGCGGTAAACTTTGCGCTGGCCGGGGTGTGGGCCGTGCTGCTGTCCCGGCAGGTCACCGTGCGGGGCAGCGCCTTCTGGGCGGCAAACCTGCTCACCGGGGCGTTCAACCTCCTGCCGGTGCCGCCGTTGGACGGGGCCCAGATGCTGGCCAGCGCGGCGCAGCTGCGGGCACAGAAGAAATCTGCCCGAAACGATTGCAAAAATCTGCACTTTCGGGTAAAATGAAAAGAACGCATGAAAAAAGAACCCATGATGGAGGAACGAATGTTTGACCCGAAACTGAAAGAAGCGCTGGGCCGGGTGCAGAAACCCGGCCGCTACACCGGCGGTGAGCCGGGCAGCGTCTATAAGGATAAAGAAAAAGTGGACGTGCGTTTTGCGTTCTGCTTCCCGGATACCTACGAGGTGGGCATGTCCTTCCTTGGCGAAAAGATCCTGTACGAGCTGCTCAACCGCCACGAAAACTGGTGGTGTGAGCGCGCCTTTATGCCCTGGCTGGACATGAAAGCCGAGATGGAGCGTCTGGGCCTGCCCCTGTACACCATGGAGAGCAAGGACCCGCTCACTGCGTTTGACGCGGTGGGCTTTACGCTGCAGTATGAGCTTTCCTATACCAACATCCTGGCCATGCTGGATCTGGCGGGCATCCCGTTCTATTCCAAGGACCGCGACGAGCGCTGGCCGCTGATCGTGGCGGGCGGCCCCTGCGCCTGCAACGCGGAGCCCATTGCGGACTTCTTTGATGTGGTCCAGCTGGGCGAGGGCGAAAATCAGTTGCCCTCCATCTGCGCCGAGATCGAAAAGGCCAAAAAGGAGGGCGGCGTCTCCAAAAAGGAACTGCTGCTGCGCATTGCAAAGATCCCCGGCGTCTACATCCCGGCGTTCTACGATGTGACCTACTGCGAGGACGGCAGGGTCAAGGCCATCACCCCCAACGAGCCGGGCATCCCGGCCCGCATCACCAAGGCCATCATCAAGGACCTGAACGAGTTTGCCCCGCCCACCAACTTTGTGGTGCCCATGGTGGGTGCCATCCAGGACCGTGCCAGCATCGAGGTGCTGCGCGGCTGCGTGCGCGGCTGCCGGTTCTGTCAGGCAGGCTTCCTCTACCGCCCCATGCGTCAGCGCGACGCCAGCCTGCTGAACAAGGCCGCACAGGACCTGTGCGCCAACACCGGCTATGAAGAGCTCAGCCTGTCCAGCCTGTCCACCTCTGACCACGGCCAGCTGGAAGAGCTGCTGGACGACCTGAACGAATGGGCGCCCAAGGAGCACGTCAGCCTGTCGCTGCCGAGCCTGCGTGTGGACAATTTCTCCGAGAGTCTCATCGAAAAAACCACCAAGGTGCGCAAGAGCGGCTTGACCTTTGCGGCCGAGGCCGGTACTCAGCGCCTGCGCAATGTCATCAACAAGAACGTGACCTGGGACGAGATCGAAAAGACCTGCACCATCGCGTTCAATGCGGGCTATACGGCGGTCAAGCTCTACTTCATGATGGGTCTGCCCACCGAGACCATGGAGGACATCGAGGGCATTGCCGAGACCGCCCAGAAGGTGGTGGACCTGTACTATTCACTGCCCAAGCGCGGCAAGGGCAAGGGCGTGCAGGTGACCATCAGCTGCGCCTGCTTTGTGCCCAAGCCCCACACACCCTTTGAGTTCGTGCCCATGGACACCGAGGAGATGCTGCGCGCCAAGCAGAAGCATCTGCTGGAAAGCGTGCACAGCCGTAAGATCAAGGTGAACTACCATGACAGCACCACCAGCTTCCTCGAAGGCGTATTCGCCAAGGGCGACCGCCGCCTGGCTCCGGTCATCGTGGAGGCCTACAAGCGCGGATGCTACTTCGACGGCTGGGAAGAGTGCTTCAAGTATGACACCTGGATGCAGACCTTTGCGGATATGGGCATCGACCCGGCGTTCTACTGCCAGCGTGCCATCGGCCTGGACGAGGTGACCCCCTGGTCCCACATGGACTACGGCGTCACCCACGAATATCTGGTGCGGGAGTACAACAAGGCTCTTGCCGCCCAGACCACCCAGCCCTGCAACCGTGCCTGCCACGGCTGCGGTGCCAACCATCTGTTAGGAGGTCCCTGCTTTGATTACAGTCAGAATCTCGTTTGAAAAAAAGAATGAGGCCTCCTACATCTCCCTGCTGGATCTGCAGCGGGTGATGCAGCGGGTACTCAAGCGCAGCGGCCTGCCGGTGTGGCATACGCTGGGCTTCAACCCCCACATCTATATGACCTTTGCCTGCCCGCTCTCGCTGGGGCAGGAGAGTGAGTGCGAGTGCGTGGATGTCAAGACCGAGGCGGAAGCCCCGGACTTTGCACAGTGGAAAACGGCACTCAACGCCATCATGCCGGCCGGCATCGTCATCACCCGGGTGGCCCCCGTGCAGATGAAGGCCGACCGCATTGCCTGGGCCTGCTACCAGATCACCTACCCGGCTGAGGCTGCCGCAGTGCTGGACCAGTACACCGCACTGGAAAGCGCCCCGGTGGAAAAGCACGGCAAAAAGGGAAACAAGATCATTGAGCTCAAACAGCATATCCCGCAGGTGGCCTACACGGCGGAGGGCGATGCCGTCCGCATCGAGCTGTGCCTGCCGGCTTCGCAGGAGCTCAACCTGAACCCCTCGCTGCTCACCGGTTTTCTGGAAGAAAAGTTCGGCCTGCCGGCCGCCAGTGCAGGCATCCTGCGCACAAAGTTCCTCACCGAGGACAAGCAGCTGTTTGCCTGAGCCGGGGCGAATGACATTCACTTGAAAGCCCCACTGGGGCTTTCCGTGCTGCGCTGCGCTCGCAAACGCGGCCCCTTGGACAAAACAGAAAATTTTTGCATTTATTTTGGGCAAAACGCTTGCATTCAAGCACGTTTTGTGCTATCCTATTTAGGCGTTAGTGTCCGCTGAGACCACAGCGGGGTTAATGACAAGTATTTATCATTAAACGGGCGGTCCTCTGACGGCGTCGTGCCGTGTATGAACGTCTAAAAACAAATGGAGGATTCAAAATGGACGCACTGAAGATTATCTCTGAAGGCAGCATCAAGGCTGAAAAGCCCCAGTTCAACGTTGGCGACACCGTCCGCGTTGATGTTCGTATCAAGGAAGGCGACCGTGAGCGCATCCAGGCCTTTGAGGGCACTGTGATCGCAAAGAAGCACGGCGGCGTTGCTGAGACCTTCACCGTTCGCCGCGTGGCTTACGGTGTCGGCATCGAGCGTGTCTTCCCCATCAACAGCCCCTTCGTTGAGAAGGTCACCGTTGTCCGCAAGGGCAAGGTTCGCCGCGCAAAGCTGTTCTACCTGCGTGGCCGTACGGGCAAGGCTGCCAAGGTCAAGAGCGATATTTGATCATCCCCGATTTGAAACCGGGAGAAAAGGGACAACTTGTTGTCCCTTTTTTCTTTATCAAAAATTCGCAGAAATGCATTGCAAACGCTGCATTTTTGCGCTATCATCGGGGTAGTAATGCAAAACCGGAAGGTGAGGTGCATCGGATATGGAAACCCAAAATACGACCACTGCACAGGAACCAAAGCCTGTGCGCGGGCAGGGCGTGCTGGAATGGTACGAAGCACTCATTTCGGCCGCGCTGGTGCTGGTGCTGGTCTTCTCGTTCTTTTTCCGCATCATTCAGGTGGACGGCAGCTCCATGGTGCCCACGCTGGTCAATGGGGACAAGCTGATCGTCTGGGGCGCGGGCTATACGCCCCAGCGCGGGGACGTGGTGATCGTGGACAGCTATACTTCCTACGGCAAACCGCTGGTCAAGCGGGTCATCGCCAAAGGCGGCGACACCATCTCCATCGACTACGATGCCGGAACTGTGGAAGTAAACGGGGAGCTGCTGCAGGAGGACTACATTGCAGCCCCCACCCATCTGGGTTATGACGTGGAGTTCCCGTATACGGTGCCGGAGGGCACGGTGTTCGTGATGGGCGACAACCGCAACGAGTCGCTGGACAGCCGCTCTTCTTATGTCGGCTGCATTGACGAACGCGATATTCTGGGCAAGGTGCTGCTGTGCTTTTTGCCCGTTTCGGATTTTGGAGTGGTAAAGTAACATGAACGAAATGGATACTCGGTTTGCAAACCAATTCAATATTCAGTGGTTCCCGGGCCACATGACCAAGACCCTGCGCATGATGGAGCAGGAGATCCAGCATGTGGACGCCAGCCTTGTGCTGCTGGACGCGCGCATCCCGCTTTCCAGCCTGAACCCGGAGATCGAGCGCATCACGGCTCGCAAGCCCAAGCTCTATGCGCTGAACAAGGCAGATCTGGCCGACCCGGCTGTTACCGAAGAGTGGATCCGCTACTTCCGCGCGGCAGACGCCGGCTGTGTGGCCATCAGTGCCAAGCAGAAGGGCGGCACCACCGCCGTGAAGAACGCCATCGAAAAGGAACTGTCCGGCCTGCTGGAACGCCGTCAGAACCGCGGCATGAGCGGTGCCAAGACCCAGGTGATGCTCTGCGGCATCCCCAACGTGGGCAAGTCCACTTTCATCAACACCTTCGCCGGTTCGGCCCGCGCCAAGGCTGCCGACCGCCCCGGCGTGACCAAGGGCAAGCAGTGGGTCAGCACCGAAAAGTTTGACCTGCTGGATATGCCCGGCGTGCTGTGGAAAAAGTTCGATTCCAAGACCACGGCCTCCAATCTGGCCTTCATCGGCTCCATCAAGGATGATATCCTGGACGTGGAAGAGCTGGCCATGAACCTGTTGGACGAAGTGCGCCGCAACTACCCGGATCTGGTGGCCCAGCGCTACAAGCTGGACGCCGAGACCCTGGCCCTGCCGCCCTATGAGCTGCTGGAGGCCATCGGCCGCAAGCGCGGTCTGCTGGTGCGCGGCGGCGAGGTGAACACCGAGCGCTGCGCCATCATGCTGGTGGACGAATTCCGTGCCTGCAAGTGGGGCCGCATCTCGCTGGAGCGCCCGCCGCAGCGGGATGATCTGGTCGATTTTGCCGAGGAGGATGAGGAATGAAACGCCGCTCGGACGAGGAGATCTCGGCCCCGCTGTACGAATACGACGCCGCTGTACGGGCGCAGTACGGCTGTTTTGCCGGGGTGGACGAAGCAGGCCGCGGCCCGCTGTGCGGCCCGGTCTGCGTAGCGGCCTGCATCCTGGACCCGGAGAACCCGGTGCAGGGCATCAACGATTCCAAAAAGCTCACCGAGAAAAAGCGGGATGCCCTGTTCGACGAGATCAAAGAAAAGGCCCTGGCCTACCGGATCGTGTTCGTGGGGCCGGACATCATCGACCGCGACAACATCCTCAACGCCACCATGGGCGGCATGAAGCGGGCCGTGGAAGAGCTGGACATCGTGCCCAACCTTGTGCTGGTGGACGGTAACCGTGTCCCGGCGGGCCTGCAGATCCCAGCCCAGCCGGTGGTCAAGGGAGATGCCACCAGTGCCAGCATCGGTGCAGCGTCCATTCTGGCCAAGGTCAGCCGGGATCGCTATATGCTGGAGCTGGACAAGCAGTACCCGCAGTATCAGCTGGCAAAGCACAAGGGGTACCCTACAAAACTGCACTATGAGCTGATCGCACAGTACGGCATCCAGCCCTTCTACCGCCGCAGCTTCCTCAAAAAGCAGGGCTACTGGCCGGAGAACGGAAAGTGAACCGCGCCCGGACCGGCCAGCGGGGTGAGGCTGCTGCCGCAAAATTCTATCTGGACCGGGGCTGCCGTCTGCTGACCCACAACTTCCACACCCGGATGGGAGAGCTGGATGTCGTGGTGCAGGAACCGGACGGCACCATCGTGATCTGCGAGGTCAAGACTCGCGCCGAAGGCTCCCTGACCACCCCGTCAGAGGCGGTGAACCGGGCAAAACAGCGCCGCCTGATCCGTGCCGCAGAGGCTTATTTGCAGCGCACGGGGCTGAGCGATGCACCCGTCCGTTTTGATGTGGCGGAGGTGAACCCTCTTGACAGCGGGCGCTGGATGGTACATATTATAAGGGGCGCTTTTCTTGCGTGAAGAGCGTTCCGGTGGGAAATGTACGGGCAGAGCAAGGGGTTCTGCCACAGCAGCGCAGGGCCGCGTTGCGCGTCCTGTGCCGAAAAAGGAGCGACGATATGCAGTTCTTCAGTACCAGAGACACGAATCGTAAAGTGACCTCTTCGGAGGCGATCGCCCAGGGACTGTCCGATGAGGGCGGCCTGTTTGTTCCTGAGAGCTTTCCGCAGGTGGACGTCAGAGCCCTGTGTGAGCTGGATTATCCGGCACTGGCCGCAGCTGTAATCCGGGAATATCTGACGGATTATTCGCCGGAATTTCTGGCCCAGGCCGCCCGCACCACCTACGGTGAGGCTTTTGGCGGCAAGGCAGGCTATCTTGCCCCGGTGGAAGGGGACACCTACGCCCTGGAACTGTGGCATGGCCCCACCTGCGCCTTCAAGGATTACGCCCTGCAGCTGATGCCCCGCCTGCTGGTGGAAGCCAAAAAGAATCTGGGCCGCACCGAAAAGACCCTGATCTTGGTGGCTACCAGCGGCGACACCGGCAAGGCAGCTCTGGACGGCTACCACGATATCCCCGGTGTGGAGATCGCGGTGTTCTACCCCACGGGCGGCACCAGCGAGATCCAGCGCCTGCAGATGGCCACCCAGGAGGGTGCCAACGTGGCAGTCTACGCCGTGCGCGGCAACTTTGACGATGCCCAGACCGGCGTGAAAAAGGTCTTTGGCGACAAGGCCATTGCCTCCGAGCTGGAACAGCGGGGCATTCGCCTGTCCAGCGCAAACTCCATCAACTGGGGCCGCCTTGTACCGCAGATCGTCTACTACTTTGCCGCTTACGCACAGCTGCTCAGGGCCGGCAAGATCGCCTTCGGCGATGCCGTGGACTTCTGTGTGCCCACTGGCAACTTCGGCGACATTCTGGCAGGCTACTATGCCAAGCGCATGGGCCTGCCGGTGGGCAAGCTGGTCTGTGCCTCCAATGAGAACAACGTCCTGACCGACTTCCTCACCACCGGTACTTATACGGCAAAGCGGGAGTTCTTCAAAACCACGTCGCCCAGCATGGACATTCTGGTGTCCTCCAACCTGGAGCGTCTGCTGTATCATGTCACCGGCAGCGACACCGAGGTGGCCGGCCTGATGAAGAGCCTGGCTGAGAACGGCAGCTACACCGTGCGTCCGGAGACGCTGGCTGCCATTCAGGAGACCTTTGCCTGCGGGTGGAGCAGCGAGAAGGAAGTGGCAGGGGAGATCCGTGCCCGCTATGAGCAGGACGGCTACCTGTGCGACACCCATACGGCGGTGGCCTTCCATGTGGCAGCGCAGAAAAAGCGCAGCGGAGTGCCCATGGTCGTGTTGTCCACCGCATCGCCTTTCAAGTTCCCGCGCAGCGTGCTGGAGGCTCTGGGCCGCACCGCACCGGAAAATGATTTTGAAGCAATGCAGCAGCTGGAGGCCGCTACCGGCCATGCCGCACCGGCCAGCCTGGCAGCTCTGCGCCAGAAGGCAGAGCGTTTTGACACCGTGATCGACCCCGCGCAGATCGCCGAGGTGGCGCTGGGCTATCAGGCATAAAACACCCCTGCTGCACAGTTAGAACAGGAGTAACAACATGGCACTTTTTGTGCTTGGCGACCCCCATCTTTCGCTGGGCGCTTCCAAGCCGATGGATATCTTTCCGGGCTGGAACGATTATGTGGAGCGTCTGGAAAAAAACTGGCGGAAGCTCATCCAGCCGGAGGACACCATCGTGCTGGCGGGTGACATCAGCTGGGCCATGCGCCTGACCGATACCCGCCGGGACTTTGCCTTCCTGCAGAGCCTGCCGGGGCAGAAGATCATCATGAAGGGCAACCACGATTACTGGTGGTCCACGGCCAACAAGATGAACGCCTATCTCAAGGCAGAAGGGTTTGATACGCTGCACATCCTGCACAACAACTCCTACTCCGTGGAGGGTTATGCCATCTGCGGTACCCGGGGCTGGCTGTTCGATGTGGGGGAGCCGCACGACGAAAAGGTGATGAACCGCGAGATCGGCCGCCTGCGCATGAGCCTGGACGCTGCCGAGCCGGGGCTGGAAAAGCTGGTATTTCTGCATTATCCGCCGGTGTACACCGGCATCAGCGCCCCGGAGATCGTGGCCACGCTGAAGGAATACGGCATCCGCACCTGCTACTACGGCCATTTGCACGGCAACGCCATCCGCTATGCGGTGCAGGGCGAAGTGGACGGCATCCGCTACAAGCTGGTGAGTGCCGACGGGCTGCGATTCTGCCCGTATCGCATCAATTGAACGGCAAAACCGATAAAAATTAACAATTTGGACTGGCAATTGTGTCAAGAGCGTGCTATAATAAGTTTTGACGCGATTGTTGCACCCAATTGAGCGCGCGCGTCTCCGCATATTGCAAAAGCAAGCTGATCCAGGACGCAGTGCGCGGTTGCTCAGGGCAAAAAACTTCCTGCCCGATGCAATAGAATTTTTGAGTGGAGGAAAAACAAATGAATCTCATCAAGTGTGAAAAGCTCGAGAAGAGCATGGCAGAACTGCAGTTCTCCATCGACGCAGAGGCCTTCAAGAAGGCTGTTGCCGATGTTTTCAAGAAGGAAAGCAAGAAGTATGCTGTGCCCGGCTTCCGCAAGGGCAAGGCTCCCCGTTCTCTGATCGAGAAGATGTACGGTGCCGATGTCTTTACCTACGATGCCATCAACGAGCTGTTCCCCGAGGCTTTCGAGGCTGCTGTTAAGGAAGCAAACGTGGAGCCGGTCGGCCGTCCGGAAGTCAGCGTTGACGCCGCAAACGAGACCGAGGGTGTCACCCTGACCGTCAAGGTCGCTGTCAAGCCCGAGATCAAGGTCGGCAACTACAACGGTCTGACCGTGGAAAAGACGGTCCATACTGTCACCGACGAGGCTGTGGACGCTGAGCTGAAGCGTGTGCAGGAGCGCAACGCCCGTGAGCTGACCCGTGAGGGCGCTGCTCAGAATGGCGATATCGCTGATATCGACTTCGAGGGCTTTGTGGACGGCGTCGCATTCGAGGGCGGCAAGGCTGAGCACTACAGCCTGACCCTGGGCAGCGGCAGCTTCATCCCCGGCTTTGAGGATCAGATCGTGGGCCACTCCGCTGGCGAAGAGTTCGATGTGAACGTCACCTTCCCCACCGAGTACCAGGCTGCAGAGCTGGCCGGCAAGGCAGCGGTCTTCAAGATCAAGCTGCACGAGGTCAAGTACAAGGAGCTGCCCGCTCTGGATGACGAGCTGGCAAAGGACTGCTCCGAGTACGACACTCTGGACGAGTTCAAGGCTTCCATCCGCAAGAACAACCAGGAGCAGCTGGACAAGCAGGACGACCTGGCTGTCGAGAACGCTCTGGTCGATCAGGTCATCGAGAGCATGGAGGGTGAGATCCCCCAGGCTATGTACGAGACCCGTATGGACGAGATGGTCAACGACTTCGCATTCCGCGTGGAGCAGCAGGGTCTGCGTCTCGAGGACTATCTGAAGTACATGGGCCAGACTGTGGAGCAGTTCCGTGCTTCCTTCATGCCGCAGGCTGAGAAGCAGGTCAAGATCCGTCTGGCTCTGGAGGCTGTTGCCGCTGCTGAGAACATCGTCGCTTCCGAGGAGGACGTCGATGCTGAGATCAAGCGCATTGCCGATCAGTACAAGATGGAAGAGAAGCAGGTGCGTGATGTGGTGAACATGGACGACCTGAAGAACGACCTGGCCGTGACCAAGGCAATCGACTTCATCAAGAGCCACGCCAACATCGTGGAGAAGGCTGCTGAGGCCGAGAAGGCTGCCGACGCTGAGTAATTGGCGTCCACAGCTGTAAGGTGCACGGACTGCCGTGCATCTACAAATCAAAGGTTGTAAAAATTGACCGATACGGCTGAACTTTACAGGGGACCCGTATCGGTCAATTTTGCAAATACTATATTCCGTTTTTTTGGGAGGCGAACTTTATGAGTTTTGTTCCTTATGTCGTGGAACAGTCGGCACATGGCGAGCGTTCGTACGATATTTTTTCCCGTCTGCTGAATGACCGCATCATTGTTCTGAGCGAGGATGTCAACGACACCTCCGCCAGCCTGGTCGTGGCCCAGCTGCTGTATCTGGAAGGGCAGGACCCGGACAAGGACATCAGCCTGTATATCAACAGCCCCGGCGGCTCCATCAGCGCCGGCATGGCCATCCACGACACCATGCAGTATATCAAGTGTGATGTTTCCACCATCTGCATGGGCATGGCAGCATCCATGGGCGCATTCCTGCTGGCAAGCGGCACCAAGGGCAAGCGTTTTGCACTGCCCAACGCCGAGATCATGATCCATCAGCCGCTGATCGCCGGCGGCCAGGGCGGCGGCCTGTCCGGCCAGACCACCGACATCAAGATCCACGCCGAGCACATGGTGTATATCCGCGACAAGATGAACCGCATGCTCAGTGAGTATACCGGCCAGCCGCTGGAGAAGCTCCAGATGGACACCGAGCGCGACAACTATATGTCTGCGCTGGAAGCAAAGGAATACGGACTGATCGACGAGGTCATTACCCACCGCTGATCGTTCCGCTGACACCAATTTATCCAGGATAAGGAAAAACAGCTATGGCAAATAACAATTCCGGCAGAGACAAAAACGAGAAGGATCTGGTCTGCAGCTTCTGTGGAAAGCACCAGGACGAAGTGGAACGCATGATCATCGGCCCCGGCGTCAACATCTGCAGTGAGTGCATCGGCCTGTGCCACGACCTGCTTTCCGACAAGCCGGAGCGTCCGTCCGGCAGCCGTGCACCGCGTGCAGGTGCGGGCCGTACCCGCAGCCTGCAGGCCGCTGACGACCTGAACATCAACATCATGACCCCGGCGGAGATCAAGGAAGGCCTGGATCAGTACGTCATCGGGCAGGATGAGGCAAAGCGGGTGCTGGCTGTTTCGGTCTACAACCACTACAAGCGCATCCTGAGCGGCAAGGGCGGCGACGTGGAACTGCAGAAGTCCAACGTGCTGCTGCTGGGCCCCTCCGGCGTGGGCAAGACCCTGCTGGCCCAGACGCTGGCCAAGATGCTGGGCGTCCCCTTCGCGATCGCCGATGCCACCACCCTGACCGAGGCCGGCTATGTGGGCGAGGATGTGGAGAACATCCTGCTCAAGCTGATCCAGGCAGCGGATTTTGATGTGCAGAAGGCGCAGATCGGTATCATCTATATCGACGAGATCGACAAGATCACCCGCAAGAGCGAGAACCCTTCCATCACCCGTGATGTGGGCGGTGAAGGCGTGCAGCAGGCCCTGCTGAAGATCCTGGAGGGCACTGTGAGCAATGTTCCTCCGCAGGGCGGCCGCAAGCATCCGCAGCAGGAGTTCATCCAGATCGACACCACCAACATCCTGTTCATCTGCGGCGGTGCCTTCGACGGACTGGACAAGTATATCCTGCGCCGCACCGACAAGTCTGCTCTGGGCTTTGGCAGTGCACTGAAGGACAACTCCGTCGAGGCGGAGAAGGCCCTGCTGCGCAAGGTGGAGCCCCACGATCTGGTCAAGTTCGGCCTGATCCCGGAGCTGATCGGCCGCCTGCCGGTCATCACCGTGTTGGACGATCTGGACGAGGATGCTCTGGTGCGCGTGCTCAAGGAGCCCCGCAACAGCCTGGTCAAGCAGTACAAAGAGCTGCTGAACATGGACAACGTGGAACTGAATTTCACCAACGAAGCACTCCACGCCATTGCCCGCAAGACCATCGAGCGTAAGACCGGCGCCCGCGGCCTGCGCAGCGTGATGGAGAGCATCCTGCTGCCCATCATGTACGAGGTGCCCAACGACGCCACCATCATCCGCGTGACGGTGGATGAGGACACCGTGGAGAGCGGCGAAGCCCACCTGGAGTACGGCGCAGTGCGCAAGCGTTATAAGAACCAGACCTCCCTGAGCTGATACCGGCAGGGGAGAGAAAAGCCCTGTTTCAAAAGCAATTTGCTTTTGGCAGGGCTTTTTGTTTTCAGATTCTTGTTTCTAAGGGCAAAATGCGTTATAATAATAAAGTCTGGAATCTGTGCGGAGCTTTTCCCTGGCAGGAGCGCTTCCCCCAAGGCAGATCCCGACGCAATGGGTAACAGGAAGTACGATAAAGGAGTGTGTTTTCAATGGCAAATTATCTTGCAATGAATCGTGAAGAACTTGCTGCCGAAAAAGCTGCGCTTGAGGCAGAGTACAAAAAGTTTCAGGCCAAGGGCCTCAAGCTGAATATGGCCCGCGGCAAGCCCGGCCCTCACCAGATGGATCTGGCCATGGACCTGCTGAAGATGAACGATTACACCACCGATGCCGGCACCGATGCCCGCAACTACGGTGAACTGGAGGGCCTGCAGGAGGCCCGCGTGCTGTTTGCCGATGTGTTCGGCGTGCAGCCCGGTGAGGTGTTCGTGGGCGGCAACTCCAGCCTGCAGCTGATGTACAATCTGATCAACATCGGCTATGTGTTCGGCTTCCCGGAGTCTCCGTGCCCCTGGTCTCAGGTGGAGAAGCGCAAGTTCCTCTGCCCGGTGCCCGGCTACGACCGTCACTTTGCCATCACTGAGGAGTTTGGCTTTGAGCTGGTCAGTGTGCCCATGACCCCCAATGGCCCGGATATGGACATGGTGGAAAAACTGGTGGCCGAGGATGACACCATCAAGGGCATCTGGTGCGTGCCGCAGTATTCCAACCCCGACGGCTACACCTACAGCGATGAGACCATCGAGCGCTTCGCCAAGATGAAGACCGCTGCGCCCGACTTCAAGATCTTCTGGGACGAGGCCTACATCGTGCACCACCTCACCGATGAGATCATCGAGACTCCGGTGCTGCTGAACGAGAGCAAGAAGTACGGCAATGAGGACCGTGTGTTCATGTTCACCTCTACCAGCAAGATCACCTTCCCGGGTGCCGGTGTTTCCGCCATTGCCTGCAGCGAGAACAGCATGAAGTATATGTGCAAGCGCTTCTCGGTGATGATCATCAGCTACGATAAGATGAACCAGCTGCGCCACGTCCGCTTCCTGAAGAACAAGGAAGGCGTCCTGGCCCACATGGCAAAGCATCGCCGTCGTCTGGTGCCCTGCTTCGATGCCGTCAAGACGGCATTCCGCAACAACCTGACCCCCTGCGGCGACATTGCCCACTGGACCGATCCCAAGGGCGGCTACTTCATCAGCCTGTACGTCATGCCCGGCTGTGCCAAGCGTGTGGCAAACCTGTGCAAGGAAGCCGGTCTGACCCTGACCGGTGCCGGTTCGGCATACCCCTACCACAAGGACCCGCAGGATTCTCATCTGCGCATTGCGCCCACCTACCCCAGCCTGGACGAGGTGGAGACCGCTTCTGAGCTGCTGTGCGTCTGCGTGCGTCTGGCCGTTGTGGAAAAGCTGCTGGCAGAGCAGGCATAACATTTCTTTGTAAAAACCTCCTCCGTGCGGTCCGCCGGGCCTGCCGGGGGAGGTTTCAATAACGGGTCCCGCAGCAAACGGGACGTTTGGAGGTATTCCTGAAACATATGAAGACAAAAGGCAAAGCATGGCACCTGGTCGTCACAGTGCTTCTGATCCTTGCGTTTGTGTACACGGCGTTTTTCGGCGTGTCGGCAAAGTACGGCGATGTGACCACCACCTACATCAAGGGCGCAAAGGACATCCGGTTCGGTGTGGACATCAAAGGCGGCGTCAACGTCACCTTTGTGCCCTCGGAGGACTACGATGCCACCGAAGAGCAGCTGGAAGCGGCGCAGCTCGTCATCGAGAACCGTCTGGTCGCACTGAATGTGACCGACTATGAGCTGTATGTGGACCCCAGCTCTGACAGCCTGATCCTGGAGTTCCCCTGGCAGTCCGGCGAGACGGATTTTGACCCGGAAGCTGCTATTGAGGAGATCGGCACCACCGCCTACCTGACCTTCCGGGAAGGCAGCAGCAAGGATGGCCAGTTGATCCTGGACGGTTCCATGATCGAAAGTGCTGCGGCCCAGTACGGCCCGGTGACCAGCGGCGGTGCTTCGGAGTACTATGTGTCCCTGAAGTTCACCGACGAGGGTGCCAAGGCCTTTGGTGAGGCCACCACCCGTCTGGCTGCTTCCAACGGCACCATCAGCATCTGGCTGGATGACGAGAATGTGAGCACGGCCACCGTCAACGCGGCCATCACCGATGGCGAGGCCATCATCACCAGTTCGGCTTCCAACCCCTTCACGCAGGATGCCGTGGTCAAGATGGCCCGCCAGATTAACTCCGGCGCACTGCCCTTTGCCCTCAAGGTGGACAGCTACTCCACCGTCAGCCCCAGCCTGGGCGAGAACAGCCTGAGCGCCATGGTGCTGGCCGGTGTCATCGCCTTTGCACTGATCGTGGTGTTCATGACGGTGCTGTACCGTCTGCCGGGTTTCCTGGCCTGTATCGCACTGGCCGGTCAGGTGGCCGCTACGCTGGCCTTTGTTTCCGGCTATTTCCCGGTGTTTGAGAGCTTTACCCTGACGCTGCCCGGCATCGCCGGTATCATTCTGGCCATTGGCATGGGCGTGGACGCCAACGTCATTACGGCCGAGCGCATCAAGGAAGAGCTGAAGAATGGCAAGTCCCTGGACGGCGCACTGAAGAGCGGCTTTGCCCGCGGCCTGACCCCCATCATCGACGGCAACGTGACCATCGTCATCGTGGCCATCGTGCTGATGGGTGCCTTCGGCCCCTCGGACGGCCTGTTTGCCAAGGCACTGCACTTTGTGTTCTTTGCCTTTGGCCCCTCCACCGCCGGTACCATTTACGCTTTTGGCTATACGCTGCTGACCGGCGTGCTGCTCAACTTTGTGTTTGGCGTGTTTGCCACCCGCGTCATGATCCGCGGTGCGGCCTCCATCAAGGCTCTGCGCAACCCCTGGCTGTACGGTGCTGCCAAGCTGGGCAAGGATGAGACCGAGAAAAAGCAAATCGACTTTGTGGGTCTGCGCAAAAAGTTCCTGGTCTTTTCCTCCTGCCTGATGGCAGCCATCGTGCTGTGTGCTGTGGTGTTCGGTGTCCATCTGGACACCGAGTTCACCGGCGGTGCCATGATCACCCTGAGCTACGACGGCAGCTTTGAGATGGCACAGGTGCAGCAGACCGCCTCCGATGCACTGGAGAACACCGGCCTGACCCTGCAGACCGGCGAGAACGTGGCCACCGGTGACCAGACCCTGAAGATCTCCATGCCCGGCACCGAGACCGTGACCACCGATCAGGTGGAGGCTCTGCTGGACTCTTTGAACGAGACTTACCCGGACAACAACTTCGCGCAACTGTCCCTGAGCAACGTCAGCGCTGCCATGGGCACCAAGTTCCTGCAGAAGAGCTTGGTAGCCGTGGCGTTTGCGCTGGTGCTCATCCTGCTGTACATCGCCCTGCGCTTCAAGAACATCGGCGGCCTGACCGGCGGCATGATGGCTGTGCTGGCACTGGTGAACGACCTGATGGTGGTGCTTGGCACCTTTGTGCTGCTGCGCACTCCGCTGGACGGCAACTTCATCGCGGCCATGCTGACCATTCTGGGTTACTCCATCAACGATACCGTCGTGGTGTACGACCGCATCCGCGAGAACCGCGCCCTGATGGGCAAGAAGGCCAGCTTTGAAGAGCTGGTCAACCGTTCGGTCAACCAGTCTGCCCGCCGTACCCTCATCACCACCATCACCACCGTGATGGCACTGGGTGTGCTGTGCATCGTGGCAAAGCTCTACGGTCTGGACAGCATCTTTACCTTTGCCTTCCCGCTGATGATGGGCATGATCAGCGGCGTGTACACTTCGCTGTGCGTCTCCACCTCGGCATGGATGCTGTGGAGCGAGCGCAGCCCCAAGTCCGGCAAAAAGGCCTGACGCAAAATTCCCGCAGAGGTTCAGGAGGAACAGAACATGAAATGTCCCTATTGCGGTGCTGAGGAATCCAAGGTGATCGACTCGCGCCCTACCGAAGACAGTGAGCGCATCCGCCGCCGCCGGGAATGTCTGAGCTGCCATATGCGGTTCACGACCTACGAGGTGGTGGAAACAGTCCCGCTCGTGGTCATCAAAAAGGACAACTCCCGAGAGCCGTTTGACCGGCAGAAGCTGCTGAATGCCATGCTGCGGGCCTGCGCCAAGCGCCCCGTGAGCTACGAGGCCATTGAGCGCGCGGTCACCAGCATCGAGCAGACCCTGCTCAGTTCCTACGACCGCGAGATCCCCAGCGTGCGCATCGGGGAGCTGACCATGCAGGAACTGAAAAAGATCGATGAGGTGGCCTATGTCCGCTTTGCCTCGGTCTACCGGCAGTTTGCCGACGTGGAGAGCTTTTTCAATGAACTGAAAAAGCTCATGGGCGACCGGAAGGACGCACAGTAACCCGTAATTTGCAAAGCACCGCTTTCTCTGTACAGCAGCAGGGAAGCGGTGCTTTTTGTGTTTACACAAACCGCCGGGCCAGCCATTGCAGTGTTTCCACCCGTACCTGTGCCCGGCGCAGCTCCCCAAAGGCTTCTTCGGGGGCGTTCTGCTCCAGGTGCCCGTCGGCGGTGCGCAGGGCTGCTTCCAGCTCGGTAAAATCCTCCGTGCGCAGCAGATGGTTCATCTTTTCCCGCATCCGGTCACACCGGTCGGCCCCGCGGGCCAGTGCCTGCCGGGCCGAGGGCAGATCGCTGGTGCGGATGGCCTCAATGGCACAGTCCAGGTCGGTGGAAATGTCATCGGCAAAGCGCTGTACCTGAAAGCTGCTGTAAAAGGCAGTGGCCAGCAAAGCGGCCACGATGGCAAAGCAGGCATAGATTCGTTTCATTTCCGGCCCTCATGCGCCGTAGCGCGGCGCTCCTTTTTCAAAAGAAAATAGTCCTCGGTCTCATTGCCGACAAGAAGCAGGATTTCCTGCGGCAGCAGGGTATTGGCCTGTGCCGTGCGTTCCAGCCAGGCACGGTCTTTGCCGCACCAGTGCAGGTTGTCCTCGAGCACCTGCCCATCCAGCACAAAGGGGATGGTTGCGTGACAGTGCTCTACCCGCAGCTGCAGGTCAGCCAGCCGCGCAGGTTCCTTTTCCGGCCGCAATGCCACCGAAAGAGTCCCGTTCGTCTCAATGACCGCGTAGGACACATCCCGCGGATCAAAGACGTCCTTGCCGCGCAGCGCTTCCATCAGGTCGGCCACCGTCAGGCGCAGGGTGCGCAGAGCGTTCTGGTCGATCTCTCCGTTCAGAATCACGGTTTTGGGCCGCCCGGACAACAGATTGAAAAACTTCTGGCTGCGGAAGCTCAGCGCGGAGCCCAGCAGCTCCAGCGCAGCAATGAGAAACAGTGGGATCAGGCTGGCCGTCACCGGAACATCCTCCGATTCAATGGAGATGGACGCCAGATTGGAGATCAGGATGGTGGACACCAGCTCTTCGGGCTGCAGTTCCCCCAGCTGACGCTTGCCCATCAGCCGCATGGCAAACAGCACGCACAGGTAGATCAAAATCGTGCGGAAGATCAACAACTTCATCGTGGAAACCTCCTGTCGGCACCCGCCGGTATGGAACCGGCTCCGGGCGGGCATACTGCTGTGCAAAGGAGTGGATGTTGTGTGCAGCAGTTGTCGTTGCATCTGGCCGAAAATCTGGCAGAGCTGGACGCCCGGTTCGGTGCCTCTGCGGATTATTATGCCAAGGAAATCATGATTTATCATTGCCGGGGCTGCATTGTGCTGTTTGACGGCATGGCCAGTCTGGATTCACTGTGGGAGCTGCTGTTGGACGCGGCCAGTCGGCAGGCGCTGCAGCAGCCCTGCCCATGCACCGGGCAGGAAGTGTATGAGCACATCCTGCATGGTTCCGCTTCCCCGGCCGAAAGCACCCCAGTGGAGGATCTGCCGGATCTTGTCAAGCGGTTAACGGCAGGCATGGCAGTGCTGCTATTGGATGGCTGCGCGAAAGGCATTGCTTTTTCGGTGCAGGCCCTCAAGTACCGCTCGGTGGACGAGCCGGAAGGAGAGGGCAACCTGCGCGGCTCGCGGGAGGGTTTTGCCGACCTGCTGCGGGTGAATCTGAGCCTGCTGCGCCGTCTGGTCCGCACCGATGATCTGGTGTTGGAGGTGGCGCAGGCCGACACCGCCGCAGGGACAGAGTACGCTATTTGCTACTGCAGGGGCAGGGCAGACCCTGCCATGGTGCGCCGGGTACGGCAGACCCTTGCCGCTGCAAAGCCGGAGCTGCTGCTGGACAGCAGCTATTTTGTACCGTGGCTTCTGCCCAGCCGGGCACGGCTGTTCACTCCGGTCAGCTACACCCAGCGCCCGGCGGCGGCTTCGGCCAAACTATGTGAGGGCCGCATTGTAGTGCTGGTCAATGGCAGCCCGTCGGCCATGGTGCTGCCGGCACTTTTCTGCGAAAACTTTGAATGCTTGGACGACTACGCGTCCACTGCCGTGTTCGCCTCCTTCTTGCGGGTGCTGAACTATGCTTCCTTTTACCTCACGGTCTTTCTGCCGGGGGCGTTCGTTTGTCTGGCGGTCTATCTGCCAGAGCTGATCCCGCCCCAATTGCTGTATAAGATCGAAGCCGCCGAAAAGGCTACGCCGCTGCCCTTGTTTGCAGAAATGCTGCTGGTCATCCTGCTGCTGGAAGTTATCCGGGAGGCCGGGCTGCGGATGCCGCAGTCGCTGGGGCATTCGGTCAGTCTGGTGGCCGCCCTCATTCTGGGCGATGCCGCCATTGCCACCGGCCTGATGAGCACCCCGGTCATCTTTGTGGCCAGCATTACGTCCATTGCGGTGTTCGTCACGCCCGCTTTGTACGAACCGGCCACCCTGCTGCGCATCGGCGTAGTGGTGGCTACGGGGCTTGCCGGGCCGGTGGGACTGGCCGGGGCTTTTTTTGTGCTGCTGCTCAGCCTGTCCGGCACCGGGATGCTGGGGGTGCCGTATCTTGCACAGCATCCGTTCCCGCAAAGCCCGCTGGCCGAGGACGGCGTCATCCGGCGCAACTATCGGCACCTGTCCCGCAAGGGGTTCAACATCTGGCAGAAACGGAGGCCCCGCGCATGAATAAAACGCAGGACAAATTTTCATTGCCGGCAGTGACCCTCAGCATCTTTGCCGCGGCGGCGGCAGAGCGTCTGCCGGTATGCAGTTCGTCCCGGGCACTCCTCTGGCAGGAGGTGCTGGCTGCAGTACTGCTGATGATACTTTCTGCTTTGGTCAGTCGGTTCTGGCAGTCCGGCCCGCCAAAGCCTGCCGCCTGGGCAGCTGCATTTTGCCTGCAGGTCTGGCTGGCGGTGGAACTGGCCGGAACATTCTGGAAGGCTCTGCAAGTCTGCCGGGAAGAGTTTTCTTCGCTGGCATTGCTGGGTTTTTTGCCGCTGCTGCTCTGGGTGGGCTGGCAGATGCCTGCCCGCGCATGGGGTGCCCCGGCGCAGGTGTTGTGGTGGTTTGTGGCGGTGGGAAGCGCGGTGTGTCTGATGGGGCTGTCCCGGCAGATGCACTGGGCCGGGCTGTTTGCGCAGGCTGCGCCGCAGAGCACGGCATTCACCGTTCCGGTCTATGCGGAATACTTTGCGGTACCGCTGCTCTGCGGCCGGGAGGAGCGGCGTGGTGTCTGCCTGCCCATTCTCACAGCCCTTGTACAAACGGCGGCAACGCTTGGCATGGCACTGGTGTTCGGTCGGACATACCCGGCGCGGGAATTGCTGCGTGCATGGAGCACCGGGACATTTTCCCGGCTGGACGCGGCGCTGCTGCTGGTCTGGCTGACCTGCGCGATTTTTCGCATCGGGGTGCTGTGCACGGCCGTCCGGATGCTGGGGCAGGAGTACGCCATACAAAAGCGAAAGGAAGTGCGGCAATGAAGCAGCGGTGGGCCCGAATTCTGCTTTATGCGGTGCTTGTCGGTTGGTGCCTGCTGTTCCTGCGCTGTGAGACCACTGAAAAAAGTATGATACGGGTGGTTTATCTGGAACAGAAGGAACAGACCTGGTCGGTGGGGCTTTTGTATCAGTCACCGGAAGCGGCAGCCGACGCAGCCGATGCCTCAGCCGCACTGCGCATCGCCGATGGCCGAGGGCAGACATTGGAAACAGCCCTTGCCGCTGCCGAAGAAACTTTGCCGCAGACGGCAGATTATCGTCTGTGCGATTATGTACTGTTCCCGGAGCAGACGGAGGATGCCGTGCTGGCAGCTTATGAGAATCTGGTGCTGGAACGCGGCTGCGGGCGCACAGCGGCCCGACTTTCCTGCACGGAATTTGATCTGGAAATACTCTTGCAGGCATGTGAAAAAACAGAGGAATTGCCCGACAAACTGCTGGACAAACTCAAAGCGGGATCGGCGGCAATGCCCCGGCTGTATGCACACGAGGAAAGCATGCTGCTTCCTGTGCTTTGCTTGCCCGAAGCACAGGAAGGGAAAGTGATGGTTTCTGGCAGCGAGGCCTTCCGCACCGGGAGCGGTGCGGTGCAGCGCCTGACAGAAAACGAGACAGAGGCGTTTCTTCTGCTGACGGGCACACCGGGCAAACGAACCTTCTGGCTGCAAGGAAAGCGTGTAGCCATCCGGCGGTGCACCGTCTCAGTTGCTCTCCGGAAGCAGACGGCCACTCTGCGTCTGGACTGCCAGACGGCCTACGGCACGCCGCAGCCGGATGCAGCACAGTGTCAACAGTTGGAAGAGCTTTGCCTTGGGGTGGTACGTTCCTGCTGGCAGCAGGGGACAGACCTGCTGCATCTGCGGGAGCACAGTCTGCTGCGCACAGGCTCTCCCGACGGGTTTGACCCAACAAAAAACGCCTGCCCGCAGCTGCAGGCAGACGTTGTATTTCTGGGTGCTTGAAAAATCAGGATGCCGTGGGGAAGGTGACCGTGATGGTCGTGCCGACGTCCACCTGACTTTCCAACTTGATGCGGGCCCCGTGGATGAGGGCAATGTGCTTGACGATGGCCAGCCCCAGACCTGTGCCGCCAGTGGCCTTGCTGCGGCTCTTGTCCACCCGGTAGAAGCGCTCGAACACACTGCTCTGCGACTCGCGCGGGATGCCGATGCCGTTGTCGGTCACGGTCAGGCTGCAATGGCCGTCCCGGGTGCAGGCTGTCACGATCTGCACCTTGCCGCCGGGGCGGTTGTAGCGGATGGCGTTGTCACACAGGTTCTGGCACAATTCATCCAACAGATTGCGGTTGCCCCGCACCGGTGCGCTCTCGCCCAGATAGGTCAGGGTGATGTAGGCGTGGCGGGCGTTCAGCTTCTGACGCTCCACACACTCCTTGGCCACGTCCAGCAGGTCCACGACCTCCATTTCCGGCATGGAGGAGGTCTCGGAGGCGTTGTCCAGGCTGGACAGCTGCAGGATATCGTTCACCAGCTGGATCATCCGGCTGGCTTCGCCATGGATCTTCTGGGCAAAACCGGGCACATCCTCCGGCTTGGCGATGCCGGTCTCGATCAGTTCCGCATACCCGGAAATGCTGGTCAGCGGGGTCTTGAGCTCGTGGCTCACATTGGCGGTGAAATCCTGCCGCATCTTCTCGTTGTTTTCCCGCAGGATGCGGTCGGCATGGATGCTCTCGGCAAAGGGGATCAGTTCCTTGTACGGGACCTTATCCTGAATGTGGTCCAGATCCTCGGTCATGTTCAGCACCGGCTGCACAAGAGCACGGGTGAGCAGGGTGGACAGGATCGCGGCAGCCAACATCAGGGCAACGCAGCTCAGCACGATGGCCGGCAGGGCTCCGTCGTAGACCGACCACACCGTTTCGGCGTCCTGCGCCACGCGCAGGATGTTGCCGCCGGGCAGCTGCACGGCATAATAATAGGTCTCATATCCCATGGTCTGGGAATCACGGATGTCCTTGCCGATGCTGCCCTGCAGCGCCTGCACGATCTCCGGACGGGTAAGATGGTTCTCCATGGGCTGATCGGTGGCAGACTCAAAGATCACGTCGCCGTCCGGGGAGATCAGCGTAATGCGCAGGTCGCCGGTCACAAAGAAAGAAAGCTGCTGCGGCTCGCTGGTCAGGTCATACCCGGCACGGATGAGATCGCTCTCTTTTTCCAGGTCATCCCAGGCCTGGGCGATAAAAGCCCGGTGAAAGACAAAGATGCACAGTGCTGCGGTGAACAGCAGCCCCAGAAAGCCCATGAGGAACAGCCGGTAGCTGATTTTTTCTTCCATGCTGTGCGGCTTCATTCGTCTCCAGCCTCCTCGTCATCGGCCAGCTTGTAGCCCACCTTGCGGATGGTGCAGATGTAGCGTCCGGCATCGCCCAGCTTTTTGCGCAGGGTGCGAATGTGCATGTCCACGGTGCGGCTTTCCACCGAAATGTCGGTGCCCCACACCACCTGCAAAATCGTCTCGCGGGTCACCACAAGGTTGGTGTTCTCCAGCAGAAGGCGCAGCAGGCTGTATTCTTTGTAGGTCAGTTCGACAGGCTGGTTGTTCACCGTCACGCTGTGACGTGCATTGTCCAGCAGGATCTCATGGAAGCTGAGCACATTGGGCCGTGTCTCCGGAGCCGCCCGGCGCAGAGAAGCCCGCACCCGGCTGAGGAACTCCATGATGCCGAACGGCTTGGAAATGTAGTCGTCGGCACCGCAGTCCAGCCCGCGCACGGTGTCCAGCTCGCTGGATTTGGCCGTGGCCATGATGATGGGCAGCCGGTGCAGGGAAGGGGTGTTGCGCAGCTTTTTCAGGATGGAGAACCCATCCTCGCCGGGCAGCATCACGTCCAGGATCACAAGCTCCGGGGCTTCGGTGCGCATGGCCTGCCAGAACGGTTCGGAACTGGCAAAGCTGGCCACTTCATAACCGTTGGACTGCAGGGCATACTGCTCCAGCTCACGGATGGCGTCATCATCTTCTACGATATAGATCATTTGTCAAATTCCTCCGCAGATTGATTGTCCGGGAAGAGATACCGCTCCCGGTATTTGTCCAGTCGACGATGAAATTCTTCGCTCTCCTTGGTATCTTTGCCATGACGCAGATCGTTGAGGTAAGCGTGGGTGTCAAAACTGTCCTGTGCTACCTCGATCTGGGCAACAGCTACATTGCTGCAATGGTCGCACACACGCTCGTAGTTGGTCAGCAGATCGTCCAGCACAAAGCCGTACTCAATGGAGCAGCTGCCGGTCTGCAGGCGGGCGATGTGGTGTGCCTTGATGGCACGCACCAGCTCGTTGACCACAGCTTCCAGCGGCTCTACCTTGCTGGCCAGGTGCAGGTCTCCCTTGCGGAAGGCGTCGGTGGTGCGGCTCAGGATATCCTGCACGGCATCTTCCAGCACCTGCAGCTCCTCTTGTGCGTCCTTGGAAAATTCAATGTTCTTCTGGTGCATTTCCTCCGCGGATTCCAGCAGATTGACCGAGTGGTCACTGATGCGCTCGAAATCGCTGATGGTGTGCAGCAGGGTATTCACGCTCTGGCTGTCGGCGTGGCTCAGCTCGCGGCCGGACAGCTTGACAAGGTAGGTGCCCAGAGCGTCCTCATAACGGTCCACGGTGCTTTCCTCGTCACGCACCTTCTGGGCCAGCTCGTCGTTCCACTGGTGGGTCAGGCTCATGGCCTGCACCACGCCCACGCGGGCCAGCTCTGCCATGTCGGCGGTGGCGCTGCGGGCGCGCTCCACGGCCACAGCCGGGGTGTTCAGCAGACGCTCATCCAGCAGGGCAAAGCTCTCTTTTTCCGGGGAGTCCGGGATGGTGAGGATGGCCAGCTTTTCCAGCCCGTTGGCAAAAGGCAGCAGGATGAGGGTGGCCAGGATGTTGAAGGCGGAGTGCACCACGGCGATGCCCCAGGCTTCAATGGTGGAATCCACAAAGGCAAAGTGGAACACGGTGTTCAGACCGTAGAAACCAAACAGGAAGATGGTCACGCCGATGATGTTGAAGTACAGGTGCACCATGGCGGCCCGGCGGGCATTCTTGGTGGCACCCACCGAGGAGATCAGCGCCGTGACACAGGTGCCGATGTTCTGGCCCATGATGATTGGGATGGCACTGCCGTAGGTGATCACGCCGGTGGCGCTCAGTGCCTGCAGAATGCCCACACTGGCGCTGGAACTCTGGATGATGCCGGTGACCAGTGCGCCCACCAGCACACCAAGGATGGGGTTGGAGAAGCGGACGAACAGGCTGGTGAACCACTCTTCGCCCTGCAGCGGCAGCACTGCGTTGGACATGGTGGTCATGCCGGTCATCAGCACGGCAAAGCCGATGAGAATGGTGCCCACACCTTTTTTCTTCTCACTCTTACACATATACAGCAAAATGCCGATAAATGCAAGCAAAGGACTGAAAGAAGTGGGTTTGAGCATCTTGATCAGCACACTGTCACCCTGCAGACCCGAAAGGCTCAGGATCCAGCTGGTGACGGTGGTGCCCACGTTGCTGCCCATGATCACGCCGATGGCCTGATGCAGCTCCATGATGCCGCTGTTGACAAAACCGACCACCATGACGGTGGTGGCGCTGGAGCTCTGGATGATGGCCGTTACGCACAGACCCAGAAAGAAACCTTTGAGCGGGCTGTCGGTCAGCTTGCTCAGGATCTTCTGCAGCTGGCCGCCGGCCTGCTTTTCCAGCGCCTTGCCCATGATGTCCATGCCGAACAGGAACAGGGCCAGGCCGCCCAGAAGCGAAAAGACATTGAAAATAGTCATAAGGATTTTCCTCACTTTGATTTGACGTGTTTTCTTCCGAGTTTCAGTATAGTGGATGCATTGTAAAATCCGAAACCGAGCAAATGTAAAATCCATGTAAATGTAAAATCTTTTTGCATGAAGCCCGGACAGACCTCTTCGCAGCAGCGTGCCTTGGCCCGCAGGATAGAAAAAGATGGGAACAGGCGTTGTAATCGTCCGGATTTTTTACTATAATAAAAAAAGAAGGATGCCGGCGCACAGCCGGGCACAAGAACACAGGAGGAACAAGGATGGGTACGTTCAACGTCTCGCTCAAAACGCTGACCGAGCGCGTCAGCCTGGAGGTGGTCTATACCCCCAAAGAACTGGACCAGATCAATGTTGAGATCGCAGAGGTCAACCGTCCGGGTCTGTTTCTGGCCGGATACTATGACTATTTTGATAAACTCCGTCTGCAGATCATGGGTCTGGCAGAGATGAATTTTCTGTCCGGGCTCTCGGCCGAAAAGCGCTACGAGGCGCTGGAACAGCTGTTCCGCCAGCAGCCGCCGGCCGTTATCGTGGGCCGCAGCGAAGAGTTGGAACCGTTCCCGGAGATGCTGGAGCTGGCCAAAAAGCACAGCGTGGCGCTGCTGCGCTCCAACGAGACGACCTGCACCCTGATGGGCAGCCTGATCAGCGTGCTGAACCTGGAGCTGGCGCCCCGCATCACCCGGCACGGCGTGCTGGTGGAGGTGTACGGCGAGGGCATCCTGATCCTGGGCGACAGCGGCATCGGCAAGAGCGAGCTGGCCATTGAGCTGGTCAAGCGCGGGCACCGTCTGGTGGCCGACGATGCGGTAGAGCTGCGCAAGGTGTCCAACCGGCAGATCATGGGCACTGCTCCGGAGAATATCCGCCACTTCATTGAGCTGCGCGGCATTGGCATCGTCAATGTGGCCCGGGTGTTCGGTGTGGGTGCAGTCAAGCTGAGCGAGAGCCTGGACCTGGTGGTCCAGCTGGAAGCCTGGGACCCCACCAAGAATTACCAGCGTACGGGTCTGGAAAACGAATATTACGACATTCTGGGCGTCAGCATTCCCAGCACCAGCATTCCGGTCTCGCCCGGACGCAACCTTGCTGTGGTGCTGGAAACCGCGGCCATCAACAACCGCCAGAAAAAGATGGGTTACAATGCGGCCAGGGAGCTGCTGATCCGTCTGGGTCTGGACGATAAATTGGACTAAAGGAGCACGCACCATGGAACAACTCAAGCAGCAGCTGCAGGCGGCTGGAATCCTTTATAAAGAAAACGAGCCGCTCTCGGCACACTGCACTTTCCGCATTGGCGGCCCGGCCGACCTGTTTGTGATGCCGCGGGATGAAGATCAGCTTTGTCAGGCCGTTCAGTTCTGCAAACAGGCGGAGATCCGCTATTACCTGCTGGGCAATGGCAGCAACATCCTGTTTGCAGACGAGGGCTTTCGAGGAGCAGTCATTGATGTTTCTGCCGAAGCAGCGGGAATGGGACTGTCGATTTATCAGAATGCCGACGGCGATTATATTTCGGCACCGGCAGGTCTGAAACTTTCCGAGCTGTGCAAATTTGCCCTCCAGCACGGCTACACCGGGCTGGAATTTGCCTATGGCATCCCCGGCACGGTGGGCGGTGCCGTCTACATGAACGCCGGTGCTTACGGCGGCGAAATGAAGGATGTGCTGGAAGCCGTCAGCTATCTCACCGCCGACGGCCGCTGGGTGGACAGTGAAGCGTCCGAGCTGGACTTTTCCTACCGGCACAGCGCGTTTGAAGAGAATGGTGCCTGCATCCTTGGCGCAGTGTTCCACCTGGAAAAAGGCGACCCGGATGCCATCAAGGCCCGGATGAACGAGCTGATGCAGAAGCGCATCGACAAACAGCCGCTGGACAAGCCCAGCGCCGGCAGCACCTTTAAGCGCCCGGCGGGCGCTTTTGCGGCGGCCCTCATCGACCAGTGCGGCCTGCGGGGTTACCGCCATGGCGGTGCCGCCGTAAGCGACAAGCACTGCGGCTTTGTGGTGAACCTGGGCGGTGCCACCTGTGCCGATGTGCTGGCTTTGTGCGATGAAGTGCGCGCCATTGTAAAGGAAAAGACCGGCTACGATCTGGAAAAAGAGATCCGGGTCGTGAAATAAGATAGATTCAAAAAGGAGCGGGATCGGATCCATGGAACTGTTGATCGTCAGCGGACTTTCCGGTGCAGGAAAGTCGGTTGCTATGAATGCGCTGGAAGATATCGGTTATTTCTGCATTGACAACATCCCGGCGGCACTTCTGCCCAGCATCACGGCCTTTTCCAAGGCGGGCGATAACCAGCTGGAACGGGTGGCGCTGTGTATGGATGTGCGCGGCTGCCGCACGCGGGAAGAGATCGAACAGGCGCTGCAGCAGCTGGATGAGCAGAAAAAACCCTACAAGATCCTGTTCCTGGATGCGCCGGACGAGGTGCTCATGCGCCGCTACAGCGAGACCCGCCGCCGTCACCCCATCAGCATCGCGGAGGGACTGTCCACCCGGGATGCTTTCCTGAAGGAACGTCAGATTCTGGAGCCGCTGCGGTCGCGGGCCAATTACACCATCAACACGGCATTGCTCTCGACTGCACAGAACAAGGAACGCATCTGCGACCTTTTCCTGAAAAATGGCGGTGCAAAAAGCGCCATGCGGCTTACCATCATGTCCTTCGGGTTCAAGTTTGGTCTGCCGCCGGAGGCGGATCTGGTACTGGATGTACGCTGCCTGCCGAACCCCTTCTATGTGCCGGAGCTCAAACACAAGACCGGCCTGGATCAGGAAGTGGTGGACTTCGTCATGAACCACCCGGAGGCAAAGCAGCTGCTGGACCGGTATGAGCAGTTTTTGCAGGTGGCACTGCCGCTCTATGTCAAAGAAGGCAAGAGCCAGCTGACCATCGCGGTGGGCTGCACCGGCGGCAAGCACCGCTCTATTACTTTTGCGCGCAAGATCGCGGAGTACTGCACATCCCTCGGCTACGAGCCGGGTGTCCAGCACCGCGATGCCATGCGCTGACCAGAATTGAGGAACCACTATGAGCTTTGCATCCCGTGCACGGGAGGAGATCGCACAACGCAGCCTGCAGAAGGACTGCTGCGTGCGTGCGGCAGCGTATGGCTTTGCCTGCTTTGCCAAATATTTTGATAAAGGGGGGCTGGTGCTCCAAACCGAGCAGCCCCACACAGTGCAGCTGGCCCGGGAACTTTTTGCCCGCTGCGGTGTGCAGGGGGATGTTCTGGAAAAGCAGCGCCCCAGCGGCGTACTGTATGAGTTCAACATCCGGGAACCGGAACAGGTGGCGCGGATGCATGAACTGTTCGGCACCACCGGCAGCGAGACGAGCCTGCAGATCGACCCCGCCCTGATTCGCTGTCAGACCTGCGTCAGTGCATACATTGGCGCAGCTTTTTTGTGCAGTGGCACCGTCACAGACCCGCAGAAGGAGTACAATCTGGAGTTCCTGACCGCGCGCACCAATCTGGCCCGGGACTTTGAAGCCCTGCTGGCTGAGCATGAATTTGCCCCGCACCGCACCCGCCGCAACGGCGTGAACCTGGTTTACGTCAAGAACAGCGCCAATCTGGAACGACTGCTCCGCTTTATGGGGGCAGCCGGTGCGGCAGAGGAGATCCATGCACAGAAAGCCTTCAAGCAGGTGCGCAACCAGACCAACCGACAGACCAACTGCGACACGGCCAACCTTGGCAAAACGGCCCGGGCCAACGCCCAGACCCTCAGGGCCATCCGGTATCTTCAGGAAAACGATGCATTGGAAACACTGCCGGAGGTGCTGCAGCAGGCGGCAGCAGTACGGCTGCAATACCCCGACTTATCGCTTACCGCGTTGTGCGGCTGCTTTGACCCGGCGGTGAGCAAATCCGGCCTTTCGCACCGGATGAAAAAACTGGAAGCGTTGGCAGACGCCCTGCGGCAGCGCGTGGAAAAAGGACAGGAGGCAGAGCCTTGAGCGAAATCAGCGAAAACAACCATTTGGGCAGAGACTTTGTCCACCTGCACATCCATACGGAATACAGTCTGCTGGACGGTGCCTGCCGCATCGACCAGCTGATGGACCGCGTCAAGGAATGCGGCCAGACCGCCATTGCCTGCACCGACCACGGCGTCATGTACGGCTGTGTGCAGTTCTATAAGGCAGCCAAAAAGGCAGGCATCAAGCCCATCATCGGCTGTGAAGTCTATGTGGCTACCCGCACCCGTTTTGACAAGGTGAACAAAATCGACGGCAACAACCATCTGATCCTGCTGTGCAAGAATGAGACTGGCTACAAAAACCTGATCAAGATGGTCTCGGCAGCGTTCGTGGAGGGCTTTTATTCCAAGCCCCGCGTGGACAAGCAGCTGTTGGAACAGTATCACGAGGGCCTGATCTGCCTGTCGGCCTGTCTGGCCGGTGAGGTGCCGCAGGCCATTCTGGCCGGGGACTACGAGCGGGCCAAGGCCACGGCCTTGTGGTATCGGGATTTGTTCGGAGAAGGCAATTATTACATCGAATTGCAGGACCATGGGCTGGAAGAGGACAACATCGTTCTGCCGCAGCTCATCAAGCTGGCGCGGGAAACCGGCATCCCCATGGCGGCCACCAATGACTCCCACTATCTGCGCAAGGAAGATGCCAAGATGCAGGCCATCCTGCTGTGCATCCAGACCGGCAAGACCATTCAGGATGCCGACCGCATGGAGTTCCAGACCGACGAATTTTACGTCAAGACTACAGATGAAATGTATGACCTGTTCTCCATGGTGCCGGAAGCCTGCGAAAACACGGCGAAAATTGCAGAACAGTGCAACTTTGACTTTGAGTTTGGCCACACCAAGATTCCTTATTATAAAGCCCCGGACGGCATGGATAATCAGGCATTCTTTGAAAAGCTCTGCTGGGAGGGCCTTGAACGCCGGTACGGGCCCAATGTCCCGCAGGCCAACAAGGACCGCCTGAGCTATGAGATCGGTGTGGTCAAAACCATGGGCTACACCAACTACTACCTTATCGTCTGGGACTACATCAATTACGCCAAAAGTCAGGGCATCCCGGTGGGCCCGGGCCGTGGTTCCGGTGCGGGCAGCATTGCGGCCTACAGCGTAGGCATCACGGATATCGACCCCATCCGGTACAATTTGATCTTCGAGCGCTTCCTGAACCCGGAGCGCGTCAGCATGCCCGATTTTGACGTGGACTTCTGCTACGAGCGTCGGCAGGAGGTCATTGATTACGTCAATCGAAAATACGGGGCCGATCATGTGGCGCAGATCGTTACCTTCGGTACCATGGCCGCCCGCAACGCCATCCGCGATGTGGGCCGTGTGATGGGTATCCCGTATCAGCAGGTGGACGTGGTGGCAAAACTGGTGCCCATGGAGCTCAAGATGACCCTGAAACGGGCACTGGAAGTTTCCACCGAGCTGAAGAAGCTCTATGACACCGACCCGCAGGTCACCGAGCTCATCGACACCGCCCTGAAGGTGGAGGGCATGCCGCGGCATGCGTCCACCCATGCGGCGGGCGTGGTCATCACGCCGGAACCTACCGACTACTATCTGCCGCTGGCCACCAACGACGGCCTGCCGGTGACCCAGTTCAACATGACCGAGATCGAGGAACTGGGCCTGCTGAAGATGGACTTTCTGGGTCTGCGCACCCTGACCGTTATCCGCGATGCGGAAACGGCGGTGCAGAAGCATCACCCGGAGTTCTCCATCCAGAAGCTGGATTACGACGACCCGGAGACCTATAAAATGCTGGGACAGGGCGACACCGAGGGTGTGTTCCAGCTGGAATCTTCCGGCATGAAGCAGGTGCTTGTAGGCCTGCAGCCGCAGAACCTGGAAGATGTCATCGCTCTGATCAGCCTGTACCGTCCCGGCCCCATGGACTCCATCCCAACCTATCTGCGCAACCGCCACGAGCCGGACAAGATCAGTTACAGGACCCCGCAGCTCGCCCATATCCTGGATGTGACCAACGGCTGCATCGTCTATCAGGAACAGGTCATGCAGATCTTCCGGGAGCTGGCGGGCTTCTCCTTCGGGCAGGCCGACAACGTCCGCCGTGCCATGAGTAAAAAGAAGCACGCTGTGATGGAGGCTGAGCGGGAGCACTTCGTGCACGGCTGCACCGAGCCGGGCCACGAGTGCCCCGGCTGTGTGGCCAACGGCATTTCGGAAAAGGTCGCCAACGAGATCTACGATGAGATGTCCAGTTTTGCTTCTTACGCATTCAACAAGAGCCATGCGGCCTGCTACGCCTATGTGGCATTCCAGACCGCTTACCTCAAGTGCCATTACCCCAGCGAATTCATGGCCGCCCTGCTGACCAGTGTGCTGGACAACACGGACAAGGTCATCGAGTATTCCGGCGAGTGTGCCCGCCTTGGCATCAAGGTCCTGCCGCCGGATGTGAATGTTTCGGGCGGCGGCTTTACGGCGGACGAGAACGGCCAGATCCGCTTCGGCCTGAACGCGGTCAAGAACGTGGGCCGTAACCTGATCGAGAATGTGGTGCGGGAGCGCCGGAACAAGCCCTATACCAGCCTGTATGACTTCTGCAAGCGGATGCACGGCAACGAATTGAACCGCCGGGCGGTGGAGTGCCTGATCAAGGCCGGTGCCTTTGACCGGTTGGGCAACAACCGTCACAGCCATGTGGAAGCCGTGGAGGGCATCCTGAAAAGCATCGAGACCGACACCCGCCGCAATCTGGACGGCCAGCTGGACCTGTTTTCGGTGATGAGCGGGGGAGAGCAGGACGCCGCACAGGAGGACCGCTATGAGATCCGCCAGCTGCCGGAGTACAGTCACACCGAGCTGCTCCAGCAGGAAAAAGAGGTCAGCGGCCTGTATCTGTCCGGTCATCCGCTGGATGCCTACCGGGAAAAATCGGCCCGCATCGGTTCCCACACCATCAAGGACCTCACCGGCGAGGACGCCCATGTGACGGACGGCGAGCGGGTGCGTGTGGTCTGTGCGGTGGTCAAGAACCGCATGATGACCACCAAGTCCAACAGTATGATGGCCTTTACCAGCGTGGAAGATCTGACTGGCACCATGGAAGTGATCGTGTTCCCCAAAGTGCTGGACACCTTCCGCGATGCTATCCGCGAAAATGCGGTCGTGGTCATCGACGGGCGCCTGTCGGTGCGGGAGGACGAAGCCTCCAAGCTGCTGGCAGACAGCATCGTGCCCATTGACAGCTACGATCCCACCCGCCCGCAGAACGGCCGCCCGGACCCGGTCAAGGCGGCGGCAAAGCGGCTGTATATCCGTCTGCCGTCCCGCAGCTGCCCGCAGTATGCCAAGGTGATCAATCTGCTGGGAATCTTTGACGGAAATATGCCGGTGATCCTGTATCTGGAAGACACAAAACAGAAGCTGGCGGCCCCCCGGCATCTGTACACTTCCGGGCATCCGCTCTTCTTTGAAGAACTGGAAAGACTGGTGGGCACAGAGAACATTGCAACAAAATGACATTTCTGTGCACGAATCTCTATAGGCCGGAAGGGCTCAAAATAGGCCCAAAATATTTTCAAATGGCTGAGAATGTGTTATAATGTTGAAAGGCAAGTCTTAACAATTCTTTACGATGCAAACACTGAGCGGCGTAATGAAGAAGGGCGCTGGCTCATGGGTGAATGAAGAAACAAATTGGAGGGAATCTCTCGTATGGAAAAGCAAATCAAAACGATTGGCGTGCTCACAAGCGGCGGCGATGCTCCTGGCATGAATGCTGCCGTGCGCGCTGTGGTCCGTACCGGCTTGCACAAAGGTTACCGCATGATCGGCATTCAGCGTGGTTACAACGGCCTGCTGAACGGCGAATGCTTTGAAATGAACCTGCGCAGCGTCTCGAACATCATTTCGGCCGGCGGTACCATTCTGTACACTGCCCGCTGCCTGGAGTTCAAGACCAAGGAAGGCCAGGACCGCGGTGCTGCCAAGTGTCGTGAGCTGGGCATTGACGCACTGGTCGTCATTGGCGGCGATGGTTCTTACCGCGGCGCACGCGAACTGGCACACCGCGGCATCCCGATGATCGGCCTGCCCGGCACCATCGACAACGACATTGCCTGCACCGAATACACCATCGGCTATGATACAGCCATGAACACCGCTCTGGAAATGATCGACAAGCTGCGCGACACCACCCAGAGCCACGACCGCTGCAGTG
>OOCE01000012.1_pt1 | contig 56269 bp, 56 predicted proteins | sample 1671421 | NCBI WGS metagenome assembly OOCE01 (sample SAMN06348155, study PRJEB24527) | human gut metagenome | biome: human gut; feature: ankylosing spondylitis patient; material: feces | host: Homo sapiens | place: China | collected 2015-10 | reverse complement strand
AGGCCGCCAAGATCGACGGTGCCAACGACCGCGAGATCCTGTTCAAGATCAAGATCCCCATGGTCATGCCCAGTGTGACCATCTGCACCTTCCTCACCCTGACCAACAGCTTCAAGCTGTTTGACCAGAACGTGGCCCTGACCGCCGGTGAACCCGCCAACGCCAGTGAAATGCTGGCCCTGAACATCTACAACACCTTCTACGGCCGCTCCGGTGCCCAGTGGAAGGGCATTGGTCAGGCAAAGGCTGTGGTGTTCTTCCTGATCGTGGTGGTCATCTCGCTCATCCAGCTCCACTTTACCCGCTCCAAGGAGGTGCAGCAGTAATGCCTAAACAGAAAAAGATGTGGGATAACATCCTCACCGTCATCATGAGTGTGCTGTGCCTGCTGTGGATCTACCCCATCGTGCTGATCCTGCTGAACAGCCTGAAAAAAGAGGGCACCTTTACCACCTCCACGGTGTTCCAGCTGCCCACGAAGGAGACCTTTGTGGGCCTGTCCAACTACGTTTACGGCGTGACCAAGATGGGCTTTCTGTCCAGCCTGGGCTACAGCCTTCTGATCACCATTACCAGTGTGTTCCTGATCCTGCTGTGCTGCTCCATGACCGGCTGGTACCTCACCCGCGTGAACAACAAGCTGAGCAAGTTCATGAACCTGCTGATCGTGTTCTCCATGGTCGTGCCCTTCCAGATGGTCATGTTCACCCTGTCCAAAACTGCTGACCGTCTGAACCTGAACAACCCTTGGAACATCTGCATCATCTATCTGGGCTTCGGCGCCGGTCTGGCCGTGTTCATGTTCACCGGCTTTATGAAGAGCGTGCCCATGGAGATTGAGGAAGCCGCCATGATCGACGGCTGCAACCCCATCCAGATCTTCTTTAAGGTCGTGTTCCCCATCCTGAAGCCTACCATGATCTCCACTGCCATTCTGGAGACTATGTGGGTGTGGAACGACTACCTGCTGCCCACCCTGGTTCTGGACATCAAGAAGTACCGCACCATCCCCATGGCCATCCAATACTTCCGCGGTGGCTACGGTCGTGTGGAGCTGGCCCCCATGATGGCCTGCATCATCATTGCCATCATCCCCATCATCATCCTGTATATGACCTGCCAGAAGTACATCATCGAGGGCGTCGTGGCAGGTGCTGTCAAGGGCTAAGGAGGTGCGCACCATGCGTGCAAGCGGCATTCTGATGCCCGTGTTCAGCCTGCCGGGGCCCTTTGGCATCGGCACGCTGGGCAAAGAGGCCTTCGCATTTGTCGATTTCCTCGCCGAGGCAAAACAGACCTACTGGCAGATTTTGCCCATCGGCCCCACCGGCTACGGTGACAGCCCTTACCAGAGTTTTTCCGCCTTCGCCGGCAACCCCTACTTCATTGACTACCGCCTGCTGGCCGACACCGGTCTGCTGACGGCCGATGAAGTGCCCGCCGCACGGCCTGTAGGCCCCATCGACTACGGCGCACTGTACAACGAGCGGCCTGTGATCCTGAAAAAGGCAGCCGACCGCCTGCTGGCAGCCCCCTCCCCCGCCTATGAAGCCTTCTGCGAGGCGCAGAGCTTCTGGCTGGAGGATTACGCCCTGTTTATGGCTGTCAAGGCCGAACAGGGGCAGGCAGGCCTTGCCGACTGGCCGGACGACCTGCGCTGCCGCAAACCGGAAGCCATTGCTGCCGCAAAACAGCGCCTTGCCGACGCGGTGGATTACTACAAGGCGGTGCAATTCTTCTTCTACACCCAGTGGAACGCCCTGAAGGCTTACGCCAACGGCAAGGGCGTCCGTCTGGTGGGCGATATTCCCATCTATGTCAGCCCGGATTCCAGTGACCTGTGGACCCACCCGGAGCTGTTCCAGACCGACGGAGAAATGCATCTGACCCAGGTGGCCGGATGCCCGCCGGACGCCTTTGCAGCAGACGGCCAGCTGTGGGGCAACCCCCTGTATGACTGGCCCACGCACAAAGCCACCGGCTTTGCCTGGTGGAAACGCCGGATGCAGCACGCCACCTCCATTTACGATGTGGTACGCATCGACCATTTCCGCGGTTTTGAGAGCTACTACTCCATCCCCGCCGGAAACAAGACCGCAGCGGGCGGCCACTGGGAAAAGGGCCCGGACCGTGATTTTATCCACGCCATGCACGAAGCTTTGGGCGAAGGCGGCATCATTGCCGAGGACCTGGGCTACCTGACCCCGGAGGTCAAGGCCATGCTGGCAGAGAGCGGCTACCCCGGCATGAAGATCATGCAGTTTGCCTTTGACAGCCGGGAGTCCGGCAATTACCTGCCTCATACCTACCCCCGCAACAGCGTGGTGTACACCGGCACCCATGACAACGTGACCACCGAAGGCTGGCGCACCAATGCCAGCCCGGAAGATGTGGCCTATGCCTGCCGCTACCTGCGCTGCAAGCCGGAGGATCTGACCGAGGCCATGATCTGCGCCTGCCTTGCCAGTGTGTCGGACATGGCGATCATTCCGCTGGCCGACTGGCTGCATCTGGGCAGTGAGGCCCGCATCAACACCCCCAGCACCCAGGGTGCCAACTGGCAGTGGCGGCTCGGCAGCCCTATGCCCGGCAGCCTTGCAGCACACATCGCACAGCTGACTGCACTGTACGAGCGCACCCCCTGCGGCGAATAAGTGTTTTCTCCCCTTTTGGCATCCGCAGCTTCCGGCTGCGGGTGCCTTTTTTTGCGTTTTTGCGGAACATTTTTTCAGCGGCCGAAAGCGCCGCATTCACACTGTTTCCATCGTCTGTTCGCAGTTATTCTCTCATCCGTTCACAGTTTGTTCACAAATGTATCATCTTTTTTTTCGCCGCATCCCTTGTTATTTTTATACAGATATGCTACAATTCAGATAACATATCGTCTGCCTTTGGGCGGATTTCACGAGTGAAAGGAGCCTTTCCATTATGGATCATACATATCAGAGCACCATGCTGATGCCCGCCTCCTATGCGGTTCTCTCGGAAGAAGAAATGACCTACCTCGACGGCGGTGCCGACTACAGCTTCAATGTCGGTGACTACACCGTTACCTTACACCCGGAAGTTCTGGTCACCTATGCCATGAATGTGGTGGTGAACGGCGTTTATATGCTGAGCCGGGGTTCCTTCCAGTACTTTATCAATACCTTCAAAGAGGGTCTGTACGACGGCCTGAGCCTGACCGGTGTGGTCAAACACAATTGGAACCGTATGAATACCTGGAGCCGCGTTGCCACCGTCGGCATGGCAGGACTGGCCGGTTACTACGCTTATGCACAGGTGCGCAGCATGTACCTGTCGCTGAAGAACCTGTTCGGCTCTATGTTTGGCACTACCACGAATACCGACACACAGGATCCTGCCGTGGCCGCAGGTCTGGCCGCCTGAGTGTTTCGGATTTCTGCCTGAAAGGAGTGTTCGTTCATGAAAAAGCTCCAACTGCCTTCGTCGTATGCTGTGCTTTCGGAGGAAGAACAGCGGACCGTTTCGGGCGGCGGCGAACTCAAGGATTCTCTGGATGAGTTTTTGGGCAGCCTTCATCTGCACGATTTTACACTGGGCGAAGGGCTCGTTTCCTTCTCTGTCACCTTCGTGCCGATGCTACTGTTCACAGCGGTCAAGAACGTGGTGCTGTTTGGCTACCGTGTCTACAACAAGCTGCTGGCATCCTCCATTTTCCGGCTGGGCACCTCGACCTCGGAAACGGTCCAGCATCTTGCAGCCCAGCAGGAGACCAATTCCTTCCCGCTGCGCTGAGTCCATTTGAATCAAAAATTGAAAAGGGTCTGCTGCAAATTTGCAGCAGACCCTTTTTTGTTGCTTCTGCAGTTACAGCACTTGTCTTGCGCCCTGTTCCCGCAGCCGGAGCACATAGCAGCTGCCCGGGCCGAACACCCGCTCCATGGCGGTATGGTAGCGCTGCAGCAACGTTTCCGGCACATAGGCCTGAATGGTGCCCGCAAAGCCGCCGCCCTGCATCCGCCATGCGCCGCTGCTGCCCTGCAGGATGCTCTGGCTCAACGCAAGCGCCACCGACAGCCCCTGATGCCGGACATCCGTGGCGCAGTACACATTCTGGCACAGTGCAAAGGAGGCGCGCCCGCTTTCCAGCACCAGCGCGGCAAAATCGGCAAAGCGTTTTTCCAGCAAAGCCCGGCGCTGGGCCAGCGTGCGGGCATTTTCTTCGTAATAGTGGATGGCACGCAGCACCGCGCGGTCGCCGCAGGCGGTACGCAGCCGGGGCAGTGCCGCCCAGAAATCGGTTTCCGGCACCTGACCCAACACTTTGCCGCCCAGGCAGGCCGCCACAGCCTCCATCTCCTGCCGGATGGCCGCGAACTCCCCGGTCAGCTCGCTGTGGCTGCCCCGGGTGTCGGTCACGCACAGGGTCATGCCGGGCGGCAGCAGGCCGTCTGCGTGGATCTTTTCCACCTGCGGTGCGGCCGGGTCTGCGAAGTCGGCAAAAATGACGCCGCCCACCGCGCTGGCCAGCTGGTCCAGCTGACCGCTGGGTTTGCCAAAGTAAGTATTCTCCGCATACTGGCAGATGCCGGCCAGTGCCCGGGCATCCAGCCCACAGGCGTACTCCCCGTTCCAGATGCAGGCCATGCCCATCTCAAAGGCCGCAGAGCTGGAAAGGCCGCTGCCCCGCAGCACGTCGCTGGCCGTGTAAGCATCAAAGCCGCCAATAGCCTTTCCCGCCGTACGGAAGCCCTCGGCAATGCCCCGGATCAGGCTGGCCGAGTGGGTGCTCTCCCCTTCCTGCGGCTCTGCCGTGGCCAGGTCGATCACATCCAGCTTGTTGAACCCGCGGGACTTGACCCGCACATAGCCGTCCGTGTTCCGGGCCGCTACCGCCACCAGATCCAGCGTGACCGCCGCCGCCAGCCCGTAGCCGTGCTGGTGGTCGGTGTGGTTGCCGCCCAGCTCCGCACGCCCCGGGGCCGAGTACACCTGCACCTGCCGCCCCGGGCCGAAATACAGCTCGAACTGCTCCAGCGCCGCGCAGTACCGCGCCCGCTGCCGGGCCAGTTCCTGCGGGGCGGTGCCGTAAAGCGCGGCAAGGGGCCCGTCCCACCTCCCTGCCGCGATCTGTTCCCTGAGTTGTGCGCTGGTTGCCATCCGCGATCCCTCCCTGAAACATTCAAACAGTGTTTGTAGGTTTGTTAGGTCTATTGTAATGCATCCCTTCTGTTTTTTCAATTTCTATCGAAGAAAAAGCGCGAAATTTGGCGTCCGGCTCAAAGAATAAGATGTACTTTTGTTGAATTTGCAGGCGGTTCTGTGGTATACTGGTCAAAAGACGTGACAACGAGGGAGGTCAAGCCGCCATGGCAGACGTTTACAAGCAATCCTTCAAACAGAACTACACGAACAACATCGAACTTTCCATCTTCAACTGCGGCATTGAGCGCTGCGCCCCGTCCAAGACCTGGGGTCCTGGAATCCGTGACCATTACCTGATCCACCTGGTGCTCTCGGGCAAGGGCGAATTCGAGGTAGGCGGCCGAACCTGGCAAGTCAGCACCGGAGATCTGTTCTTTGCGCGCCCCAGCCAGCTCATCCGCTACACCGCCGATGAGCAGTACCCCTGGGAGTACAGTTGGGTGGGCTTCAACGGTGCCTGCGCCCACAAGCTGGCAGCCCAGCTGCCCTTTACCGACGACGCCCCCGTACACCACACCAGCGACCCGGACGGCATGCGCGCCGCCCTGGCTAACATCTACTCCTCCCGCGGGCTGCAGCCCCAGGACGAGGCCGCCATGGTGGGGTACCTTTATTTGTTCATTGCCGCTCTGATGAAGGAAACCATCGCCGGTAAGCCGCACTCCACCTCGTCCTCCAGCCAGTATGTGCTCAACGCCATCAAATACATCCAGTTCAACTACTCCCACGACATCTCCATTGACGATGTCGCCAAGAGCGTGGGCGTTTCCCGCAGCCACCTGTACCGGGTGTTCATGCTCAATGTGGGCAAAAGCCCCATCGACTACCTCACCGAATACCGCATCAACGAAGCCTGCAAGCTGCTGCGTGCCGGTCACCTTTCCATTGCAGAGGTGGCCGTGTCAGTAGGCTTCTTCGACCAGTTCTATTTTTCGCGGGTGTTCAAGCGCGCCAAGGGCGTGCCGCCCAGCAAGTATTTTGCCACCCAGGCAGATGCTGCCCCCGCCGAACCGCAGCCGTGACCCGGCGCATTTCCACTACCAAAGGAGACTATGACCCATGCCCTTACAGAAGAACCAGATCCTGACCCTGCGCATCGAGCGGCTTTCCAGCGACGGCAGCGGTGTGGCCCACAGCCCGGACGGCGAGACCGTTTTTGTGCCGGGTGCCGCCCCCGGTGACGAAGCCGATGTGCGCATCGTAAAGGACTGCAAGCGCTACGCCTTTGGCATTCTGGACCATCTGCGCACCCCCTCGCCGGACCGCATTCCGGTGGACTGTGCCGTGGCGGGACCCTGCGGCGGCTGTAGCCTGCGGCATCTGGATTACACCGCCGAGCTGCGTGCCAAGCAGGAGAATGTGACCGATGCCTTCCGCCGCATCGGTGGGCTGGACGTGCCGGTGCTGGACATCTGCCCCTCCCCCGAAGTGGACCGCTACCGCAACAAGGTCCAGTTCCCGGTAGGGCTGGACAAGAACGGTAACCCCTGCATCGGCTTCTACGCCGGGCGCACTCACCGCATCGTGCCCTGCCCGGACTGCAAATTGCAGCCCGGCGTGCTCAACGACATCGGCAATGCACTGTGCAGGTTCTTTGCCGAAAACGGCATCCAGCCTTACAACGAAGAGACCGGCCGGGGCCTGGTGCGGCACATCTTCCTGCGGCGGGGCGCGCACAGCGGACAGATCATGGTGTGTCTGGTGTGCACCCGCCCGAACCTCCCCCACGCCGATGCGCTGTGCACCCGTCTGCGGGAGCAGTTTGCGGACATTGCCACCATCCTGCTCAATGTCAACAGCAAAAACACCAACGTGATCCTGGGCACCGAGACCCACACCCTGTACGGGCCAGGCTACATTGAAGATACGCTCTGCGGGGTTCCGGTGCAGCTGGGGCCGCTGTCGTTCTACCAGGTGAACACGCTGGCCGCCGAGCGGCTGTACGGCATTGCCGCACAGTACGCCCAGCTGACCCCGGATGACCTGTTGCTGGACCTCTACTGCGGCATGGGTACCATCGGCCTTTCCATGGTGGACTACTGCCGGGAGCTGGTGGGCGTGGAGATCGTGCCCGAAGCCATCGAGAGCGCCAAGGCCAATGCCGCCCGCATGGGGGATGCTGTGGCCGCAAAGAGCCGCTTCTTCTGTGCCGACGCCGGGCAGGCGGCCACCCGGCTGGCCGCCGAGGGCCTGCACCCGGACGTGGTGATGCTGGACCCGCCCCGCAAGGGCTGCGACGAGGCCACCCTCTCCGCCGTGGTGCGCATGGCTCCCCGCCGGGTGGTCTACGTCAGCTGCAACCCCGCCACCGCCGCCCGCGATGCCGCCTGGCTGGAACAGAACGGCTATCACGCCGAGAAGGTGCAGCCGGTAGATCTGTTCCCGAGGACGAAGCACTGTGAGTGCGTAATCGCAATGTCCAAATCAAAGTAATTTTTTCGGTGGTTCGTTTCTTTTATCATTGGCATCTCCCTGCAATCTGAACCATACTCGTCCTTGGAAACAGGTCAACCGCTGTTTTGGGATATTCTGGTAAAAGTAAAATCAGAGCATCAAGGTTAGTGGATAACTAAGTGCACGGATAGGATGTCGAGGCTGGCAACCAATCTAGGCACTCAGGGTTCTGGGGGTATGCAGTGCTGGATTTGATTGTCAAATAAATCAAGTGCCACTAATGCATTACCAGCATAAGCATGATCAACCTCAGAAATATTTAGTTATTGCAAAATTTGCAACAACTGCCGCAGACGAAGAAAATCAAGTAAGCAAAACGCCGCCAGCGTATCGTATGTTCATCACACGGTACACTGGCGGCGTTTATTTTGGGGTCTTATACAGCTTTTCTGGTTTTACACAGCTTTTGAACGAGGTACGAAAATGAATCGCCCTGATGAAAGCCTCAAAAATTCCATCATCATTTATACCACTGAAGATGGCCTGACCAAAATTGATGCCACGTTTGATGGTGATACCGTCTGGTTGTCCATCGACCAGATGGCCGAGCTGTTCCAGCGTGATCGGAGTGTCATCGGAAAACACGTCCGGAACATCTTCAAGGAAGGTGAGCTTCAGAAGGAATCAGTGTGGGCAAAATTTGCCTACACTGCCGCAGATGGAAAAGTCTACGATGTGGACTATTACAACCTCGATGTCATTATCTCTGTCGGCTACCGGGTCAAATCCAAGCGTGGCACACAATTCCGCATCTGGGCAACCGGCATCCTGAAGGAATATATGCGCAAAGGCTTTGCTCTGGACGATGAACGGCTGAAAAATCTGGGCGGCGGTGGATATTTCAAAGAACTGTTGGAGCGCATCCGGGACATCCGCGCTTCCGAAAAGGTGTTTTACCGTCAGGTTCTGGAAATCTACGCCACCAGCATCGACTACGACCCCAAGGCAGAAATTTCGGTTCAGTTCTTCAAAAAAGTACAGAACAAGATTCATTATGCTATTACGGACAGACATTCACCAGCCGGGAACAGTTGGTTTCCACCATTGAAGATTACATTGATTACTACAACAACCGCCGTTACCAGCACCGTCTGTTCATCCAGACACCGATGCAAGCTCATGTCAGTGCCATGAATCGGGCTGCTTGATCGTTCGATTACACAAAAAATTCGCCGTTCCTTTGGTGAAACGGCGAATGAAATCTTATATTATTTTTTCTGTCTACTTGACGGAGTGCACCTCAGTCTCCGGAGAGATCGCAGCGGTCTTTTCTTTTATGCTCAGTAGCACTTTTTGCAAGCCGTGAATCCGCGGGATTTTGCAGTGGACAGGCTCACTTTCTCAGGGCCTTTCATTCCGCTGCAGTTGGGGTTGCTGTGGTACTTCTTGCCGCCATGGGTGGGGATCCACACCATCTGGCTGGTCGTCTGGCCGGAAGATGCACTGCCCGTGCTCTTTTTGCTGCTGGCAGTGCTCTTGCTGCCGGAAGTGGTCGTGGTCTTTTTGCTGCTGGCGGCAGCGGCGGCCTTCTGGGCATCCAGCTTTTTCTGCCCGGCCGTGTACAAAGCTGTCGTGTCGCTGGTGGTGCCGTTCAGCAGCACCGAGCCATTCTGGATGTCCAGAATGGGCATGCCGTTCACGTCCAGTGTGCCGGCATACACGCCGTACAGGGTCATCTGCTGTGCCGGGGCCGCCGCCTTGAAGGCATCAAATTTCGACTTCTGCACGGCCACATACCACACGCCGTCGGCGGTGTCAAAGCCAAAAATAAATGCAGTATCGTTGCTGGTAGCCGCACTGTAATTGGGCGTACCGGTAATAGTGATGGGCTGTCCCAGCGGCTGAGACGTTGCCTGCGCATAGGGTACCGTCTGGCAGGAACTGCTGTCCACCGCCGCAAAGGCCGCCGGGCAGCACAACAGGCTCAGGCACAGGGCCAGTGCCGCTGCAAGAATCCGGAATTGTTTTTTCATCGCACACATCCTCCTCTGTTTGCCGGTCACCCGGCTATTTTACGGTTCGATCGTACCTCCTGTTTCTCTGTGCAGCAATTCCCAGAATGTGTTGTTTTTCGGCACATTCCGACGCATTCAGGAAGCAAAATCAGTTCTCACCATATATTATACCACTTTATGTTCATTTATGAACCGTAATATGGCATTCATTTCAAGCAAAATTCACCTCATAATAGTATTGGGGTGATAATAATGGATGAACTCAGAATTAAAAAGCTCTCCGAACCTGTTACATTTACGATTCGCGTAGACAAGTCAATCGTCGATTTCTACGATGATCTTGCCGGAAAAACAAATCGCTCCCGCAATGAGCTGATCGGGCTTGCTTTGGACTACGCCAAGGATAAGATCATCGTGGAAGAATAAGCGTTCTTTCCGTAAACAAAAAATGCGAACGAAAGCATTTCTGCTCTCGTTCGCATTTCTTATTGCTTCACACAGCGTGTCGTGTTGCGGGCGCTCCGGATCAGATGCCTGCGGCAGCGTTCTGACCGGCAAAGCGGCCGAAGGTGGCGCTGCGGCCTGCGGCGGCACCGGCCATCAGGCAGGGATAGCTGCCGGAGAAGTAGTTGCCGCTCATGTCGCCGATAACATACAGGCCCGGGATGGCCTTGAAGTCGTGGTCCAGTGCGTGCATGTTGTCGTCGATCTGGATGCCGTCCATGGTGCAGATCAGGTAGCCGCCGGACTGGCGCACACCGTAGAAGGGAGCTTCGCTCAGGGTGGACAGACGGTAGTCCTCCTTACCGTAATCCTCGTCCTCGCCCTTGGCAGCCAGCTCATTGTAGCGATCCACCGTTGCGGTGAAGGTGTCCTTGGGCAGGCCCAGCTTGTCGGCCAGCTCCTCCACGGTGTCGGCCTGCACAATGTAACCCTGGTCCTGCAGATCGGCGTTCATGCCCTCGATGTACTCCATGGGGAACACCGGAGCGGTGCCGTTCACATGCGGGTACAGACGGCTGCAGCCGTGGGTGGCAAAGCGCTCCACATCCTCGGGGTACTTGCTGTCCCACACAGTGCAGTAGGTATGGTAGGGCTGGCTGGCTGCAGCGTGCAGCACCAGATCGTAAGGCATGTACTCGTTCATGAAGCGCTCACCGTTCAGGTTCACCTTCAGGAACGGCTGGCTGCCCATCCAGAACAGGGAACCGTCGTTGGCCTTGCCGTACTCGCCCACCTGGTCGGGCTTGATGGCACCGCGGTCAAAGATCATGGAGGTGTGGGTCTGGTCCATGATGGCACCGGCCCACAGGCAGGCCTTGATGCCGTCGCCCTTGGCACCGGGCTTGGAATAGTTGATGCAGGTCTGCTCCACGCTCTGGGGCTGCAGGGCGTTCATCATGGTTTCATTGCCGCTGTAGCCGCCGCAGGCCAGAATGACGCCCTTGGATGCGTTGTAGCGCACATACTCGTCGTTGGCATTCTTGGCGATCAGGCCGGTGACGCGGTTGCCGTCCTTTTCCAGCTTGACCATGGTGATCTCGTACTGCACTTCCAGACCGTCAGCCTCGGCGTGCTTGAGCACGGCGTCCATGGTCAGCTGATCGCTGTACTCGTCGCCGTACTGGGTGCTGTGGCCCACGTCCAGCACCTCGTAGTTGTCGTTGTCGTGCTTTTCGTCGATCTCATGGCGGAAGTCGATGCCGCTCTCGGCCAGTACGTCGGTGAACCAGTCGATGGTCTCACCGCTGCGGTCTGCCCACACCTGTGCCAGGCTGCGGCGGGTATAGCCCTGGCTCCAATTGCACAGGTAGCGCACAGCGTCCTTCTTGTTCACGTCATCGCCGTCCTCCTGCTGCTGCTTGGAGCCGCAGGCAGCCAGCGTGTCGCGGATGCCGCTGGCCATGTCGTGGCCGAACTTTTCGATCAGGATGGTCTTGGCACCGGCCTCGGCCGCGGCGGCAGCGGCAAAGCTGCCGGAGGAACCGGCACCCACCACCAGCACCTCACACTCCACGGTCTGCTTGATGTCGCTCTCGGCCACTTCGGGCTCCTCGCCCAGCCAGTCGGCGGTGGAGGCAGTCTCCTCGGTGGTCTGCTCAGCGGGGTTGATGGCACCGCCGCTGGCCTGACGGATGCAGTCGGCCACAGCGTTCTGCACAGCCTTGCTGGTCACGGTGGCACCGGTCACACCGTCGATCTGACTGGTCTGAGCGTTCATCACCTGCTCGATCAGCTTGTCCTTGGCGGCCTGGCCGATGCTGTCGGTCTCGCCGGACAGGTCCAGTTCCACCTTGGTGATGCTGGCAGCGTCAAAGGTCACCGTGGCGGTGATCTCGCTCATGCCCTTGGCGGTGGCAGTGTAGGTGCCGGGGGTGTAGATGCCGGTTGCGCTGGAGGAGCCGCTGGCTGCATTGCAGGCAGCCAGACCGGCAGCGGTAACGCTGCTCATGGCGGCAGCGGCAGCGATTTTCAGAAAGCCTTTGCGGGAGATCTTTTCCATCATAATTTCTTCCTTTTCTTGCTCGTATCTTCGTATCGACAAAATCTTATTGCCGTTCTTGTTAAAAGTATCACATTTACAACCAAAGAAAAAGAAGATATAATATCCCTGTAGGTATCAAAAAAAACTTGCGTTTTATTTCTGGAAAGGAACCTCCCATGACCATTCAGCAGCTGCGCTATTTTCTGGCCCTGTGTCAGGACCTGAACTATACCCGCACGGCCGGGCGGCTGTATCTGTCCCGGCAGGCTCTGCGGCTGAGCATTGCCGCACTGGAAGAAGAACTCTGCGGCCCGCTGTTCATCAATGTGCGCAATCACCTTGCCCTGACCGAAAAGGGCCAGCGCTTCCGGGCACAGGCCGCGCCGGTGGTGGAGCAATTTGACCGGATGTGCGCGCAGGCGTATCAGGATATCCGGTCCCCCGCCCTGCGGCTGGGCATCAGTGTGGCGTTGGTGCCCAGCTACCTGCCCATGCTGGGGGATGTGCTGGAGCAGTTCCGGCAGCAATACCCGGGCATCCCGCTGGAAACCGCATCGTTCTCCAACGACGCCGTATGTGCACAATTGCAGAACGGCACGCTGGACGCCGGGCTGGTGATGGACCTGGGCGGCTGCGCGGCCGGGCTTGCCCGCACCGCGCTCACCCGGCACACTGCGGCCCTGCTGGTGCCCCGCTGCAGCCCGTTCTGGGGGCGCAGCAGCATCGCCCCGGCAGAGCTGGACGGCCAGCTGCTGTTGGTGCCGGGCCTTGCGCCGGAGCCGCTGGCCCCGCTGTGGAATACCCTGCGGCAGGCCGGTGCCCGCCCGAAGGTAGAGATCGGCGAGCAATACTATCAAGTGCTTTACCGCACCCAGGAGCGCAACGGTCTGGCCCTGGACCGGTTGGAGGTCACCTCCGACCACAGCATGGACAATGTTCAGGACGTGGCACTGGACGGCATGCCGCCCATCTGCGCCGCCTTTTTGCAGCCGGAGCACGCAGAGCACCCCTGTGTCCGGCTTTTGTGCAGCTTTTTGCAGGAACACCTGCGCAATCTATGAAAGAAGGGACCCCTTATGCATTTTTATGGAACCATCGGCCCGGCCTGCTCCAGTGCCGGAACTCTGCGCCGCCTTGTGGACGCCGGCATGACCGGCCTGCGCATGAACCTTTCCCACGGGGCGCTGGCCGAACACACTGACTGGCTGGCAATGATCCACGCTGTCGGCATTCCGGACCTGCTCATCGACCTGCAGGGGCCGGAACTGCGTGTCGGGCGGCTGGCCAGCCCGGTCACCCTGCCGGAGGGCGGCACGGTACAGCTGGGTACAGACGGCATCCCCTGCCCTGTCCAGCTGGTACAGGCAGCCTGCCCCGGACAACAGCTTCTGCTGGATGACGGCAAGCTGCTGGTGGAAGTAACTGCCGCCGGGCCGGATGCACTGGTCTGCACCGTACTGCGGGGCGGCGTTCTGCAAAGCCGCAAGAGCATTGCCGCCCCGGGTCTGTCGGTGCCCATGTCCACCCTGACAAGTGAGGACCTTGCCAACCTGCGCATCGCAGCTTCCTGCGGCGTCACCGGGGTCATGCTGCCCTTCGTGCGCGGGAAACAGGACATCCTTGCTCTGCGGCAGGCGCTGGCCGAGGCCGGTGCGCCGCAGATCCGCATCTTTGCAAAGATCGAGAACCTTGCCGGGGTGCAGGCCCTGCCGGAGTTTCTGTCCCTCGTGGACGAGGTGGTCATTGCCCGCGGCGACCTGGGCAACGCCATGCCGCTGTGGGAGCTGCCCCGCTGTCAGAAACAGCTTTCCGCCGCCTGCCGGGCCGCCGGGGTACCCTTTATGGTGGTCACCCAGATGCTGGACAGCATGTGCACCCGTGCCGTGCCCACCCGCGCCGAGGTGAGCGATATTTACAATGCTGTGTTGGATGGTGCGTCCAGCCTGATGCTCACCGGCGAGACCGCCGCCGGGCAGTACCCCGTGCAGGCCATGGAGTTCCTGGTTCGGACGGCAAGCACCGCCCTGTAAGGCAGTTCGGCCTTCTGCGCGCTTTTTCGGCCCGAAATGACAAAAAGGATGGATTCTGTCGGAAAGAGTTGGTATAATGAAGGCAAAATATTTTTGCAGGAAGGTTTTTCTATGGGAATCGTAGTCATCGGAGCCGTTTTTGTGGACATCAAGGGGTACCCCCTTTCCACCTACATCCCGGGCGGGCGCAACTCCGGCCGGGTCGAGCAGGTACACGGTGGTGTGAGCCGCAACATCGTGGAGGACATCGCCAATGTGGAGCTGCGCCCCACCTTTGTGGGTCTGGTGGACGACACCGGCATGGGCCAGGATGTCATCGACAAGCTGCGCGACCACAAGGTGAACACCCAGTTCATCCGCCGCGTGAAGGACGGCATGGGCACCTGGCTGGCCGTGTTCAACAACGACGGTGACGTATGCGCCTCCATCTCCAAGCGCCCGGACACCACTCCCCTCACCGCTCTGCTGAAAGAGCAGGGAGACGAGATCTTCAAGGACTGCGACAGCATTGCGCTGGAGCTGGATCTGGAAAAAGAGACGGTCAAGCAGGTGCTGCGCTTTGCCAAAAAGTACAACAAGCGGGTCTACGCGGCCATCTCCAACATGAGCATCGCCATGGAGCGCCGCGACTTTTTGCAGCAGGTGGACTGCTTTGTGTGCAACCAGCAGGAAGCCGGGCTGCTCTTCTCGGACGATTACGACCACCTTTCCCCCGCTGCCATGCGGGAGGTGCTGGCCGCCAACGTGCACAGCGCCAACATCCCCTGCATGGTGGTCACCATGGGCGGGCAGGGTGCCGTGTATGCCCGCGCCAACGGCGAAAGCGGCGTTGTGCCCGCCAAGAAGGTGGATGTGATCGACACCACCGGTGCCGGTGACGCCTTCTTTGCCGGTACGGTCATCGGCCTGACCTACGGCAAGAACCTGCCCGCCTCCTGCGAGATCGGCAGCCGTCTGGCCGCCTCGGTGATCTCCATCACCGAAAACGTCTGCCCCCGGTTCCGCCCGCTGGAATTCGGGCTGGACATTCCCGTGCTGGACTGAGTCACACCCAAAAGCGCCGGAGCATTCCCGCAAAAGGGAGCGCTCCGGCGCTTGTTTTTTGTTTGTCAGAGTTCGTTGATGGCTGCTGTGACGGGCATTGCCTGCAATCGCTTCACCGGGCCGTGCACCGCAAGCGCCGCTGCACCTGCCACGAACAGACAGAGCACTGCCAGCAGCCCGAAGGGCACCCGCCACACGACGCCGAAATAGTGGGTGATCAGCCGGGTATACAGTGCACGGTGCAGCACAAGGCCGGCAGCAACGCCCACCAGCAGGCCGGACGCCGCATAGGTCCCGGCCTCCGCCGCGATCATCCGGCACAGTTGGACATCCTCCATGCCCACGGCGCGCATGGCACCGTACTGCCGGGCACGGGCGGAAACGCTCATGGAGATGCTGTTAACGATGTTCAGCAGCGAGATGCCGCCGATGATGGCCAGAAAACCGTACAGCACGATGCGCACCGCGTAATAGGTGCCGCGGTCCTGCCGGTTGCTCTCCCGCAGGTCCTGCATGATGACGTCATCCGTGGCAAGGTCCGCCAGCGTGAAGAGGGTGTCCTCGTCGGCGGTGCGGTCCAACTGCACACCTACCATATTATAGTTCTGGTCGCCTGCCACCTGTCGGAACAGCGCCTCCGGTGCAATAAGGGTCACATCATCCGGGAAGGCGCCCTCCGAAAAGGCACCCACGATGGTAAGCGGCACCCCGTTCACTGTGATGACGTCCCCGATCTGCATGGGGTTGTTCTTATTGTAGATGGTCATCACTTCATTGCCTGCGCCGGGCATCCGACCCCGTACCACCACGGAACGGCTGGATTCCAGCATATAATCATCGTAGGAGCAGAAGACAACGTGGTCCACGTTGCCCTTGTCGCTGCTGGCCGGGGTATCCACCAGACCAGTGCAGCCCCACGCATGGGCGACGCCCGGCACTTTCAGCAGTGTCCGGGTCATGCTGCCGGGCAGCACCTGCGCATTGCCGTAGCCGTTGTAAAGCACATCGGGCTGCCACGGCACCAGACTGGGCAACAGCAGAGAGGCGAACTGCAAGAGCACGGTAAAGCCCAGCGCCAGCACAATGCTCAGCGCAAAGCTGGCGGTCATCAGGGCCCAGTTCTTTTTGCTGGCGGTGGCATGGCGGACGCCCAGTGCCAGTTCCACCCGGCCCTTCCCGGCATGGGCCGCACGGCCCACCGGCACATTCTGGGTGCTGCCGGAGACCGCCGCCATCGGCGAGACCTTTGCTGCCCGTTTTGCCGGGGCCTGCGCAGCCAGCAGCACCGTCACCACACCCACCACGACACCGGCGCACAGGCCCGCAGGGCTCAGCTGCCAGACTGGCGTTGCCGCAAACTCGCCGCCGATGCCGTACCGCAGCGCGGCGCAGATCGTCCAGCTGGCCAAAGTGCCCAGCACAAGGCCGATGGGCACCGCCGTCCTGCACCAGTTGAGGGCTTCCAGCCGGACGAACCGGATGACCTGCCGTTTGCTCATGCCGATGCAGCGCATCATGCCAAAGAACTGGGTGCGCTGGGCCAGATTGCTGTTCATGCTGCCGGAGATCATCAGCACTCCGGCCAGCAGCACCAGCACGAACAGCACCGCTGCCATCCCGTACACGGTCTGAAAAGCCGTACTGCTGCTCTGCCCTGCCGAACCCATCACCTGCAGGTTTTCCTGCACAGCCGTCTCCCCGTACCGGCTGCGCAGCTTCGGCAGGGCCTTTGCTGCTCTGGCCGCGCTGGTGTATTCCAGCTCATAATGTGTCTGGGGCAGTGCCTCGCCGTTTGCAGTCAGCAGGGCCGCAAAGGCTTCCTGCGGCAGGTAGGCATCCACGATGCTGTACTGCTCGCCGTAAAAATCCTCGTCGATGCCGCCGACGCCGGTGACCGTGAGGGGCTTTTCCGTTCCGTCCGGCAGTGTCAGCGTTACAGTGTCTCCGCTGCCCACATGCAGCACCCGTGCAGCGGTCTTGCCCAGCAGCACTTCGTTTTCCGCCTGCGGGTAGGTGCCCGCAAAGGCTGCGGCACGGTTCAGGCTCACATAATCTGCATCGGCACCATACAGCACCACCCGCTTGCCGTTCAGGCGGTATGCGCTTTCGCCGTTCTCATTGAATACTGCTCCGGCACCCACCCGCACCACGTCCGGCTGGCCGACCAGCTGCGCAGCCTGCTCCGGCGTGATGCCGGTGACCTCCAGATGCCAGCTGCCGCTTTTTCCGGCTGCACGGCCCGTCTGGGTGCGCAGCATCATGTCCGCCACACTGAAGATGGCCGTGACCAGGAACACTGCCGTGACGATGCACAGGATGGTCAGCCGGTTCTGCCGCCTGCGCACCCTGGCAGAAATGGGGATCAGGCTTAGATAGCTTTTCATTCCGCGCACCTCCCGAAGTCGGTCAGCACGCCGTCCGACACCTGCAGCACCCGGTCTGCCGTCTGGGCGATGCTGCGGCTGTGGGTGATCATGACGATGGTCTGGGCGTATTTGCGGGAAGCCTCCTTCAGCAGGGCGATCACCTCGCCGCTGTTGCGGGTGTCCAGATTGCCGGTCGGCTCATCGGCTAAAATCAGCGCCGGACGGGTGATGAGCGCCCGCCCGATGGCCACGCGCTGCTGCTGCCCGCCGGAAAGCTGGCCGGGCAGGTGACTGCGCCGCTTGCGGAGGTCCAGCACATCCAGCAGTTCTTCCAGATACGCCGTGTCCGGCTTCTGGTAGTCCAGCAATACCGGGAACAGGATATTCTGCTCCACGGTCAGCTCCGGGATCAGGTTGAACGCCTGAAACACAAAGCCGATGTTCCGGCGGCGGAAGATGGTGCGCTCCCGCTCTTTCATGGCAAACAGATCTCGCCCGTCCAGCAGCACCTTGCCGGAGGTAGGGGTGTCCAGCCCGCCCAGCAGATTGAGCAGAGTGCTCTTGCCGGAACCGCTCTCGCCCACCACGGCCACAAATTCGCCCTTGGGCACCGAGAAGCTCACGTCCTTCAGCGCCTGCACGGCAGTCTCGCCGGTGCCGTAGGTCTTGCAAAGGGCCTGTGCCTGCAACAGATTCATACAAAAACCTTCTTTCGTTTTGATCTGTCCACAGCATACCACCCGTTTGCTACAGCCCGGTGACTGCAAGACTACAATTTTGTAGGGATCGCCGGAGCGGGCCTGTTCCGCAGCAGGATGGTGAAGGCGGTGCCCCGGCCCAGCTCACTTTCCACTTCCAGTGTGCCGCCGTGGACCTCCACAATGGATTTCGCCAGCGGCAGCCCCAGCCCGATGCCCGGCGTATCCTGCGCAAAGCGGCTGCGGTAGAATCGCTTGAACAGATGGGGCAGGTCCTCCGGGTGGATGCCGGTGCCGGTGTCCACCACCCGGATGCGCACAAAGTCGGCAAAGCGGTTGCCCTCTACCGTCACGGTGTCCCCGGCGCGGGTGTGGTCCAGCGCATTCTTGATCAGGTTGCCCACGGCCTCGCGCATCCACACCCGGTCACAGCACAGGCACACCCCCTGCTCTGCCGCGACGGCCAGCTGCTTTTGCTCCTGCCGGGCGCGGCAGGCAAAGGGCCGGGCAGTCTGCTCCAGCAGACCTTGCAGATCTTGTTCCGTTTTTTCCAGCTGTACAGTCCCCGCATCCAGCCGGGTGAGCTTGAGCAGACTTTGCACCAGCTGTTCCATCCGGTCCAGCTCCTGTTCGGAAAGTTCGGCCAGCTCCCGCACATTTTCTGCGTCATCCGTTCCGGCCTGCAGCAGACCGTTGTAGATATTCAGAGCGGCCAGCGGCGTCTTGAGCTGGTGAGAGATATCGGCCATGGTGTTCTTCAAAAACTGCTTTTCCCGCTGTTCCCGGTCGGCATGGGCGTTGAGCACTGCCGCCATCTCATTCACTTCATGGAACAGCCGGTACAACTGCCCTTCACGGCCGCTGTCCAGCCGGGCAGTGGCGTCCCCGTCCAGCAGGGCACGCACCTGCGCAGCCGCTTCCTCCAGCCGTTTCTGCCGTCGGGCAAAATAAGCAGCGGCACTGCCCAGCACCCCGGCCGCCAGAAGGACAAACAGCCCCAGCAGCGGCAGGCACAGTGCCGGGCACAGTGCCCACGACGCGCATTCTGCCGCCAGCAGGGCCGCAGCCAGCCCGGTGCACAACCGGGCAAACAGCTGCCGGACATCGTCCTCCACCAGAAATTTCATCTCACACATCCCCGTTCCAGCGGTAGCCCATGCCCCGCACCGTGACCAGCCGCTGCGGGCTGCCGGGGTCATCCTCCACCTTGAGCCGCAGCCGCCGGATGTACACCGTGAGGGTGTTGGTATCTACATAATTGCCCTCGCAATCCCACAGGGCGTTCAGAATGGTCTCTTTGGTCAGCACCTGCCCCGGGCTGCGCAGAAACAGGCACAGCAGCTTGTACTCCGCTGCCGTGAGTTCCAGCGGAACGCCGTTCTTTTCGGCCCGGCCGGCCAGCAGATCTACCCGGATGCCGCCGGAGCACAGCTCGGTGGCCTGCTGTGCCCCGAACCCTCCGGCCCGGCGCAGCAGTGCGTGCACCCGGCTCAGCAGCACCCCCAGTTTGAAGGGCTTGGTGATGTAATCGTCACCGCCCAGGTCCAGCCCGGTGATGATGTCCATTTCCTCATCCGACGCGGTCAGAAACAGGATGGGCACCCCGGAAGTGCGGCGCACCTCCCGGCAGAAGTCGAAGCCGGTGCCGTCCGGCAGGGTCACGTCCAGCATCAGCAGGTCGTAGCGGCCCGCCTGCCACAGACGGTTGGCCTCGGCTAGGGTGCGGGCCGTGTCCAGCGCATAACCCGCCCGGCCCAGTGCAAGGGTCAGCCCGGTGACCAAACTTTTGTCATCCTCCAGCAGTAAGATCCGCTCCATGGTGCAATTTCTCCTTTTTACAAAAAATGCCGGGTGCTGCCGCAGGTACGGCAGCTGCCCGGCGTGCAGTCACGCATTCTGTTGTTTGTACTGTTCGCCCCACACCCGCATGGCATCCATGATGGGCTGCAGGCTCCGGCCCAGCGGGGTCAGGCTGTACTCCACCCGGGGCGGCACCTCCGGGTAGGCCTTGCGCTCCACCAGACCGTTTTCCTCCATCTCCCGCAGCTGGGAGGTGAGCACCTTCTGGCTCACGCCGGTCAGCGACTTTTTCAGCTCGCCGAAACGCTTGGTGCCGGTGAGCAAGTCCCGCAGGATCAGCACCTTCCATTTGTCACTGATCATGGTGAGGGTGGTTTCCACCGGGCAGGCCGGCAGTTCCTTTTTGGTACACATCTGTCGTTTCTCCCCTCCGGCCCGTCGCGGGCCGTTTTTTCTATTTTACGGCACAGACGCGGTGCTTGTCAAGCAGGGGCCGGGCACCCCGCACATCCGGCTCAAAAAATTTTTTTGCAGTCCAAATCACGATAAATCGTCGGTTCATCGCAAAAGTTTCCGAATCGCAACCAGTCAAAAGTCACCCGCCGGTAACCAGGTTACCGCATTGTGCGTACTTTACGCCGGGCAAAAAGGGGTGTATCATAGCCTCGTCAGCCGGGGCACGCCGAGATGCCCCGCACGCCCAATGCAATAATCCTGGAGGTACCAAACCATGTCTCTGAACAAAGTCGTTGAATTCCTGAATGCCAACCCCGTACAGTATCTGGCTACCGTCGGCCGTGACGGCAAGGCCAAGTGCCGCCCCTTCATGTTCGCCGGTGAGCTGGACGGCAAGCTGTGGTTCTGCACCAACAGCCAGAAGGACGTGTACAAGGATCTGCAGGCCAACCCCTACACCGAGATCTCGGTGTCCAGCCCGGAGTACGCCTGGATCCGCCTGCACGGCAAGGCCGTGTTTGAAAACAACATGGCTGCCAAGGAGATGAGCATCTCCAACCCCATCGTGAAGGGCCAGTACGGCGAAGCCACCAACCCCATCTTTGAGGTGTTCTACCTGGAGGATGCTCACGGCGCCATCGCCGACTTCTCCGGCAACCCTCCCTACGAGTTCTGATTCCCGTTTCGTGCAGATCGCCTTGGAAACGCTGTTTTCAGGGCGTTTTGCCGTTTGGTACCGCAAAGGAGGTCTTTCTATGACCCAGACCGAACGCCGCCGTTTTTTGCTCAGCAGCCTGCTGGCAGAAGCCCCCGAATACCGGCAGCTGGCCGTCCCGGACGATGCCGCCGGGCAGAAGCAGCTGCTGCGCGCACTGCTCAATGTGCGCCCGCCCCGGGATGCCAGCCCGGAGTTTTTGCAGGTGCAGGACGAATACCTGCGCGCCGAGCTTGCCCAGAAGGGCGTTACCGTCCTTGAAAGCCTGACCCCCGCCGCCCGCTGCGGGGAAGCTGCCCTTTACCTGTGGCAGGGCGACATTACCACGCTGCAGTGCGACGCCATCGTCAACGCCGCCAACAGCGGCATGACCGGCTGCTATGTGCCCGGCCACCGCTGCATCGACAACTGCATCCATACCTTTGCCGGGGTACAGCTGCGCAGCGCCTGTGCCCGCCTGATGGCGCAGCAGGGCCACGAGGAGCCCACCGGGCAGGCCAAACTCACCCCGGCCTTCAACCTGCCCTGCCGACATGTCCTGCACACGGTGGGGCCCATCGTGACCGGGCGCGTCACCGCACGGGACCGCGCTCTGCTGGCCTCCTGCTACTGCGCCTGCCTGACGAAGGCCGCAGAAGCCGGGCTGGAAAGCATCGCATTCTGCTGCATCTCCACCGGCGTGTTCTGTTTCCCGAATGAGGATGCGGCAGAAATTGCCGTACAGACTGTGAAGGAGTTCCTGCAAACACCCACAACCATCAAAAAGGTGATCTTCAATGTTTTCAAAGATTTGGACAAGGAAATCTACACCCGACTGCTCACAGCCTGAGCAGCTCAAAAAGGCCCTGCACGAGGCTGATGCCGTCATCATCGGCGCAGGAGCCGGGCTGTCCACCTCCGCCGGGTTCACCTACGCCGGGGAACGATTCCGAACATATTTCTCCGATTTTGCCAGCAAATACGGCTTTACGGATATGTATTCCGGCGGGTTCTACCCCTACTCCACCATGGAGGAATACTGGGCGTACTGGAGCCGGTACATTTATATCAACCGCTATCAGAACGCCCCAAAGCCTGTATACGGCACGCTGTTCCGGCTGGTGCAGGATAAGGATTACTTTGTAATCACCACCAATGTGGACCACTGCTTCCAGAAAGCAGGGTTCGACAAAAAGCGGTTGTTCTACACGCAGGGCGATTACGGCCTGTTCCAGTGCAGTGAACCATGCTGTCCGGAGACTTTCGACAATGAGGCACTCATCCGGCAAATGATAGAAGCACAGGGGTATGTCCTCGCACCGGATGGTCAACTGACCGTGCCGGAGAATACCATCCTGAAAACTTCTGTTCCGTCCGAGCTTGTCCCCCACTGCCCGCACTGCGGCAAGCTGCTCACGATGAACCTGCGCAGTGATGACAGCTTTGTAGAGGATGCCGGCTGGCACGCCGCCGCCGAGCGGTACAGCGAATTTCTCCGCCGCCACGAGGGGCAGAAGATCTTGTTCTTAGAACTTGGCGTCGGCGGCAACACCCCGGTCATCATCAAGTATCCTTTCTGGCGGATGACAACCAGGAACCCCAGTGCCACCTACGTCTGCATCAACAAGGGCGAGGCCGTCTGCCCGAATGAGATCACCAAGCAGTCGCTGCTTTTTGACGGTGACATTGCTGCGGTGCTGGCACAGATCAAATAATTACTTTTTCTATTCCATAGCGCACTTTCCGTCCTCTCGCTGCAGTCCTGCACCCCGATAAAAAGCTGCCCGCATACCGTGTGATCTTGTCACATCCGGTATGCGGGCAGCTTGTCTTTTCTGATTTTACGCGCTTTTGGGGCTTATTTTGCCACGATCTCGTCGGCCAGAGCGTCCATCTGGGCTTCCGCGGCAGCATTGGCAGCAGAGCGGATGGTGACCACGTTCTCGCAGACCGTGATGTTCTTCATGCCTTCCAGCTCGGCGCGCATGAGTTTGGCAGCCATGGGGGCCCAGGTGCCGTTCTCCATCAGGCCGACGGTACGGTTCTGGAACGCCTTGGTCTTGAGGTGGGTCAGCAGGGACTCCATCGGCGGGAAGAGGAAGCCGTCATAGGTGGCGCAGGCCAGAACGATCTTTCCGCAGCGGAATGCCTCGGTGACGGCGTAGGACACATCGGTGCGGGTCAGGTCCATCTCCACCACCTTTGCGCCCTTGGCACGCAGCTTTTCGGCCATGGTGTGGGCCGCGGCGCGGGTATGGCCGTGGATGGAAGCACTGGCCACCAGGATCTTTTCCGGCTCCTCCGGCTTATAGCTGGACCAGGTATCATAATAGGCCAGATACTTGCCCAGGTCCCCGGTGAGCACCGGGCCGTGCAGCGGGCAGATGGTGGCAATATCCAGTGCGGCTGCCTTTTTGAGCAGTGCCTGCACCTGCGGGCCGTACTTGCCCACGATGTTCAGGTAATACCGGCGGGCTTCGCTGGCCCAGTCGGCCTTTTCGTCAAACTTTGCCACCGCCCCGAAGCGGCCGAAACCGTCGGCGGAGAACAGCACCTTTTCGCTGCTCTCATAGCTGACCATGACCTCCGGCCAGTGCACCATGGGTGCAAACACAAAGGTGAGGGTGTGGCTCCCCAGAGACAAGCTCTCGCCGTCCTTCACCACCACACGGCGCTCCTTGGCCACGGCATCCGGGCCGAAGAACTGCTCCATATACACAAAGGTCTTGGCGTTGCCCACCACCTTCATGTCCGGGTACTTAGCGGCCAGGCGGGCAATGTTGGCACCATGGTCCGGCTCCATGTGGGAGACCACCAGATATTCCGGCATGCGGTCGCCCAGCGCTTCGGTGAGGTTTGCCAGCCAGGCATCCGTGGCACGGTTGTCCACCGTGTCCAGAATGGCGACCTTTTCATCCAGAATGACATAGGAGTTGTAGCTGACGCCGGTGGGCACCGGGTACTGACTTTCAAACAGGTCGATGGTGGTATCGTCCACCCCCACGCCCAGAATGGCATTGCTGATCTTCTGTACGCTCATAAATCCCATGCTCCTTTATTTTTATGCTGTGCCGCAGAAAGCGGCCGATTTTTCTTAAGAACAATTCCTAGTATAGCACATTGTCAGAAATTTAGCAAGAGGAATCTGCGGCTTTTCCTGCCCCCTGACCACAACCGTTATTCATCGCCCCTGCTTTCCGGCAGGCGGGCAGACACGGGGCGGCCCGGCTCGGTGTCCAGCTCCAGCAGGGCCGCAGCGCTGGCGTCGTCCATCGTCTGTACGGCCCGCAATTTGCGGCTGATGGCACGGCTGCGCACGCCGATAAGGTTGTCCAGCTCTTCGTCGGTCTGGCGCAGACGCTGCTGCAGCTTGGAAAGCCCCTGCCCGAACTTGTCGAACTCAGTCTTGACGGCACCCAGCAGCTGCCACACCTCGCCCGAACGTTTCTGGATGGCAAGGGTCTTGAAGCCCATCTGCAGGCTGTTGAGCAGGGCCGCCATGGTGCTGGGGCCGGCCACGTTCACCTGATAGTCCCGCTGCAGCACCTCCAGCAGGCCCGCATTCACCACCTCGGCGTACAGGCCCTCGAAGGGCAGAAACAGGATGCCGAAGGCTGTGGTATACGGCGGCTCCACATACTTTTCGCGGATGTCCTTGGCCTCGCTGCGCAGCACCAGTTCCAGTGCATGGCGGGCGTTTTCCACAGCCTGCGCATCGCCGGATGCCTGCGCATCCTGCAGGTGGGCGTAGGTATCACCGGGGAACTTGGAGTCGATCGGCAGCCAGACGCTGCCGCCGTCGGCACCCGGCATTTTGATAGCGTACTCCACCCGCTGGGTGCTGCCGGGGATGGTGGCCACATTGGTGTCGTACTGCTCTGGGGCCAGAATTTCTTCCAGAATGGCTCCCAGCTGGATCTCGCCCAGGATGCCGCGGGTCTTGACGCCCGACAGCACCTGCTTCAGGCCGCCCACATCGGCGGCAAGGCTCTGCATCTCACCCAGACCCTTGTACACCTGTTCCAGCTGGGCGTTGACCGCCTTGAAGCTCTCGGTCACCCGCTTCTGCAGGGCATCCTGCAGCTGCTCGTCCACCGTGCAGCGGATCTCGTCCAGCTTCTGGGCATTCTGTGCCTGCAAGGCCGCCATGCTTTCGGCCAGCGTTTTGCGCATTTCTTCCAGCTTGCGAGCGTTGGAATCTTCCAGCCCCTGCAGGCGCTGTTCCATGGTCTGCTGCTGCGCGGCCTGCCCGGCATTCAGGGTGCTGCTCATGCCCTGCACAGCGGTCTGCAGCGTTTCGCTGATGCCGCGCATGGCGTCGTAGTTCTGCCGGGCCAGCTCGGCCTGCTTCTGGGCAAAGAGCTTCGACTGGGCGTCCAGCTGCTGACGCACCCACTCCTTGAGGGCTTCGTCGTCCTGCCGGGGTGCCTGTTTGCCGGAGCGGTACAGCAGCAGTGCCTGCTGCAGGCAGATGGCCACCAGCAGAACCGTATACAAAAGCGAAAGAAATTCCATGGGATGTCTCCTTATAAAATCCAAGATCCGGGCCGTGCAGATGCAAAGCCCGGACCTTTTGCTTTTTACAGTGTCTCGTAGCGGCGCAGCGTCTGGTTCCACTGCAGCTGCTCGCCGTACAGACCCACACCGTCGGCTTCCACCTCGCCCACCTGATTGTCACAGGGGTCGGCGCGGAAGGAGCACATGGGCGGGTCAAAGGGTGCGCAGAGGGCACGGTTGGCCACCATGCGCCCGGTGTCCAGATTGCCGAAGTAGTGCAGGCGCATCTTCTCGTTCCCGGCGCGGGCCATGGAGGCACCGGCCGAGCAGTCGGCGTACATCCAGCCGTGGGGCGCGATGTAGAACGCGGCCCAGTCGTGGCAGCCCACCATCTCCCGCCGCACCACCAGACCGCTCTGCCACTGGGCCGGGATGCCGGCCAGGCGGCACAGCACGATGAATGTGGAGGCCATGATGCCGCAGTCGCCCCGGCGGTTGTGGGCACAGCCGTCGGTGATGTTTTCCTGCACGAAGTAGGGCGGCTGGTAGTGGTAGTGGGTGTTGAGGGTCACATAGTCGTAGATGCGCTTTGCCTTCTGCACCGGGTCGGTGAGCCCCTGGGTGAGCTGGGCCGCCAGTGCCCGCAGATAGGGCGTGAACTCCAGATGCGGCAGCTCCTCCTGCGTGTCAAAATCCGGCTGCACGGGGTCCGCCTGCATGTGCAGCGGGTCGGCATAGCGGGCCGTGGTACGGTAACTGTACACCGCGCCAAAGGGCCGGTTCTCGGCAAGGTCGGCCTCCCAGTACGCAGTGCGCTGGGCGGCATCTTCCGGGGCAATGCAGGTGGGCGGCTCGGTGAAGGAATCCAGCGTGATGCCGCTCTGTGCCGGGCAGGCCGCCGGGAGCGGCAGCCACACCCGGACGTGCACGGTGCTGCGGCCCTGCTGCTTTGCAGCCGCAAGGGCAGCGGCAAAGGCCTCGTCGCTCATGCCGATGCTGGTTTCCAGCGTGATGTCCGCGCTGACTGCGCCGGTGCGCACCATCTGCTCGTGCTCCGGCTCATACCGCTCCCAGCTGGGGTGCTGCTGGGGCGGGTCGATCTGACGGGCTGCCAGCTCCGGGTGGGTGGCCAGCAGGGTCTCGGCAAAGGAGCGGATGTACCGCTTTTCCCCTTCCACGAACCGCCAGTCCATAGCCCCGGCGTGGTCCAGTGCCCGGAATTCCTCCGGGGTAAAGCCCCGCACAAGGTCCTGCAGCAGTTCCAGCGCCTGTGCTTCGGGCACCGTATAGTCCAGCGGCAGACGGCGCAGAATCTCCCGCTGGGCCAGCAGTGCATCCCGCATGGCATCCACACCGCGGGGCGTGGGGTTTTCCGGCAGAGGGCCGGCAGGCTGCACCGGCTGGTTCTGGGTCTTTGTCCAGTCCTCCGCCAGGTAGGTGTCAATGCAGGCAATGGCCTCGGTATAATAGCCCGCCTCTTTCAGGCGGCGCACATCGTCCGGCAGGCCGAGGTTCAGGCTTGCCAGACAGGCATTCAGGTTCTTCATTGCATTCCGCTCCTCTTTTGTTCAGATTCAGCCGTTGATCTGGGTCTCCCAGAAGTTCGCAGCGTCCAGCATCCAGCCGTCGGCATCGGTGCCTGCGCCGGTACCCACGCCGTGGGTCGCATTGGGGAACAGCACCTCTTTGCAGGGCACATGGTGCTTTTCCAGTGCGCGGCTCAGCGCCGGGCGCTGAGCCGGGTAGCACAGCAGCGGGAACACATAATCGTTCTCGCCGTACCAGTGATACACCGGCGGGTAATCGTCGGTGACACAGTCAGAGATGTTCAGTTCATAGTACCGGCCCTCCAGCACAAAGGGGTCGATGGCAGCATGATAGACCGGCTTATACTCAAAGAAATTGTTGATGGGATAGCCCAACAGCAAAGCACCGGGCTTGGGTACCCCATAGTGCTTGTAGCCCAGTTCGTCGCCGGAGAACACACCGGCCAGATGGCCGCCGGAGGAATAGCCCAGCAGGGCGTAGTTTTCCGGCTGCACATTGAACTGGCCTGCATGAGTGGTGATGAACCGGACAGCGTTGCCAAGGTCAGCCACCGGGGCGTTGTCCTTTGCCTTGAGGAACACGCGGTAGCGCAGCACGAAGGCTGCGTAGCCCATCTGGTGCAGCCGCCATGCCGTGGCATAGCCCTCGGACATATTGGAAGTCTTGTTGAGCACATTGCCGGACATGACCACCACAAACTTGCTGCCGGGCACTTCCGACGGCCAGTAATACAGTTCCACGCCATCACGGGTGGCGTCTGCGGCGATCTCCTCCGGGGAGTACACTTTATAAGTCACCTGCGTACCGGCTTCGTAGGTGTCGGCCAGGTAGTTCAGGGCGTCGGCGCTGTCCTGTGCCATGTTGGCGCCCACATAGTCCGACAGCGTGGTGCCTGCTTCCGGGGTGTCCGGGCTGTCCACAGCACTCTGCCAGGTCCACACGCCGCTGGCGGCGAATGTCGGATCGGCACGCAGGTCAGAGACGAGGGTATCCGGCGTAACGGTCAGATGGCCCGATGCGGCAGAGGCCTCCACCGGCAGGCCGGCCAGCAGCAGCGCAGCGGCCGAGGCACCGGTCACCTGCAGAAACTGGCGGCGAGAGATCTTGTTTTGCATAAAAGCATCCCCTTTTTTATAAATTCAAATTCTGATATTTTAGGAAGTGTACTGCTCCCAGAAAGCCACCGCATCCGTCATCCAGCCCTCCGCATCGGTGCCATTGCCGGTGCCGATGGCATGGGGTGCATTTTCATAGACGTGCACCTCACAGGGCACACCGTTTGCCTCCAACGCCTTCCGGACGGCCGGACCCTGGAACGGATATCCCAGAGTCTTCAGGGTAACATCATTCTTGCCGTACCAGAAATAGGTCGGTGGGAAGTCCGGTGTGATGCCGCCTGAGATATCCGACCAGTAATACCTCCAATCATACGATGCCAGATCCGCAAGCACATGATAGACCGGCTTGAGCTCTGCAAAATCGTTGACGGGGTAGCCCATCAGCAGTGCACCGGGCTTTGGCACATCATAGGCCTTGTAGCCATAGCGCTTATCCGAACTGAACAGCCCGCACAGCTGCCCGCCGGAGGAAAAGCCCACGAGGGCATAGTTTTCCGGCTGCACGCCGAACTGCTGTGCATGGTTCGTGATGAACTGCACCGCCCGGCCAAGGTCCTGCAGGGGGCCGTTGTTGCTGATATCCCACCAGATGCGATACCGCAGCACAAAGACGCTATAGCCCATCTTGTTCAGCTGCGCTGCCACAGCAATGCCCTCGTTCAGGTCGCCGCTTTTCATGGCCGCATTGCCGCCCACCACCAGCGCATATTTGCCATCGGCATTCGTGCCGGGGAACCAGAACAGCTGCACACAGCCCAGCGAGGAGTCGGCTGCGACCTCTTCCGGGCTGTACACCTGCCAGGTCACCTGCTTACCGGCTTCGTAGTTCTCAATGACGATGTTCAGGCCGTCGGCGCTGTCCTGTGCCGTGGTCTCACCCACATAGTCCAGAAGGGTCTTGTTTTCATACAGGCGGCGCAGTGCAAGGCTGTCCGCATCCCCTTTGCAATAGGTGGAGACCCCGCTGCCCGCAATGGCCGGGTCGGAGCGGATCTCCTTCATGGTCATATCGGTGGTGATGCGCCCTTCCGCATAGGCCGGCAGAGCCAGAACGGCCGCAAAACACAGCATGGCCGCACCGCGTTTCAGCAGATGTCCGAACATTTCACCCATTCCTTTCCGTTTTGAATCAGCCGGTGGTATGTGCTTCCCAGAAAGCCACCGCATCCGTCATCCAGCCCTCTGCATCGGTGCCGTTGCCGGTGCCGATGCTGTGCGGGGCATTCTGATAAACGACCATCTGATGGGGAATGTTGTTTCGCTCCAAGGTCCGGTCAAAATCCCTGTGCTGGCCAGGCATCTCGGCAGAGCTCAGCACAACATCGTTTTTCCCCCACCAGAAGTACACAGGCGGATAGTCTGCGTCTACCATATTACACAGGTTTGCCCAGTAGTAACGCCAGCCGCAGGTGCCAATGTCATACAGAATGTGGTAAAGCGGCTTCATCACTGTCAGGTCCACCACCGGGTAACCCAACAGCAGTGCACCGGGTCTTTCCACCTGATAGGAGCCATAGCCCCGTTCCTTGTTTGCAAAGATTCCTGCGATCTGTCCGCCAGAGGAATAGCCCACCAGCGCATAATTTTCCGGCTGTACGCCGAACTGCCCGGCATGGGCCGTGATAAACTTTACCGCATTGGCAAGATCCTGAATGGGCGCATTGTCGCCCATGTCGATCCAGGTGCGGTACCGCAGCACGAACACGGTGTAGCCCTGTTCATGCAGCTGGTAGGCCGCAGAGCCGCCCTCTTCCATCTCGGAGGTCATGGTGCTGCCATTGCCGGGCACCACCAGTGCATATTTGCCACCCGGCTCCTTGCCCGGGAAATAATACAGCTGCACACACCCCAGTGAAGAGTTTGCCGCGATCTCTTCCGGGCTGTACACCTGCCAGGTCACCTGTACCCCATTGCGGGTATTTTCCGCCACCAGATTCATGGCCGCCACGCTGTCATCCACCAGCTCCGGGCGCATGTACTGTTCCAGCGTTTTGTTCTTCCAGTATTCGTTGCCAAGGCCGCTCAGCTCACGGCAGTAAGTATAGTAGCCAGACGACTTGATGGCCGGGTCATCCCGCAGCTGCTGCAGGGTGGTCTGCCGGGTGAACGCCGCCGAATTTTGTGCTGCCCATACGGGCAGGCTCAGGCAGGCCAGCTGTGCCAGGCACACTGCCCCGCACAGCAGCTTGTAGTTCCAGGATCTCATTTTTTGTTCCTCCTTTGGTCCGGTTCCAACCGGACGATATAGGTTTATTGTATCACATCCCAGGCTATTGTCAAAACAATTCTGCGGCCCCGCCTGCTGCAAATCCAAGACCAGATCAAACAAAGCAGGTGCCGCACTCCGCTCAGACAATCGTGTCTGACAGAACTGTGCTGCCCCTGCTTTGATCTCGTGCGCAGACCCTCCTGTACCAACAAAAAAGGCTTCCTCCTAGAGGGAGCTGTCGCCGCAGGCGACTGAGGGAGTTGCACGCAAAAATGGGCCCGGAGACTTTCGTCTCCGGGCCCATTCAGAACCTGTTCTTTGGTCTGCCCTCAGGCAAACCAGCTAGTCAGTCACAAGTACCGATTAGGCGACATCGAACTTCAGAACATTCTCATTAACAGTGTTCTTCACGGTGCCGGTAGCCAGGTTGTAGATGGCAGCAGCAGAACCGACCATACGCAGGCCAGCGTTCAGAACGCCGTTAGCACCGTTCAGGAACTTGTCGCCAGCGGTCAGCTCACCCTCATGCTTGCCGAAGCCAGCATCGAAGCCGGTGCCGTAAGCACCCTTGACGCCGGTGAACCATGCATTGCCCAGGTTGCCGGGCTTGTAAGCGCCGCTGAACAGAGTGCCGACAGTGTTGCCGATGTACTTGTCCATGAAGCTGTTGCCGATGATGGTAACCATGTTCTGGTTGAACTTCTGCCAGTTCTCGATCTTCAGCTCGGGGGCCAGGATCTCAGCCAGAGAAGCGCCACCGTTGACGTAGGTCATCTCGTTCTCAGAGATTGCGGAAAAGTTTGCAGGCATCATCATAATGAATTACTCCCTTCAAAATGTAGAAAGATATTTTGCAAGCTCACTTTCGTGTGCTCACCAATCCTTACTAGGATGGCAATAATATACCACACTTTCCAGAAATGTTCAAGTACCTTTTTGCAAAAAGTGTAAAAAATGTGAAACAAGGTCTATAAAAGTATTGCTTTTGTACAGTCCGCAGGCGGTTTTCCGGTTCCGACAAGCTTTGCCGCCGCCGGGCGGTACACTGGCTGCAAGGGGGCTGCAGCATTGAAAAGCGTGATCTACCTCGACGAGCTTCTGCTGACCAATTTTGTCCTTGCTGCCCTGTTTCTCACCGCAGCCGGTCTGCTGTGCGCCACCGTGTGCACCGGGGTGCGGCTGTGCACCGGGGCGGCGCTGGCGGCAGTGTCGGCATTGGTACTGCTGGCCCCGGAGCTGCCGGGAGCCGTGGCAGTTGGTTATAAAATTTTCACAGGTTGCGCGGTGGTGGCCGCCGCCTACGGCCTGCCCGGGCGGGGGCGTTTTGCCCGGTTGTGTGCGTGGTATGCACTGCTCAACCTGCTTTTGTGCGGAGCGGTGGTGCTGCCCGGCGTGCAGAGCCGCAACCTGAGCGTCAGCCTGCCGCTGTCGCCGGGGCGGCTGCTGGCCAGCTGTGCGGGGGTGTATGCCGTACTGCGGGCCCTGCTGTACTGCTTTGGCCGCAGCGGCGCGCCCAGCGTGCCCGCCACGCTGGAGGTGGCCGGGGTGCAGCTGCCGGTACAGGCCTTCCACGACACCGGCTTTGCCCTGCAGGAGCCGCTGAGCGGCAAGGCCGTGGTTCTGGTGCAGTACCCGGCGGTACGGCACCGCCTGCCGCAGGCAGCCCGGCAGTATCTCGATGGCTGGTTTGCCCACAGCACAGCCCCGCCCCCGCCGGAGCTGGGGGTGCATCTGGTGCCCTGCCGCAGCATCCACGGCCAGAGCATGCTGCCTGCCCTGCCCGCTGCCCTGCAGTTGGGCAAAGACCGCGCAGGCGGGCTGCTGGCGGCGTTCTGCTGCCCCACGCCGCCGGACCCTGCATGGGAGCTGCTGTACGGCGAGGATGCGGCACAGCTGCTCTTATAATACTTATTATAGGGAGGACTGCTCATGTTCCAGTTTTTGCGGCAGCTCTGGCACCGCCTGTGTGCGCGGCTGCGGTTTTGCGGCGGCGTGCAGTATCTGGCCGGCACCGCCAGCCTGCCCTCTCCCCTCTCCCCCGCCGAGGAAAAAGCCCTGCTGGCCCGCATGGCCGCCGGAGAGGCAGACGCCCGCGATGCGCTCATCCTGCACAATCTGCGGCTGGTGGTGTACCTTGCCAAAAAGTACGAGAACAGCGGTGTGCCAGCCGAGGATCTGATCAGCATCGGCACCATCGGGCTGATCAAGGCCGTGAACACCTTCACGCCGGAACGCAGCATCAAGCTGGCCACCTACGCCAGCCGCTGCATCGGCAACGAGATCCTGATGTACCTGCGCAAGACCTCCAACCGCCGTCAGGAGGCCAGCCTTGACGAGCCGCTGAATGTGGACGGCGACGGCAACGAGCTGCTGCTGTCGGACATCCTCGGCAGCGACGAGAATATGGTGGGCCAGCAGCTGGAGCAGGACGCCGAGCGCGCCGGTCTGCGCCGCGCCGTGAGCAGCCTTTCGGCCCGGGAGCGCCGGATCATGGAGCTGCGCTTCGGCCTGACCGACGGCGTGGAACGCACCCAGAAGGAAGCCGCCGACGCCCTGGGCATCAGCCAGAGTTACATCTCTCGCCTTGAAAAGCGCATCATCCAGACCCTGAAGCTCCAACTGGAAGGGCAATAAAAAAGCGCGGCCTTGTCCTTGACAAACCGCGTGGAATCGTCTATACTGAAAATACAAAAGGCGCTGGCCCATACAAATGACTAGCTCCTTACCATCGTGTCAAAAAGAAAAATGACCGTTCAGTTGGGGAACTGTGAGGCGGTCATTTTTTCTTTTTATCATCACTGTGCGAGACAGTCCATGTGATCTGAAATGTAACGTAGATTGCTCCGCCAAGCAGCGAAAGCAGCATTACGACCTGTTCAAACGTCATGGTGCATCCCCCCTTTCCGCCCTTGGGCGTCCGGGGGAGGCCGAGATTTCAAGAAAAATTCGCTCCACCGGGCACTCAGGTGCCGGTAAGGAGCTCAGCCGCCTGCATTTGTGGGACGCAGCGCCTCGTGGCAGCCTTGCGGCTGCGTTTAAAGCATACCATAATTATGGGCCAATTGCAATTGCGGTTTTTTTGCACGCTCATCCGGCTGCCGGGTGGGCGTGTAATTTTTTCCACGCATAGTGGTTTGCCCCTGCGGCCATACTCCCGGTGAACTTCAAAACAGACCGGGGGCGTTTGGATGTACAATAAGGTGGAACTGTGCGGCGTGAACACGGCGCAGCTTCCTGTTTTGTCCGAAAGCGAAAAGCGGCAGCTGCTCCTGCAGGCCCACGCCGGGGATGCAGGAGCACGGGAACGCATGGTGGAGGGCAACCTGCGGCTGGTGCTGAGCGTGGTGCAGCGCTTTGCCCAGCGGGGCGAAAACCTCGACGACCTGTTTCAGGTGGGGTGCATCGGGCTCATCAAAGCCATCGACAACTTTGACCCTGCCCAGCCGGTGCGGTTTTCCACCTACGGCGTGCCCATGATCATCGGCGAGATCCGGCGCTTTTTGCGGGACAACAATGCCCTGCGGGTAAGCCGCAGCCTGCGCGATACCGCCTACCGGGCCATGCAGGCCCGCGAAACGCTGGAGAAGCAGCTGGGCCGGGAACCCACTATGGACGAGATCGCCGGGGAGGCAGGCCTGTCCCGCCGGGAGGTGACCGCGGCACTGGAATCGGTGGTAGAGCCGGTGAGCCTGGAAGAGCCGGTGTATACCGACGGCGGCGATGCCATGTACCTCATCGACCAGGTGCGCGACCCGGATGGCGAGGACAGCTGGATCAGCGGGCTGCAGTTCCGGCAGACCGTGGCCGGGCTGACCCCGCGCGAAAAGCGGATCATGGAGCTGCGCTATCTCCGGGGCAAGACCCAGATGGAGGTGGCGCAGGAGATCGGCATCAGTCAGGCGCAGGTGTCCCGGCTGGAAAAAGGTGCCTTGAATCAGTTCCGGGCCGGGCACTGAACACAGCAGCGCCCCTGCTCCGTCCATCCGGCGGCGTGCAGGGGCGCTGCGCTTCTATTTACGGTATTTTCGGCGGGTGGCAGCCCCGCCGCGCAGATGCCGTTCGGCTTTGTTGCGTGCCAACACCGCCCGCACCTGTGCCGACAGCCCCGGGCTGACCCGGACCAGCCGCACCGAAACGTCCTTGTGCACGGTGGACTTGCTGCACCCAAACGCTGCAGCCGCAGCGCGCACGGTGGCCCCCTGCTCCACGATGTATTCTGCCAGCTGTACCGCCCGCTGTTCCGGATCTGCTCTCATACCCCCACGCCCCCTGTATCGTGCTGCTACAGCCTATGCGCCGGGCCGGGCAATTATGTCGGCAAGGGTTGACTTTTGCCGCCCGGCTGCGCTATACTGGACGCGGACATAAAAACAGGGGCGCCGTAAGGCTGAGATCCGCACTGGGCGGAGTACCCTTTAACCTGATCCGGGCAATGCCGGCGTAGGGAGTTTGCGGAGCTGTCCGGCACCATCAACAAACCTCCATGCGTCTGCTACCGGCAGGCGCATTTTGTTTTTGTGTACTATCGTTCTGAGAAGAGGAATCCCTATGACCAAAACCTATTCCAAGACCCGCATTCTGGTGGAGGGTGCACTGATGATCGCTCTGTCCACCGTTTTGAGCATGATCCAGATCCCGCTCATGCCCCACGGCGGTTCCATCACCCTGTTCAGCATGGTGCCCATTCTGGTAATGAGCTACCGCCACGGCGCAAAGTGGGGCGTCATGACCGCTTTCGTCAACAGCCTGATCCAGCTTGTGCAGGGCCTTGGCAATCTGGCATACTGCCAGACCCTCACGGCACAGGTGGGCTGCGTGCTGCTAGACTACCTTCTGGCCTTCACGGTGCTGGGCTTTGCCTGCCTGATCGCAAAGCCGTTCCGCAGCCGCACCGTGGGTGTCGGTGTCAGCGCCTTTGTGGTGTGCCTGCTGCGCTTTTTGTGCAGCTTTCTGTCCGGTTACATCGTCTGGAAGGACTACGACTACGCTTTCAGCTGGATGACCGAGATCGGCTTTCCCGGCATCTCCAACATGAGCGTGGACGGTCTGTGCTGGCTGTACAGCGCCGTGTACAACGCCACCTACATGCTGCCTGAAGCCATCCTGACCACCGTCCTTGTGGTGATCCTGATCCGTGTCGCCCCGCAGATCTTCGACCGGCAGAACGCCAGAGCGTAAGTTTTTTCGCGATCATTTTTCCCGCCGGGAAGGGCATTTCCCCGGCGGGAATTTTTTTGCAGAAAATCCCAAAAAAGCTGTTGACAATCCGGCAAAGCGCTGGTATAATTACTTCTGTCGTCAGGCACGGCACGAACATCTGGGGGATTAGCTCAGCTGGGAGAGCGCTTGCATGGCATGCAAGAGGTCAGCGGTTCGATCCCGCTATTCTCCACCAATCAAGAGCAAAACGAACACGAAGTCACCATTCAAATGGTAGGCAACGTGTTCGTTTTGTTTTGTGAACTTCCCTGCGTGACCACATCGTAAAACATAAAACGAAAAATCCCCCTACGCTGACCCGGTTCAAAGGTCAATGTAGGGGGATTTTGCTGTTAAATCAAGAGCGGAACCAGATTGATGCTGCTCTCTACAAAACTGGAATGAACGCATTCCGAAGAGGCCCGCTTTTTAAGTCTATGCTGAATTTGCAGCTCAGAAGTTTCATCCTTGTTATCTTTTCTTATAAATCATCGTTCTTGCGTGAATCATCATTTATCCACAGAGCTTTGTGCTGCCGATGCACAAAGTGCCGCCCGGGGCCGGACATCCTCACTTTTGCTTGACATTTTCTGCCGGAACCGTTATGTTGGTACTGACAGCTGAATCATCCGTTCCGCCGCGAACCAGCTGCCTGCGTTGTAAGGAGATTAAAAAGATGAAATTGATCCGCACTGTTGACGCGGCAGGGCAGGTGCTCTGCCACGATATCACCCAGATCATCCCGGGCGAGTTCAAGGGCCCGCGCTTCCGCAAGGGGCACATCGTCCAGCCCGAGGACATCCCAGTGCTGCTGTCCATCGGCAAAGAAAACCTCTACGTCTGGGAAAAGCGCCCCGGCATCCTGCATGAGGACGAGGCAGCGGCCCTGCTGTACAAAGCTGCTGCCGGCAAAAACATCCACGGCACCGAACCGAAAGAGGGCAAGATCGAGCTGATCGCCGACTGCGACGGCCTGCTCAAGATCGACCGCGCCGCATTGCTGGCTGTGAACCGCACGCCCCAGATGATGATCGCCACCATCCACGGTGATATGCCCGTGAAAAAAGGCCAGAAGCTGGCCGGCACCCGCATCATCCCGCTGGTGATCGAGCAGGAAAAGATGGACGCCATGCAGGCCGCTGCCGGGCCGGAGCCCATCCTGAACGTGCTGCCCTTCCGTACGAAGAAGTTTGCCGTCATCCCCACCGGCAGCGAGGTGTTCAAGGGCCGCATCGAGGACAAATTCACCCCGATTTTGCAAAACAAGCTGGCCGAATATGGCTGTGAGATGACCTTCCGCAAGGTCTGCGATGATGACCCGGCGGGCATCACGGCCGCCATTCTGGAGGCAAAAGACGCAGGCTGTGAGCTGATCTTCACCACCGGCGGCATGAGCGTGGACCCCGACGACCGCACCCCGCTGGCCATCAAAAACACCGGTGCCGACATCATCAGCTACGGCGCGCCGGTGCTGCCGGGTGCCATGTTCCTGGTCAGCTATCTGGACGGGGTACCCGTGTGCGGCCTGCCCGGCTGTGTGATGTACGCCAAGCGAACGATTTTTGACCTGCTGCTGCCCCGCCTGCTGGCCGATGCCCCCATCACCGCCGAGGACATTGCCCGGCTGGGCGAGGGCGGGCTGTGCCTGGGCTGTGCGGAATGCCACTGGCCCAACTGCGGCTTCGGCCATTGCTGAGAAACCCTCTCCGTCTCGCTGTCGAACGGCAGGGAGTTTTGCAATAGAGCGTAATAAGGACAAGAAATAAATGAGTGAAAATAATCTGACCCATTTTGATGCCGCCGGAAATGCCGTGATGGTGGATGTGAGCGGCAAACCGGTCACCGCCCGGGAGGCTACGGCCCGGGGCATCCTTACCATGAACGCCGAAGCCTTTGCCGCCGTGCAGAGCGGCACGGTGAAAAAGGGCGACGTGCTGGGCGTGGCCCGCATCGCCGGCATTATGGCCGCCAAACGCACCAGCGAGCTGATCCCGCTGTGCCATCCCCTGCCGCTGACCAAAGTATGCGTGGATTTTGAACTGCTGCCCGAACAGCAGGCCGTGGAAGCCCGCTGCACGGTCAAAACCAGCGGCGTCACCGGCGTGGAGATGGAAGCCCTGACCGGCGTTTCCACAGCCCTGCTGACCATCTACGACATGTGCAAAGCTGTGGACAAGGGCATGGAGCTGAGCGGCATCCATCTGGTGGAAAAGACCGGCGGCAAGAGCGGCCATTACATCCGGTCGGAGGGCGGCTATGTTTGATTCCTGCCGCCGGGATATCCACTACCTGCGCCTGTCGGTCACCGACCGCTGCAACCTGCGCTGCCGGTACTGTATGCCGGACGGCGCAAAAATACCGGAGCACGAAGAAGTGCTGACCCATGATGAATTTCTGCGTCTGGCCGCGCTGTTTGCGCAGTGCGGCATCGACACGGTGCGGGTGACCGGTGGCGAACCGTTGGTGCGCAAGAGTGTGGCACAGCTGGTGGCCGGGCTGAAAGCAACGCCCGGCATCCGTCATGTCAGCATGACCACCAACGGCACTCTGCTGGCGCAGCAGCTGCCCGCTTTACTGGACGCGGGCCTTGACAGCGTGAACATCAGTCTGGACACGCTGGACCCGGCGGTGTTCCGGCACATCACCGCCCGGGACGAATTCGCCGCCGTGCAGGCGGGCCTGCGCGCCGCATTGGAAAGTCCCCTGCCGGTCAAGCTCAACTGTGTGCCGCAAGTGGGCGTCAACGAGGGCGAACTGGAAGCGATTGCAGCGCTGGCCCGGGACAACGATCTGCAGGTGCGGTTCATTGAGATGATGCCCATCGGCTACGGCGCGGCCATGCCCTGCGTCTCCGGCCCGGAGCTGCGGGCGCGGTTTGCCAACCGCTGGCCGGAACTGCATCCCGTGGAAGGCACCACCTTTGGCAATGGCCCTGCCGTCTATTATACCGTGCCCGGCTGGAAGGGCAGCATTGGCTTCATTGCCGCCGTGCACGGCAAATTCTGCGCCTCCTGCAACAGGGTACGGCTGACGAGTCAGGGCTTTCTGCGTCCCTGCCTTGCCAGTGAGACCGGGTGTGACCTGCGTGCTCTGCTGCGCGGCGGGGCCGACGACGCCCGGCTGCGGACGGCCATCCGGGAGACCATCTGGTCCAAACCCCGGGAGCATCATTTTGAGGACCGGTGCATGCCCGCAACACGCGGCATGTACCGCATCGGAGGATAACATTTTATGGGTAAAATTCTGGCCATCTGCACAAGCCCCCGGCGCGGCACCGTCAAGACCGAGGTGCCCAGCGCCGTGCTCACCCCGGAATGGGGCATCGTGGGCGACGCCCACGGCGGCAATTGGCACCGCCAGGTCAGTATGTTGAGCGCTGAAAAGATCGAAGCCTTCCGCAAAAAGGTCTGGGTGGACTACGGTGCCTTTGGCGAAAACCTGGTCGTCGAGGGGTTTGATTTCCGCACCCTTCCGGTCACCAGCCGGTTTGCCATCGGAGACGTGGTACTGGAGATGACCCAGATCGGCAAGGAATGCCACAACGACTGTGTCATCAAGCAGCAGACCGGCGAATGCATCATGCCGCGGGAGGGCGTGTTTGCCCGGGTAATTGCCGGCGGCGAGATCCGTGTGGGCGACGAAGTGACCCTGCTGCCACCGCCGGAGAATCCGCCCCTGCGGGCTGCCGTCATTACCCTTTCCGACAAGGGCAGCCGCGGTGAACGGGAGGACAAAAGCGGCCCGCTCATCGTCAAAATGCTCGCCGCCGCAGGCTACAAAGTGGAAGAGACACTGCTCCTGCCCGACGAGGCAGCTGCCCTGAAAGCCCAGCTCATCCGGCTGGCCGACGGCCGTCAGGTCAACCTGATCCTCACCACCGGCGGCACCGGCTTTTCGCCCCGGGATATCACCCCGGAGGCCACCCTTGCCGTGGCCGACCGCAACGTGCCCGGCATCGCCGAGGCCATGCGGTACCACAGCCTGAGCATCACCCCGCGCGGGATGCTCAGCCGTGCAGCCAGTGTCCTCCGCGGCAAAACGCTCATCGTCAACCTGCCGGGCAGCCCCAAAGCTGTGCAGGAAAATCTGGAGTACATCCTGCCCAGTCTGGAACATGGGTTGCGCATCGCCGCCGGTCTGGACGGTGAATGTGCACGCCATTGACTTTTCAAAAAAGCAATACCATGCATCGGTCATTCCTCAATTTTGACCGATGTGCGCAGAAATTTTGGCCGGTTTGCCGCTTGACGGACCGGCCTGTTTTTTTGTATTCTATTCCTTGGAATTCTTTTATCCCGGTGGGCGGCACCGCATCCTGTACCGTATCGTGCAAAATCATTTCTTTCAAAGAACAGGAGAATAAGCCATGAACCTGAACAAGATTTCCCGCCGGAACTTTTTGTGTGCGGTCGGTCTGACCACCGCCGCTGCCCTGACTGCCTGCGGCAGCTCCGCTTCCAGCGCGGCCGCATCCTCTGCCGCCGCTTCCTCCGGAGCCGCTGCAGAACCGGTGGAGCTCATCGTCTTTGCCGCCGCCTCCCTCACTGAGACCCTGACCGCCATCGGCGAAACGTACCCGGCAGAGAACCCGGGCGTGACCTTCCGGTTCAACTTTGATTCCTCCGGCACCCTCAAGACCCAGATTCAGGAAGGTGCCGACTGCGACGTGTTCATTTCGGCCGGTCAGAAGCAGATGAACCAGCTGGACAGCACCGCTTCTGCGGATGTAAACACCGAAGGGCTGGACTTTGTGGACAGCGACAGCCGCGTGGACCTGCTGGAAAACAAGGTGGTGCTCTGCGTGCCGGAGGGCAGCGACAAGGGCATCGACAGCTTTGACGCCCTGGCCGAGCACCTGAAGGCCGAGGACATCCTCTTCTGCATGGGCAACAGCGATGTGCCGGTGGGCCAGTACACCCAGAAAATTCTGGCCTATTATGATCTGGACGAGGCCGCTCTGGCTGCCGCCGGGGTCATCACCTACGGTTCCAATGTCAAGGAGGTGACCACCCAGGTCACCGAGGGCAGCGTGGATGCCGGTGTGGTCTACTGCACCGACGCCTACAGCGCCGGTCTGACCCCGGTGGACGAGGCCACCAAGGAGATGTGCGGTCGGGTCATCTACCCTGCCGCCGTGATGAAAGCCGCTCTCAATGCCGACGCCGCCAAGGCTTTCCTCGCCTATCTGCAGACCGAAGAGGCCATGACGGTGTTCGAGGGCGTCGGTTTCAGCGCTGTGGCGCAGTAAAACGGTGCAGATCGGAAACAAATCCAGCATACCCGGCGCATCCCTGCAAATCAACCGTGCTTTTGTAAAATCCTGTAAAGTTCCCCGCGCAGGTCATTCCAGCTTTATCTTGCAGTCCACTCAGCTGCCGATTAGGATCAGCACCACGATCACAGCAATGGCGATCAGGCAGCCGCATCCGCCGCCATCTCCCCCGCCGCCACCGTGATTTCCGCCTCCGCCGCCGGACGAGCCGCCAAAGCTGCGGTTAAAGGCCGTCATGTACTGGTCATAGCCTGTGGAACCTTTGCCGAAATAGCCGTAATCATCGTTTGCCATTGCTGTTTCCTCCAACCTCTTTTTTACACCTTTTACCTGACCTTCACTTTTGCAATCAAGGCTTTGTCTGGCCCCATTCTACAAAATACGGTGTCCCATAAATATCTCTTTCACGCATTTTCCGGGACAAATGCACTATTTTTTGCGGTGTTCCCGCGGGGTCAGGCCAAAATGCGCCTTGAATGCCCGGTTGAAATAGGAGAGGTTCTCGAACCCGCAGCGGGAAGCGATGCTCAGCACCGTGTCATCCGTTGTGTGCAGGGCTTCGGCAGCGGCATTGAGCCGGTATTCCTTGAGAAAAGCAATGAAGCTCTGCCCGGTCATCTGCCGGAACCACCGCATAAAATGGCTCTCGCTGCAAGGCACCAACTGTGCTGCATCGGAGATATGCACCTCTTCGCCATAATGGTCCGCCACCCATTGCAAAATCTTTTTCAATCGCCGGGAGTCGGCGGTCTCCATCGGCGGCAGGTTCTTCCCCTGTGCAATGAGCAGCGCCAGAAAGCGCAGCAATGCCCCTTTGATAAACAGCTCATAGCCCGGCTCCTTGGCGCGGTTCACATCCTCGGTCTCCCGCAGGCAGGCGGCGGCACGAGCATAACATGGCTCGTCCGGGGTCAGGCGCTGGGTCAGCGACAGCCGCCCACTTTGCAGCGGCAACAGGTATTTTTCGGCACAGAGGTCCCCCGCGCCGCCCAGCAGTTCCAAATCAAAGATGATGTTCTCATATTCCATGGAACAGCCCTCCTTCTGCCGCAGGGCATGGAGTGTCCCCGGCGAAAAGACAAAGATATCCCCTGTATGCGCCGGATAGGCCGCTGTGCCCATCTGCACAAGGCCGCTGCCGCGCTTGACAAAGACCAGCTCCATGCTGTCCTGCCAGTGCAGTGCCACCTGCGGGAAGTCCCCCGGGATGGTGCAGGGATAGATGTTGAATGGAAAACGCACGGCACCGTGTAGCTTTGTTTCCTGCAAAAAAGATGGATTCCCCATGTCTGTTTCCTCCTGATGATAGGATTGTATCACAATTTGCACTGTTTAGGCAAGATTTTGCACGTTTTGTGTGGTATATCTTGAGACACAGATGTCAAACCTGCTTTCCGTATCAAAGGAGGATCCTGTTATGAACTTTACCGAAACCTTACAAAGCCTTACCGGCAAACCTCTTTCTGCCTGCACGAATCAGGAACTGTATCTTGCCCTGCTGGAACTTGTCCGGCGCAAGAGTGCTGACCGTGTGCAGCCGGTGACCGGCCGTAAGCTCTATTATATCAGCGCCGAATTTCTCATCGGCAAGCTGCTGTCCAACAACCTCATCAATCTGGGTTTGTACGACGAAGCCCGCGACGCGCTGGCTGCTGCCGGGAAGAGCCTTGCAGACATTGAAGAAGTAGAGCCGGAGCCGTCTCTCGGCAACGGCGGTCTGGGCCGTCTGGCCGCCTGCTTCCTCGACTCGCTGGCCACGCTGAACCTGCCCGGCGACGGCGTGGGCCTGCGGTATCACTTCGGCCTGTTCCATCAGTCCTTTGAGGACGGCGTGCAGAACGAAAAGCCCGACCCGTGGCTCACCGCCCACAGCTGGGCCGAAAAGACCGATATCACCTATCCGGTAGAGCTGGCCGGCAAGGAATACACCGCCCGCCTGTACAAGCTGGCCGTCACCGGTTACGAGGGCCGCACCAATACCCTGAACCTGTTCGACCTCGACACCATCGACGAGAGCATCGTCCACGACGGCATCGCCTTCGACAAAACTGCCATCGACAAGAACCTGACCTTGTTCCTCTACCCGGACGATTCCGACGAAGCAGGCCGCCGTCTGCGGGTCTACCAGCAGTATCTGATGGTCTCTGCCGGTGCCCAGCTCATTCTGGCCGAGTGCGCCGCCCGGGGCTGCAACTACCACGACCTGGCCGATTATGCCGCCATCCAGATCAACGACACGCACCCCAGCATGGTCATCCCGGAGCTGATCCGTCTGCTGGGTGAAAAAGGCATTGATTTTGACGAAGCCGTGGAGATCGTTACCAAGACCTGCGCCTACACCAATCACACCATTCTGGCCGAAGCACTGGAAAAGTGGCCGCGTGCCTATCTGGATGCCGTGGTGCCGCAGCTGATGCCCATCATTGAAAAGCTGGATGCACTGGCCCGCACCCGCACCGAAGACGAAGGTCTTGCTATCATCGACAAGGACGACCGGGTGCACATGGCACACATGGATATCCACTTCACCCACTCCACCAACGGTGTGGCCGCCCTGCACACCGAGATTTTGAAAAACTCCGAGCTGCACGGTTTTTACGAGCTGTACCCGGAAAAATTCAACAACAAAACCAACGGCATCACCTTCCGCCGCTGGCTGCTGGAATGCGACCCGGCCCTGACCGCTGAGCTGGAACAGCACATCGGCTCCGGCTTCCGCAAGGATGCCGCCGAACTGGAAAAGCTGCTGGCCTTTGCGGAGGACGAGACGGTGCTGAACGAGCTGACCGCCGTGAAGAAGGCCAACAAACAGGCCCTTGCCGACTGGCTGCTGCATACGCAGAATGTCACCGTAAACACCGATGCCGTGTTTGATATCCAGTCCAAACGTCTGCATGAGTACAAGCGTCAGCAGCTCAACCTGCTCTATCTCATCCACCAGTATCACGAGATCAAGGCAGGCCATCTGCCCGCGGTGCCGCTGGTGAGCATCTTCGGTGCCAAGGCTGCGCCCGCCTACACGATCGCAAAGGACATCATCCACGCCCTGCTGACCCTTTCCAAGGTCATTGCGGCAGACCCGGAAGTGTCCAAGTGGTTACAGGTCGTGTTCATCGAGAACTACAACGTTACCGCTGCTGAAAAGCTGATCCCGGCCTGCGACCTGTCCGAGCAGATCAGCCTTGCCTCCAAGGAGGCTTCCGGCACCGGCAACATGAAGTTTATGTTGAACGGTGCGCTGACCCTCGGCACCATGGACGGTGCCAACGTGGAGATCTGCCAGCAGGTGGGCGAAGAGAACATCTATATCTTCGGCCAGACTTCCGATCAGGTCATCCACCGCTATGCCGCCGGGGATTACTGCGCGGCTCAGTGGTACGAGGGCGATGCCAACATCCGCCGGGCCATCGACTTCTTGACTGGGCCGGAGATGCTGGCCGCAGGCCACGCCGAGAACCTGACCCGCCTGCACGACGAGCTCGTCCACAAGGACTGGTTCCAGACCCTGCCGGACTTCAACGCCTATGTGGTACGCAAGGGGCAGGCCCTGAACGATTACGCCTGCGACCCGCTGGGCTGGCGCAAAAAGTGCCTGGTGAACATCGCCAAGGCAGGCTTCTTCTCCAGTGACCGCACCATTGGCGAATACGACCGCGACATCTGGCATCTGGGGCAGTAACCATTATTTCTTAGCGTTTCACGGTCCTTTTCTCCGCCTCTTTGCTTTCCCGGCAGGTTCTGCCGGGCGGCTCGGGAGCCTGTAAGTTTCACAATTTCACACCGAGATCTGGCCGGTCTGCCACTTGACGGACCGGCCTGTTTTTTGTATCTTATTCTTCGGGATCTCTTTATCCCGGTGGGCGGCACCGCATCCTGTACCGTATTGCACGATCCGCATCCATTTCAAAAGACAGGAGAACAAACCATGAAACAACACAAGATTTCCCGCCGGAACGTTCTTTGCGCAGCCGGTCTGCAGCCCGAAAAATTCTATGAGAGCGTCGGTTTCAGCGCTGTGGCGCAGTAAGGACGAGCGATGGACTGGTATCCGCTTTGGAACAGCCTGCGCATCGCGCTCATCAGCTGCGCAGCCGTGTTCTTTCTTGGCATTTTTGCCGCCTATTACATTGCCCGGCTGCCCCGGGCCGTCAAGGGCGTGCTGGACGTGGTGCTCACCCTGCCCATGGTACTGCCGCCCACGGTGGTGGGCTATTTCCTGCTGCTTCTCTTCGGGGCAAAGCGGCCGCTGGGAATCTTCTTCCTGGAACACTTCGGCGTGAAACTGGTCATGAACTGGTACAGCGCCATCTTCGCTTCCATTGTGGTAGCTTTTCCGCTGATGTATCGCACCGCCCGGGGTGCCTTTGAGAGCTTTGACGAAACGTTGGCCTGGTCGGCCCAGACCCTGGGGCAGTCCAACACCTGGATCTTCTGGCGGGTGCGGATGCCCTACTGTCGGCAAGGCATTCTGGCAGGCACCGTGCTGGCCTTTGCCCGTGCCCTCGGCGAATACGGCGCCACCAGCATGATCGCGGGCTATACCCCCGGCAAGACCGCCACCATTGCCACCACGGTGTATCAGCTCTGGCGCACCAACGACGAAGCCGGTGCCCTGCGCTGGGTGCTGGTGGACATCGTCATTTCAGCGGTGGTTCTGCTGGCCGTGAACCTGCTGGAAAAGCAGCAGAAAGCAGGTGGACGCGCATGAGCCTGGAAGTGAACATTGAGAAGAAGCTGGATGGCTTCACCCTGCGGGCTGCATTTTCCGCCGGAAACACCCCCACTGCCCTGCTGGGCGCGTCCGGCTGCGGCAAAAGCATGACCCTGCGCTGCATTGCCGGCATCGTGAAGCCGGACAAAGGCCGCATCGTGCTGGACGGGCGGGTACTGTTTGACAGTGAGCAGCACATCGACCTGCCGCCTCAGCAGCGGGGCGCAGGACTGCTGTTCCAGAATTATGCTCTCTTCCCGAATATGACGGTGGAACAGAACATTCTCTGCGGCCTGAAAGCCGAAAAAGACCGCGCTGCCCGGCAGGTGCGCTGCGCCGAACTACTGCGGGCCATGCGGCTGGAGCCGCTGGCAAAGCGGTACCCGGCCCAGCTTTCCGGCGGGCAGCAGCAGCGCACCGCGCTGGCCCGCATCCTTGCCGGGCAGCCGCGCATCCTGATGCTGGACGAGCCCTTCAGCGCGCTGGACAGTTACCTGCGCGAGGCTGTGGAAAGCGAAGTGGGCAGTCTGCTGGCCGGGTTTGACGGCACCTCGCTTCTGGTCACCCACAACCGGGACGAAGCCTACCGCCTTTGCCCGGAAATGGTGGTACTGGACAGTGGCCGGGTGCTGCGCTCCGGCCACACCCGGGACGTCTTTGCGGACCCGCGCAGCATCACGGCAGCCCGGCTCACCGGCTGCAAGAACATTCTGCCTTGCACCCGGCTGGACGCGCACACGGTGCATCTGACCGGCTGGGATGTGCCGCTGCAGCTGGCGCTTCCGGTGCCGGAAGGCTGCACCGCCGTGGGCATCCGCGCACACGACTTTGTGCCCTGCGATGCCGGGGCACCGAACGCCTTACCGGTAGCAGCCCTTTCTTCCAGTGAAAATCCCTTTGACTGGAACCTCATCTGTACCGCTCCGGACGGCACGGCACGCCTGTGGTGGAAGGTAAGCAAATCCACCCTTTCCTCCCCCGCTCCGGTGCCGCCGCATTTCCTGTGCGCTGCACCGGAAAGTATCATGCCCCTGACCAACTGAGCTACATCTTTGACAAAGCCCCGCCCGGTGCTTGTACCACACCGCAAATTCTGCTATACTGAAAATAGTGCATTTTGCAAAATCAGGGAGCATTGCGGCTCCCATTGGGGATGGGAACATGAGTGAAATAACGATCCGGCCCATGGTGCCGGAGGACTGGGACGATGTGGCCCGGATCTATCTGGAAGGCATTGCCACCGAGCACGCCACCTTCCAGACCGACTGTCCGCCCTATGCCGCGTGGGACGCCTCCCACACCAAAGAGTGTCGGCTGGTCATTCTGGCCGACGGCGTGCTGGCCGGGTGGGCTGCCCTGCACCGGGTAGATCCCCGCTGGTGCTACCGGGGCGTGGCCGAGGTGAGCATTTATGTGGGCGAGCGCTTCCGTGGGAAGGGACTGGGCTCCCAGCTCCTGAACGCTCTGTGCGCTGACGCCGAGAAGGCAGGCTACTGGACCTTGCAGTCCACCGTGCTGCAGGACAACACGGCCAGCCGCGCCCTGCATACTAAATGCGGGTTCCGTCTGGTAGGGCGGCGGGAGCGTATTGCCCGTGACTGCCACGGCCGCTGGCTGGACACCTACCTGATGGAGCGCCGTGCTAAAGCCGATGAGCCGGAGGGCATCAAAAAACTGTAACGCCCCCGCCCGGGCTGCTGATTTCAGGACAAAACGAAAGTCCCTGTGAACGCAAAGGTTCACAGGGACTTTTGTTTTGCTCGTTTCAGATTTTACAGAACTTCTCGTTATGCCCAGTTCATCCGGCCATAGCGGGTGGTGATACTGCAAATTTCTTTTTGCAGCTTTGGGGTCAGTTGGCTCTTTTTTAGCCGCCAGCGCCAGTTCTCGCCTACGGTGGAGGGCTTATTGATACGGGCGGAATTGTCCAGCCCCAGCCAGTCCTGCATGGGGATGATGCAGGTGGCGGCGGCACTGCGGAAGATAAGGGCGATCATGCTCTTATAGAGCTGCACTTCCGGCGTGGCATAATCGCACAGATAATCTCGCACCAGTGCACGTTCGGCAGAGGTGATGGTCTGGTACCACGACGCCAGTGTTTCGTTGTCATGGGTGCCAGTATAGGCCACGCTGTTCACCGGGTAATTATGGGGCAGGTAATCGCTGGCACTGCCGGTGTCGCGGGAATCGAAGGCAAATTCCAGCACCTTCATGCCGGGGAAACCGCTGTCCCGCACCAGCTGCCGGACAGTCTCGCTCATATAGCCCAGATCCTCGGCAATGATCTCCCGCTTGCCCAGTGCCTGCTCCACCGCACGGAACAGCTCGATGCCAGGGCCTTTTTCCCAATGGCCGGGTGCCGCAGTTTCACTGCCGTAAGGAATGGAAAAATACTCGTCGAAACCGCGGAAGTGGTCGATGCGAACCACATCGTACAGTTCAAAGCAATACCACAAGCGGGTGATCCACCACTGATAGCCCGTTTCCCGGTGCTTTTCCCAGCGGTAGAGCGGATTGCCCCAGAGCTGGCCAGTGGGCGAAAAACCATCCGGCGGAACACCTGCCACAGCGGTGGGAATGTTGTCCTCATCCAGCTGGAACATCTGCGGGTTCGCCCATGCATCGGCAGAATCCAGTGCCACATAGATGGGAATATCGCCGATGATGCGGATGCCCTTTTCGTTGGCGTAAGCCTTTAGTGCACGCCACTGCTGGTCGAATTTGAACTGGAGATATTTGTAATACTCCACCTCAAAATACAATTCCCGGCGGTAGTAGTCCATGGCATTCTGCCAGCGCAGGCGGATATCCTCCGCCCACTCGATCCACGGCTTGCCCTCAAAGCGGTCTTTCACCGCCATGAACAGGGCAAAATCGTCCAGCCACCACTTGTTTTTCTCGCAGAAGGCCGCAAATGCCTCGTTGTGGCCGATGTCGCTGCGGGAGTAGGCCAGCCGGAGCAGGCGGCCCCGCTCCTTGTAGAGCTGGCTGTAGTCGATATCGTCCGCCTTGCGGCCGAACTTTGCCTTTTTGCACTCTTCTGCCGTGAGCACACCCTCTTTGACCAGCTCATCCAGACTGATGAAATAGGGGTTGCCAGCAAAGGCGGAAAAGCTCTGATACGGGCTGTCGCCGTAGCTGGTCACACCCAGCGGCAGGATCTGCCAGTAGGTCTGCCCGGCGTCCTTCAGCCAGTCTACAAAATCGTATGCTTCCTGCGAAAAGCAGCCGATGCCGTAGGGGGACGGCAGACTGCTGACGGGCAGTAAAATGCCTGCACTTCTCTGCATGTTTCTTGATTCCCTTCTTATCGTTCTACTTCGATCAGAACGCCCGCATGGTCGGAGACCCGAGGCTCCTGTTTTCCGCCGAATACCACCCGGCTGCTGTGCACCGGCACCGCCTGGGAGCACCAGATCTGGTCAATGCGTTTTTTGGCAGCCGCGTCCGGAGCATCCCGCCAGCCGTCAATGGCCTGCACGACGGTATAGCCGTCATCCCGCTGCCGGGCCAGCCGGTAGGTATCCTGCCAGCCGCTGCGCAGAATGAGGTCGTAGCCCTCACCCCGCACATCGGCTTCACTGTTGAAATCGCCCAGCAGGAACGCCAGCGGTTTTGCACCGGCTGCCGCCGCCAGAATGTTCCACTGGTCGGCAAAGGGCTCTTCCTCGTCCTTCCACCAGCCCAGATGCACCGCGTAATACCAGACATCTCCTGCACAGATGCCCAGCGCCCGGCGGGTCTTCCAGTTGTTGTAATCGTTGATTTGGCTCAGCAGCAGGTTCTCGGCGGCGGTGATGGGCGCCCGGCTGAACACCGCCATGCCCTCGTCGTATCTGTCGTAGCCGATCTTGGCCGGGAGCCAGCTCCAATGGTAGGCACAGCCCGCTTCTTCCAGCAGCCGGGCCACCGCAGCGGCATGGTTATCCGCTTTCAGCAGCACCATATTGCCGGGGCAGGGATAGTACCCTGCCGGGGCATCTGCCAGCAGCGGCGCAGCGGCGGTCTGGTTCACCTCCTGCAGGGCGAACACATCCGGCTGTTCCTTTCGGATAAACTCCACAAAAGCATCCCGCTTGGCCTCATATGCCGGTTCGATGAGACTGTGGGTATTCAATGTCAGCAGTTTCATAGTTTTTTTACAGAATATCGTTAATATCAGATTTCAGAACGTCTGCCTTGGGGCCGTACACCGCCTGGATGCCGTCGCCCTTGACCAGCAGGCTCAAAGCACCCTCTGCCTTCCATGCGGCAAGGTCGGCCACCTTGGCGGGGTCCTTCACGGTGACGCGCAGACGGGTCATGCAGGCGTCCACCAGCACGATGTTCTCCCGGCCGCCCAGCAGGGCGATGATGCGCTCGGCCTGACCGTTGTCCGCCTTTTTGTCGGCCTTCTTCTCGGTCTTGGTGTCAGCTGCGGCATCGTTTGCGTTGTCATCGGTGTAGTTGCCCAGACGGCCCGGCGTTGCCAGATTGAGTTTGCCGATCATGAAGTAGGCCACGAAATAGCCAATGAGGAAGAATGCCACGACACAGATGACAAAGTTGATGATATCACCGCCAAGACCGGCCTGCAGGGACATGGGGATGCGGGTGATGAATTCCAGATTGCCGAAGGAGTGCAGGCGCAGATGGATGATACCGGCCATGGCAAAGGCACAGCCCTGCAGGATGGCGTATACAATGTACAGCGGCATGGCGCAGAACATGAACATGAACTCCAGCGGCTCGGTCACACCGGTGAGGAACACAGCCAGCGCGGTGGAAATGAACATGGATTTGTAATTCTTGCGCTTGTCGGCATCCACGCGGCGGTACATGGCCAGTGCAATGCCCAGCAGCAGACCGGTGGCACCGATCATCTGACCAACCTTGAAGCGGGCGGGAGTGACGGTAGCCAGCAGATTGTTATAGGCAGCCATGTCACCGGCCTTCTTGAAGTTGATGAGGTCGTTGGCCCATGCCAGCCACAGCGGGTCCTGACCAAACACCTGACTGCCTGCGTTCACGCCGGTGGCGATGGTGTAGGTGCCGCCGAAGGAGGTATAGTTCATGGGGATGGTCAGCATATGGTGCAGACCAAAGGGCAGCAGCAGACGTTCCAGCGTACCATAGATGAACGGAGCCAGCACCGGAGAAGTCTCGGAAGAGTTGGCGATCCAGATGCCAAAGTTGTTGATGCCGGTCTGCACCACAGGCCAGAACAGCGCCAGCACCATGGAGATGACCACCGAGTAGGCAATGACCACCATGGGCACGAAGCGCTTGCCGTTGAAGAAAGCCAGCGCATCCGGCAGCTTGCGGAAGTTGTAGTATTTATTGTAAGCCACGCCGCCCACAAAACCGGCAATGATGCCCACGAACACGCCCATGTTCAGCGCAGGGGCGCCCAGCACAGAGGTGAAGTAGCCGTTGACGGCGATCTCCTGCCCGAACAGGGTGTGGGTCACGGCGTTGGGGTCTGCCAGCATGGCGCTGGTAACGCCGAAGATGTTGCCGGTGATCACGTTGATGAGCGCAAAGGCCAGCACAGCCGCAAAGGCACCGCCTGCGCGTTCTTTTGCCCAGCTGCCGCCGATGGCGACGGCGAACAGGATATGCAGGTTGTTGATGACGGCCCAGCCGATGTTCTCCATCGTAGTGCCGATGGTCATGACGGCGGCAATGTCACCGCCGCCCATCTGCACTAGCTTGCCCAGACTGATCATCAGGCCCGCCGCAGGCATGACGGCGATGACGGTCATCAGAACTTTGCCCAGTTTTTGCAAAAAGTCGAAATTGATGAGCCCCTTCTTGGGAGCTGTCTGTGTGATTGCCATGATGTTCCTCCTTGTTCTTTTGCATTTGATTATGCAAGTATTGCATTGCGCTTGCATTGAATTGCGCAATAAGAATAGCTCACTTTCGCAAATTTTACAAGAGTTTTTTGAGTTGCAGAGCGTTTTTCCGCATCTTGTACATTGTCGAAAGCGATTTTAGTTGAAAATGTCAAGCCCTTGCAGCAACACCGTTGCGTGATTTACGCAAATGAGCACGCAAACGTTGACTTTGCGTGCAAAGCCCTTTACAATAGAGATATCAGAAAGGAGATTCAGAGCATGGCAGTCACGATCAAAGATATTGCGGCCGCTGCGGGCGTTTCGCCGTCCACGGTCTCCCGCACCTGCAAGGACAGCCCATCCATCAGCCGGGACACAAAAGAACGCATCCGCCGCATCATGGCGCAGATGGGCTATGAACCAAATTTTGAGGCTGAACCGTCCGAAGCATTTTCCAAGACCATCGGCATCATCCTGCCTTCCTCCCAGCGGGACGTATATGAAAATGCCTTTCATCTGGAGATCATCCGGGGCATCGGCCAGTTCTGCAACCAGCGCCGTTATGTAAACACCGTCATCACCGGCGAGGACGATGCCGAAGTGCTGGATGCTATCCAGAGCATGGTAGCCAACACGCAGGCCGATGGATTCATCCTGCTCTACTCCAAAAAAGATTGTCCGGTGGCTGCCTATCTGCGCAGCGAGGGTCTGCTTCACGTTATCGTGGGCAAAGCAGCGCAGTCGGCCAACCAGACCATCTATATCGACAACGACAACGCACTGGCGGGCGAGGAAGCCACCGACTATCTCTACGAGATGGGACATCGCCGCATCGCCTATTTTGGGGTCAGCAATGCCATGCTGTTTTCTGCCGAGCGGAAACGCGGCTATCGGATGTCTCTGCTCAAGCACGGCATCACCCCGCGGGAAGGGGACTGTGTGGAGATTGATACCCTGAATGATTCCTATGAACCTGCCCTGAAAGCGCTGCTTACCGCTCCTGACCGCCCTACAGCGGTTCTGGTCAGCGATGACATTCTTGCGGTGGTACTGGAACAGTTCTGCAGCAAGCTGGGCCTGCGCATCCCGAAAGATCTGTCCATCGTATCCTTTAACAACTCGCTGTTCTCCCGCATCACCAACCCGCCGCTGACGACCGTGGACGTCAATCCCTATCAGCTTGGCATTGAGGCGGCAAGCCAGACCATCAACCACATCGAGAACCCCAACCTGCTGGCCACCAAGATCATCGTGCCGCATCAGCTCATCGTACGGGAAAGCTGCTGCCCACCGCCGGAAAATCGCACGGCTGCCTTGCCCGGCGGGGCACTGTGACCCCGCAGTACACCGCGCTCCATTGTCCATGAACTGAATGGATATCTGCCATGACGGCCAGCTTCAACGGCCGTTCCAGCGGCAGAGCCGCCGGAGCCTCTGTACGCTTCCGGAACACTGCCGCGCCCAGCACGCCTGCCGCCGCGCACCCAGCACAGCCCATCAGAAAGATCCTCCGTTTCATACGCTCAGCTTCTCCACTGTGTGCCGATGTTCTTCACCTTTCCGCGCACCGAGATGATGCGCAGGGCGGGCACCCCAAAGGCCAGCATTTCCTCACTGGCCGAGAACAGCCCCAGCAGCTGCCGCGGAAAGAGCAGGAACACCACCGTCCCGCACAGGGCAAACACGATGCCGGTGGGCAACAGCACCTTCCATGCCTGCTTCACGCGGTCGGACTGCTTGCTGCCGTAATTGTAGCCAACCACCGGGATGGCGGCCTATCCCAAACCGTTGACCGGCATCAGGAACAGGCCGGTGGTGGCGGCACGGCAGGCTTCCTCCGGCTTTTTCTGGCCCAGCTTGCGGGAAAGCAAGGCGTTCAGCCCCACCGCGGTGCCCACGCCGATGGCGATCATCAGAAACTGGATGGCATACACCAGTGAGGCGGCGGTCAGTGCCGTTTCCGACAGGCGCGCCACAAAATGCTGTCTACGATGTTATACAGCGACTGGATGAGCAGTGAGAGCATCAGCGGTACCGCCATCGTATACAGCAGTGGGCGGACGGGCATCGCGCCCAGTTTATTTTTCGGGCCCATAAGTTTCTTTTCTCCTTTTCCGTGCAAACAAAAAAGCGCGAAATCGTTGAGGAACAGCACTTCCTCAGGATTTCACGCTTTGTAAGCCGGCTTATGTTTTGATTCTTGACGATGTCGTATTATACTCGAAAACGACCGGATTTTCAAGATGGATTTTATCCGGATCTGACGCAAAAAAAGCCCCTGCGGGCAATCAGCTCGCAGGGGATTCGCTATGCGATGGACTGATGCTCCTCGCACCAGCACACGGCAGTTATTCAATTTCAATCCGATTGGGGTTTTCCGGCAGAGCCTTCTGCTGCTGGGGTGCAGGCAGCTGGATGTGCAGGATGCCATCCTCGAACTTTGCGTGGATATCCTCTTTCTTTACGGCATCGCCCACATAGAAGCTGCGGGCGCAGGTGCCGGAGAAGGTCTCGCGGCGGATGTAATGGCCCTTGTCATCCTTCTCATCATTGCTGTGATTACGGACGGCCTGAATGGTAAGGTAACCGTCGTTCAGTTCCATCTGAACGTCTTCCTTCTTGCAGCCCGGCAGGTCAACAGCTACTTCGTAGCCGTTCTCGGTCTGCTTCACATCGGTCTTCATCATGTTTGCACCGCGCTTGCCGAAGGTCTCACGCTCTTCACGGTTCATCGCACGCTCCAGCGCACCATCGTTCCAGAACGGATCAAAGAAATCATCGAACAGATTCTCATGGAAAACAGCAGGCATAAACATAAATCATTCCTCCAATCCCGGCGTTCGGGTCGGGTCAAAAATCTTTATGTTGTTCACTCGGAAGGGCTTTCCGGGGAGCCTCGCGGCTCTCTCTTTTGTCCTTCCTCCTGAGCACGGCTTAGTTATAGCACCGTTCGTTAGCAGTGTCAAGTGTTGAGTGCTAGAATTCACAGAAAGATAATTCTTTGATAATCTTTCATGCACTCTTTCATCTCTTATAGCAATTTCAAAAAATAAAGTGACGCCTTTTGTCAAGTTATCACTTTATTTCTTGGAATCGCTTAGACTCCCGCTGCTTTCAGCCTTCATGGCGTTGTAGCCAATGAGGACAGTCCACACATAAGCGCAGGTCTTGGGGATCATCAGCATACCGATCAGGGGGTTCACGTCAGCCCACAGCACCACAGGGATGTAGAAACCGAAGCTCAGCACGATGGTGAGCCACATCCAACGGAAAGCCTTATCGCCGTGGTCCTTTGCGCTGCGGTAGAACAGCACGATGATCAGCAGGCCCAGCAGAGCAAAGGGTACGTTCCGCAGGATGCCCCAGGTGAGGGAGGTCTTGTTGGTGAGCCACTGGTTCTGGGGCATCATGCACAGCAGCACACGGACAGCAGACAGAGCGTACACAGCGATGGTCAGGTTCTTCTGGCCCTCTACCTGGTAACGCTTACGCCAGACGTAGTACAGCAGCACATAAAAGACGGTCATGGTGATGGAGGTGATCCACTTACCCAGGCCCAGGGGAACAGCGTAGTTCTCCAGGCCGGTGGTGCACAGAGCCAGTGCACGAGGTACCAGGTGGAAGGAATCGCCGGCACCCAGCACCACAGCCATGAGGCCGAACAGCTTGAACTGAGAGCCGCTCTTGCTGCCACGGATCATACGAATGCCCACCGTGAGAACGGCAGCCAGGTAAAAGATGTCAAATACAGTTTCAATGATTGCACGCATAGGTTTTTACTCCTTTTTCAGATTGGTTTTTGGGGAGGGGGGATTTATGTGAACAGGACGCTTCCGTCCTGCAGCACCGCCCATACTGAACATCGTTCACTTTCGTCCTAAAAAAATCCCACAGTTTTGTGGGATGTTTTTTAGTAGATGGCTCGCCGGACGATCTCCAGCACGGTAGAGGGGTCAAAGTCCTGCCGCACCAGGGCAGACAGCATCAGAGAGAAGAGTGTTTCCGCAAACTTTTCAACGGTAAACTCCTCTGTGAATGCGTCGGCCCGGATCTTGGTATCATTCTGCAGCACCACACACAGGGCTTCCAGAATGTGCCGCCATGCACGCTGCATCTGCTGTTTGCCGTCGGCAGTATCCTGCCGGACAAAGCCCAGCGCATGGTGGGTAAAAAAGCCCGGATACCGCTGGCAGCCGTCCTCCAGCTGCTGATACATCCACCGGACGCAGGACAAGGTATCTTGAAAAACCACTTCGTCCTCCGGATGGTGGAAGATATCGCTCCAGATACTTTCCACTGTAGCACTCAGCAGTTCGGTCTTGGATGCAAAGTAATTGTAGATGCACCCCACCGAGACCCCACAGGCAGCGGCCACCGAGCGGATGTTCACACCTGCCCATCCGTTTTGCTGGATAATCTCCCGGCTGGTTTTCAGGATATTCGCTTTTGACGTTGCATTTGGATTCATCGGATCACCTCAACATGAACGCTGTTCACGATGCATAGTATACAAGCCATCCAGGGCATTGTCAAGAGGGGGGTAAAAATTTCCGAAGATTTGTCCCCTCTCTTTGCGGCGGCCTCAGCAGCTTAAAAGAGGCTTCTCTCCTGCCCTTGCAGTCAGCCGTCCGGCACTCCTTATCTGGAAAAGCAGCACACCGCTCCGCCCATTGAACAGCTGAAACAGCTGACTGATGTGGCGTTTGATATGCTACCCCTAGAGTAGACAGAGTAAAAACAAAACT
>OOCE01000010.1_pt1 | contig 57888 bp, 47 predicted proteins | sample 1671421 | NCBI WGS metagenome assembly OOCE01 (sample SAMN06348155, study PRJEB24527) | human gut metagenome | biome: human gut; feature: ankylosing spondylitis patient; material: feces | host: Homo sapiens | place: China | collected 2015-10 | reverse complement strand
TGCGGCAGAGCGCCGCGCACAGCAGGCTTTTGCCCGCGCCGCTCATCGTGCCCTGCACCATGATGCACTTTGCCCGGCTCATGCCAGCACCTCCCGCATAATTTTCAACAGCTGTTCGTTTTCTTTTTGGGTGCGCACAGCGGTGCGGTACCACGTCTCGTCCAGCCCCGGGTAGTTGCCGCAGCCGCGCACCACCGCACCGTGACGGCGCAGCTTTGCCCCAAAGTCCGCCGGTGCGCGGAACAGCAGGTAGTTGGCCTGTCCGTCCACGACCCGCAGCCCCAGTGCCCGCAGTCCCGCAGCCAGCCTTGGGCGCTGGTCGGCAATGAGTGTGCGCACGCTGTCGGCATAGGCGGTCTCCTCCAGTGCGGCCAGCCCTGCGGCCTGTGCCAGTCCGGACACGGCCCACGGCTGACCCGCCGCGCGCATTTTGTCCAGCAGCACCGCGTCACTGCACAGCGCATACCCCAGCCGCACCCCGGCCATGGCGTAGAGCTTGGTGAATGCCTTTAAGATTATAAGGTTCGGTGCATCGCGCAAAACTGTCTTAGCTGTCAGGGCATCCCGCACGGCGAGGAAGTCGAGGAAGCACTCATCCACGACCAGCACCGCGCCGCAGTCGGCACAGCGGCGCAGCAGCTTTTGCACCATAACGAGCGGCGTGACCTGCCCGGTGGGGTTGTTGGGCTGGCAGAGGAACACTGCATCGGTGCTGTCGTCGATGGCGTCTACAAAGCCGTCCGTCACGGCAAAGTCGTTTTCCTCCCGCAAAAGAAACCGCTGTACGTCACAATCTACCGTTTTCAGCGCAGCAGCGTACTCGGCAAAGGTCGGCGCGGGCAGCAATGCGCGCCGCGGGCGCAGGGCCAGTGCCAGGCGGTAGATCAGGTCCGCCGCACCGTTGCCGCACAAAATTTGCGCAGTATCCACACCCTCTGCCGCGGCCAGCTTAGTGCGCAGGGCCCGGCAGAGCGGGTCCGGGTAGCGATCCGCCATGGGCAGTGCCGCTGTGATGGCCGCCGCCACGCCCGCGGGCAGCCCCAGCGGGCTGACGTTGGCCGAAAAATCCAGCGCGTCCCGGCCAAACTCGGCCCGATAGCCCGCCCAGTCGCCGCCGTGTACCAGTTCCATTCCGCATTCCCTCACAAGACAAGCATCAGCCGCACGGCCAGCCCCAGCACAAGGGCCAGCAGGCTCTCGGCATACATCATGCGGTTGGCACGCAGGATGTCCCGCGGCTCGATCTCCCGCAGCGGGTCTCCAATCGTCGGCTTATCGTAATATTCGCCAAAGTAATAGGCCGGGCCCGCCAGCTGCACGCCCAGTGCCCCGGCACAGGCGCTCTCGGTCTGGGCGCTGTTGGGGCTGGCGTGGCGGCGGCGGTCCCGCCGCCAGATGCGCCACGCCCCGCGGGCGCTGTTGCCCGTCAGCGCCGCCGCAGCCACCCAGAGCAGCGCGGCCAGGCGGCTGGGCAGCCAGTTGGCGGCATCGTCCAATTTGGCGGCACAGCGCCCAAAATAAAGATATTTTTCGTTTTTGTAGCCGAGCATGCTGTCCATCGTGTTGATGGCCTTGTAGGTCAGCGCCAGCGGTGCCCCGCCAAGGAGCATATACAAAAGCGGCGCAATGACGCCGTCGCTGGCGTTCTCGGCCACGGTCTCCACGGCGGCTCTGGTCACGCCCGCGGCGGTCAGGTTTTGCGTGTCACGGCCCACGATGCGGGCCACGGCCCTGCGGGCCGCGGGCAGGTCGCCCTTTGCCAGTTCCTTGTACACATTGCGGCTCTCCTGTGCAAGACCCTTGGCAGCCAGCGCCTGGCCGCACCAGAGCATTTGCAGCGCCAGCCCCAGCGCTGGATGGAGCCTCGCCGCGGCCCAGCAGGCAAGCCCGGTAACGGCCAGCGTGCCCAGCGGCAGCACCGCGGCCACCGCGGCCCCGCCGACCAGCTCGCCCCGCGGCGTTTTGGGCAGTGCGGTGCGCAGGTGCTTTTCCAGCGCCGAGATGCACCGGCCCATGAGCACCACCGGATGCGGCAGCCACGCCGGGTCGCCAAACAGAGCGTCCAGCAAAAAACCGCCCAGCACCGCCCAAAAAATCAGCATGTGCTCTCCTTCGTGTACTGCACGGTCTTGACCAAACGCAGCTCATGCCGCGACGCCCAGTCGCGGGCGTCCAGCACATAGCCGCCCGCGTTGGGGCCGCACCACCGGTAATAGCTGCGGCGCGGCACGCCGTAGCGCTCCAACGCGGCCATCTGGGTACCGCCGTGGGCCAGGATCACCAGCATTTCCTCGCCGTCGGCCAGCGCCTTGTCCACCAGCGCCGCAAACGTGCGGCATACGCGGTCACTGAAATCGTCCTTGCGCTCACCGTCGGGGCAGCTGCTCTCGCAGTTGGCGGCGACCCACGCCTGATAGTCGGGGTCGTGCTCCATCTCAATATAATTGCGGCCTTCAAAGCTGCCGAAGCACATCTCCTTCAGCCCGTCCACGGGCACGAGCGCCGCGTCCGGGAACAGCACCTCCGCCGTCTGCCTTGTACGCTGCAGCGTGGAAATATAGACAACCTTCGGGTCAATATCAGCCCGGCGCAGTTGGGCCAGCCCCTCGGGCGAGAGCGGGATGTCCCGCTGACCCTGATAGCGCTTCTGGGCGTTGTACTCGGTCAGGCCGTGGCGCAGTAAATAAATCAGCATTTCGGAAGTTCTCCTTTCAAAATCGTCGGCAGACCGCAAAACATCTGCACAACGCAGTCCGCCCGCGCGGCCAGCAGACAGGCCAGACGGCCCGCCGCCTCCCGCGCGGCACGCGCGGCGGGGTCAATCGGCACAACGCCGCCGCCGACCTCCGCCGCGGTCACAACATCATAATCTGCCAGCTCGTCGGCCAGCCGGTTCAAATCGGCGGCGTCGGCGGCCAAATCCTGCACGTCGTACACCTGCCGCCCGCCGAGCTTTTGCGCAAAGGTGCGCTTGCCGCTGCAGAGCGGCCCTGTCACAAACACCATTTACAGCACCCCCAGCCATTGGCAGGCGGCCAGCGCCGCCAGCATCCAGATCTCGCATTTTTGCAGGAACCACCCGGCCAGATCACCGGTCACACCGCCAAACTGTTTTTTGGCAACAACGTAGTACCGCGCAAAAACACAGCCTGCGGCCAGCACCAGCGCCCAGCCGCCCAGTGCAGTCAGCCCCACGGCCAGCATGGCGCAGAGCGCGGCCAGCACCTGCCGCACGCGGACGCGGTCCGCCGCCGTGGCAAAGGTGTGGGCAAGGCCGGTGTTTTTCGCCAGCGGGAACGCCGCCACGGCCAGCCCGGACAGCGCCCGCTCCCCCACCAGCGCCAGCGTCCAGAGCACGCCGACCCGCGGGGTGAACGCCACACAGCCGCACAGCGCAAAATACGCCGCAAAATAACTGCACAGCCGGATGACCGCGAACGCGCCGCAATGGGGGTCCTTTAAAATTTCCAGCTTCTTCGCGGTATCGCCGTAGCTTGAAAGTGCGTCGCAGGTGTCGGCGTAGCCGTCCAGATGGATGCCGCCCGTGATCCAGACCGGCACAAGGCAGAACCCCGCCGCGCGGGCCGCCGCAGGCAGCGGCAGCACGCCGCAGACGCACCACAGTGCGCCGCACACCACCCCCACCAGCGGGAAGGCGCAGAGCGCGTACCGCATATTTTTTTCGTTCCAGTCGAACTGCGGCATCGGCAGGGCCGAAAACATGGCGAACGCCACCGCAATCGTCTGTAAAGCTGTCACGGACCTTCACTTCCTTTGTAATAGACGGGGATGCCGCAGACAACGCGCACCACGCGGTCTGCCCGCGCCGCCGCAGCGTTGTTGACGGCGGCCAGTGCGCGCAGATAGCGGTCCGTATCGCCCGCATAGTCTGCCCCACCGCTGAACACCTCATTGGAAACCACAATCAGATTATCACATTGCAGCAGCATCTTGTCAATGCCCCGCAGGATCGCCGCCGCGGTTTCCGTCCCTGCACCGTCGGGGTCATACAGCTCATTGGCGGCCAGGTTGCCCAGGTCCTCCAGCAGCACGGTGCCGCGCCGGGGCAGGGCCACGCGGTCCAGGTGCAGCGGGCACTCTACCGTGGTGAACTGCTTTTCGGCCCGCATGGCGCGGTGCTTTGCCACGCGGGCGGCGCACTCGGCGTCCCATACCTGCATCGTCGCCAGATAGGTGCGCGGCAGCGGTGCGCGCAGGCAGAGCGACTCCGCATAGGCGCTTTTACCGCTGGCCGCACCGCCGATGACCAGCGTCAGCACTGCGGGGTGTACGGCGTGATGCCGCCCTCCGCAAACGAGTAGCAGCCGTTGTAGACGGCCAGCGCCATATCCCACAGCGGCAGGCTGGCCACCGCGCCCGTGCCCTCGCCCAGATGCAGCTCTGCGGTGATAAGCGGTTTTTTGCACAGCGCGCCCAGCACAATATGTGCGGCTGGCTCACTGGACACATGGCTGGCGAAAACGGCCTTTTCCGCCGCGGGGCAGAGCCGCACCGCGCACAGCGCCGCCACGCCGCTGATGAATCCGTCCATCACGATGGGTAGCCTTTCGAGCGCACCGCCCAGAAACACGCCGCACAGCCCGGCAATATCAAAGCCGCCCAGCGCCGCCAGCACCCCCAGCGGGTCCGCGGCATCGGGGTGGTTGCGGGCAATGCCGCGTTCTATCGCATCTATTTTGCGCTGTAGTCCAGCGTCGGAAAGTCCCGCGCCGCGCCCGGTCATCTCGGCCACAGGGCGGCCCAGCAGCACGCTGGCAACGGCGCTGGACGTCGTTGTGTTGCCGATGCCCATTTCCCCCGTCGCCAGCAGCTGTGCGCCGTTCTGCTTCTGCGCGCGCACCAGCGCGATGCCCGCGGCGATGGCCTGCACGGCCTGTGCGCGGGTCATAGCCGGGCCGGTGGTAAAGTCAGCCGTGCCCGCAGCAATGCGGCAGTCCGCCGCGCCGGGCACGGGTGCGCCCGCAATGCCCATATCGACGGGCACGACGTCGCAGTGGGCCGCAGCGGCCATACGGCAGACACTGGTGCGGCGGGCGGTCAGGTTTTCGAGCACGGCGCGGGTCACGGAGGCATCGGTCTGGCTGACGCCCTGCGCCACAACGCCGTTGTCCGCGCAGAGCACCAGCACCGCGCGGCGGCTGACATCCGGCACGGGGTCGCCGGTCAGCGCGGCGGCGGTCTCTACCATGGCTTCCAGCCGACCCAGTCCGCCCAAAGGCTTTGCCAGCGCAGCCCAGTGGGCGTGGGCTGCGCCGCGGGCGGTCTCGTCCGGCGGGGTAACGGCTGCAAGCAGGTTTTTCAGTTCGTTTTCGGTCATGATGTTTCCTTTATATAATGTTCGGCTGCAGCCGCAAAGCGCTTCGGCAGCGGCGTACCCGCCCAGTAGAGATGCGGAAAACCAGCGTAGAGACGTTCATTGGCAAAGCCGCACGCCCACTGCCGCCCGTTTGCCTTGGCAGCGGTGAACGCATCGCCGTTTTCGGTGGAGTCCCAGTGATGGAACTCGTGGACGGGCAGGGTCTCCCCCGCGCGGAACAGCATACTGTCGGCGCGGGCGGTCAGGCGGGCGTAGCCGAACCGCACAAGCCGCCCGACCTTGAAGCCCTGCCCGGGCAGCACGCCCGCCATCGGGTGGGGCGTGCCGTCGGCGTCCTGTAATGTCCTGCCCAGGTACATAAAGCCGCCGCACTCGGCCACGGTGGGCAGGCCGCCCTGCACAGCGCTTTTTACGGCGGCGCGCAGGGGGGCGTTCGCGGCCAGCCGGGCGGCGTACAGCTCGGGGTAGCCGCCCGGCAGGTAAAGCCCGCCGATGTTATCCGGCAGAGCCGTGTCGGCCAGCGGGCTGAAAAAGCACAGCTCCGCGCCGTTTTCCCGCAGTGCTTCCAACGTTTCGGCGTAGGTAAAGCAGAACGCGGCATCTCTTGCCACGGCAAGGCGCACCCGCGGCGGGGGCACCGTGCACGGCACAGCGGCGGGCGCGGGGCGGTCAAACAGGGTGTGCAGCAGCGGCCAGTCGATGGTTTGCTGCGCGGCATCGGATAAGAGCTGTATCTTGTGCTGCAGATCGTCGATCTCGGCGGCGGTTTTCAGACCGAGGTGGCGGCTTTCTATCGCGGCCTCGGGCAGCGGCGGCAGGCAGCCGACCACGGGCAGACCGGTCTCTTTTTCGAGCATCGGCTTCAGCAGAGCGCACAATCCTTGCGTACAATCATTGAGCAAAATTCCCGCGATATGGTGCGGTGTGCGGAACGCCGTCAGCCCGCGCAGCTCCGCCGCCAGCGTCAGGCTTGCCCCCTTGGGCCGCACAACGAGCAGTGCGGGCAGGTCCAGCGTATCGGCCAGCTGCCATGCGCTGGCCGTGTCGGTCACGCCGCCAAGGCCGTCGTAGTAGCCCATGGCCCCCTCGACGACTGCCGCGCCGTGCCCCGCCGCGTGCCGGGCGTAGAGTGCGCGGGCGGTCTGCGGTGCAGAGAAAAACAAGTCGAGATTGTGGCTTTCGACGCCCAGCACCGCGCGGTGGAACATCGGGTCGATGTAGTCCGGCCCCGACTTGAACGCGCAGGGGGCCAGCCCGCGGGCAGTCAGCGCCGCCAGCAGCGCACAGGCTGCCGTTGTTTTTCCGCTGCCGGAGCGGGGTGCAGCCAGAACCAATTGCAGCATTTTTACTCCCTCGCAATCAAGAAAACCGGGTTGTTCGCCATGAGCAGGTGCAGGCTGCCCGCCGCCCGGCTGCGGCTGACTGCGATTTGTGTGACCTGGGCGGTCAGGCCGTGAGCCATCAGGGCCGCAACGGCCTCCTGTAAGGTTTCCAGCGCAATGGCGCTGATACAGAGCCGTGCATCGGGGTTCGCGGCCAGCGCGGCATCGACGACAGCCCGCAGACTGCCCTTGCTGCCGCCGATAAAAACAGCGTCCGGCGCGGGCCAGCCTGCCAGTGCGGCGGGGGCAAAGCCCTCGGTAAGGTGCAGATTTTGCACCGCAAATTTTGCGCGGTTCTGACGGATAAGGTCACAGGCTTCCGCGTCGCACTCCACGGCGCAGACCCGGCCCGCAGGGGCGGCCAGCGCCAGCTCCACACTGACGCTGCCGGTGCCAGCGCCCACATCCCAGAGGGTATCTGTGGGGCGCACAGCCAGCTTGGCCAGCACGGCAGCGCGAACCTCCTGCTTGGTCATCGGCGTTTTGCCGCGGATGAACGCTGCGTCGGGCAGGCCGGGCGTGCGGCGCAGGGGCGCGGGCACATTTTCCACAAGCAGGACACTGAGCGGTGCAAAGCGCTGTGCGGCCAGCTCCTGCGCCGTGCCGGTCACAAGCCTCTGGGACGGCGTGCCGAGGTTCTCCCCCACCGTGGCCGCAGCGTCGCCCAGCCCGACAGCCGCCAGCTGTTGGCAGAGCGTCGCGGGGGTCTCGCTGCCGCCGGTCAGGAAAAAGGTTGTCCCGCCTGCGCGGCAGGCGGCCACCGGGTCACAGGCACAGCCGTGGGCGGAGACGAGCCGCCAGCCCTGCCACGGGCGGCCCAGCGCCGCGGCCAATAATTGCACGCTGGAAACGCCGGGCAGCACCGTGTACGGCAGACCCGCGTCGTCCAATGCGCGGCAGAGCGCCGCCGCGCCGGAGTAGAAGCCCGTGTCGCCGCTGAAAGCCACCGCGGCCTCCGCGCAATCTGTTTGCCGCAGCAATGCGCAAATTTCGTCCGTTTTATAGAGGGCTGCGCGGTTTGCCGTGCAGCCCTCGGGCAGGTTTTCCAGCAGGCGGCGCGCGCCGATGATCAACTCCGCTCCGCGCAGTGCCTCCAGCCCCGCCGCTGTCAGGCTGCTGGGCGCTCCGCTGCCCATGCCCACCAATGTGATCTTCATAAAAGCTCCCTGCATCGCTGTAAAATTGTGTCAGCGGTCTCGCCCTCGTCGTCCGGGCGGCGCAGCACAATGAGCTGCACGCCGCACCGGGCGGCGGCCTCGGCCTTTTCGGCAAAGCCGCCCGCCGCGCCGCCGTCCTTCGTGACCATATAGTCGATATGGAACTGGTGCAGCAGCGCCGCATTTAATTCTTTCGTAAAAGGCCCCTGCATCGCAAGGATATTGCGGTGCGGAACGCCCGCTGCCTCGCATGCTGCGATACCTGCCAGCGTCGGCAGAACGCGCGGGTAGAGCCGCGCCGGGTCGAGCGCCGCGAAGGCGGGCAGCTCCTTGGCACCCGTCGCCAGCAGGACGCGCCCCGGTCTGTCTGCCAGATACGCGGCGGCCCGGGCGGCATCGGCCAGCACCACACTGCCCGCGGGCAGAGGGCTGGCGGGGCGCAGCAGACGGTGATATTCAACTCCCGCCGCCGCTGCCGCCGCACGGATATTGCGCGTTGCCTCGGCGGCATACGGGTGGGTCGCGTCAACGCAGAGTGCCGCACTGCGCAGCAGTGCCGTCATCCCTTCGGCGTCCAGCCGCCCGGTGCGCACCGTGATGCCGTCGGTGCAGCCCTGTTCCTCGGCCCCCAGCTCTGTCGCCACACAGACCGTGACCGCCGCGCCGAGCGCCGCCAGCGCGCGGGAGAAGCTGCGCCCCTCCGTTGTACCGCTGAAAACCACCACATTCATACGCCGCGATACCCCCTTGGCGTAACCATTCTGCCATGTAAAATCTGCGTTGCAGCGTTGCCGACAAAGACCGTTGTGAACATATCCACGGCGGTGTCCCCCAGCTCGGCCAGCGTCAGCAGCCGTGCGGTCTGGCCGTCACGGCCAATGCAGCGCACCAGCCCGCAGACCGTGTCCGGGCCCTTGCCGTTGTCCCGCAGAATGCGAACGGCCTTTTGCAGGTAGTCGGCGCGGCCTTTGGACGACGGGTTGTAGAGCGCCAGACAGAAATCCCCCGCCGCGGCGCAGGCCAGCCGCTTTTCAATGACGGCCCACGGCGTCAGCCGGTCCGACAGCGAAATCACGCAAAAATCGTGTGCCAACGGCGCACCCAGCACCGCGGCCCCGCTCAAAGCGGCGGTCAGGCCGGGCACGATCTCGACCTCTACCTCCGGGCAATGCTCCGCCAGCTCCAACAGCGGGCTGGCCATGCCGTAGACCCCGGCGTCGCCGGAGCAGACGAGCGCCACCGTCTTGCCGCCCTTTGCCGTTTCCAGCGCCCAACGGCAGCGGTCAAGCTCCCGCGTCATGCCGGTAGCGTAGACCTCTTTATCCGGGTAAAGCGGGCGCACAAGGTCGATGTAGACCGTGTAGCCGCACAGCACGTCGGCGGCCTGCAGGGCGGTCTGCGCCTGGGCGGTCAAATACTGCGCACCGCCCGGGCCGAGGCCCACCACATACACAAGACTACGGTTCATCATTTTTCCATCTCCAATCCGGGGCAAAGGGGGCCAGCGCCACGGCAAGGGTCACGCCGTCCCGCGCCCACTTCGGGATGAACAGCACCCCGTCTGCAGCCAGCACCGCCGCGCGTTCACAGACATTGTCCACGCCCGTGATGCTCTGCACAAAGCCGGATGACGTAAAGCGGCCTTTAGCCGTGCGCAGGGCAGCGGCGGTATAAAAGTCCATCTTCCAGTCGTGCGCCTGGCAGAACGCCGCCAGACCCGGCTCATCCTTTTTCAAGTCAATGCTGGCTGCGCGGACAATGCCCTGCGGGGCAAAATGATGCTCCGCGCAGAAGGCCGCAAAGGCTGTTTCCAACTTTTCCGCCGTCGTGCCGCGCTTGCAGCCGACACCCAACACCGCAATGCGGGGGATCAGGTGCAGCGCCTCACTCGTCGGGGTCAGCGTCAGCGCAAAATCTGCGCGGTCAGCGGCGGCAGGCTCCACACCCGCGGGCGGCGTGCCGGAAACAGCCCAGTCGGCGGCATAGCAAACGCTCTGCCCGGCCAGCAGTGCCCCGCTCACGTAGCGGATGCGCTCCGGCTCGGCCACGGCGCAGTTCTGGCGCTTGGCCCACTCGTCCACGGCAAAAACGCCGCGTCCGTCGGTGGCCGTCGTGATGACCGGCACGGCATGGCAGACCGCTGCCAGCCGCTGCGCCAGCTCGTTTGCGCCGCCCAAATGCCCCGACAGCAGCGGAATGGCGAACTGCCCACCCTCATCCAGCACAACGACGGCGGGGTCTGCAGCCTTGCTGCGGCAGTGTGGCGCGATGGCCCGCACCGCGATCCCGGCAGCTCCTACAAAAATCAGTGCGTCGCTTTGTGCAAACTGCGCAGCGGTCCAATCGGTCAGGCGGACGCCGTCCGCACCGCCGCGGGCCACGCTGCCGGGGCAGGCTGCCGCCAGCTGCTGCGCCAGCGCCAGTCCCCGCGCCGTGAACGCAATGTACGCGCAGGTCATCGGTCCGTCCCCCTGCGGAACTCCGTTGTGAACGCTGGGTCGTACAGCTTGCTGCGGTCATACTGTGCGGCCAAAAAGTCCCCGACAACAATGAGCGCCGTCTTGGTGATGCCCGCCGCGCGGGTGCTCTCGGCCAGCGTTCCGACGTTGCAATGTACAATTTTTTGTTCCGGCCACGTTGCCTTGTAGACAACGGCGGCAGGGGTCGCGGCGGTGTACGCGCCCTGCAGAAGCGCATCCTGCACCCTGTCGATCAGGCCGATGGAGAGGAAAATGACCATCGTCGCCCCGTGGGCGGCCAGCGCGGCCAGCCGCTCACCTTCGGGCACAGGGGTACGGCCCTCCATGCGGGTGATGATGACGGTCTGGCTGACGCCGGGCAGCGTGTACTCGGCGTTCAGCGCCGCCGCCGCACCGCAGAAGCTCGACACGCCGGGCGTATCGTCGTAGGCGATGCCCATGGCGTCCAGCGCGTCCATCTGTTCCCGGATCGCGCCGTACAGGCAGGGGTCGCCCGTGTGCAGGCGCACGGTAGTTTTGTGCGCTGCTTCGTTTTCTTTCATAACGGCAAGCACCTGCTCCAGCGTCATCTCGGCGCTGTTACGGATGGCGCAGTCCGGCCCCGCCAGCCCCAGCAGCGCCGGGTTGACCAGGCTGCCCGCGTAGATGATGCAGTCCGCCGTTTGCAGCAGGGCCGCGCCGCGCCGGGTAATCAGGTCCGGTGCGCCGGGGCCGGCCCCCACAAAATGTACCATGTCAGGCTCCCTTCCACAATTTCAACAGTGTATCGGCAGTTTTTGTCTGGCCCAGCGGGCCGTTCCGGTTTGAGAACAGCACCGCGCCGACCTTGAACGCCCCCGCCGCGCGGCGGTCCAGATGCAACTGGATCGCGGTGAGCAGGCTGGCCATGACCAGCTCCCGCAGCTGCGCGGCGTCCAGAATGTCCAGACAGGCGTCTGTCGTGGCGGCGTCCATCAGGGCGCGGCAGGTCGCCGCGTCCGCGCCGCAGAGCGCCGCATGGGCGCAGAACAGCTCAGTGCGGCAGTCGGCACAGCGGGAGTGGGTGTTCATGATGCCGCCCGCCAGCTTGACGAGCTTGCCCACATGCCCGACGAGCAGCACCTCCGCGAAGTGCTCCGCCGCTGCCATATCCAGCGCCTCGCCGATGAAATTTGAGATTTTGACGACAGGGATCTCGTGCAGCGCGGGGTAGTTGGCGGCCAGGTAGTCCAGCCCGTAGTTGCCGGGGGCTAAAATCAGGCGGCGGCTTTTCAACGCTGCCTGGTGGATTTCGATTTGCAGCGTATCCAGAAGCGCCTGCTGGCTCATCGGCTCCACAATGCCGCTGGTGCCCAGCACCGACAGGCCGCCCTCGACCCCCAGATGCGGGTTGAAGGTGCGCTTGGCCGCAGCCTCGCCGCCTTCGATGGAGATGACCACCGCGAACCCGCCGCCGTAGCCGACGGCGTCCGCCTCCCGCAAAAGCGCCTCGGTTATCATCTGCCGCGGCACACGGTTGATGGCTGCCGCGCCGACGGGCTGGTCGAGGCCGGGCTTTGTCACACGGCCCACCCCCGCCCCGCCGTCAATCGTAACGGTGCGCGGCGCGTCGGGCAGCAGTGTGACCGCGGCAATGACCGGCAGACCCGTCGTGGCGTCGATGTCGTCGCCGCCGTCCTTGACGATGGCGCACGCGGCCCCGTCTGCCGTCAGGCGGCAGAACTGGGGTGCGACCTCCACGACGATGCCCTTGGGCGTGCGCAGACCAACGCTTTCCGGCGCGTGGCCGGTCAGCAGCAGCCGCGCCGCGCCCGCCGCCCCCAGCGCCGCACAGGTGCCGGTGGTGTAGCCGCAGCGCAGCAAACGCTGCCCGCTGCGGATGTAGTGCTCAAATTGGGGCTTCGGCTTTGCGCCGCTCCCAGCAAACAGCACCGCGTATTGGTCGGTGCTCAGTCCAAACAGCGCACAGATATTGTCCTGTGCAAAGGCGTCCTGCGGTGCCAGCACAGCGGACACGCCTGACGGCGCAACGCAGACAACGGCGTCGGCCAGCCTTTGGGCCAGCTCCAGCTCATGCAGCGTCACGATGACGGCCACATTCTTCTCATGTGCCAGCACTTGCAGGATGTCCATGAGCTCCGCCTTGCCCTTTACGTCCAGAAACGACGTTGGCTCGTCCAGAAGCAAAATTTCCGGCTGCTGGCAGACCGCGCGGGCCAGCAGCACGCGCTGGCGCTGGCCGTCGCTGATCCTGGCAAAATCGCGGTCCTCCAGCTCCTCCGCCCGGACCAGGCACAGGGCGTCATGCACCTGCTGCCTGTCGGCATCGGACAAAATGCCCAGCCGCCCGGTGTAGGGGTAGCGCCCGGCCGCGGCGACCTCAAAGCAGGATGTCAGCTCGGTGCGGGCCGTGTGGGGCAGCATCAGCGCCAGCTTGCGCGCCCGGGCGTTGGGGGTGTAGGCCGTCAGGTCTTGCCCGTCCAGCAGCACCGCGCCGCCCTGCGCCGCCAGCTGCCCGGCCAGCGTTTTTAAAAGAGTGGATTTGCCCGCACCGTTCGGGCCGATGAGCGCCAGAATTTTGCCGCGCTCGGCGTGCAGGGCAATGTCCCGCAGCAGCGGCGCACCGTAGCCGACGGCGAGATTTTGCGTTTCACAACAGCTCATACCGTGCCCTCCCCGCTGTGGCGGCGCACAAGCAGCCAGATGACCACCGGCGCACCGAACACCGCTGTGACCGAGCTGATGGACAGCTCGGTGGGTGCAAACAGGCTGCGGGCGATCAGGTCGCACAGCAGGCAGAATGCCGCGCCGCCCAGTGCGCAGCCCGGCAGCACCCGCAGCGGTTTTGCACTGCCCAGCGTATGTTTTACCAGATGCGGCACCGCAATGCCGACGAAGGAGATCGGTCCGGCAAACGCCGTGACGCAGGCCGCCAGCAGGCTTGACAGCAGCACAAGCACCACGGAAAACGCCCGCACCGGCACGCCGACGCTGGCGGCGTAGCTTTCGCCCAGCTGGTAGGCGGCCATCGGCTTGGAGAGCAAAAACGCGGCGGCCAGGCAGGGCAGAACGATGGCCGCCGCCGTGGCGACATTGCCCCAGGTCATGCCGGAGAAGCTGCCCATCGACCAGTTGTGCAGGTTGACGATGTTGGAATCCTGCGCGAAGGCGACGACAATATCGGTGACGGCCGAGCAGATGTAGCCGATCATGACGCCGCAGATAACCAAAATGCTCATCTGCTGCACGCGGCGCGCCACGGCCAGCACAAACAGCATGGCCGCCATGGCCCCGGCAAACGCCGCCAGAATCAGCGTCAATGAGCCGGTGAGCAGACCGCGGTTCAAAAAGACGACCATCGTCAGCGCCACAGCCAGCTTGGCCCCGCTGGAAATGCCCATGACGAACGGTCCGGCAATCGGGTTGGCAAAAAACGTTTGCAGCAGATACCCGGCCACCGAGAGCGCCGCCCCCAGCAGCACGACCATGACGGCGCGCGGCAGGCGCAGCTGCAGCAGGATGTCAGCCGCCAGCGCGTTTGTGCGGCGGCCCAGCAGGGCCGCCGCGATGTCCGCCGGGGAGAGCGCAACGCTGCCCCAGAACAGGTTGAGCGCAAACAGCGCCAGCAGGGCCGCCGCCATGGCGAGATATGCAATTGTCATGCGTTTGGAGGTGTGCATGCGTGGTTCCCTTTGCGGCGGGCGGCAATGGTGCGGGCGGATAGGAAATCCGCCCCTACGGATGCGCCACGGTTTTGTGCGCCCGTTTTTGCCGCCTCGTTAAATTTTCAGTGCAGCTTCGTCAAAAATGTCAATTCACTGTCGTCAGGGTCATCCTCGGTGAACACCCTGTTCATATCCAGGATCAGCTCCGGCAGCTCCATGCTCTGCTGGAAAAGGCTCTGCGACGTACACCAGACGCTGCCGCTTTGCACGGCCTTGCAGTCCGCCAGCATCGGACATTTGGCGAGCAGCTCATCCATTGTGCGCAGCTCGCCCTCAATCGTGCTGTTGTAGAGCAGCACATCGGCGTCACGCGCCCCGGCGTAGAAATCCTCGAGCGAAATATTGACAGTCGCCAGATTGTTGCCGCTGTCGGTCAGATCGGCAAAAACGTAACTGCCGCCCGCCAGCCCGATCATCTTGGCGACGTAATCGCCGCCCTTGCGCACCGTGGCGAGATTGTTTGAGGTGATGGAGAAGAACGCCGCAGTCTTGCCGGTGGGTTCCTCGTCCAGCAGCGGTGCAATGCGCTGCACAGCGTCGTCAAAAACGCGCTCGGCCTCCTCGGTTCTGCCCAGCAGGATGCCGTACAGCTTGACCCATTCCATCCGGGCCAGCGGGTCGCTCTCGTAGCTCGAGCGCTCGACGAGGACCGGCACGCCGAATTTTTCGAGCTGCTCTTTCACCTCGGGCGTGTGGTAGATCATTGTGTTCTCGATGGCAAGGCCGCAGTCAGCGGACAGGATCGTCTCGTAATCGGGCGCGCTGTACTTGCCCGCGTAGGCGATCTCGCCCTGCTCCATGGCGGTGCGGGCCGCGTCGAGGTACCAGTTTTCGGCCTGCGTGCCGGACAGCGCCACAGCCCCCAGCCCGCCAATGCTGATGATGGGGTCCATCGCGGACGACGACACAAGGTAGATATTTTGGATAGGTTGCTGCAAAACGGTGATGTCTGCGTCCAGATCGGCGGGCGCAGCGGCCCCCTCCGGCACGACGAGATAGCGGCTGCCGTCAATCGTGATGAGGTCATAGCCGCCCGCACACACATCCACCGTGAACTGCTTCGCATATTCCAGCGGATAGCGGTTTTCTATCGTCAATGCGTCCGTTTGCGCGGGAGCCTGGGATGCAGCCGCGCACCCTGCCAGCAGCAGGGCGGGCAGGGCAAAAGCTGCCGCGCGCCTCATTCGGCGGCGGCCAGCGTCGCGCTGTCAAAGGTCAGGGTATAGTCGATCTCGTGCGGGGTGCTCATGGCGACGGTGTCCGCCGTGACGGCCAGCGCGGTATCCAGCGCGGCAACGGGGATCTCAAACGTCGAGTTGCCGTCGGTGTTGACGGGCAGGTACTTTTCGCCGTCGACGAGCATATAGTCATAGTTCGGGCTGCTCCAGACGATGGTCGCGGTCATGATGCCGTCGGCCACAGTCAGCGCGGTGGGGCTTTCGACGGTGGCGCGTCCGCTGCCGCCCTCCAGCGTCACAGCGCAGGTGTAGCTGCCGTCGGCGGGGAACTCGACGGCTGCCGCAGCCGCATCCTCTGCCGCAGGCTCGGCATCGGAGATGCTGACCGTATGGTCATACCAGGTGCCCTTGGTGCCGAGGATGGCCAGCTGGAAATCGGCATCGACAGCCGCAACGGGGATGTCAAAGCCGTATACTTCGTCGCTGGTGCCGTCGGAGTAGGTCACCGTGTCAACGGTAGGCTGCAGCCAGTCACTCTCGTGGGCGGGGGCGTCGGCGGCCATGCCCGGATACAGGTTGACGATCTTCTGGGACTGCAGACTGACGTGGAAGGTCATCGTGCCGTTTTCCACCGTCAGCGTGCCCATGCCGTTCACGGCTTCGTTGGCGTGGAACATGCTGCTGTCGGTATTGAACTTAGCGGTGTATACGCCGTCCGGCAGCGCGGCAGCGGGGGCCTGGGCTTTCGTGACGGCAGGGGCCGGGGCCGCGGTGGCGGCAGGGGCGGTTTCTTCCGTGGAGACCGCCTCGGACGTGCTCTCGGCGGTGGACGCTGCGGACGCACCGCAGCCCGCCAGCAGCAGGGCAGCGAGAGTCAGGGATGCGAGTTGGAGCTTTTTCATGCTTTCCTTACCTCATTCTATACATATTTTATCAAGCAATAGCGGGAGGCAGCGCGGGCGGATAGGGAATCCGCCCCTACGGCGTGGCGCGGTGGCCAGAGGGCCGGCCGCCCTACAGGGCATCACATCGGACGCAGGCCGGGCACGCCCGGCCCCTGCCGTGCTTTCCCAAAAACCAAAAAACTGCCCGGAGCTTACCCTCCGGGCAGAATGGGTCTTTCTCAGCCGTTCAGGGAATCGATGGCGGCCCCGGCGTGGTCAACGTAGAGCTGCTGGATGTCGCCGATCTCGCCCAGACCTGCGATCTGGGTGTCGACGCTCTCAAAGCAGTCGGCGGCGTTGAACTGGCTCAGCCAGGAATCGTCCTCGGCACCGGCCATGTCGTTGTTGGCGTGGTCACCGGCGACGACCATCAACGGGCGCAGGATGACCTTGGTGTAACCGGCCTCCTTGACCTTCTCGATAACGGCATCGCAGGCGGTGTCCTCGGGCTCACCCTCGACGGTGCCGATAAAGACGTTGTCATAGCCCAGCGTCTGCATCGCGGTCTGCATCTGGCTGTAGCTGACCTTGGCGGTGTGGGACGTGCCGTGGCCCATAAAGACAAAGGCGGTGCCGTCCGCAGCGGCGGCAGCGGCGTCGTCATATCCGGCGGTCTTGACGGCCTCGGCGGTGATGGCGGCGGCTACGGCCTCCTTGTCGGCGTTGATGACGGAGGCATCTTCGCCGACCTCGCCCAGCAGGGGTTCGGCAATGGCAACGCTGTCGAACTTGTCCCTGTACTGCTCAACCGCCTCACACATCTCGTCGTACTCGGCGCCGTGCATCAGGTGCGTAGGCTGGACAACCAGATTTTTGACGCCGTTGGCAACGGCACGGTCAAGCGCCTGGTCCATGTTGTCGATCTTCTCGCCGTCGCGGGCCTGAACGTGGTTGATGATGATCTGCGCGGTGAAGGCGCGGCGGACGCTCCAATCCGGGTAGGCGGCCTGCAGGGCGTCCTCGATGCCCTTGATGTCAGCGGCGCGGCTGCCGTTGAAGGAGGTGCCGAAGCTGACGACCAGCAGCTCATTCTCGCCGATGTCGTCGGCATTGCGCGGGTCGTCCTTGCCGGCGTCGCCGGTGTCGCGGCCAAAGTAGTCGGGGTCTGCGTTCTCACCCTCGACCAGCTCCTTCTGGGTGTCGGTCAGGGCATCCCAGGCAGCCTTGGCGGCCTCGCACTGGGCATCGGTGTCGGCGCTGCGCTCCTGCACGTAGATGGCGTCGATCAAATCGGCGCAGTTCTTAGCGGCCACTTCGTCTGCATCTCCCTCGTCTGCAGTCTTTTCTGCATCTTCTGCGGTGCTTTCTGCGGCGCTTTCGCCGGCGACGGTGCTCGCGGCAGCGCTGTCAGTGCTCGCGGCGGTGCTGCCGCAGCCGACCAGCAGGGCGGCGGACAGTGCTGCGGCCATGGCGACGGCGGCAGCTTTCTTGTAGGTGATCCTTTTCATGTGTTCTTGCTTCCTTTCCTTGTTTAAAGCTGGGAGACAGTACGGGAGAGAACAGCAGGGCACACGGAAATTGACCCCGTAAAAAACGAGGTCTTTTGCGTGCAGAATGGCAACACAAAAGACCCCGTATTTTAAGCAGGTGCTTTGCGGTACAACCAATTCCTCGTGATCTGGGGCGGTGCGCCCCCGTACCCGGCAGCAGGCAGGTTTCCTGGCTGAAAGCTCAACGCCTGCCGCCGCCTTCCCGGGTCAAAACCCAGTGACCGGTGCAAATGCACCCTGGCGGCAGGCTCCCTTATCACAGTGACGAGATCGTGCGGGATTTGCACCCGCTTCCCTTTTACCCTTTCCCATGCGCCGAACGGCGGCATAAAAAGGCACCTGCTGTCGTATTCAGTTTTACGGTGTAAAGTATAACACAATGCGGTGAGAAACGCAAGAGTGCGTCGGTTTCAATTTTGCCTTTATACGCTTTATACGATTGTGAACTGGCACGCCCGCATGGCGTCCAGCGCCGTTTGGTGGGACTGGGGCGTGACCCCGGCGCAGCAGTCGGACAGGATTTCGATTTCCGTCTCCGGGAAGGCCGCGCGCAGCACCATGGCGTTGCTGATGACGCAGATGTCGGTGCAGTAGCCGTAGATGACGATCTTTTCAATGTCGTCCACGGCCTTGTTGTGGGCCATCAGCTCGTCAAGGATCTCGCTCGGCAGCATATAGCTGCCGAAGGAGGGCTTGTTGACGATGTGGCAGACCTCGGGCTCGGTACCGTCCAGCGCGTTCTCCAGCTCGGGCGCAAAGTTCCAGCCGTCCTCGCCCTCGATGCAGTGCTCCACAGGCAGGTGGCGTCCCTCCCGCGTGGCAAGGTAGTTGTCGGGGTGGGTGTCCCGCGTCAGGAACAGCCAGTGCCCGGCCCGGGCATGGGCCTTAACGGTCTCGGCCAGGTGGGCCACGTTGGCCTGTGCCTGGGGGTTCGCCAGCGCACCCGTGATAAAGTCCTTTTGTACGTCCACAACAATATCCAGAATCATAGCGACAGCTCCTGTTTTTATAGTTTGCTATAGTTTGCTACCAGTATACCGCAGACGGTGCGCGGTGTAAAGTGCGCGTTTCGCTGGCCGCAGGGGTGCGGATGTGGTATAATGGAAGAAAAATTTCAGGAGGCCCTTCATGACTCCGCGTGAAGCGTTAAAACGATATTTCGGCTACGACTCCTTCCGCCCCGGGCAGGAAGAGATCGTCAGCGCCCTTCTGGCCGGGCGGGACGCGCTGGCCATCATGCCCACCGGCGCGGGCAAGTCGCTCTGCTATCAGGTCCCTGCCCTGCTGCTGCCGGGGCTGACGCTCGTCATCTCGCCGCTGATCTCGCTGATGCAGGACCAGGTCAAGGGGCTGAACGCAGCGGGCATCCATGCGGCGTTTATCAACTCGTCGCTGACCGAGACACAGATCGCCCGCGCGCTGGACCTAGCCGCCGAGGGCAGCTACAAGCTCGTCTACGTCGCGCCCGAACGCCTGGAAAGCCCGGTGTTCCGCAGCTTTGCCGCGGGGGCAGAGATCTCGATGGTCACGGTGGATGAGGCCCACTGCATCAGCCAGTGGGGACAGGATTTCCGCCCGAGCTACTTAAAGATCCTCGACTTCATCGACAGTCTACCCCGCCGCCCCATCGTGTCGGCGTTCACGGCCACGGCCACGCGGGAGGTCAAGGACGACATTGTCTGCACGCTGCGGCTCCACGACCCGAAGGTGCTTGTGACCGGCTTTGACCGGCCCAACCTCTACTTTCAGGTCGAGCGCACCCGCCGCAAGGACGATTTTGTCATCCAATATCTGCGCGACCACCCCGGCGAGAGCGGCATCATCTACTGCGCCACCCGCAAGAATGTGGACAAGCTGCAGGAGCTCCTGACCGAATACGGCTTTGCGGCCACAAAGTACCACGCGGGCCTGTCCGCCGAAGCACGCCGCAAAAATCAGAATGACTTCATCTACGACACCGCGCCGGTCATTGTGGCGACGAACGCCTTTGGCATGGGCATTGACAAGTCCAATGTGCGGTTCGTGCTGCACTACAACATGCCCCAGAGCATGGAGAATTATTACCAGGAGGCGGGCCGTGCCGGGCGTGACGGGCTGCCGTCGCAGTGCGTGCTGCTTTTTTCGGCGCAGGACGTCATCATCAACAAATTTTTGCTGGACAAAAAGGATTTTGCCGAGATGGACGACGAGGAGGCCGACCTTTTGCGCCAGCGCGATCTGCAGCGCCTGCAGACGATGGAGCGCTACTGCCAGACGACGGAGTGCCTGCGCAACTACATTCTGGCCTATTTCGGCGAGCATCCCACCGCGCCGTGCGGCAACTGCGGCAGTTGCAACAACGATTTTGACGAGGTCGATATGACCGACGCCGCCAAGTGGATGATCAACTGCGTGGCCGAGCTGCGCGGGCGGTACGGCAAAGCGATTTTGTTCGGCACTTTACAAGGCGCGAACCGTGCGCGTCTGCGGGAGCTGGGAGCCGAGCGCTTCAAGAGCTACGGCCGGATGAAGGACACCCCGCGCGAGACGCTGGAACGCCTGCTGGCCCAGCTGCTGGAGGATGGATATTTGGTGCAGAGCGACGACCAGTACGCCGTGCTGCACATCGGGGATATTGCCCCGCTGAAGGCCGGCGGGCAGGTGCTGGTCAAGCTGCCGCCGCAGCGTGAGCCGGAGCAGGCCCGCGCACCGAAGCCGAAGCGCCGCAGCCCGATGGACGCGCTGACGAGCGCCGGACTGGAGCTGTTCAATCAGCTGCGCCAGCTGCGGTTCGACACCGCCCAGCGCGAGGGACTGCCGCCCTACGTCGTGTTCGGTGACAAATCGCTGGTGGATATGTGCCTGCGCGCGCCGCGCCGCGCGGAGGATATGCTGGGCATCTACGGCATGGGTGAGCGCAAGTATGAAAAGTACGGTGCCGCGTTCTTTTCGGTCATTGACGCCTACCGCGCCGACCACCCCGACGCCGTTTTGAACCTGGACCCGCCCGCACCGAAGCCGGAAAAGCCGCTGCCGTCCGAGAAGAAGAAAAAGCCGCCGAAGGCCGAGCGCCCCGCGTTTTACCTGACGGCAGAGGACGCGCGCAGCTTCAACTATCAGGACAGCTATACCGGCGCGGAGCTGAAGGCCGCGCTGATCGAGGCCGCCGGTGACCCGGATGTGAAGGCACCGACCATCAAGGAGATCGACGAGTGGCTGCTGGCGCAGCGGCTCATCGGCATGGAGCGTCTGCCGACGAAGGGCTTTTACTACGTGCCGACCCCTGCCGGTGTGGACGCCGGTCTGCGCAGCGAGGACAAGGTCAGTGCCCGCGGCACGCCGTATTCAGTGCTGCTGTTTACGCCGGAGGCGCAGCGGATGGTGGTGGAGCACTTTATAAAACCGGACTAACCGCAAACCGGCAGGTCCCTGCTTTCGCACACGGCCACGGCGGCATGTGGGCATGCCGCCCTACGTTCCACTTTCCCCGTTATACGTAGGGCGGGGTGCCCACACCCCGCCGCCAGTTCGCGGCATCTGCCGCTAATGAGTTTACGCGCTCTTTTCGTCAACCTGCCCGTTCTTTCGTCAATTCTTTGTCATATTCGTCGATTGCGGATTTTTTGACACGGTGTTAAAATGTTAGCAGAGACCGTATACCAATTTATAAGGAGCGCCCCATGGACAACGTGAAAATTCTCGAGGTCAAGCAGAGCATCTTTGCCTCCAACGACGAACAGGCCGCCGCGCTGCGGGCTGAGCTGAAGCAGGAAAAAATCTTTCTGCTGAATTTAATGAGCGCACCGGGGTCCGGCAAAACCACGACACTGCGCCGCACGATTGCTGCGCTGCAAAATGAGCTGCGCATCGGCGTGATGGAGGCCGACATCGACTCCGACGTGGACGCCCGCGCCATTGCCGAGACCGGCGCCAAGGCCATTCAGCTGCACACCGGCGGCATGTGCCATCTGGACGCCGAGATGACCCGGCAGGGACTGGCCGGGCTGGGCACCGAGGGTCTCGATTTGGTGATTCTGGAAAACGTCGGCAACCTTGTCTGCCCTGCCGAGTTCGACACCGGCGCGGTGAAGAACGCCATGATTTTGTCGGTCCCCGAGGGTCACGACAAGCCGCTGAAATATCCGCTGATGTTCCAGGTCTGCGACGTCGTTCTTGTCAACAAGATCGACGTGCTGCCGTATTTTGACTTTGACATGGACAAATGCCGCGAGTATGTGGCCCTGCGCAACCCGAACGCAAGGGTCATCCCGATCTGCGCCCGGACGGGCGAGGGCATTGACGAATGGGCCGATTGGCTAAAAGAGCAGGTCCGGGCGTGGCAACGCTAAAGGCTTCCCCCGCGGGGGAAGCTGTCACCGAAGGTGACTGATGAGGGCAGACCTACCGGCAGCAACCCGTTCACGGGCAGCAATAGCACACCTTCCCCTCATCCGGCCCTGCGGGGCCACCTTCAGTCTTCGCGCTAAGAGCCGCCTGCGGCGGTTGCGCTTCGACACGCGCCTGCGGGCGCAGCCCCAAAGGGGAAGGCGCAAAAAATAAAACGGAGCAACGGCACAAAAAAGGAGCACACCATGAGCAAACCCACTGCGTTCCCGCTGGATGAGAGCAGGCTGCCCTTCGAGATTCCGAGGGACGAGCCGTACCGCGAGAAAATTGCCAGGCTGGGCCAGATGATCACGGACCGCATCCCGGCCAAAAAGGGCATTCTGACGAAGGATGACCCCGAATACTGGGGCCTGGCGTCCATCGTGACCGACGAGATGGCGGACGTTGCCTTAAAAATGAAGGTCCGCAAGCCCATGACCCTGCCCGAGCTGGTCAAGGCCACGGGCAAGCCAGCCGGGGAGCTGGAGCCGCTTTTGCAGCAGATGGCCGTCGTCGGTCTGCTGGAGTACAACTGGGAGAATCCCCGCCGCGAAAAGCAGTACATCCTGCCGATGTTCGTGCCCGGCAGCGCAGAGTTCTTCAACATGAACAAACAGCAGATCGCCGACCACCCCGAGGTGACAGCCTTCTTTGAGCGGATGACGTTTCTGCCGCTGGAGCACATCACCGCCATGGTGCCCCCGGGCGGCGCAGGCATCGGTATGCACGTCATCCCGGTGGAAAAAGCCATCGAGACCGAGAACCGGTCCGCCGACATTGAGCACATCTCTCACTGGCTGAAAAAATACGACGGCAAGTATGCCGCCGGTCCGTGCAGCTGCCGTATGTCCCGCGCCGCCATGGGCGAGGGCTGCGGCGACGACCCCGACGACTGGTGCATCGGCGTGGGCGATATGGCCGACTACCTCGTCGAGACCAACAAGGGGCATTACGTGACCTACGATGAGGTCATGCAGATCCTGCAGAAGGCCGAGGACAACGGCTTTGTGCACCAAATCACGAACATCGACGGCGAGAACAAGATTTTTGCCATCTGCAACTGCAACGTCAACGTCTGCAATGCGCTGCGCACAAGCCAGCTGTTCAACACGCCGAACATGAGCCGCTCGGCCTACGTGGCGCGTGTCGAGCCGGAGAACTGCGTGGCCTGCGGGCGCTGTGTGGAGTACTGCCCCGCGGGCGCGGTCAAGCTGGGCCAGAAGCTCTGCACGAAGGACGGCCCCATCACCTACCCGAAGCAGGAGCTGCCCGACGCCGTGAAGTGGGGCCCCGACAAGTGGGCCATCGACTACCGCGACAAGAACCGCATCAACTGTTATGACACCGGCACGGCCCCCTGCAAGACGGCCTGCCCCGCGCACATTGCCGTGCAGGGCTACCTGAAAATGGCCGCGCAGGGCCGCTACCGCGACGCGCTGGCGCTTATTAAAAAGGAGAACCCCTTCCCCGCCGTCTGCGGGCGCGTCTGCAACCGCCGGTGCGAGGACGCCTGCACCCGCGGCACCGTGGATCAGGCCGTGGCCATCGACGCCGTCAAGAAGTTCATTGCCGAGCAGGACCTGAACGCCGCGCACCGCTACGTGCCCGACGTTGTCCAGCCGTCGCTGCAGGGCCCGTGGCCGCAGAAGATCGCCATCATCGGCGGCGGCCCCGCGGGTCTGTCCTGCGCCTATTTTCTGGCAGTGCAGGGCTACAAGCCCACCGTATTTGAGAAAAACGAGCGTCCCGGCGGCATGCTGCGCTACGGAATCCCTTCGTTCAAGCTCGAGAAAAACGTCATTGACGCCGAGATCGACATTCTGCGGGAGCTGGGCGTTGACATCCGCTGCGGTGTCGAGGTCGGCAAAGACGTCACGCTGGCCGAGCTGCGCCGACAGGGCTACCGGGCGTTCTATATCGCCATCGGCTGCCAGGGCGGGCGCCGGGCCGGTGTGCCCGGCGAGGACGCCGCGGGTATCGAGACCGCCGTCCACCTGCTGCGCACCGTCGGCGGTGACGAGAGCCGCAAAATGACCGGAAAGACCGTCGTCATCGGCGGCGGCAACGTTGCCATTGACGCGGCGCGCGTGTCTCTGCGCTGCGGTTCCGACGGCGTGACGATGGTCTGTCTGGAGCCGCGGGACAAGATGCCGGCCTCGCCGGAGGAAATTGCCGAGGCCGAGGAGGAGGGCACCAAAATCACCTGCGGCTACGGCCCGAAGGAGTTTCTCTCCGAGAACGGCCATGTGACCGCCGTCGTGCTGAAAAAGTGCACCGGCCTTTACAACGCGGAGGGCCGTTTTGCGCCCACCTACGATGAAAATGATACCATCACCCTGCCGTGCGACAACGTTGTTTTAAGCATCGGCCAGTGCATCGAGTGGGGCGATTTGCTCAACGGCGAGGCCGTGCAGCTGGGCCGCGGCCAGGGCGCTGTGGCCGACGCGCTGACCTACCAGACCGCCCAGCCGGACATTTTCGTCGGCGGCGACGTCTGCACCGGGCCGCGGTTTGCCATTGACGCGATTGCTGCGGGCAAGCAGGGGGCAATTTCCATCCACCGCTTTGTACAGCCCAACACAAGCCTGACGATTGGCCGCAACCGCCGCGACTTCCACGAGCTGGACAAGTCGAATTTGGCGCTGGGCGAGTATGACCGCGCACCGCGCCAGTCCGCCGCGCTGGATGCGGGCATTGACGCGCACCGCTCCTTCCGCGACGCGCACCTGACGCTGACCGAGGATCAGGTCAAAATCGAGACAGCGCGCTGTCTGGGCTGCGGTGCCAGCGTTGTGGACCCGAACAAGTGCATTGGCTGCGGCGTCTGCACGACAAAGTGCGAGTTTGATGCCATCCGCCTGCACCGCGACCTGCCCGAGTGCAGCAAGATGGTCAGGAGCGAGGACAAGTTCAAGGCCATTCTGCCCTACATGGCGAAGCGCGAGATCAAGATCCGCTTTGCCAAAAAGGAGAAGTAATGCACGAGCTTGGCATTGTATTCCACATCATCCGCACGGTGGAGGACGTGGCCCGGCAGAACGACGTGACGCGCATCCGGCGCGTGACGCTGCAGCTGGGCGAGGTCTCCGGCGTGGTGGAGAGCTACCTGCAGGACTGCTGGAAATGGGCGGCGGCGAAATCGGAGCTTTTGCCCGGCGCGGTGCTGACCGTGGAGACCATCCCCGCCGTGACCGTGTGCGAGGACTGCGGCCAACAGTACCCCACCGTGCAGTTTGGCCGCACCTGCCCCCACTGCCAGAGCCCGCGCACCCACCTTTTGCAGGGCCATGAGATGTTGATCAAAGAAATCGAGGCCGTGGAGACAGGACCCACCGCCCCGGAGAGGGCGTGAAGCTGCATGAAATACAAAATTTTCCGCATTGAAGAACAGATGTACGGCTGCGAGGAGCCGCCCGCCGACCAGCCGATTCTGGTTGGCGTAGTGCTGGAAAGTGCTGACGGCACGCGGCGCATGCTCCCCTACCCCGACGAAGCGTTGCGCCGCGGCGGAATGGAGGAAGGCGACAGCGTCGAATTGACCGACGGCATCCTTCGCAAGGTATAATTTCCCCAAAAACAAAAGGGGCTGTTGCGTGTGCAGCAGCCCCTTCTATATTTTTTACAAAGGTTATTCTTCCGTAGAAATATCGCGGCCAAAGTATTTTTCGCTCAATGCCTTCAGCGTGCCGTCGGCGCGCAGCTCGTCAATGGCGGCATCAATGGCCGTGCGCAGGGTGGCAGTCTCGTCGCCCTTGCGCATCGGGATGGCGATCTGGTTCGCATCGTCGGTCAGCACGGCGATCTTCACATTCGCGTCGGGGTGCTCCTTCGTGTAATCGTAGAAGGTCATCTCGGCGTTCAGCGTCGCGTCGATGCGCCCGCTCAGCAGCAGCTCAAACGTCTGGTTCAGGTCGTCAACGCCCGTCACCGTCGCGCCGTACTGCTCGGCCAGCTCGGCGTAGGTGCTGGAGATCGTGTTTGCGGTCTTTTTGCCCTTCAGGTCCTCCAGCGTGTTGATGCTGTCATCGTCGGCCTTGGTGATGACGGCGGTGCGGTTGAAGGCGTAGGGCGTCGAGAAGTCGTATTTTTCGGCGCGTTCGGGGGTGATGTCCACGCCGTTGACCATGATGTCATAGCGGCCCGCGTCCAGACCGGCCAGCAGGCCGTCCCACTCGCCCTCGACAAACTGCGGCTCAACGCCCAGCTTCTTCGCGATCTCGGTGGCGACCTCGACGTCGTAGCCGACGAGGTTGTCGTTTTCATCGTGGTAGGTCCAGGGTGCCCATGTGCCCTCCATCGCAACCGTGATGGTACCCTTGGCCTGGATCTCGCTCAACAGGTCGCCGGACGCGGCCTCGGCGGTGCTCCCGGCGGCGGATTCCGCTGCGGGCGTGGTGGTGGCGGCGCTGCTGCCGCAGGCGGTCAGGGCCAGCGCTGCGGTCAGGGTCAGGGCGGTCAGTTTGGTCAGGCTCTTCATTACAATAGGCTCCTTTGCTTGTAGGTCTGCAAAAATTCTTTGGTGCGGGGCTGCTGCGGGTCGTTGAAGAACGCCTCGGCGGTGTTCTGCTCCACAATGACGCCCTGCTCCATGAACACCACGCGGTTGGCCGCGTGGCGGGCAAAATCCATCTCGTGGGTCACGACCAGCATTGTGCGGCCTTCCCCGGCCAGGCCGCGCATGACGGCCAGCACCTCGCCGGTCAGCTCGGGGTCCAAAGCGGACGTAGGCTCGTCAAAATAGATGATCTCCGGGTCGGCGGCCATGGCGCGGGCAATCGCCACGCGCTGCTGCTGCCCGCCGGAAAGCTGGCTGGGGTAGTAGTCGGCGCGGTCATCCATGCCGACCTTGACCAGCGCGGCGCGGGCGATCTCCTCGGCCCGGCGGCGCGGCATTTTGCGCGCGATGATAAGCCCCTCGGTCACGTTTTGCAGCGCGGTCTTGTTGGCAAACAGGTTGTAGCTTTGAAAGACAAACCCCGTGCGGCGGCGCAGGGCGTTGGCCTCGGCGTGGGTGACGCGGGCCAGGTCTACGCGCTGGTCGTCAAACAGCATCGTGCCGCCGTCGGACTTTTCCAAAAAGTTCAGGCAGCGCAGCATCGTTGTTTTTCCGCTTCCGCTGGGGCCTAAAATGGCGACGACGTCGCCCTTGTTCACGTCCAGATCGATGCTCTTGAGCACCTGCAAATCGCCAAAGGACTTGCGCAGATTTCTGATTTGCAGCATAGTTCAGCTCCTTTGCGCGCCCTTGCTGTTAAGGTACCGCTCGCCGACGGCCTGCAGGCGGGTCAGCACGGTGCAGAACAGCAGGTAAACCAGACCGACCTCCATGTAGAGGGCCAGCGGCTCATAGGTGCGGGCCACAATGCGCTGGGTCGTCATGAACATTTCGGTCACGGTGATGTTCGCGGCCAGCGAGGTATCCTTGACCATGGCGATCAGCGTACTGGCCAGCGTGGGGAAGGCCGTGCGCAGCGCCTGCGGCAGGATGATGCGGCGGATGATCTGTAAGTAGCTCATGCCGACGCACTGCCCCGCCTCCATCTGGCCTTTGGGCACGGATTCCAGCGCGGCGCGGATGGTCTCGGCGCAGTACGCGCCCTCGTTGATGGAAAAGACGAGCACCGCCGCGGGGAACGGCTCAATCAGGATGCCGACGCCGGGCAGGCCGTAGAACACAACGAACAGCTGCACCAGCACGGGCGTGCCGCGGATGACCCAGATATAAAACCGGGCCAGCCGCTGCAAAACGGGCACATGGGCAAACTGCACCAGCGCCACCGCCACCGCGATGATAAGCGCCAGCGTGAACGAGATGGCGGTCAGTGGGATGGTAACGGTCAGGCCGGGCAGCAATATTTTACCAAAGGAATCCACAAGGATTCCCCACAGGCGTTCGGACATGGGGCGGAACTCTCCTTTTTTTGGTTGGGGTTGCGGGAATATTTCCCACTAAAACGGTATGCTATGAAATTGTAGCACACTTTGCCGGATTTTGCAAGAGTGAAATTTGAAGTGAAGTTTAAGGTTGGGGCAGCGTGTCGAAACGCTCTTGTAGAGGCGAGCATTGCTCGCCCGTGCCCGTTTGCCATGTATGAAAACTGTCCCGGAAATTGCGTTGCGGCGGTAAACTGACGGGCGACCCATGGTCGCCCCTACACACGCAATAAGGCAGGGATGCAATTTTTCGACAGTCCGGCCTCCCTTGTCAAAGGGAGGCTTTTACCCTGCGGGGTGAGGGTGGGGGGATAGCACGGAAGGTTTGCTGTTGCCGGAAGCGGGCACGGCGGCCAGAGGGCTGGCCGCCCTACGTTCCCCTTTTTCGGTAAGATGTAGGGCGGGGTGCCCCCACCCCGCCGAAGTTGGCGGCAGGCAGAATGCAACGGGATTGGCAGACCGTAGGGGCGGATTCCATATCTGCCCGTGGGAGTGTCCGTAATAGAAATTGGAATGTGTGGAGTATGGACTACCAATAAAAACAAAATATCCCACCGCCACAGCGATGGGATACTTACAATTAACTTAAGCTGAGTAATTCACACTTAGATGGCGTGAGAACCACCATCAGCGGCACCAGTGTTTCCGGTAACCTTAATTGTAAACGAACCAGCATTAATCGTGTTGGTTTCTTTCTTCGTCTCATATGCGCCGTTATTATAGGTGCAAGTGTACTGCTGATTTTTATAGGTAACACTCTCAACAGCGCCATTAGAAGCGAGTGTAACTTCAACAGTCACCTTGGCACCAGACTGAAACTCCGCAAGATCAACAGCCTCTTCAGCCGCCTTATCCAAATCAGCCTTCTTCGCGCTGGTCAAGTCTGCGCCGTTCACCATCTTGCCATAAAGGACAGAAGCCTCCGTCTGTGCAGCCATAGTAGCCATACGGCACTCAGCGATGACCTTCTCCTCGTTCGCCTTGTCGATGTAGCCAGTCAGAGCCGGGATCAGCAGGGCGGCCAGGATGGCCAGGATGACCAGAACAACGATGAGCTCGACCAGGGTAAAGCCCTTCTTGTTCTTCATTTTGCGAATTTTCTCGAACATGATAAATTCCTCCAATAAATTCAGTAAGGACATCGTGCGTCCTCATTTGTGAAAATATAATATCACATAATCTGCCAAATTTCAACAGCCTTATGTAAAAACAGCAAAAAACATTTTTTTGCTTCTATTTTCGATTTCCCACCGTTTTGCCTGTTGCACTCCAACCGCTTTGCCGTGGCTGCACCTCTGCCGCCGCGCGGAATTCCATACATATTACCGTCATTTTTAAAAATCAGCTGTGCCGCCGCGCCAAAAGCCGCGGTCAGGACCGCCGCCATTGAAACCGCACATATATTGCGTTTATTTTATCTGTGCTGTCTCTGCCGCTGTGGGCGGCGAGGCACATCTCATATGGATTTCAGCGTATACAGGCCAATTTTACAGGCGGGCAATTTTTGTGCTATTTTGCATTTTTCCGTGTTCTCTCTCCCCTGCCCGGCTGCAGGGACGCTCCCTTTGTGAAAATACCGCAAATTCCGGTGCAAAAGTGTGGTATACTGCAAGATTTTGTGCTATACTGGATAAAAAATCAACACAGCCGGGCCGCGCCCGGCACAAAAGGGGCCACACATGAAAAACACCACCGAGGAAAAACGCGAGGCCATCCCCAACAGCGTCAGCCGGATGCTGCTGGCGGGCATTGGCGTACTTTTGCAGGTTTTATGGATCTTCTGGCTTGCCCTCAAGCTGAACGACTACTCCACCGCCATTCAGGTATGCACGTCGGTACTGACATTTTTGATTACGCTGCGTATATATGGGCTGCATATCAACTCCGCGTATAAAATTTCGTGGATCATTCTGATTTTGCTGTTTCCCATCTTCGGTCTGACCATCTATCTGCTGTTTGGCCGCAGCGGGGCCGTCAGCGTCATGCGCCGCCGTTTTGGTGAAAATATGACGATGCTGCGCCCGTATCACGCACCCATTTTGCAGCAGCGCCGCGCCCTGGCCTACCCGGACCGCATCACCCGCAACCACGCCCGCTATTTGCAGGACCGCGCGGGCTACCCCGCCTATGACAACACCGATGTGACGTTCTACGGCGACACCTGCGAGGCGCTGGAGGCCCAGAAAACAGCCCTGCGCAGCGCGGAAAAGTTTATTTTCATGGAATACCACGCCATTGAGGACGCCTCCGCCTGGCAGGAGCTGGAGGATATTCTGGCCGAGCGCGCCGCCCACGGCGTGGAGGTGCGCGTATTTTACGACGACGTGGGCAGCATCGGGTTTATCAACAGCAAATTTGTCAAAAAGCTGGCGGGGCGCGGCATCCAGTGCCGCCGGTTCAACCCGGTCATCCCGATTTTGAACGTCTTTATGAACAATCGCGACCACCGCAAAATCACCGTTGTGGATGGGCGCGTCGGCTTTACCGGCGGCTACAATCTGGCGGAGGAGTACTTCAACCGCACCCACCCTTACGGCCAGTGGAAGGACAGCGGCATCCGGCTGGAGGGCGACGCCGTGCGCGGCCTGACGCTGATTTTCTTAGAGCTGTGGGGCGCAACGCAGAAGGCAGCACCCGAGGTCGAGCGCTATCTGCCCGATGTGCCCTACACCGCGCGGGAGAATGCCGTGGTGCTGCCCTACGCGGACAATCCGCTGGACGACGAGGCCACCGGCGAGAACGTCTACCTGAACATGATCCGCAGTGCGAAGGACTACGTCTACATTACAACGCCCTACCTTATTTTAAGTGACGAGATGCAGCGCACACTGCGGCTGGCCGCGTCCAGCGGCGTTGATGTGCGGATCATCACGCCGGGCATCCCGGACAAAAAGCTGATCTTCTCGGTCACGCGCAGCTATTACGCCAGCCTTGCCAAGAGCGGCGTGCGCATTTATGAGTACGCGCCCGGGTTCATCCACGCGAAGCAATGCGTAGCCGACGGCACGGAAGCCGTTGTGGGTACGATCAATTTTGACTTCCGCAGCCTGTACCTGCACTTTGAGAACGCCTGCTGGTTCTGCGGCTGCAGCGCCGTGGCCGATGTGCGCCGCGATTTTGACGCGCTGTTCTCCGTCTGCCGCGAGGTCACGCAGGAGTACGCCGACACCCGCAGCCTGGCCGTGCGCGGCTGGGACTGCGTGCTGCGGCTGTTCAGCCCGCTGATGTGACGGGCTGTGCGCCGGGCGCGGCAAGTGGAATTTTCCCAAAGAAATCTGTACTATTCCACGTTGCAAACCGCCGCTACGCGCCGTACAATAAAGACAAAATCCAGACTGTCAAATGAGGTGCATACCAATGGAGCATATAGCATGGAAGGGCCGCATCAAGCCCGGCTGCAAAGCGGAATATCAGCGCCGCCACGCGGAGATCTGGCCCGAGATGGTCGAGGTGCTGAAGGCTGCGGGCATCTGCAACTACAGCATCTTCTACTGTAACGACGAGCTGTTCGGCTACTATGAGTGCGCGAAGGGCGTTGCCTACGCCGAGAAGGTACAGGCCGAAAGCCCCGTTGTGGACCGCTGGAACGACTACATGAAGGACATTCTGGAGCTGGAAATGGACCCCGTGACCGGTGCCCAGCCCAAGCTGGAGCAGGTGTTCCGTCTGGATTAAACGCGCATAAGCCAGCAAAGCCGCCCGTGTCAGGCTGACACGGGCGGCTTGTGTTTTTATGGGCAGGTGCAGCGCAGGCGGTGTTGCCTTTAGGGTATTTACAACACGATGCGGAACGCGACGCGGTGCTCTCCTTCCCCGCTGACGCGGTAAGGCTCCTCCACATCGGTGCCCCAGCTGTCGATGCCGCCGACGCCGCGGGCTGCGCCCAGGATCGTCACGCTCGTGCGGCCCGTGGCGGGCAGCTCGGTGATATGCTGGGCGGCCTCGATCTCCTGCGCTGTGTTGGGCAGTGCGCTGAAGGCAAACGGCGCGTCGGCCTGTTCAATCGTCAGCGCAGCCGCCGTCTGACCGCAGACGTTGTGCTGCTCCAGCGTGAACTGACGGGTGCCCACATGCAGGCCGCAGTCCTGCGGGACGAGGGCCGGCTCAATGTGCGGCACCTCCTCATGGCAGCCAAAGACGCCGCCCTTGCAGCGATCCGGGTAGGTTTCGCCCGAAAGGCCGGTCCAGAGCGTGCGGGCCACGGGGGCAAACGTCTGGAATTTTACGCCGAAGCAGGGCAGCTCGGGCGCACCGGGCACGCCATGATAGACGGCCTCGACCAGCAGCGTGCCCTGCGGCTCCACAGTGTAGGTCAGCTCGGCCTTAGCGCCGGGCACGGTGGGCACGCCGTAGGTATAGCGCACCTGCACACCGTCGGCGGATTTCCGCAAGACCGCAAAGCCGAGGTTCTGCAGGTAGACATCCGCCGCCAGCCAGGCCGCCGCTTTCTGCGGGAAGCCGCAGCCGCGGTCATTGTCGGTGGCGGCGCGCCAGAACGCCGGGCGCGGGGCGCGCCAGAGCCACTCGCTGCCGTTGACGGTCAGCGACGACGGCCCGGCCTCGCCCGCGGAAAAGAGAATTTCAAACCCGTCGCCCCTGACGCCGAGGTTGCCGTCGCCCTCGGTCACGGTCAACGTGCCGGGCTTGCGGGCGGCCTGTGCTTTGGCCGCGTCGCGGTCCGCCCGGGCGGCGGCTGCGGCGTTGCGGGCATCGTGGGCGGCGCGGCGGGCGGGGGTGTCGTACCAGTAGCGCACGTCCTGCATGGCGGGCTTCTCGGCACCGTCGGCGTAGACAATGCCGTTGCCGCTGAAGTTGTAATCGGTGTTGCGGTCCGCAAAGTCGCCGCCGTAGCCCAGCACGCTGCGGCCAAGCGCGTCGGTGTGCCGGAGCGCCTGGTCCATGTAGTCCCAGATGAAGCCGCCCTGGTACTGGTCGAACTCGTCGGCCAAGCGCACATAGCTCTCCATGCCGCCCAGCGAGTTGCCCATATCGTGCATATATTCGCAGAGAATGAAGGGCTTCTTCGGGTGGGATTCGAGATACTCGCGAATTTCCCACGGCTTGGCGTACATCCGGCTTTCCATGTCGCTGATGGCGTCGAACGCGCGGCAGTGGAACACACCCTCATAATGTACGAGGCGTCCCGGGTCGTGGTCGTGGAAGAACTGCGACATAGCGAGAATATCCTCGCCCGCGTAGCTCTCATTGCCGCAGGACCAGATCAGGACGGCGGCGTGGTTCTTGTCGCGTTCAAACATGCTGCGGGCGCGGTCCACGACGCAGTCCTTCCACTCGGGCAGGCTGCCGGGCACGTTCCAGCTCGGCTCCACCGCGCCGAGCTTCTGCCAGCTGCCGTGGCTTTCGAGGTTCGTCTCGTCGATCATGTAGATGCCGTTCCGGTCACACAGGTCATACCACAGGCTCTGGTCGGGGTAGTGGCAGGTGCGCACGGCGTTGATGTTGTTCTTTTTGAACACGGCCATGGCGGCGTGCATGTCGTCGGTGCCGATGGCGCGGCCCCTGTCGGCGTTCCACTCGTGGCGGTTGACGCCGTTGAACACGACCCGTTCCCCGTTCAGGCACATGACGCCGTTTATCATCTCAAAGCGGCGGAAGCCGATGTCGTAGGGCACAACCTCCTGCAAAACGCCGTCGGCATCGCGCAGGGTCAGTACGGCGTGGTAGAGCACCGGCGCCGCATGGCTCCACGGCTGGATGCCCTCGATCTCGATCGTATCGCCCGCGGCGGGGCCCTCGTAGACGGCGTAGCCCTCGGGGTCGGTCACGACGAGGGCAACCGACGCGCCGTCGGTCTCGCCGTCCAGCTTGACAAGGGGCGTCAGCAGGCCGGTGGTGTTGTCGGCGGCAAGGTCGGCCTTGAGCCAGATGTCGTTGATGTGGACCCTGGGCTTTGCGTACAGGTAGACTGAGCGGAAGATGCCCGAGAAGCGGAAGAAGTCCTGATCCTCGATCCAGGCGGCGCTGCTGCGCTTGTAGACCTCGACGCAGAGGCGGTTGTTCTCGTCCCGAATATACGGTGTCAGGTCAAATTCAGACGGGGTGAAGCTGTCCTCGGCATAGCCGACGAACTGGCCGTTGCACCACAGGTACATGGCCTGCTCCACGCCCTGAAAGCTGACGCAGACGCGCTGGCCGCGCAGGGACTCGTCCAGATCAAACTCTTTGACATAGCTGCCCACGGGGTCATCGTTCCAATCGACCTGCGGCGGGCGCAGGCAGCTGCGGCCATCCCACGGGTAGAGGGTGTTGGTGTACTGCAGCTGACCGTAGCCCTGCAGCTCAATGTGCCCGGGCACGCGGATCGTACCGAAGCCGGACAGGTCGGCATCCGGCTGCCAGAAATCCGCCGGGCGGGCGGCAGGGTTGGCGCTCCACGCAAAGCGCCATGCGCCGTCCAGTGACTGGCGCAGCGATGTCAGGCCGCTTTCGGCCTCGTCCAAGGTGCGGCAGCAGAGATGGTCAGAGTGTGCGTCCAGCCGGTTCACGGCAAAGACGGTGGGGTCACTCAGCCAGCGAAGTTCAGGGGTCATAGGGATCTCTCCTTTACACAATCAGGTTCTTACCGTCATTCTGCCACAGGGCGCGCGGGGTGTCAATGGAAAGTTTCACGCAGATATTTTCCGTATTTTTTGCATCTTTACGGGAATTGTGCTGTGTTTAACACTTCGCGGCAGGATTTTTTGAGATTTTCCGTTTTGTCTGGTGGCAGATTGTACGCTGCAGCACCAGATATAGCGGTGGCGGCAGGATTTTTGCGGGGTGGGTTGTTATAGTCGGCACACCTGGGGCGCAAAAAAGCGCCGACCTTTTTGCAGGGGCGGCGTTTTGGGGTCATACTTCTTCTGTCTCCGTCTCCGCGGCGGCGCGCAGACGCTCCCGCACGGGGCGCAGGGCCTCGGGCAGAGCCTCATCGGGCAGGTCGCTGATGCCCTCGGTGCTGCCGCGGGCGGCGGCGGTCTCATAGAACCAGCATTTGTAGTCCAGGGTGTCCATCGTCTGCTGCAATTCAGCCATGCGGGTCTCGAGCACGGTGCGCTGCTTGCGGAACAGCTCCAGCCGCCGGGCAATGGTCTCATCGCCCTGCATGGCCAGCTCGATGTATTCGCGGATGTCCTTGAGGGACATGCCGGTCTTTTTCAGGCACTCGATGATGCGCAGCCACTCGAAGTCCTTCTCCGTAAAAACGCGGATGCCGCCGGACGAGCGCCCGACGAAGGGCAGCAGCCCTTCCTTATCGTAATAGCGGATCGTCGATGCGGGCACACCCAGCCGCCGCGCCATCTCCCCCACTGTATAGGCCATGTGTTTTCCTCCTATGACTTAAACCAAGGTTTAACCTGTGTATCAGTATAGGACAAAAGGGCGGCGTTGTCAAGGCGGGCGGGGTCACCCGCGGTATTTTCCCCTCATCCGGCTGAACGGTTTCCTGTTCTTGCACACGCCGCGGGGCGTGCCGCCGCTCCCCTGCCCGCTTTTCTTTTATAGGGAAGGCTTTTTCTATTTTTTATTGACAAACGCGCGGTTTGTTTCTATCATGTTCATATAAGTAAGGGAGGGACCGCCACTATGCTGACCTATAATATGGACGTGGAGGAACGCAGCATCTGGCTGCGCGCCACCCCCGGCGCGGCGGCGCTGGCACAGCCGTTTTACTGCACCGAGGCCGGCAACTTTTATGGCCGCGCCCATTTTGCCACAGCCCGCACCGATAAGGAAAGCTATCTGCTGTTTTATACGCTGTCCGGCTCCGGTCTGATCGAGCAGAACGACCAGCGCGTGGAGCTGCCCGCCGGCAGCGCCCTGCTGTTGAACTGCCGCGCCCCGCAAAGCTACTGCACTGCCCCCGGGCAGGACCACTGGCACCACTACTGGGCGCATCTGGACGGCGCGGGCGTCGCCAATCTGGCCGAGGTACTGCAGCCGCAGGGGCGGCTGTCCCCCGTTACGGTCAGTCGGCTGGAGATGCAGCCGCTGTTTGAGTCACTGGCCGCCGAGTGGGAGCACGGCGCCGCCGCACAGATCGAGATCTGCCTGGCCCTGCACCGGATGCTGGCCCTGATGGCCCGCCAGCTGCTGGCCGGGGATGAGAGCCGCTCCAACCGCACCTTGATCGAACAGGCCGCCGAGTACATCCGCCAGCACTATGCCGAGCCGCTGTCGCTGGACAGCCTGCTGGCCCAGACGCCGGTGAGCAAGAGCTGGTTCCTGCGGCTGTTCCGCCAGTACATGGGCACGACGCCCTACAATTTTTTGCTGTCCACGCGGATCACACGTGCCAAGGAGCTGCTGGTGCTGACGGATTTCTCCGTCTGCGAGATCGCGCACCAGGTCGGCTTTGGGGATGAGAGCAACTTCTCGACCCGCTTTACCGCCATGGTGGGCCAAAGCCCCCAGCAGTACCGCAAAAGTGCAATGAAGCCCGCGGAAAACTGAATAATGGGAAAGAAGGCATTTGTATGTTGAAAACCGAACGCATGGACCGTGTCCGTGCTGCCCTGCGCGCGCAGGGACTGACGCAGATGATCGTCTGCGACCCCAAGAGCGTGTGGTATCTGACCGGCGTCGCCGTAGAACCCTATGAGCGTCTGCTGGCGCTCTACCTGCCCACCGAGGGCGAGCCGGTGCTGTTTTTGAACAGACTGTTCAATGTGCCCGAGCCGCCGTGCAGGACCGTCTGGCACACCGACACGGACAAGCCCGTGGCGCAGATCGCCGAGGTCGTGGACGCGGGCAGGCCGCTGGGCATTGACAAGGAGTGGCCCGCTAAGTTTCTGATCCCGCTGATGGAGACCCACCCCGGTATGCAGGTCGTGCTGTCCAGCGACTGCGTGGACGACTGCCGCGCCTGCAAGGACGCCGAGGAGCAGGCCCTTATGCGCGAGGCGTCCCGCATCAACGACGCGGTGAACGAGGCCGCGAAGCACTATATAAAGGCCGGCATGACCGAACGCGAGGTCGCCGAGTTTATCGACGCGCAGTTCCGTGCCCACGGCTGCGAGGGGCCGAGCTTTACGACGATCGTCTCCTTTGGTGCCAACGCCGCCGACCCGCACCACGAGCCGGACGACACCGTGTTAAAAGAGGGCGACTGCGTGCTGTTTGACATGGGCTGCGTGAAGAGCCGCTATTGCAGCGACATGACCCGCACCTGGTTCTGCGGCCAGCCCACTGAAAAGCAGGCCGCCGTGCACGATCTGGTGCGCCGCGCGAATGAGGCTGCCGAGGCGCTCATCAAGCCCGGCGTGCGCCTGTGTGAGCTGGACGCCGCCGCGCGCGACCTGATTACGGAAGCGGGCTACGGCGCGTATTTCAACCACCGTCTGGGGCATTTCATCGGCCAGACCGACCACGAGAAGGGCGACGTCAGCAGTGCGAACACCGCCGTAGCCAGACCCGGCATGATCTTTTCGATTGAGCCGGGCGTCTACCTGCCCGGCGAGTTCGGCGTCCGCGTGGAGGACCTCGTCCTGGTGACCGAGACCGGCTGCGAGGTGCTGAACAGGAACGATAAGCATTGGGATGTGGTGGGGAAATAACTGCCGCCATCCCTGCCTCCCCTTGAGGGGAGGTGGCCCCGCAGGGCCGGAAGGGTGGCTGGCAGCCGACCTATAAAAGGGTTATTGCGGCCCACCCCTCACCGCCTGCGGGCGGAGCTCCCCTCAAGGGGAGCCCAAAGAATTTCAGAGAGGTGTACGATTGAAAAAACATCTGTTCCGTATCATTGCCGTCCTGTCCGCCGCGGTCCTGCTGGCGGGCTGCGCGGCGTCGCGGCTGCGGCTGGGGGCTGCGGCTGCAGGCGGCGTGTACAATGCGTTTGGCACCGCCATGGCCGCCCAGAACAGCACCATCGAGGTCAAACAGACCGCCGGGTCCGCCGCCAACCTGCGGCTGCTGGCGGGCGGCTATTTACAGCTGGCCGTTGCCCAGTCCGACATGGCGCAGGATGCCTACGACGGCAGCGGCGTCTTTGCCCACGAGAGCACCGAGCGCAGCTTCAGCGCCGTGGCCGCCCTGTATGAGGAGGCCGTGCAGGTCGTTGTCCGGGCCGACTCCGGCATTACGACGCTGGAGGAACTGCAGGGCTGCACGCTCAGCGTCGGCGAGGAGGAATCCGGCAGCGAGCAGAACGCCTGGCAGGTGTTGGCCGCCTGCGGCCTGAACAACCGCCTGGTACACACTGTAAACCTGAACTACACTGACGCTGCCGCCCGGCTGGCCGACGGCACGATCGACGCGATGTTCGTCACCGCCGGTCTGCACGCCGACGCGCTGGAGCAGCTGGCCGAGACCTGCGCCATCCGTCTGCTCTCCGTCGACGGGGGTGTCGGTGCGCGGCTGCTGGCGGCCTACCCGGCCTACCGCGCCTGCGTTATCCCCGCCGGGACCTACGCCGGTCAGGGTGAGGACGTCTGGACCGTCAGCGTGCAGGCGCTTCTGCTGGCGTCGAACGCGCTGTCCGACGAGACCGTCCAAAGGCTGACTGCCCGGTATTTTGACAGCGTGGACGCCGTGGCTACCGCCGTGCCGGTGCCGCTGGTGACCGACCCCGCCGTGGCCGCCGCGCAGAGCGTTATCCCCTACCACACCGGGGCCGCTGCGTACTACACCGCGCAGGGCATCACCCCCGCAGGGCCGGAGACAGGCGCGTCCCCTGAACAGGAGGCCGCCGCATGATCATCTCGCTGGATATGTACCAGACGCTGTTTGCGGCGGTCTGCGTGCTGATGCTGGGCCGCTTTTTGAAGGCGCGCATCGGCTTTCTGGAAAAATTCTGCATTCCCGCGCCGGTCATCGGCGGCGTGCTGTTTGCCGTTTTCACCTGTCTCTGCTATGTGACCGGCATTGCCGAGTTTGAATTTGACGACATTTTAAAGGAAGTCTGCATGGTGTTCTTCTTCACCTCGGTAGGCTTTCAGGCCAACCTCAAGGTGCTGAAAAGCGGCGGCAAATCGCTGATCCTCTTCTTGGGGCTGGTCGTTGCGCTGATTTTGTGCCAGAACTTCCTCGCCGTCGGGCTGGCGGATCTGCTGGGCATCTCGCCGCTGATCGGTCTGTGCACCGGTTCCATCCCGATGGTCGGCGGCCACGGCACGGCGGGCGCGTTCGGCCCCGTGCTCGAGGACTTCGGCGTTGCGGGCGCGACCACGCTCTGCACGGCGGCGGCCACCTACGGCCTGATCGCGGGCAGCGTCATGGGCGGCCCGACGGGCCGTCTGCTCATTGAGCGCCGCAAGCTGCTGGACACCGTTGTGCCCGAGGACGACAGCCTGCTGGTGGAGGAAGAAATCAAGCACGAGCGCCACACCAGCATGTACCCGGCTGCTGTGTTCCAGCTGATTATCGCCATCGGCATCGGCACGTTCATCTCCAAGGCGCTGGCCATGACCGGGCTGACGTTCCCCATTTATATCGGCGCGATGATCGCCGCGGCGTGTATGCGCAACATCGGCGAATTCACCCACAAATTCACGACCCACATGGGCGAGATCAACGACATCGGCGGCATCAGCCTGTCGCTGTTCCTGGGCATTGCCATGATCACGCTGAAGCTGTGGCAGCTGGCCGCGCTGGCGCTGCCGCTCATCATCCTGCTGGCGGGCCAGACGCTGCTGATTTTCCTGTTCACCTACTTTGTGATTTTCAACATCATGGGCCGCGACTATGACGCTGCGGTCATTGCGGCGGGCGTCTGCGGCTTTGGCATGGGCGCGACGCCCAACGCCATGGCCAACATGCAGGCCCTGTGCGAAAAGTATGCCCCGTCGGTCAAGGCGTATCTGCTGATCCCGCTGGTAGGCAGTCTGTTTGCGGACTTCCTCAACAGTCTGGTCATCACCTTCTTTATCAACTTTATCTAATTGGGAGGTCTTTCTGATGTTCCGCAAGCTGCGCGAGGCGCTGAAAAAGCAGCGCTACCGTGTCCACAGTGACGACGTTGCCCTGCCCGAGGTCCACACCGGCCAGGTCACCCACAGCGACGCCCCCGAGACCCCGGAGAAGCACAAGTCCATCAACTATGAAAACGTCGCCATCCCGGAGGTTCATATTCCAAAGAAGAAGCCCTGAAGCCTTCTCCCCCTGGGGGAGAAGGTGGCCCCGCAGGGCCGGATGAGGGGAGAGCTTGCGCGGTTGCCCGCAAACGGGTTGCCACAGAGGGTTCGGCCCTCATCAGTCACCTTCGGTGACAGCTTCCCCCGATGGGGAAGCCTTTTTGTACAGCAAAACGCCCCTGACCGTTCGGTCAGGGGCGTTTTGCCCGTAATGTTAGTCGAGGAAGTTCTCGTTGAGGGTGACACCGAAGTCGTGGGCGATGGCGCGCAGGTCATCGTCGGTGATGGTCTGGCGGATCAGGCCGCCGCCCATGGACAGGACCTTGACGTAGATCTCGGCGCTCTTTTCAATCGTGTGGGCGAGGCCGAAGGTGATGTCAAAGTCAGGGCCGGAGGCAAACAGGCCGTGCTGTGCCCAGATAGCGGCCTGATAGGTTTTCATCTTCTCGGAGGTTGCCATGGCAATGTCCGCGCCGCCCGGGACCATCCAGGGGCAGACGCCAACGCCCTCGGGAAAAACGACGGGGCACTCGGTAGCGCTCTGCCACAGAGCGCGGGAGAAGTCACGGTCCGTCAGCGGCAGGATGTAGGTCAGCGCAATGACGTTGGTGGCGTGGCAGTGATAAATAACGCGGTTCGCGCCGTTGGTAGCGGCCTTGCGGACGCTGTGGTTCATGAAATGGCTGGGGAACTCGGACGTCGGGCGTGCGCCGTCGGCCAGACCCCAGACGATGCGCCAGCTGTCGCCCTTGTCGTTGATCTCCACAATGCCGATGCTGTGGATCGGGTCAGGCTCGACGTTGCGGAAGAACTTGCCGGAGCCGGTGGTGATGAAGTACTCACCGGCCAGATTATCGGCCTGCACGCCCATGTTGACCCACTCGCGCGGCTCGGCGTCGAAGTAGGGACGGCAGGCGGCGACGTCCTCCCCGGTCATGCGGTAGGTCAGGTTGCCGCCGTTGCGCTCGTGCCAGCCCTGCAGCCAGCCATCGTTGCACATGCGGATAAAGCCCTTGACGCAGGGAATTTCATAAATCGTAGACATAATTTCTGCTCCTTTATATCGTTGTGTTGGCTTCCCCCTCCGGGGGAAGCTGTCAGTGGCCCCGACCACTGACGGATGAGGGCAAAGCTGCCGACAGCAGCCCGTTACCGGGCAATTGCCGCAAGGCCGCCCCTCATCCGGCCTCGGGCGAGGCCTCGGCCACCTTCCCCCAAGGGGGAAGGCATCCCGAAATCAGCGCGTGATCACATCCACCGGCACGTTGAAGATCTCGGCAACCTTCAAAATCGTGTCGATGTGGTGGCCGGTGGCGGCGGCCATGTGGTGGGTGGGACCGGCCTCGCTCCAGCGGTTGACGAACTCGCGGGCACCGCAGCTGAAGCGGGTGCGCATGTTCGTGTCACCGAAGGTGAAGATCGGGCCGGGCTCGTTGACGCCCTCGGCCACGACAAACTTGAAGTGGCCGTCCTTGTCCTGCGTGATGGCCAGATAGGTCACATCGCCCACCGGCGGGTAGAACTGGGTCAGGTAGCCGCCGCCGGTCTTGCCGTGGAACACGGGCACGATCTTCATGGTCGGCTTTCTGGCCGTGGAGATGTCGGCGTCGCCGGAGCCGGAGTGGCCGATGATGCAGATGTCCTCATTGAAGTCGATGGAGTACATCTCGCTCAGCTGGCCGCAGCCCGCAATGGTCTTGAGGATGGACATGGCCATCGCGACCTTGATGTCGCCCTCGACGGCGCAGGCCGTGCCCTGCTTGATGAGCATCGAGAACGCGGGGATCAGCATCGAGTCCAGTTTACCGGCCACGCCCTTGGCGAAGCCGTCGTAGTGGCTGGCGACGAAGGCGATCTTCTCATCCCTGACCCACTGCTCAAATGCGACAACATAGCGGGCCATATCCCAGACCTTCTCCACCGTGCCGCCGCCCTCAATATCGAAGGTGTCCAGAATGTCCTGCGCCTTGGCGCGGATGGCGTCCTCGTCGGTGATGTTGTCAGCGATGGCCCACATCTTCTCCCAGTCAAACTGCTTGGTGTAGAGCCACATGCGGTTGTACAGGTTCGTCTCGTCGATGTACAGATCCATCATGCCGGGGTACGGGCGGCCGATCTGCGCAAGGTTCGTATCACGGAAGCGGCGGCGCACCTGCGCGGCCTTGCACCAGTCGTTGATTTCGGCCTGCACGGCGGGGTCACCGCCCTCGACAACGCCGGTGATGACGGCGTGGCGCTTACCGGCGCGCTCCAGATCAGCGACCATCTCGCCGACAGCGCCGCAGGCGTACAGCTCACCCAGCCAGGTGGGGGTGTCGGTGTTGGCGTAGTCGGGGGCCTTCTTCTTCTGCACGTTGACGAGGACGACGGGCACGTCGAGGTCGCGCACGGCGGGCAGCATATTGTAAGAGGTAGCGTAGGTCAGCAGCTGCAGAATGACAAGGTCAACGTCGGCGGCGCGGAACTTATCGCCCGCGGCCATGGACTGCTCCTTGGTGGTAACGATGCCGCCGTCGATGACCTCGACGGTGTCGGGCAGCGTCTTTTTGAAGGCGGCGTACTGGCCCTCAAACTCGGGGACCAGCGTGGGGAACTGCGGCAGGTAAGCGCCCAGCGCAATGGCGAACACGCCAACGCGGGCTTTGGTTTCGACTAACATGGTGGGACCTCCTGTATATGGATTTGTTGTGATGTGCGTGTAGGGGAGGGATTTATCCCTCCCGGGAAGTATACGGTGTCGGGCGCGGGCACGGGAGGGTCAAGACCCTCCCCTACAAACCAGGGTGAACGGCAGGCTGGCGGCGGCATGAGGGCATGCCGCCCTACGGTTGGATGTAGGGCGGGGTGCCCCCACCCCGCCGGGTCGTTTACTCCGGCTGATACTCTTTAATTTCAAAGCTGCGCCGGATGGCGGCGCGGGCCTCGGCCAGGTCGGCAAAATCGCCGCTGTGGATGAACTGCACCATCAGGTTGCCCAGCGCTGTGCCCTCGGTGGGGCCTGCAAACACGGTCAGGCCGGTGGCGTTGGCGGTCTGCTGGTTCAGGTAGCCGTCCTGGCTGCCGCCGCCGACGATGTTCAGGCTTGTGTAGGTCTTGCCGGTCAGGCTTTGCAAGGTCTCCACGGCGCGGCGGTAATCCTGCGTCAGGGAGTTGTAGACGCACTGCATGACCTCGCCGGTGGCGGCGGGTACGGGCTGGTGCGTGTCGGCGCAGGCTGCCCTGACTTCTTCTATCATGGAGGCAGGCGCTAAGAAGCGGTTGTCATCGGGGTCAACGCAGCTGGGGAAGTCGGCGGCCTCCTTCGCGGCGGCGATCAGCTCCGGGAAGCTCGGGCGGGTGCCGGTCTTTTCGCCAAGCTCACGGCGGACGGACTGGATCATCCACAGGCCCATGATGTTTTTCAGGTAACGGTAGCGGTATTCATAGCCGCCCTCGTTCGTAAAGTTGGCGGCGCAGCTGTCCGGGCCGGTGATGGCCGCTGCGTTTTCCACGCCCAGCAGGCTCCATGTGCCGCTGGACAGGTAAGCGGCGTACTCATCCCGCGCGGGCACGGCGAGGAACGCCGAGCCGGTGTCGTGGGTCGCGGGCAGAATGACCTCGGCGTCAAAGCCGACAGCCTTCTGAATTTCCGGCGTCAGATGCCCCAGCACCGTACCGGCGGTCTTGATGGGCTGGAAGATGCCGCGCGGCAGACCCAGCTTTTCGATCAGTGCATCGTCCCAGTCCCTGCTGTCCGCGCCCACCAGCGCCGTGGTGCTGGCGTTCGTGTACTCATTGGCAGGCACGCCGCAGAGCAGGTAGTTCAAGTAATCGGGCACCATCAGGAACGTTTTGGCGGCGGCCAGCTGCTCCGGGTGCTCCTTTTTGAGCGCCATCAGCTGGTAGACCGTGTTGAACGGCTGGTACTGGATGCCGGTGCGGGCATAGTGGTCGGCAAAGGTCAGGCCGTATTCCTTTTCCAGCGCCTCGCGGATGCCCTCGGTGCGCTCATCGCGGTAGGCGACGGCGTCGCCGATGCGCTTATTGTCCGCATCCAGCAGCACAAAATCGACGGCCCAGGTGTCGATGCCGATGGTCGCGGGGGCAAAGCCTGCGTCGTGTGCAGCCTTCAGGCCGTTGACGACCTCTTTCGCGAGGGTGTCGATGTCCCAGCAGAGGTGGCCGTTCTCGCGGTGGACGCCGTTTTCGAAGCGGTAGACCTCCTGCAGGGTGATTTTTCCGTTCTGCACGGTGCCTGCGATGTGCCGCCCGCTGGACGCGCCGATGTCGACTGCCAGTGTACAGGTTTGCATAAGCTCTCTCCTTCTTTGCAAAATAACAGTGTTGCAGCATTTGCTTTTTGTCTGCATTATACGACACCCGGGCACGGCTTTCCATCCGCAAAAGAATTTGATTGTTTGGGAAAATTCCACACGTCCCTTTCCGCGTTACCGGCGGTTTTGTCCGGGTCCCGTGCCGGAATAATCCGATTGACACGCCCTGTGCCGTCCCGTATAATAGACCCTGCAACCAATAAAGGAGATGTTACATTATGGCCACCGCGCACAAAAGCCGTGTGCTGGATATGACCCAGGGCGACCCGTTCCGCCTGGTGCTGCAATTTTCGATGCCGCTGTTCTGCTCCAACCTTTTGCAGCAGCTGTACAACCTGACCGACACTGCGCTGGCCGGGCACCTGCTGGGCTCCGCCGCGCTGGCGGAGATCGGCGCGACGGCGGCGCTGTACGGGCTTATCATGAACTTTGCCTTCGGCATGAACAACGGCCTGGCGCTGACGGTCAGCCGCTATTTTGGCGCGGGCGATGAAAGCGGGATACGCCGCGCCGTGGGCTGGATGGTCACGCTGTCGGCGGCGGTGTCGCTGGTGCTGACGGGGTGCTCCCTGCTGGGCCGCGACGCGCTGCTGACCGTTTTGCAGGTCCCGGCACAGGCATGGGGCGGCGCGTCCGCCTACCTGACCGTCATTCTGCTGGGCATCCCGTTGACGATGCTTTATAATATGGAGGCTGCGCTGCTGCGCGCCGTCGGCAACAGCGTGACGCCGCTGCTGTTCCTGCTGTTCAGCAGCGTGCTGAACGTCGGGCTGGACGCCGCGTTCATGGGGCCGCTGGGGCTGGGCGTGCGCGGCGCGGCCATTGCCACGGTGCTGGCGCAGGGCATCAGCGCCGTGCTGGGCGTTGTGTACATCCTGCGCGGCTACCCGGAGCTGCGCTTTACGCCCCGGCAGCTCCGGGCTGCCAAGCGCCGCGCCGTGACCAGTATGTTCTGGGCGGGCCTGAGCATGGGGCTGATGAGCGCCATCTACAATCTGGGCAGCGTGGCGCTGCAAAGCAGCATCAATGCGCTGGGCAGCGTCTACATCACGGCGCAGACCGCCGCGCGCCGCTTAGCGGAGCTGTACTTTATCCCGGGCGGTGCGCTGGGCATCGGCGTGGCGACGTTCAGCAGCCAGAATCTGGGTGCGGGCCGCCGCAGCCGCATTAGCCGCATTTGGCAGAGCGTCAAGGCCGCGCTTGCGATCTATTTTGTGTGGTGGGTGTTTGTGATGGCGTTCACCTTCCTGCTGGGCGGGGCCGCCATCCGCGGCATCACGGGCACCACGGACGAGGTCATTATCTCCAACGCGCTGCTGTACCTGAAAATCAGCGCACCGGTCATCCCGCCGATGGCCGTGCTGGTCATTCTGCGCAATATGCTGCAGGGCATCCGGCACACGGTAGAGCCGCTGCTGGCCAGCGGGCTGGAGCTTGTGGGCAAGGTGATCTTTGCCGTATGGCTCGTGCCGGTCCGGGGCTACCGCGCGGTCTGCTTTTGTGAGCCGACGACCTGGGTCGTATGCTTTGTGTTTATCCTGTTGGCGGTCTGGCGCTGCCGGGGCGATTTGCGCGACGCAGAAAAAATATGAATTTTTTTGCAAAAAGGGCTTGCAATTTGGAAGTCGTTCTGCTATAATAATATGCGTCGCCAAGAGGCGGCGCAATAAGCGCGGTTAGCTCAGCTGGTAGAGCATCTGCTTGACGTGCAGGAGGTCACAGGTTCGAGTCCTGTACCGCGCACCAAGAGTCTGTGACATCTAAGATGTCACAGACTCTTTTTTTGTTGTATCGCCCAGAATCGGCAAGGCCGATGTTGAAAACGAGATCCGTAGGGGCGCATTCTATATGCGCCCGCGGAGGTTTATCCTGCCGCAAGCGGGCACGGGCGGATATGGAATCCGCCCCTACGTTTTTTTGTGGCGGGCGGAGTCCCCTCGCAGAGGCGGTGCCCCGCGTGGAGTTGTCTCCCTTTGTTGAAAGCGAAATCCGTAGGGGCGCATTCTATATGCGCCCGCGGAGGTTTGCCTTGCCGCAAGCGGGCACGGGCGGATATGGAATCCGCCCCTACGTTTTTTGTGGCGGGCGGAGTCCCCCCGCAGAGGGCGGTGCCCCGCGTGGAGTTGTCTCCCCTTGTTGAAAGCGAGATCCGTAGGGGCGCATTCTATATGCGCCCGCGGAGGTTCATCCTACCGCAAGCGGGCACGGGCGGATATGGAATCCGCCCCTACGTTTTTTGTGGCGGGCGGAGTCCCCTCGCAGAGGCGGTGCTACGCGTGGAGTTGTCTCCCTTTGTCGAAAACGAAATCCGTAGGGACGCATTCTATATGCGCCCGCGGAGGTTTATCCTACCGCAAGCGGGCACGGGCGGATATGGAATCCGCCCCTACATTTTTTGTGGCGGGCGGAGAGGGGTGCGTTTTTGCCTGTTGTGCGTGCAAGCGGATTTATTTCCGCTTTCGCCTTGTCAAAAACCATCTTATGTGGTATACTATTTCTCTACAAGTCCACAGGCAAACCCGGTGCAAACCGGCGACGCAAAGCTATAGGGGCCCATCGGGTCAGCCAGTTGCCAACAAGAAATTGTTGTTTTACTGCCGCCGGTAGCTTCGCGTCCTTATTGGGGCAGGAGTTGACGAGGGTGAAAACACATCGCTACACCGGCGGTACAAAGCAGGGCATCTATAACGTCCTGCTGTTTTCTGCTGCCCGCGGATATTGTTTAATACGGTCAGACAGCGCTTTCAGGTATGGGTCCGCCATGCCCTGAAGGCGTTTTTTCCTGCGTCACAGCCTATATAGCAGACCGTCAAAGAAATAAGGAGAAAAACCGGATGAAAAAGAAACCACTGCACAGAATTTCCTCCCTGCTTGCAGCCACGGTGCTGGGTCTGTTCCTGCTGACCGGCTGCGCCGGAAAAAGCACCGAGGCGGTGCAGGCACAGGAGGACGCCGACACCATTCAGGTCTATTTGTGGACCAACAGCCTCTACGAAAAGTACGCCCCCTACGTGCAGGCGCATCTGCCGGACGTAAACATTGAGTTTATCGTGGGCAACAACGATCTGGACTTTTACAAATTCTTGCAGGAAAACGGCGGTCTGCCGGACATTATAACCTGCTGCCGCTTCTCCCTGCACGATGCGGCCCCCCTGAAGGACAGCCTGATGGACCTTGCCACCACCAACGAGGCAGGCGCTGTCTACAATACCTACCTCAACAGCTTTAGAAATGAGGACGGCAGTGTAAACTGGCTGCCCGTATGCGCAGACACCCACGGCTTTGTGGTCAACCGCGGCCTTTTTGAGGAATACGGTATCCCGCTGCCCACCGATTACGCCAGCTTTGCCGCTGCCTGCAAAGCCTTTGACGAGGCAGGCATCCGCGGCTTTACCGCCGATTATCTGTACGACTACACCTGCATGGAAACGCTGCAGGGGCTTTCCGCCGCCGAGCTTACGACCACGGAAGGGCGCAAATGGCGCACCGCCTACAGCGACCCCGCCGACACCGCCCGTGTCGGGCTGGACAATACCGTCTGGCCGGGCGCCTTTGCGCGTATGGAGCAGTTCATCCGGGACACCGGTCTTACGGCGGCGGACTTAGAGCTGAATTACGACGACGTGACCGGGATGTTCGGCAAGGGGGAGCTTGCCATGTACTTTAGCAGCTCCGCCGGCGTACAGATGTTCCGGGAGCAGGGCATCGACGCGACCTTTTTGCCGTTCTTCAGCCAGAACGGCGAAAAATGGCTGATGACCACCCCCTACTTCCAGGTGGCGCTGAACCGCGACCTGGAGCAGGACGCCGCCCGGCGCGTAAAGGCAATGCAGGTCCTGCACGTCATGCTGTCGGAGGGAGCGCAGGAGCAGATCCTCGCGGACGGGCAGGATCTTTTGAGCTACAGCCAGAATGTCAGCTACCACCTGACCCACACCATGGAGGACGTGCGCTCGGTGGTGGAAGAAAACCACATGTACATCCGCATCGCCTCCAACGATTTCTTTGCCATCTCCCAGGATGTGGTTTCCAAGATGATCGCGGGCGAATATGACGCCGGGCAGGCCTACCGCGTGTTCAATGCCCGCCTTTTGGCAGAGAAAACGCCCGACACAAGCGATATTGTGCTGAGCAACGAAACCGCCTATTCCAACGTGTTCCACAAAAACGGCGGCAATGCGTCCTTCTCGGTTATGGCAAACACGCTGCGCGGGCTGTACGGCACCGATGTGCTGATAGCACCCGCCAGCAGCTTTACCGGCAGCGTGCTGCAGGCAGACTATACCCAGACAGCAGCGCGCGCCATGATCATGCCCAACGGGCTTATGTCGTACCGGCGCACCATGACGGGTGCCGAGCTGAAGGACACCGTGCGCGCCTTTGTGGAAGGCTGCGAGGGCGGCTTTACGCCGTTCAACCGCGGTTCCCTGCCGGTGGTCAGCGGCATTGCCGTGCAGGTGCAGGAGAACGGCGGCAGCTATACGCTGACCGGCATCACCCGCGGCGGCCAGCCGCTGCAGGATGACGACACCGTCACCGTGACCTGCCTGGCAACCGAAAAGCAGATGGCGCCGCTGCTGCAGGACGAAAGCCGCGCGTTTGAGCGCGGGGAGGCCACGGTCAGAAACGCCTGGAGCGAGGCACTTTCCGGCGGCAGCGTGACGCTGGCCGCGCCGGAAAGCTATATTACATTCGGGGGGGGTAATGCTCTGTGGAAGAAGCTAAGCATAAAATAAAAATAAAGCGACATTCCCGGCAAAATTGGTATGCTGCGGCGGCCTGCCTGCTGTCGATTGTGCTGCTTGTCTGCCTTAGCGCGCAGTACCTTTCGTTTGTGTCAAAAACCATCTATGCGGAAAGCACCGAGCATTTGGAGGAAGTCCTGCACAAATCCAACAATATGCTGAGCATGATCGTCAAGAAGAACATCTCCTACCTGCATTTGTGGAACGGCTTTCTGAGCAGTGACCCCGATGATGCCAGCACGCAGGCGTATCTGGAGTCAGCGCAGCAGCAGCTTGGCTTTGCCGAATTCTACTTTCTTTCTTACGACGGCAACTACATGACCCCCGGCGGGGAAACGGGCTACTTAGGCTTGCAGACCAACCTCGACGAGCTGCTTTCCGACCAGAAGGACGTTGTGTTGAACACGGCCCTGCCCGGGCAGGACCCGATGCTGGTGTTCATCTGCCCCGAAACCAAGGGCATCTACCGCGGCTTTGCCTACGATGCCGTTGCCATCAGCCACTACAACAATGTTGTGATGAAGACCGTGGACGATTCGTCTTTCGGCGGAGCGGCCAGCTCCTTTGTCATCTACCCGGACGGGCAGGTCCTGATCGAAAATATCGCAGAAGGCTCGGAATCCATTTACAATTTTGTGTCGATACTGCGCGAGTATTCCGACCTTACCGAGGCGCAGATACAGGAGCTTACGGACGACTTTGCGCAGGGCATCACCGGAAACCGCGAGGTGACGCTGGACGGCACAAGATACTATATGGTCTACGAAAGCACCGGCATCCAGAACTGGACCCTGGTGGGGCTTATCCCGCGGAATACCGTCAATGCCGCCATGAACCAGCTTTGGCAGCGCACGGTGCAGATCGTAGCCCTCGTTGTCCTGTCGATTGCGGCAATGGTCCTTCTGATGGTCATGCACCGGGGCCGCACCAAGCTGCGCCGCCAGAACACCGCGATTTTGTACCGGGATGTGCTGTTCGAGAAGCTGTCCCAGAACGTGGACGACGTTTTCCTGCTGCTGGATGCCCAAAAGCACCGGGCGGATTATGTCAGCCCGAACATAGAACGGCTGCTGGGCCTGACGCTGAAGAGCGTGCGCAAGAATATCGGCACGCTGGCCCTGCTGCACCCGGCGGATTCCCCCGGCCGCACCAAAAATTATCTGGAAGGGCTTGCCTGCGGCGACCAGCGCGAATGGGACACGGAGTTTGTCCATCAGAAAACCGGGGAGCATCGCTGGTTCCATGTGGTTGCCATGGGCAGCGAGGTCGAGGGCAAAACCAAGCACATTCTGGTTCTGTCTGACCGCACCGCCGACAGGCAGGCGAACCAGGCGCTCTCGGATGCCGTGGCCGCCGCCGAAAACGCCAACCGCGCCAAGAGCACCTTCCTTTCCAATATGTCCCACGACATCCGCACCCCGATGAATGCCATCATCGGCTTTACCACGCTGGCGGTCAGCCATCTGGACGACAAGAACCGCGTGAAGGAATACCTTACCAAGATACTTGCCTCCGGCAACCACCTGCTTTCGCTCATCAATGATATTCTGGATATGAGCCGCATCGAAAGCGGAAAGATCCAGCTGGACGAGACCGAGGTCAACCTTTCCGACGTGCTGCACGACATAAAGACCATCGTCAGCGGGCAGTTTTACGCAAAGCAGTTGGAATTGTATATGGACGCGATAGATATTACCGATGAGGACGTCTATTGCGACAAGACCCGGCTGAATCAGATTTTGATGAACCTTTTATCCAACGCCATCAAGTTCACCCCCGCGGGCGGCACGGTGTCGCTGCGGGTGCGCCAGCTTGCCGGCCAGGTCAGCGGCTGCGGGCAGTATGAGTTCCGCGTCAAGGACAGCGGCATCGGCATGAGCCCGGAGTTTGCCCAAAAAATCTTTGAGCCCTTTGAGCGCGAGCGCACCTCCACGGTAAGCAAGATACAGGGCACCGGGCTGGGCATGGCCATCTGCAAAAACATCGTAGATATGATGGGCGGCACCATCGAGGTGCAGACCGCGCCGGGCAAGGGCTCTGAATTTATCGTCCGTGTGCCGCTGCGCATACAGGCAGAGCACCGCAAGGCGGAAAAGATCCCCACGCTGGAGGGTCTGAAGGCGCTGGTGGTGGACGACGATTTCAACACCTGCGACAGCGTGACCAAGATGCTGGTCACGGTGGGTATGCGCGCCGATTGGACGCTTTCCGGCAAGGAGGCCGTGCTGCGCGCACGGCAGTCCCTCGAGATGGGCGATACCTACAAGGCTTATATCATCGACTGGCGCCTGCCGGATATGAACGGCATCGAGGTCACCCGCCAGATCCGCAGCCTGCACGATGATACGCCCATTATTATCCTGACCGCCTATGACTGGTCCGACATTGAGGCCGAGGCAAAGGCCGCCGGTGTCACGGCGTTCTGCCCCAAGCCGATGTTCCTGTCGGACCTGCGCGACTCCCTGATGACCGCCATCGGGCAGAAGCCGGAGGAGCAGCAGGGCGTATTGCCCAAGGAACCCACCGACTTTGCGGGCAAGCACATCCTGCTTGCCGAGGATAACGAGCTGAACCGCGAGATCGCCGTGGAGATTCTGAACGCCTACGGCTTTGAGGTCGATACCGCCGAGAACGGCGCCATCGCCGTGGAAAAGGTCTGCACCGCCGCGCCGGGGCAGTACGATCTGGTGCTGATGGACGTGCAGATGCCGATCATGGACGGCTACACCGCCACCCGCCGCATCCGCGAGTTGAAAAACCCCGCCCTGGCGGGCATCCCCATTCTTGCCATGACGGCGAACGCCTTTGACGAGGACCGCCGCAACGCCCTGGAATGCGGCATGAACGGTTTCCTGTCCAAGCCCATCGTGATCGCCGACCTTGTGCAGGAGATGCGCAAGGTCCTGTAACACGCGGGGTTTCAGAGCCGGGAATCATACGCAAAGCCAAAACAAAAGACGCAGCCACGCTATTTTACCGTAAAATAGCGTGGCTGCGTTTTTTGTGGGTGTCCCTGTTGGTCGGAAACGGAATCTCTAGGGGCGCATTCTATATGCGCCCGCGGAGGTTTATCCTGCCGCAAGCGGGCACGGGCGGATATGGAATCCGCCCCTACGTTTTTGAAGCGGCAAAGCCCCCGCACAGAGGCGGCGCCCCACGTGGAGTTTTCTCCCTTTGTCGAAAACGGAATCCGTAGGGGCGCATTCTATATGCGCCCGCGGAAGTTTATCTTACCGCAAGCGGCCACGGGCGGATATGGAATCCGCCCCTACGTTTTTTGTGGCGGCAAAGCACCAGCTGTCACGGGGGGCGTAACGGCTGGTGAGCGTTATAGTTTTAGGGGGGCGGTGTTTACCCAACGCTGACTTCAAAGGTTACCGTGCCGATGTAGCTGCCCGCGTAGGGGGCAGCGTCCGGCTTGACAAAGGTCAGGGGAATTTTTGGGGATTCACCGTTTTTGGCGGTCAAGACCGGGTCACCATTTTCCAACGCAGTACTGCCGTTTTTGATGGTATACTGTGCTGTCACATCGGTTGTGCCGACCAGCGTGGCGGTAAAGGGACCGTTGACGGTTACCTTCAGCGTTTTGTCGGTGGGCAGGGTGACGTTTTCGGCAGAAATGATTGCCGTGGCGTTTGCGGCATTGCCCAGTTCCACCGTGACGGGGATGGTCACGGTGTAGGCGATTTCCGGCTGACCGCAGTAGATACAGTTGCCGTCACGATAGTCGTGGTTAAGTTCTTCCTTCGTATTGCTGTACCTGCCTGTGCAGGGGGTGCCTTGGTATACCGGTGCGCCATTCAACACGGGGTAATCTTGCTTATTGTCCTCGGTCAGGGTCTGCCCCCATACGGCTTGTTCGCGCCCATTTTGCAGCAGGTACGCCACCTCGCCGCCGGCAAACTGTTCTGCCGTTTTGGCGGTGATGCCTGTGACGGTACTGCCGGAACCGTTGGCAAGGTAGTAACAGTTGGAGTGGTAGCACGAACCGTCAGCGTAAATTTGGGCGGCAGCGTGTAATAGCCGCCCTGCACGGAGCCGGTGACATCCGCCCCGTTGACCAGCACACGGGTAAGCACCCTGCCGGAATCCGGGCGGACAAGCAGCTGCGGCTGGCTGAGGCGCTTGACCGTAAAGGCCGAGCCGGACTGGCCGTTGCAGAACACGGCGGCACCGTCCGCCTGAGTTACGGTTATGGTGTGCGTGCTGGGCACTGTGGTGGTGATTTTCACCGTGTTGTCGTTGTTATCTGCAAAGACGGGCAGGCAAAAGCCGCAAAGCAGTGCAAGCGCACATAGCAGACCTGTTAGCTTTTTCACAGACGTCACCCCTTTTTATTGTAGCTGATTTCGAAGGTTACAGAGCCCTCGTACTTGCCGGCGGGGGCGGCGTTCCATGCCTTTTGGTCGATATGGGCGCTGAGTTGGACTTCCTTTTTCGTATCAGTAAACGATGTTGAAGTGAAGGAATTGCTGCCTTCATACAGGGTGAACTGAATCGTCTTGGTATTGTCCGCCTGATTCTCCAGCTCATATTCTGTTGCGGAAATCGTAACCTCATGGTCGGGGTCAAGCTGGGCTGCACTGAGGTGCAAGGTGCCGTTCAGGTTGGTGTCGGTATGGTTGAAAGTGATGTTCGTTGCAGCCGGAATCACAACCGTGTAGGTGGGGTTGATGGTGGTTGTAATGGTTGTAGTTTTGGTTTCATCCGCCAAAACAGGTGCCGCGCAGGCGGCACAAGGGGCGAAAGCAAGGGCAAGGGAAGCGAGTTTTTTCATGGGTGATTTCTCCTATTCTACATAACAGTTTGTTGAACAGCTTGTACCGCTGTGTGTTACTGTACATCCGGCACGGTCACAACATTGGCCCCGTTCATGGCGCTGCCGTCCTGCAGCGAGGCCGTTGTGATGCGCGGCTCCGCTTCCGCTCCTCCGGTGATGAAGTTCTTTCATTTAACAATAGCATTTTCGACGCTGTAACGCAAGTGTTTGGGACGAATAGACATTGTTACACTTTGTAATATGCTGTTTGCATAAAAAAATGGCCGCCTGTCGTTAAACACGAACAGGCGGTTTTGCAGATATTTTAGTGGTTTCGTCCCAAAGAAATGCCGAGATACATCATCATGGATTTTTGGCTGTCGGTCAGCGTGTGTGCCGCAGCAAAATCCTGCACATTGAACAGAATGCACCCGCAATGTCCGGCAAATGTGGGGAAACAGGTGACCTTTAAGTAGGTGTCCACCTCCGGGCTGTAATCGAAAATTTCCAGCATTTCGCCGTACAGAACGGCGCGCTCATAGCTGCGCAACCACTTGGCATCCATATTGGCGAACAGGCTGCCGAACGAATGGTCGATCAGAGATTCCAGCGGCAATTTTTCCAGCTTTGCCAGCGCAGGGTTGGCATAGCGGAAAATCCAGTCCACGGCGCGGCGTTCCTCGTCAAAGACCATTTCAATGTCGGTAAAGGCGAAGGGCATGGCGTCGAAGCTTTTGTAATGCTCGTGATATTCCTCGGCGTTTGCAGGCGCGGTGTCGTCCTGCATGGTCAGGATCAGCCGCTTTTGCTGTGTTTGCAGCTGCTCCAATATCCGCTTTTTCTGCCGCACCACATATTCCAGCTGCTCTCCGCTGTTTAAAACGACGGTGTTTTCCACGCTGTGTATGGCGCGCACCGCGACCAGACAGCTGCGGTGTACCTTTATAAAGTCCTCGCCCAAGTGCTGCTCCAGTTCCTCCATGGTGATGCGCGAGGTAAAGACCGCGCCGTTCGTCAGATGTACCTCGGCGTAGTTGCGCTTCATTTGGATATAGCGTATCGTGTCGGTGTTGATGACCAGCGGGGCATCGCCGCCCTTGCGCCGCGGCGCAAAGGCAATGGTTTTTGCAGACATAAGCAAGCCTTCTTTCTGCGGGTTTTATGATGTATGTAATACTTGTTCTGCTGTATAAAATAATTGATGTCGGATTGATAACCCAATTTTACCAAGCATAATTGGTTAAATCAAGCGCGATTTTGAATTTATCCGCACAGAAAAAGAAAAGCAGTTAGTGCTGCCAGATATTATTTTCCAAATCCCGCAGACGCGCTTTGTAGTCGTTAATAAGCGTCTGCGTGTTTTCGGTATCCGGAAAGCTGACAATATAGCCGCCCTCTGGTTTTTAGGGACTTCGGCTATCAGCACACAGCCACCAAAGAAAGCAACGACCGTTATATTGACGCAGCCCCGGAGTACATGGCATTTATGCAGCAATACAAAAAACGCCGGGAGTCGATACGCAATCAGTTGAGCCGTGAATTGTACGGAAAATAAAGAATCGCAGCTATGCCATTTTGCAACAAAATGGCGTAGCTGCGTTCTTTTTGGTGGGCCGTGAGGGATTCGAACCCCCACTCAAGCGGTTATGAGAAAGCATCGCTAGCAATAATTCTAGAATCGCCGTAAAATTTTGTTGGTATTCTACAAATAAGAGCAACTGATTTTAGGTAATGTGTAGTAATTTTCGCAGCGTTTCTCAACCAAAATGCAGAGCCGTAGATAAATTGGTAGATGAGTTCGTAGATGGGTTTTGTAGCAAAGCAGGATTAAAAGTCACACACAGAAATTAGAGGTTATGGCCGTAAGGCTAATACCTGTGCAACAAACTCATCCTCAGTCTGCACAAAGTGATAGGGCGCGTATTCCCCATAGGCTTCGGGGCGGCTGATGGTCATAATCTCTACACCGGTATTTCCAAGGGCTTCATTCAGCGCCCATTTCAAATCGGCTAAATGTTTCCCATGTACGGTTTCAAATGCTATGCAGCCGTGGGCATAACGGTCTTTAGCAATAACGTAACACATTTGTTTACCCTTATTTTTGGCCCGGCGCAAGAAGATTCAGAACGTCAGGCGATTGCGACCAATTCACTAAGATTGGGATACTCGTCAATATGATTTCGCACATATGTACGGGTGAAGCCTGCAAACTTATGGCTTCTGTTCAGCATTCCACGCAGGGTTCTGTAATTTCTCTGGCTGGGATTTTGTTTGTAATTTGCAAGACAACGATATAATGTTGTCATAGTAGTCTGTAAAGCGTTTACCCGTGTTTGGCATTCAAGGATTCGGATTCCGGTGTTCTCTTTTTCAAAGCACTCAGTTAGTAACCCTGCTGTGCGGATAGCATCCTCAGTGGATTCGATTGCGGTCACGACTACATGACTGTCTACAAGTTCTTGCCGGATGGATGCTTCGGGGTCTTCTTTACAGCAGTCGATGATATGCTCCTCATATTTTTTCTGGTTCTTTACACTGTTGCAATGTGGACAAGAAAGAAACAGATTATTCCAATCAAACATCAAATCACGGTCTTTACCATGATGCGGCTTTAAATGTTCAATGTGGATGCTTTGCAATTTGTCAATTTCACAGAGATAGCACTTTCCGTTAAAGTCCTTGTTTAGCTGAAAAACAACATCTCGTTCTCTATAATTTTCGGTTCCCTTTTCCTTTTCAATCGCAAGCGATGCGGGAGCCGTTTTAGTACGATTTACTTTCACCATACTTATTACTCCCGGTTCATCAATTCCAACTTGAGGCGACTATATTCTTCCGAAAAATCAAGCGCCAAGTAATCGGGAACCTCATCCAAATAAGTCTCTAATTCCGATGCACGAGCAAAATCTTCATCCGTCAATGTGGCCTTTTGGACAATTCCCCTGTACTCGGTAAACTTCTGACGAAGTTCAGCTGACAACAAATCCGTATCGAAGTACCCTTCAACAACGCCCTCGTAAGGCAGGTCGGTTAAGCCATCTTTTACCAGAAGCTTCTTTTCCAAGTCATAGACGACGGCATTCGCAGTGGAATTTAAGATGAACGGAGAATGTGTGGTTAAAACAAACTGGATATTCGGGAACAGCTGCGTCAAAATCGGAACGATTTTCTTCTGCAAATCAACATGCAGATGGGTTTCGATTTCGTCAATCAGCACAAGGCCCTCTAAATCATAGCGATGCTTAGATTCCATGCGCATAATCAAGTCGCCAATGATGTCAAAAACAGCAGCATAGCCCATTGACAGAGTGGTGAAATCAAACGGATCATGCCCTGCCTGACAAATGGTAAAGGCAAAGGTTTCGATGTCGAATTTCAGTTCAAGAGTATCATCGGAATAAATGGAGCGCAGAACATTTTGGAATCTGTCAAACCAAGCATGGATTTCGGCGGCGCGGGCTTCATTCCCGTTAGTTTTAGCAAAGGCTTCCGTCGTTTTTAGATTGACAAGATATTTGACAAGTTGTTTACTTGGATGATCTTGGAGAGAGTAGACATCCTGTAAGTCAACCTTTTCAATGTTCTTGGAAATCTGGACTTTGATTTCGCGGTCGTCGCCGTAATAGGCGAGGATGTATTCGCCCTTTAGGTATTTCTCACGCAGGTCAGCATAGGATAAATATTCGGCAACAGTCCCATCAATCCAATGGTCTAGGAACCGAGTCCAGAACGCGATGTTCCTTTCAATGCCTTCTCGATTTTGCTTATCTTGTTCAGAGTTGTCTAATTCTTGGAGCCTTTTTTGGTTATAGGTAACACTCTCTAAACAAGCTGCTTGTGAGTAGAAATCACTAGAAACCACATAAGTCAGAAAGTCAACAACACTTTTCAAAACGCTCGTTTTTCCGCTGCCGTTTTTGCCTGTCAAAATCAAATGTTTAGGCTGGCTGTCAGAAAGAGGTATCATAATATCTTTTAAATGGCGAACATGGTTGATGCGAAGTTCTGTCATGAATGTCTTGTCCACA
>OOCE01000007.1_pt1 | contig 62062 bp, 67 predicted proteins | sample 1671421 | NCBI WGS metagenome assembly OOCE01 (sample SAMN06348155, study PRJEB24527) | human gut metagenome | biome: human gut; feature: ankylosing spondylitis patient; material: feces | host: Homo sapiens | place: China | collected 2015-10 | reverse complement strand
TGCCTCTTTAGCTCAGTTGGCCAGAGCACGTGATTTGTAATCTCGGGGTCGTTGGTTCGAATCCGACAAGAGGCTCAGAAAAAGAAAGACTATGGGTAGTTACCAGAGTGGCCAAATGGGGCAGACTGTAAATCTGCTGGCTATGCCTTCGGTGGTTCGAATCCATCACTACCCACTTTCTTTGATAAGCGGAAATAGCTCAGTTGATAGAGCACTAGCCTTCCAAGCTGGGGGTCGCGGGTTTGAGCCCCGTTTTCCGCTCAATGTTGAAATGCTGTAATAGCTCAGTGGTAGAGCACTTCCTTGGTAAGGAAGAGGTCCTGAGTTCAACTCTCAGTTACAGCTCTACTTCAAGCGGAAGTGAGAAGTAGAAAATGTGGAGACAATATATTAATTAATTGATTATTCATTTATATAAATAAAAAGAAAAAGCTATGGCTAAAGAAGAATTCGTGCGTACCAAACCGCATGTAAACATTGGTACAATTGGTCATGTTGACCATGGTAAGACTACTCTTACTGCAGCTATCTCTAAGGTATTGAATGAGAAGCTCGGTACATCTGAGGAAGTTAAGTCATTCGATCAGATTGATAATGCTCCTGAGGAGAAAGAGCGTGGTATCACTATCAACTCTGCTCACATCGAGTATGAGACAGTAAAGCGTCACTATGCACACGTTGACTGTCCTGGACACGCTGACTATGTAAAGAACATGGTTACTGGTGCTGCTCAGATGGATGGTGCTATCTTGGTTTGTGCTGCTACTGATGGTCCTATGCCACAGACACGTGAGCACGTACTTCTTGCACGTCAGGTAAACGTTCCTCGTTTGGTTGTTTTCTTGAACAAGTGTGATATGGTTGACGATGAGGAGATGCTTGAGCTCGTTGAAATGGAGCTTCATGAGATCCTCGAGCAGTACGGTTATGAGGAGGATACTCCAATCGTACGCGGTTCTGCTCTCGGCGCATTGAACGGTGTAGAGAAGTGGGTTAAGTCTGTTGAGCACTTGATGGACGTAGTTGATGAGTGGATTCAGGAGCCTGAGCGTGAGGTTGACAAGCCATTCTTGATGCCTATCGAGGACGTATTCTCAATCACAGGTCGTGGTACTGTTGCTACAGGTCGTATCGAGACTGGTCGTTGCAAGGTAGGTGACGAGGTTCAGTTGCTCGGTCTTGGTGAGGATAAGAAGTCTGTCATCACTGGTGTTGAGATGTTCCGTAAGGTTCTCGCTGAGGGTGAGGCAGGTGATAACGTAGGTTTGCTTCTCCGTGGTATTGATAAGGCAGAGGTTAAGCGTGGTATGGTAGTTGTACACCCAGGTGCTATTACTCCTCACGATCACTTCAAGGCTTCTATCTATGTATTGAAGAAGGAAGAGGGTGGTCGTCATACTCCATTCGGAAACAAGTATCGTCCTCAGTTCTATCTCCGTACTATGGACTGTACAGGTGAAATCAAGCTTCCAGAGGGAGTTGAGATGGTAATGCCTGGTGATAACGTAGAGATTGAGGTAGAGTTGATCTACAAGGTTGCTTTGAACGAGGGTCTCCGTTTTGCTATCCGTGAGGGTGGTCGTACAGTAGGTTCTGGTCAGATTACATCAATTCTCGACGATATCAAGTAATTTAGAATTTTCTAGATTTACTATATATGACTTCCGCTTCTGCGGAGGCGGAAGTCAACTTACGGGTTTAGCTCAGTTGGTAGAGCACTGGTCTCCAAAACCAGGTGTCGAGGGTTCGAGCCCTTCAACCCGTGCTAAATAGAAGATAATATGAATAAGATAGTAAGTTATTGCAAGGCATGTTACGATGAACTTGCGCATAAGACTACTTGGCCATCACGTGCCGAACTAACTCATAGTGCAATGGTTGTATTATCTGCTTCCCTAGTCATTGCATTGGTAGTGTTCGCGATGGATTCTGTATTCAAAGCCTTTATGGGTGTAGTTTATCCAGGTTAATTTTTAGAGGAAATGGCAGACACAGGAAATAAATGGTATGTGCTGAAGGCCGTAAGCGGCAAGGAGGCTAAGGTGAAGGAATACATCGAAGCTGAGATGAAGCACAATAATTTACTTGCAGCAAATGTTTCTCAGGTGTTAATACCACTCGAGAAGCATGCATCTGTACGTAACGGTAAGAGAGTCGTTAAAGAAAAGGTTTCTCTTCCTGGTTATGTTTTTGTAGAAGCTAGACTGAAGGGCGATGTTGCGCATACTCTGCGTTTCATGCCTAATGTTTTAGGTTTCCTTGGTGGTTTGGATGAACCAACTCCTGTACCTCAGCGAGATATCAATCGTATGCTGGGTACTGTAGAAGAGACTGAGTTTGAGGAGAATCTCGATTGTCCTTACTTGGTTAATGATACTGTTAAGGTAATGGAAGGTCCATTTAGTGGCTTTAGCGGCGTTATTGAAGAGGTTAACTTGGAGAAGCGCAAGCTGAAAGTTACGGTTAAGATCTTTGGACGTAAAACTCCATTGGAATTAGGTTTTATGCAAGTAGAAAAGGAATAAGGCTCTGTTACGAGAACTTGAAGTCCTTTTATAAGTTTCAATTTTAAATATTAACAAAAAAATGGCTAAAGAAGTTGCTGGATTAATCAAATTACAGATTAAAGGTGGCGCTGCAAATCCTTCACCTCCAGTAGGACCTGCATTGGGTTCTAAAGGTATTAATATCATGGGATTCTGCAAGGAGTTCAACGCCCGTACCCAGGACAAGGCAGGTAAGGTATTGCCAGTTGTTATTACATATTACACTGACAAGTCGTTCGATTTCGTAATCAAGACTCCTCCTGCTGCAGTACAGTTGAAAGAGGCTGCTAAGATCAAGAGTGGTTCTGCTCAGCCTAATCGTCAGAAGGTTGCTTCTCTTACTTGGGATCAGGTAAAGGTAATCGCTGAGGATAAGATGAAGGACTTGAACTGCTTCACTGTAGAGTCAGCTATGAAGCTCATCGCTGGTACTGCAAGAAGTATGGGTATTACTGTAAAGGGAGACTTCCCTGGTAAATAATTTAAAACTTCAATTAGAAAAATGAGTAAACTGACAAAAAATCAAAAATCAGTAGCTGATAAGGTTGAAGCAGGGAAGATGTACACTTTGAAAGAGGCTGCAGAGTTGGTAAAGGAGATTACTACTACCAAGTTTGACGCATCTCTCGATGTCGATGTACGTTTAGGTGTTGACCCACGTAAGGCTAACCAGATGGTTCGTGGCGTTGTTTCATTGCCAAACGGTACCGGTAAGGTTACTCGTGTGCTCGCACTCTGTACTCCTGATCAGGAAGCTGCTGCTAAGGAAGCAGGCGCTGACTACGTAGGTCTCGACGAGTATGTTGAGAAGATTAAGGGTGGTTGGACAGATATTGATGTCATCATCACAATGCCATCTTGCATGGGTAAGATTGGTCCTTTGGGTCGTGTTCTCGGTCCTCGTGGATTGATGCCTAACCCTAAGAGTGGTACTGTAACTATGGATGTTGCTAAGGCAGTTAAGGAAGTTAAACAAGGTAAGATTGACTTCAAGGTTGATAAGGCTGGTATTATCCACACATCAATCGGTAAGGTCAGCATGACACCTGAGCAGATTTACGGAAATGCTAAGGAGTTCATCAATACAGTTATCAAGTTGAAGCCTGCTGCTGCTAAAGGTACATATATCAAGAGTATCTTTATTTCAAGCACTATGAGTAAGGGTATCAAGATTGATCCTAAATCAGTTGAATAACTCTAAAAGTTTTGTAAAATGAAGAAAGAAGTTAAAGATACTATCATCACCGAACTTGGTCAGAAGATTCAGGAATTCCCTCACTTCTATCTTGTAGATGTTACAGGATTGGACGCTGAGAAGACTAGCAATCTCCGTCGCAAGTGCTTTAAGAGTGAGATTAAGATGGTTGTTGTTAAGAACACCTTACTCCACAAGGCATTCGAGGCTTCAGACATCGATTTCTCTGAGCTTTATGGCAGCTTGAAGGGTACTACTGCAGTATTGTTCACAAATACAGCTAACGTACCAGCTAAGTTGTTGAAGGAATACGAGAAGGAAGGCGTTCCATCATTGAAGGCAGCATACGCTGAGGAAAGCTTCTATGTAGGCGCTGACAAGCTCGCTGAACTCGCATCTCTCAAGAGCAAGAACGAGGTTATCGCAGAGATTGTTGCTTTGCTGCAGTCTCCAGCAAAGAACGTTCTTTCTGCTCTTCAGTCAGGAGGCAACACTATTCATGGTGTGCTTAAGACTTTGGGTGAGCGTCCTGAGTAAATACAACATTTCATATATTAATAGTATAAACAAATAAAATTTTTAGAATAAAATGGCAGATATCAAAGCTATTGCAGAAGAGTTAGTAAATCTTACTGTTAAGGAAGTTAATGAGTTGGCAACAGTCCTCAAGGACGAGTATGGCATCGAGCCTGCTGCTGCAGCTGTAGCTGTAGCTGCTGGTCCTGCTGCTGGTGGTGCAGCTGCAGCTGAGGAGAAGTCTTCTTTCGACGTAGTCCTCGCTGAGGTTGGTGGCGCTAAGCTCCAGGTTGTTAAGGCTGTTAAGGAGGCTTGTGGTCTCGGTTTGAAAGAGGCTAAGGATCTCGTAGACGGTGCTCCTTCTACTATCAAGGAGGGTGTATCTAAGGACGAGGCTGAGAACCTTAAGAAGGCTATCGAAGAGGCTGGTGCTAAGGTAGAGCTCAAGTAATTAGATTAATTACATCTCTTACATAATGGTTAGGATTCTCCTATTAGGCGAGTCCTAACCTTTTTGTGTCTTTTATTATCATGTTAATAAAACCCCCATTTAATAACTTCTAATGGCTACAAAAATTGTTGATAACAGAGTAAATTTTGCCAGCGTGCATAATCCGTATCCATATCCGGATTTTCTCGATGTGCAGTTAAAGTCTTTTAAGGACTTCTTACAGTTGGATACTCCGCCTGAGGAACGCAAGAATGACGGTTTGTATAAGGTGTTCTCTGAGAACTTCCCTATCACCGATACTCGTAATAATTTCGTTCTTGAGTTCTTGGATTACTATATTGACCCTCCTCGCTACACCATCGATGAGTGCTTGGAGCGTGGTCTTACATATAGCGTACCTTTGAAGGCTAAGATGAAACTGTATTGTACTGATCCTGATCATGAGGACTTCGGTACTTTTATCCAGGATGTATTCTTGGGTACAATCCCTTACATGACTGATAATGGTACATTCGTCATCAACGGTGCTGAGCGCGTTGTTGTTTCTCAGTTGCACCGTTCACCTGGTGTGTTCTTCGGACAGGGTGTTCATGCCAATGGTACTGTGCTTTATTCTGCACGTATCATCCCATTCAAGGGTAGCTGGATTGAGTTTGCTACTGACATCAACAATGTGATGTATGCTTACATTGACCGTAAGAAGAAGTTGCCTGTTACTACCTTGCTCCGTGCCATCGGTTATGAGCAGGATAAGGATATTCTCCAGATCTTCGATCTCGCTGAAGAGGTGAAGGTGAACAAGAAGAATATGAAGGCTGCTATCGGTCGCAAGTTGGCTGCTCGTGTCTTGAAGAGCTGGAATGAGGACTTCGTAGATGAGGATACTGGTGAAGTTGTATCTATCGAGCGTAACGAGGTGATCATGGAGCGTGAGACAGAGCTTACTGCCGACAACATTGAGGAGATTGTAGAGAGTGGTGCAGCTTCTGTGCTTTTGCATAAGGATGTAGATGCTGCCAGCAAGTACACAATCATCTTCAATACTTTGGCCAAGGACCCAAGTAACTCTGAGAAGGAGGCTGTGAACTACATCTATCGCCAGTTGCGTAATGCAGATCCTGCTGATGATGCAAGTGCACGTGAAGTTTTCCAGAACTTGTTCTTCTCTGACAAGCGTTATGATTTGGGTGAGGTTGGTCGTTACCGAATTAATAAGAAATTAGGTCTCGATACCGATGTTGATGTCCGCGTTTTGACTAAGGATGACATCATCGAGATTATCAAATATTTGATTCAGCTCATCAACTCAAGTGCTACTGTCGATGATATCGACCACTTGTCTAACCGTCGTGTTCGTACCGTAGGCGAGCAGCTGGCTAACCAGTTCTCTATCGGTTTGGCACGTATGAGCCGCACTATCCGTGAGCGTATGAATGTACGCGACAATGAGGTGTTCACTCCAACAGATTTGATCAATGCCAAGACCATCTCTAGCGTTATCAACTCATTCTTTGGTACCAACCCATTGTCACAGTTCATGGACCAGACTAACCCATTGGCTGAGGTAACCCACAAGCGTCGTCTTTCTGCCCTTGGTCCTGGTGGTTTGTCTCGTGAGCGTGCTGGTTTCGAGGTTCGAGACGTACACTACACTCACTATGGTCGTCTTTGTCCTATTGAGAGTCCTGAAGGTCCAAACATCGGTTTGATTTCTTCACTCTGTATGTATGCAAAGATCAATGACCTCGGCTTTATCGTAACTCCTTACCGTAAGGTGAACGATAGCAAGGTTGATATGAACAACGATGATGTTGTTTACTTGACAGCTGAGGATGAGGAGGCTAAGATCATCGGTCAGGGTAATGCTCCTTTGACAGAAGATGGTGCATTTATCCGCGACGTAGTTAAGTGCCGTCAGGATGCTGATTATCCAGTTGTTCCACCTTCAGAGGTTGACTATGTGGATGTTTCTCCACAGCAGATTGCATCTGTTTCAGCAGGTTTGATTCCATTCTTGGAGCATGATGATGGTCACCGTGCATTGATGGGATGTAACATGATGCGCCAGGCAGTTCCATTGCTTCACAATGATGCACCTATCGTAGGTACTGGTCTTGAGAAGCAGGTGTGCGAGGATTCTCGTACCATGATTACTGCAGAGGGCGAGGGTGTTATCGAGTATGTAGATGCTACAACCATTCGTATCCTCTACGATCGTACAGAGGATGATGAGTTCGTAAGCTTCGAGCCTGCCTTGAAGGAGTACCGCATTCCTAAATTCCGTCGTACCAACCAGAATATGACCATCGACTTGCGTCCTATCTGTAACAAGGGTCAGCGCGTCAAGAAGGGTGATATCCTGACGGAGGGTTATGCTACCGAGAATGGTGAGTTGGCTTTGGGTCGTAACTTGCTCGTAGCTTACATTCCTTGGAAGGGTTACAACTATGAGGATGCTGTCGTTATCTCAGAGCGTATGGTTCGCGATGATATTTTGACATCTGTTCACATAGATGAGTATTCACTCGATGTACGTGAGACCAAGCGTGGTGTTGAGGAGTTCACTTCTGATATTCCTAATGTCAGCGAGGAAGCTACCAAGGATCTTGATGATAACGGTATTGTTCGCGTTGGTGCTCGTATCGAGCCAGGCGATATCATGATTGGTAAGATTTCTCCTAAGGGTGAGAGCGATCCTTCTCCAGAAGAGAAGTTGCTCCGTGCCATCTTCGGTGATAAGGCTGGTGATGTGAAGGATTCTTCATTGAAGGCTAACCCATCATTGAGTGGTGTTGTTATCGACAAGAAGTTGTTCTCTCGTGCCGTAAAGACTCGTGAGTCTAAGAAACAGGATAAGATTATCCTTGCCAAGATTGATGAGGAGTACGAGGCAAAGGGCGATGACTTGAAGGATATTTTGGTTGATAAGTTGCTCACCTTGACTGAAGGCAAGACTTCTCAGGGCGTGAAGGATTACTCTGGTGCTGAGATCATCACCAAGGGTAGCAAGTTCACAACAACAGCTTTGAAGAACCTGGAGTATGATGGCGTACAGTCTAATGGTTGGACAGAGGATGATCATACCAATACTTTGATTCAGCGCCTGATCATGAACTATATCCGCAAGTATAAGCAGCTCGATGCAGAGTTGAAGCGTCGCAAGTTTGCTATCACTATCGGTGATGAACTTCCATCAGGAATTCTCCAGATGGCTAAGGTTTATATCGCTAAGAAGCGTAAGATCCAGGTTGGTGATAAACTTGCTGGTCGTCATGGTAACAAGGGTATCGTTTCTAAGGTAGTACGTCTTGAGGATATGCCATTCATGGCAGACGGTCGTCCTGTAGATATGGTATTGAACCCATTGGGTGTGCCTTCTCGAATGAACCTCGGTCAGATCTTCGAGTGTATCCTGGGTGCTGCAGGTAAGAAGTTGGGTGTTAAGTTTGCTACTCCTATCTTCGATGGTGCTCATCTTGAGGACCTCTCTGTATGGACAGACAAGGCAGGTCTTCCACGTTTCTGCTCTACTTACCTCTATGATGGTGAGACTGGTGAGCAGTTCGACCAGCCAGCTACCGTCGGTATGACTTACTTCTTGAAGTTGGGTCACATGGTAGAGGATAAGATGCACGCACGTTCTATCGGTCCTTACTCTCTGATTACTCAGCAGCCACTTGGTGGTAAGGCACAGTTTGGTGGTCAGCGATTCGGAGAGATGGAGGTTTGGGCCATCGAGGCATTCGGTGCTAGCCACGTATTGCAGGAGATTCTGACCATCAAGTCAGATGATGTTATAGGACGTAGCAAGGCATACGAGGCAATCGTGAAGGGTGATCCAATGCCTACACCAGGTATTCCTGAGTCACTCAACGTATTGCTCCACGAGCTTCGCGGCCTTGGCTTGAGCATCAAACTTGATTAATTTTGAGAACCCCTAATTAAGATATAGAAACATGGCTTTCAAAAAAGATACAAAGGTAAAGAATAATTTTACGAAGATTACCATCGGTCTCGCTTCACCAGAGGAGATCCTGGAAAATTCGTATGGTGAGGTTACTAAGCCTGAAACCATTAATTATCGAACATATAAGCCGGAGCGTGATGGTCTCTTCTGCGAGCGCATTTTTGGTCCTACCAAGGACTATGAGTGCGCCTGCGGCAAGTACAAGCGTATCCGTTATAAGGGAATCGTCTGCGACCGATGCGGTGTAGAGGTTACAGAGAAGAAGGTTCGTCGTGAGCGTTCTGGTCACATCGAGCTTGTTGTACCAGTGGCTCACATCTGGTACTTCCGTTCTCTCCCTAACAAGATTGGTTACCTTCTCGGTATGCCAACCAAGAAGCTTGATGCTGTTATCTACTACGAGAAGTATGTAGTGATCCAGCCTGGTATTCTTGAGGGTAAGACTGATGCTGACGGCATTGAGTTGAATGGTTCTCATAAGCTCGACCTCTTGTCAGAGGACGAGTATATGGCTATTCTTGATCAGTACGACCCAAATGGTGATAACGAGCGTCTGGAAGATACAGATCCTAATAAGTTCGTTGCTAAGATGGGTGCCGAGGCTATCTATCAGTTGTTGCAGAATGTGGATCTCGACTCTTTGTCATACGAACTCCGCGACCATGCCAACAATGACTCTAGCCAGCAGCGCAAGACTGAGGCATTGAAGCGCTTGAACGTAGTAGAGGGGTTCCGTGCCAGCAAGGGAATCAACAAGCCTGAGTGGATGGTCATGAAGATCATTCCTGTTACTCCTCCAGAGCTTCGTCCTTTGGTACCACTGGATGGTGGTCGTTTTGCAACATCAGACTTGAATGATCTCTATCGTCGTGTAATCATCCGTAACAACCGTTTGAAACGATTGGTAGAGATTAAGGCTCCTGAGGTGATTCTCCGTAACGAGAAGCGTATGTTGCAGGAGGCTGTTGACAGCTTGTTCGACAACTCACGCAAGAGCTCTGCTGTAAAGAGCGAGAGCAATCGTCCGTTGAAGTCTCTCTCAGATTCTTTGAAGGGTAAGCAGGGACGTTTCCGTCAGAACTTGTTGGGTAAGCGTGTTGACTACTCTGCTCGTTCCGTTATCGTTGTAGGTCCTGAGTTGAAGATGGGTGAGTGCGGTCTTCCTAAGTTGATGGCTGCAGAGCTTTACAAACCATTCATCATCCGTAAGTTGATTGAGCGTGGTATCGTAAAGACTGTCAAGAGTGCCAAGAAGATTGTTGATCGTCGTGAGCCAGTTATCTGGGATATTCTGGAGAATGTGATGAAGGGTCATCCGGTTATGTTGAACCGTGCCCCTACACTTCACCGTCTCGGTATCCAGGCATTCCAGCCTAAGATGATCGAGGGTAAGGCTATCCAGTTGCACCCATTGGCATGTACAGCGTTCAATGCCGACTTCGATGGAGACCAGATGGCTGTTCACCTTCCATTGAGCAACGAGGCTATCTTGGAGACGCAGATCCTGATGCTCCAGAGCCACAACATTTTGAACCCTGCTAATGGTGCACCTATCACCGTTCCTTCTCAGGATATGGTGCTTGGTCTCTACTATATTACAAAGATTCGCCCAGGTGCTAAGGGCGAGGGCTTGACATTCTATGGTCCTGAGGAGGCTTTGATTGCTCGTAACGAGGGACGTTGTGATCTCCATGCCTTGGTAAAGGTGATCGTTGACGACTTGGTTGACGGTAAGATCCAGAAGCGTATGATTGAGACCTCTGTAGGTCGTGTTATCGTGAATGGTATCATCCCTGATGAGGTAGGCTTCTTCAACGACGTTATCTCTAAGAAGACACTCCGCGGCTTGATTTCTAATGTAATCAAGGCTGTTGGTATGGCAGAGGCTTGTGCCTTCCTTGATGGTATCAAGAATCTGGGTTATCGTATGGCATACGTTGCTGGTTTGTCATTCAACCTTGGTGATATCATCATCCCACCTGAGAAGGAGGAGATTGTTGAGCGTGGTCGCAAGGAGGTTGAGGAAATCACCAACAACTATAATATGGGTTTCATCACCAACAAGGAGCGTTACAACCAGGTAATCGATGCGTGGACTCACGTAAATACCGATTTGGGTAATATCCTGATGAAGGAGATGACAGAGGCAGATCAGGGATTCAATGCCGTTTACATGATGCTTGACTCTGGAGCCCGTGGTTCTAAGGATCAGATTAAGCAGTTGTCTGGTATGCGTGGTTTGATGGCTAAGCCTCAGAAGGCTGGTGCAGAAGGTGCGCAGATTATTGAGAACCCTATCCTTTCTAACTTTAAGGAGGGTATGTCTGTGTTGGAGTACTTTATCGCTTCTCACGGTGCTCGTAAGGGTCTTGCTGATACCGCGATGAAGACTGCCGATGCAGGTTACTTGACTCGTCGTCTTGTTGACGTATCTCATGATGTCATCATTACTCAGGAGGATTGCGGTACCTTGCGTGGCTTGGTTTGCACCGCTTTGAAGAATGGTGATGAGATTATCTCTTCTCTCTATGAGCGTATCTTGGGTCGTGTATCTGTACACGATATCATCCACCCTACAACAGGTGAGTTGATCGTTAAGTCTGGTGAGGAAATCACAGAGGCTAAGGCTAAGATCATCGATGAGTCTCCAATCGAGAGCGTTGAGATCCGTTCAGTACTCACTTGTGAGAGCAAGAAGGGTGTCTGCATGAAGTGTTACGGTCGTAACTTGGCTACAGCTCGTATGGTTCAGCTCGGTGAGGCTGTGGGTGTCATCGCTGCACAGGCTATTGGTGAGCCTGGTACTCAGCTTACTCTCCGTACCTTCCACGCCGGTGGTATCGCGTCTAACGCTGCTGCCAACGCTAAGATTGCTGCGAAGAACAAGTCTCGCATCGAGTTTGATGAGTTGAGCACAGTTCCATTCGTAGAGGAAGATGAGGAAGGCAACGATATCAAGTGCGAGAAGGTAGTAAGCCACTTGGCTGAAATCCGTTTCGTTGATCCAAATACAAATATCGTTCTTGCTACATTGAATGTACCTTATGGTTCTTCTTTGTATCACAAGGAGGGTGAGATTGTTGAGAAGGATACTGTGATTGCTCGTTGGGACCCATTCAACGCCGTTATCGTCAGCCAGTACGCTGGTACCTTGAAGTTCAACGACGTTCAGAAGGATCAGACCTACCGTGCCGAGGTCGATGAGACTACTGGTTTGGAGGAGAAGATCATCACCGATTCTAAGAATAAGGCGATGGTTCCTTCTTGTGATGTTATTGATGCAAACGGTGAGATTGTAGGTACATATAACTTCCCTGTAGGTGGTCACCTCGTTGTAGAGGATGGTCAGACTATTAAGACTGGTGAGGTCTTGGTTAAGATTCCTCGCGCCGTAGGTGGTGCTGGTGATATCACCGGTGGTCTTCCACGTGTAACCGAGCTTCTCGAGGCTCGTAACCCATCTAACCCAGCTGTCGTATCTGAAATCGATGGTGAGGTAACTATGGGTAAGGTAAAGCGTGGTAACCGTGAGATCATCGTAACCTCTAAGACTGGCGACCAGAAGAAGTATCTCGTATCACTCTCTAAGCAGATCCTGGTACAGGAGCATGACGCCGTACGTGCTGGTACTCCTCTTTCTGATGGTAGTGTAACTCCAGGCGATATCCTCGCTATCATGGGTCCTACCGCTGTTCAGGAGTACATCGTTAACCAGATCCAGGACGTTTACCGTCTCCAGGGTGTGGCTATCAACGATAAGCACTTCGAGGTGGTTGTTCGTCAGATGATGCGTAAGGTTCGTATCGACGATCCAGGAGATACTACATTCTTGGAGCAGGAGTTGGTTGATAAGCTCGACTTCGCTGAGGAGAATGACCGTATCTGGGGTAAGAAGGTTGTTACCAATGCTGGTGACAGCACCGAGCTCAAGCCTGGTCAGATCATTACAGCACGTAAGTTGCGTGATGAGAACTCAGCATTGAAGCGTCGCGATATGAAGCTTGTTCAGGTTCGTGATGCCGTAGCTGCAACATCTACTCAGATCCTCCAGGGTATTACCCGTGCCGCTCTTGGTACCAAGAGCTTCATGAGTGCCGCTTCTTTCCAGGAGACCACTAAGGTCTTGAACGAGGCTGCTATTCGTGGTAAGGTAGATTACCTTGAGGGAATGAAGGAGAATGTTATCTGCGGTCACTTGATTCCAGCAGGTACTGGTCTCCGCCAGTGGGAGAAGCTTGTTGTTGGTTCTAAGGAAGAGTACGAGCGCATGCAGGCTAACAGAAAGAATGTACTCGACTATGCAGATTCTCCAATCGTGGACTAATCTGAAGGTTAGAGTAACATATATATAATAAGGTATAAGAGCCATAGGTGAGTCATCATCTATGGCTCTTTTCTTGATATTGCCTGCCTGTTGATGATATCAAATCAACTTTTTAATATTTTTTCTTTTTTGGGGCTGGGAATTTGATACCTTGATGTGTTCTTGGGATAAACAATACAGATAAAAATAGAATGAGCAAGGCTGATCAGATGCTTCGTTTTATAGACCGGGAATTGACGCTCCAAACACGTCGGGTAGTCAATATGCATTATTAACATCGGCAGGGGATGCGTCTCAAGTAAAAATAGCATCCTGTCCAAATACTGCTGTTGTCAGTGATAAAGCTACGTCAACTGATGTCAAGAAGGAAATTGTGCTTAAGACTTTCGACAATGTTTCCTGAGAAACGATGCTCGGAGAAATGGCAGAGTATTATGGAGTGAAGATTGTGTTCCAGAACCAGGAAGCCAAGCAGCTTCGTTTCTATTATGAATGGAACAGCGAGAACAGTCTGCAGAGTGTAGTGGATGAATTGAATCATTCACAACAGATAATTCTCTCTTTGGACAATGAGCAACTGAAGGATTTAGACAAGGCTACCCGTCGATATAAAATCAGTTTTATCTATAATGAACTGGAAGATTTCACCGTCACTACCTCTTTCCGTAATCTCGATTTGCAGGAAGCTTTGGAGCGGGTCTTTGGATTTTATCCGATGAAGGCTACGATAGAGGATAGCTTGATATTCGTGGAATGTACCCAAAAGGAACCTACCAAATTGATGGGACGGGTGATTGATGAACGTCATCGACCAGTGGAGTTTGCCAATGTGGCTTTGCTCAATCCCAGGGATTCTTCCTTTCTCACAGGTGGTGTGACCAATGCCAGCGGCAATTTCGTGCTACCTTGTGGCATGAAGAAGGTTCTCGCCAAAGTAAGTTGCGTGGGTTATCACACCTTATATAATATATATTATATAATGTGGGAAAAGTCGGAAATGTTGTGTTGAAGGAGAGTACCATGCATATCAATGGTGTTACGGTGAAGGCGAAGTTGCCCTCTTTCAAGATGGGACGTGAAGGAATGCTCATAGACATACAGCATTCTGATTTGTCAAAAGTAGGAGATGCCGTTGATGTACTCCGACAATTACCTCGCATCAATGTAAGTAGTACCGATGTCATCAGCGTTTATGGCAAGGGTACACCTATTATATATATCAACAATAAACAGGTGAGAGATTCCAGGGAATTGCAGCGCCTGAAGTCTGATGCCATCAAGAATGTGGAAATCATTACTTCGCCTGGTGCAAGATATGATGCCACGGTTAGCTCGGTGATTCGCATCCGGACCGTCAAGAAGCAAGGTGAAGGTATGAGTGGTTTCTTGCCTTTTCATATCCTTTAGGCTCGTTTTCAATGGATGCAGGATTGAGATACGAGTATGTGTCTGCCAAGTATTATTCTTTTGGAAAGTATGAAGAAGAGCCTAGCAGGAATTATAGCAATTGGTTTCCCAACCTGACCCTGTCATGGAATAAGGAACCATGGGCTGCATCTCTGGCATATACCTGCAAGACAAAGCGTCCTTCTTATAGTTCCTTGCGCAATGAGGTGCAGTATGATAATCGCTATATGTATGAAGGTGGCGATCCTTATCTTCGTCCTACCATTGCTCATGATGTATCATTGGATGTGATGTGCAACTGGATTTCGTTTGGTGTGGAATATCTTTATGAGGATAATCCCATCATCTGGTATGCTACCCTTTATAAACATCAGGATATAGCCTTCTTGAGGAATATATAATGCCTTCCGCCGGTATCGCTCTGGTTATTTTGCCTCTATGCGAATGGTTAAGACATTCTTCGATGAAGCCTTGACTGTTAATTTCTATGCTGATGATATCTTCAGAAGTCAGAAAGACCAATGGACCATGTATGGCGACCATTCAACCTTGACGAAGGATAGTTATCATAGTGCCCGTGAAATTGGTGTCAGGGTGGTCTATAAATTCAATTCTGGTCATAGAAAGTATAAGGGTTCTGGTGCTGGTAATGCAGAAAAGAGCCGTTTCTGATAGACCGGTTCTTCAGATAAAAAAGAAATTGTATTTCAGAAGTCCTTTCACGCTAAGCATATGTCTTTGTATTGGAAGCATTTTAGTGTGAAAGGACTTTTAACACAAAATAATTGGCAAATTATTCTTCTTTTTCAGATATTATGTGTAAATTTGCACTATCATTTAAAGTTTAATCCTATTAACTTAATAAAATTATGGAAGAAAATAAGAATAATCAACAGCAGCAGAATCAGTTCCAGATGGGCATCAGCCCAGAAGTAGCAGAGGGTATATACTCTAACTTGGCACTGATTACTCATTCTAATTCAGATTTCATCTTGGATTTTGCATGTGCACTTCCAGGAATGCCAGCACCTCAGATCAAGAGCCGTATCATCATGGCACCTGAGCATGCCAAGCGTTTGCTCCAGGCATTGCAGAGCAATGTTTATAACTACGAGCAGGCTTTCGGTAAGATTAAGTTGGCAGACGAGCCAGAGCGTACTATTGCTCCATTTGGCACACCAAAAGGTGAGGCTTAATGCATAACCACATACATACTAAGACTAAATTTCCTGCTAAAAGCCGCTTTTTCTTTATAATATTTGTTTTTAATAGTTATATAAAGTTAAAACTAACCCTCGTTTTTTAAAAGTCTCCTTAATATTTAGGTAGTTTGCCGAAAAAGTCGTAACTTTGCACCCCGAAAAGCCCCATAAGGTGGTGGCTTATACGGAAATAAGACAATAATAAAAATAAAATAATAAATTAAAAAGTAAAATTATGCCTACTATTTCACAGTTAGTAAGAAAAGGCAGACGAGTATTGGTAGACAAGAGCAAGTCACCAGCTTTGGATTCATGTCCTCAGCGTCGTGGTGTTTGTGTTCGTGTTTACACAACAACTCCAAAGAAGCCTAATTCGGCAATGCGTAAGGTTGCCCGTGTTCGTTTGACAAACTCTAAGGAGGTTAACTCTTACATCCCAGGAGAGGGTCACAACTTGCAGGAGCACTCAATCGTGTTGGTTCGCGGTGGTCGTGTTAAGGACCTCCCAGGTGTACGTTATCACATCGTTCGTGGTACTCTTGATACCGCAGGTGTTGCAAACCGCACACAGCGTCGTTCTAAGTACGGTGCTAAGCGTCCAAAGGCAAAGAAGTAATTCTAATCCGGACAAAATTAAAAGAAATCCGAAAACTCACGGTCGGAGAAGGTCGAGAGTTTAGGTAAAAAGATTATTTTATTAAACGTTTTGCTGGAGAAGTAACAGGTTGAGTAAATACTCGGGTGCGAGTGTTGAAGAACGATATACAGCCCCATGCAGAATTTAAATTTTTTCGATTAAAAAATGAGAAAAGCAAAACCAAAGAAGAGAGTGATCCTCCCAGATCCAGTCTTCAATGACCAGAAGGTCTCTAAATTCGTAAATCATTTGATGTATGATGGTAAGAAGAATACATCTTATGAGATTTTCTACAATGCACTCGATACCGTAAAGGCTAAGATGGCTAACGAGGAGAAGTCTGCACTTGAGATTTGGAAGCAGGCTCTCGACAATATTACTCCACAGGTTGAGGTTAAGAGCCGCCGTATTGGTGGTGCAACCTTCCAGGTTCCTACAGAAATTCGTCCTGATCGCAAGGAGAGTATCTCTATGAAGAATCTTATTATCTTCGCTCGCAAGCGTGGTGGTAAGACTATGGCAGATAAGCTCGCTGCAGAGATTATGGATGCTTATAACAATCAGGGTGGCGCATTCAAGCGCAAGGAGGATATGCATCGTATGGCTGAGGCTAACCGTGCATTTGCTCACTTCAGATTCTAATTTAATTTATAAAATAGGTTTAAAAGAAAATGGCAAGTCGCGATTTACATTTGACACGTAACATCGGTATCATGGCGCACATCGATGCCGGTAAGACAACAACATCTGAGCGTATCTTGTTCTATACAGGTAAGACTCATAAGATCGGTGAGGTACACGATGGTGCTGCTACAATGGACTGGATGGCCCAGGAGCAGGAGCGTGGTATTACTATCACTTCTGCAGCTACAACTTGTAACTGGAACTATCTCGGTAAGTCTTATAAGATCAACTTGATCGATACTCCGGGACACGTTGACTTCACTGCTGAGGTTGAGCGTTCACTCCGTGTACTCGATGGTGCTGTTGCTACATATTCTGCAGCTGACGGTGTACAGCCACAGTCAGAGACAGTATGGCGCCAGGCTGACAAGTACAATGTACCTCGTATCGGTTATGTAAACAAGATGGACCGTTCTGGTGCTAACTTCTTTGAGACAGTACAGCAGATGAAGGATATCTTGGGTGCTAATCCTATTGCTATTCAGATTCCTATTGGTGCTGAGGAGAACTTCAAGGGTGTAATTGACCTGATCAAGATGAAGGCTATTCTCTGGCACGATGAGACTATGGGTGCTGAGTATGATGTAGAGGATATTCCTGCTGACTTGGCTGATGAGGCTGCTGAGTGGCGTGATAAGCTCCTCGAGGGCGCTGCTAACTTCGATGACGAGGTTATGGAGCTTTACCTCGATGGTAAGGATATTCCAGAGGAGAAGCTCCTCGCTGCTATCCGCAAGGGTTGCTGTGCTATGGAGTGCTGCCCAATGTTGCTCGGTTCTTCATACAAGAACAAGGGTGTTCAGCCTTTGCTCGACTATGTATGTGCATTCTTGCCTTCACCAATGGATACTCCAAATATCATCGGTACTAACCCTGATACTGAGGAGGAAGAGGATCGTAAGCCATCTGAGGATGAGCCAACATCTGCTCTCGCATTTAAGATTGCTACCGACCCATTCATGGGCCGCTTGGTATTCTTCCGTGTTTACTCTGGTAAGGTTGTTGCTGGTTCTTACGTTTACAACCCACGTTCTGGCAAGCGCGAGCGTATCAGCCGTCTGTTCCAGATGAACTCTAAGCAGGAAATTCCAATGGAGTCTATCGACGCTGGTGATATCGGTGCAGGTGTAGGTTTCAAGGATATCCGTACAGGTGATACACTCTGTGATGAGGATCACCCAATCGTATTGGAGTCTATGACATTCCCTGATACTGTGATTTCTATCGCAGTTGAGCCAAAGAGCCAGGCAGACATCGCTAAGATGGATAACGGTCTCGCTAAGTTGGCTGAGGAGGACCCAACCTTCACAGTTCGTACAGACGAGCAGAGCGGTCAGACTATCATCTCTGGTATGGGTGAGCTCCACTTGGATATCATCATTGACCGTTTGAAGCGTGAGTTCAAGGTTGAGTGTAACCAGGGTAAGCCTCAGGTTAACTATAAGGAGGCTATCACTAAGACAGCTCAGAGCCGTGAGACATACAAGAAACAGTCTGGTGGTCGTGGTAAGTTCGCTTGTATCGATGTAACCATCGGTCCTAAGGACGAGGATTACAAGGAGGGCGACTTGCAGTTCATCAACGAGGTTAAGGGTGGTAACGTTCCTAAGGAATTCATCCCATCAGTACAGAAGGGCTTCGCTGACTGCTTGTCAAATGGTGTACTCGGTGGCTTCCCAATGACAGGTTTGAAGGTAACTTTGACCGATGGTAGCTTCCACCCAGTTGACTCTGACCAGTTGTCATTCGAGTTGGTAGCACATCAGGCATTCAAGGTGCTTTGCCCTAAGGCAGGTCCTGTTTTGATGGAGCCTATCATGAAGGTAGAGGTTGTTACTCCAGAAGAGAATATGGGTGATGTAATCGGTGACTTGAACAAGCGCCGTGGTCTCGTTCAGGGTATGGAGGAAGGCCGTAGCGGTGCTCGCATCGTAAAGGCTATGGTTCCATTGGCCGAGATGTTCGGTTATGTAACAGCTTTGCGTACTATCACTTCAGGTCGTGCAACAAGCTCTATGGAGTATGATCACCACGCACCTCTCTCTTCAGCAATCGCTAAGGCAGTGTTGGAGGAGGTTAAGGGTCACGCAGAACTCCTTTAATAAAAAAGAAATAACGGTAAGATGAGGCGCTGCTTAGCGAATGACTCTTAAGCAGCGTACCTCTTCTTCCATTAGACTAAAATAATTCATATTAATAATAACTTAATTTTAAAAATGAGTCAGAAAATCAGAATTAAGCTGAAGTCTTACGACCACCAGTTGGTTGACAAGTCAGCTGAGAAGATTGTGAAGGCTGTTAAGGCAACAGGCGCTATCGTTAGCGGTCCTATTCCATTGCCAACACACAAGCGTATTTTTACTGTAAACCGCAGTACTTTCGTTAACAAGAAGTCTCGCGAGCAGTTCCAGCTCTCAGATTTCAAGCGTCTCATCGACATCTACAGCTCAACAGCTAAGACCGTTGATGCCTTGATGAAGCTTGAATTGCCAAGTGGTGTAGAAGTAGAAATCAAAGTCTAATTATTTAAAATTAAATTGAAATGCCAGGATTAATTGGAAGAAAAATCGGAATGACATCCGTTTTCAGTGCCGACGGTAAGAATATTCCGTGCACTGTTATCGAAGTAGGTCCTTGTGTTGTAACCCAGGTTAAGACCGTAGAGAAGGATGGTTACAAGGCTTATCAGTTAGGTTTCGGCGAGGCTAAGGAGAATCGCACTTCTCAGCCTATGATGGGAATCTTCAAGAAGGCAGGCACAACACCTAAGAAGCACTTGGCCGAGTTCAAGTTTGATGAGGAGTACAACCTCGGTGACACCATTACAGTTGAAATCTTCAACGGCTGCAAGTTCGTTGACGTAATTGGTACATCAAAGGGTAAAGGCTTCCAGGGCGTTGTTAAGCGTCACGGATTCGGAGGTGTAGGTCAGTCTACTCATGGTCAGGATGACCGCGCTCGCAAGCCGGGATCTATTGGTGCATGTTCTTACCCTGCAAAGGTATTCAAGGGTATGCGCATGGGTGGCCAAATGGGAGGTGATAGAGTAACAACTCAGAACCTTCAGGTGTTAAAGGTAATTCCAGAGCAGAATCTCCTTATCGTTAAGGGTTCTTTCGCTGGATGCAAAGGTTCAACTGTTTTAATTGAGAAATAATGGAAGTTAGCGTATTAGATATCAAAGGTCAGGAGACCGGCCGCAAGGTAGCTCTTAATGATGCAGTCTTCGGCATAGAGCCTAACGATCACGTTCTCTACCTCGACGTAAAGCAGTATCTCGCTAACCAGCGTCAGGGTACAGCTAAGTCTAAGGAGAGAAGCGAGATGAGCGGTTCTACTCGTAAGCTTGGTCGTCAGAAGGGCGGCGGCGGTGCTCGCCGTGGTGATATTAACTCACCTGTACTCGTAGGTGGTGCTCGCGTATTTGGTCCTAAGCCACGTGATTACCGCTTCAAGCTCAACAAGAAGGTAAAGATTCTTGCTCGTAAGTCTGCATTGTCTTATAAGGCACAGGAGAGCGCAATCGTGATGTTGGAAGATTTCACTTTTGAGGCTCCAAAGACTAAAGAATTCTTAAGTGTTCTTAAGAATCTTAAAATCGAGGGCAAAAAGGTACTCTTCGTTTTGCCAGAATCAAATAAAAACGTATATTTGTCTGCACGTAACTTACAGCGCGCTGAGGTTATCCTCGCATCTAACGTCAATTCGTACAAAGTTTTGAACGCTGATGTCGTAGTGATTACTGAGAAGTCGCTTGAGACTATCGACCAGATCTTAACAAAGTAAAAAGGAGATATTAGAATATGGCATTTATTATCAAACCATTGGTTACTGAGAAGATGACCAAGATTACAGACAAGCAGCCTAACCGCTATGGCTTCGTTGTTCGTCCTGAGGCTAATAAGCTCGAGATTAAGAAGGAAGTTGAGAGTCTGTATAATGTTACAGTAGTTGACGTGAACACAATTCGCTACGCTGGCAAGCGCTCTGCTCGTTACACTAAGGCAGGTCTTGTTAAGGGTCAGAAGAATGCGTTCAAGAAGGCAATCGTTACTCTGAAGGAGGGCGATACAATTGATTTTTACAGCAATATTTAAAATAAAAAATGGCAGTACGTAAATTAAAACCGGTTACTCCGGGTCAAAGACACAAGGTTATTGGCACGTTCGAGGATATTACTGCATCCGTGCCAGAGAAGTCTCTCGTTTACGGTAAGCGTTCTACCGGCGGTCGAAACAACACCGGTAAGATGACCGTTCGCTACATTGGCGGTGGTCACAAGCAGAAGTATCGTTTAATCGACTTCAAACGTGAGAAAGATGGTGTTCCAGCAGTTGTTAAGACAATCGAGTACGATCCAAACCGTTCGGCTCGTATCGCGTTGCTTTACTACGCTGATGGTGAAAAACGTTACATTATTGCTCCTAACGGACTTCAGGTAGGCGCTACTTTGATGTCAGGTGCAGAAGCTGCTCCTGAGATTGGTAACTGTCTTCCTTTGGCAAACATCCCTGTAGGTACAGTGATCCACAACATCGAGTTGCGTCCTGGTCAGGGTGCTTTGTTGGTTCGTTCGGCTGGTAATTTTGCTCAGTTGACTTCTCGTGAGGGCAGTTATTGTGTAATTAAGCTCCCTTCTGGTGAAACACGCCAGATTTTGAGTGCTTGTAAGGCTACAGTTGGTAGTGTTGGTAACTCAGACCATGCACTTGAGCAGTCTGGTAAGGCTGGTCGCTCTCGCTGGTTGGGTCGTCGTCCACACAACCGTGGTGTTGTTATGAACCCTGTTGATCACCCAATGGGTGGTGGTGAAGGTCGCCAGAGTGGTGGTCACCCACGTTCACGTAAGGGCTTGTATGCTAAGGGTCTTAAGACTCGCGCACCTAAGAAGCTTTCTAACAAGTATATTATCGAAAGAGCTAACAAAAAATAAAGAGTAAATTATGAGTCGTTCACTTAAAAAGGGTCCATACATCAACGTTTCTCTCGAGAAGAAGATTCTCGCTATGAACGAGAGTGGCAAGAAGAATGTTGTTAAGACATGGGCTAGAGCTTCAATGATATCTCCTGATTTCGTAGGACATACTGTTGCAGTTCATAACGGTAATAAATTTATCCCTGTTTATGTTACAGAGAATATGGTTGGCCACAAGCTTGGAGAGTTCGCTCCAACACGTCGCTTTGGCGGTCACTCTGGTAACAGAAAGTAAGCTAAGGGTTAAACCATTTAAAAATTTAAGTAAATAATGGGAGCAAGAAAACATATTGCGGCTGAAAAATTGAAAGAAGCCCGTAAAAACTTGTACTTCGCTAAGTTGGTAGGCGTTCCTTCTTCTCCACGTAAGATGCGCTATGTAGTAGACATGATTCGTGGTATGGAGGTTAACCGTGCACTCGGAGTACTTCGCTTCTCTAAGAAGCAGGCATCTGCTGACGTTGAGAAATTACTTCGTTCAGCTATCGCTAACTGGGAGGCAAAGAATAATCGCAAGGCTGAAGACGGTGAGCTTTATATCAGTAAGGTCTTCGTTGACGAAGGCGTTACAATGAAACGTATGAGACCTGCACCACAGGGTCGTGGTTATAGAATCCGTAAGCGTTCTAACCATGTTACTCTCTTTGTTGATGCAAAAACTAATGACGAAAAATAATTAAGTAGAATGGGACAGAAAGTTAATCCGATTAGTAACCGACTTGGTGTTATCCGTGGTTGGGATTCAAATTGGTTCGGTGGTAAGAACTTCGGTGACAACCTCGTAGAGGATCAGAAAATCCGTAAGTATCTTAACGAGCGTCTTGCTAAGGCAAGTGTTTCTCGTATCGTTATCGAACGTACATTGAAGCTTGTTACCATTACTATTTGCACAGCCCGTCCAGGTATTGTCATTGGTAAAGGTGGTCAGGATGTAGATAAGTTGAAGGAAGAGTTGAAGAAGCTTTATAAGAAAGATATTCAGATCAACATCTTCGAGGTTAAGAAGCCTGAGCTTGATGCTACCATCGTAGGTAAGAACATCGCGAGCCAGATTGAGCACATGATTGCTTATCGTCGCGCTATCAAGATGGCAGTTGCTAACACTATGCGTGCTGGTGCTGAGGGTATCAAGATTCAGATTACAGGTCGTCTGAACGGTGCTGAAATGGCACGTAAGGAAATGTACAAGGAGGGTCGTACACCTCTCCATACATTCCGTGCAGACATCGACTACTGCCAGTGCGAGGCACTTACCAAGGTAGGTTTGCTTGGCATCAAGGTATGGATTTGCCGTGGTGAGGTTTATGGTAAGACTGATCTTACTCCAAACTTCTCACAGGACAACAAGAGCAACAACCGTGGTAACGGCCGCTCTAACAACCGTGGTGGTAATCGTAAAAGAAACAATAACCGTTAAATTTTAGAAAGCTATCATGTTACAGCCAAAAAGAGTAAAATATAGAAGACCTCAAGATGGTCGTGGCAATAAGGGCAACGCCCACAGAGGTACACAATTGGCATTCGGTTCTTTCGGCATCAAGACTCTTGAGTCAAAGTGGATCGATAGCCGTCAGATTGAGGCAGCTCGTGTGGCATTGAACCGCTACATGAACCGTCAGGGCCAGGTCTGGATTCGCATTTTCCCTGATAAGCCAATCACTCGTAAGCCAGCCGATGTCCGAATGGGTAAAGGTAAGGGTGATCCAGCAGGATGGGTTGCACCTGTTACACCAGGTCGTATTCTCTTCGAAGTAGAGGGTGTAAGCTTCGACATTGCAAAGGAGGGACTCCGTCTTTGCGCTCAGAAGCTTCCTGTGAAGACTAAGTTTATTGTTAGACGTGATTACGATAAAAACGCTTAATTATGAAGATTGCAGAAATTAAAAATATCGAGACCAAGGAATTGGTTGAGAAGCTGGAGGCAGCAGTTGACGCTTTGAACAAGAAGAAGATCAACCACAACGTAACTCCACTTGAGAATCCATCAGAGATTAAGATTGCTCGTCGTGATATCGCACGTATGAAAACTGAACTTCGTCAGAGAGAACTTAACAAATAATAATGGTCCAGATGGAAACAAGAAATTTAAGAAAAGTAAGACAGGGTGTTGTTATCAGCAACAAGATGGATAAAACCATTGTTATTGCAGCTAAGTTCAAGGAGATGCACCCTATTTATGGTAAGTTTGTCCAGAAGACAAAGAAGTACCATGCTCATGACGAGAACAATGAGGCTAACGTAGGTGATACAGTTATGATCATGGAGACTCGTCCTCTGTCTAAGACAAAGAGATGGAGATTAGTACAAATTGTAGAAAAAGCTAAGTAATTATGATACAGGCAGAATCAAGACTTACAGTATGTGATAACAGCGGTGCTCGCGAGGCTCTTTGCATTCGAGTTCTCGGTGGTACAGGCCGTCGTTACGCTAGCGTTGGTGACGTGATTGTCGTTGCTGTCAAGAACGTTATCCCATCAAGTGATTTGAAGAAGGGTGCAGTATCAAAGGCTTTGATTGTTCGCACAAAGAAGGAGATTCGTCGTGCAGACGGTTCATATATCCGTTTCGACGATAACGCTTGTGTATTGCTCAACAATGCAGGTGAGCTTCGTGGTAGCCGTATCTTCGGCCCTGTTGCTCGTGAGCTTCGTGCAGTTAATATGAAAGTCGTTTCTTTGGCACCTGAGGTTCTTTAATATATTAAAAGTATAAAGTAATGAGTAAGTTACATATTAAGAAAGACGATACCGTTATCGTTATTGCCGGTGCTGATAAGGGCAAGACAGGTAAGGTGCTCAAGGTTCTCGTTGACGAGAATCGTGCCATCGTAGAGGGTGTGCACATGGTATCTAAGAGCACAAAGCCATCTGCTCAGAATCCTCAGGGAGGCATCGTAAAGCAGGAGGCTCCTATTCATATCTCAAATTTGAGTTTGATCGATCCTAAGAGTGGCAAGGCTACTCGCGTTGCTATCAAGCATGAGGGTAAAAACGTTGTTCGCATCGCTAAAAAGTCAGGGGAGGAAATCAAGTAATGGATACAGCACAGTTAAAGAAAGTATATAAGGAGACAATCGCTCCTGCTCTTCAGAAGCAGTTCAACTATTCTTCAGCAATGGAGATTCCAGTTTTGAAGAAGATTGTCATCAACCAGGGTCTCGGTGACGCTACACAGGACAAGAAGATTGTTGACGTAGCTATCAATGAGATTACTGCTATCACCGGTCAGAAGGCTGTTGCTACATATTCTAAGAAGGATATCGCAAACTTCAAGCTTCGTAAGAAGATGCCTATCGGTGTTATGGTAACATTGCGTCGTGAGCGTATGTACGAGTTCTTGGAGAAGCTCGTTCGTGTTTCTCTTCCTCGTATCCGCGACTTCAAGGGTATTGAGAGCAAGTTCGATGGCCGTGGTAACTACACATTGGGTATCACAGAGCAGATCATCTTCCCAGAGATCAACATCGATGAGATTGACCGTATTCAGGGTATGAACATCACCTTCGTTACAACTGCCAAGACAGACGAGGAAGGTTTTGCACTTCTGAAGGCATTCGGTCTTCCATTCAAGAACGCAAATAAAGATTAAGAGATATGGCAAAAGAATCAATGAAAGCTCGCGAGATTAAGCGTGCAAAGCTTGTAGCTCGTTACGCTGAGAAGCGCGAAGCTCTGAAAAAGATTATTGCAACTTCTAATGATCCAGCCGAAGCATACGAGGCAGCTCGTAAGCTTCAGGCTATCCCTAAGAATGCAAACCCTATCCGTCTTCACAACCGTTGCAAGATCACTGGTCGTCCAAAGGGTTATATCCGCCAGTTCGGTCTTTCACGTATCCAGTTCCGTGAGATGGCTTCTGCAGGTTTGATTCCAGGTGTTAAGAAGGCAAGCTGGTAATCTTTACAGGCAAGGAATTTTTTATTATTTAATATTGTCGGGGTAGTCCCGATTAATTAAACATTTATATTTTATGACAGATCCAATAGCAGATTATCTGACAAGACTCAGAAACGCAATCATGGCTCATCACCGTGTTGTAGAAGTTCCTGCGTCTAACTTGAAGAAAGAGATTACAAAGATCCTCTTCGAGAAAGGTTACATCCTCAACTACAAGTTTGTAGAGGATGGTCCTCAGGGCTCAATCAAGGTTGCCTTGAAGTACAACCCAACTACAAAGCAAAACGCTATCAAGTGTTTGAAGCGCGTGTCAACTCCAGGTTTGCGTAAGTACACTGGTTACAAGGACATGCCAAGAGTAATTAACGGATTAGGTATTGCTATCTTATCTACATCCAAAGGTGTAATGACAGACAAAGAGGCTTCTGATCTTAAGATCGGTGGCGAGGTTCTTTGCTATATTTATTAATTGGAGGCTTTTATATGTCTAGAATAGGAAAATTGCCAATTAGTATCCCTGCAGGTGTTACTGTAAACTATGACAACGATTCACACGTTTGTACAGTAAAGGGCCCTAAGGGTGAACTTTCTCAGTGGATTGATCCATCTATCAAGTTTATCAACGCAGATGGTCAGATTAGCTTTGAAATCGATGAAAATAGTCCTGTAAATGTTAAGCAGAAGCAGGCTTTCCACGGTTTGTATCGCTCTCTCGTTAACAACATGGTTGTTGGCGTTAGCGCTGGTTATACAAAGGTTTTGGAATTGGTAGGTGTTGGTTATCGTGTTTCTAACCAGGGCAACTTGATTGAGTTCGCTTTGGGTTACACTCACCCTATTTTCATCCAGTTGCCTAAGGAGATTAAGGTTGAGACTAAGTCTGAAAGAAACCAGAACCCAATCTTGACATTGGAGTCATGCGACAAGCAGTTGTTGGGACTCGTTTGTGCAAAAATTCGTTCTTTCCGCAAGCCAGAGCCTTATAAGGGTAAGGGTATTCTCTTCAAGGGTGAAGTTATTCGCAGAAAGTCTGGTAAGAGTGCTTCAGCTAAGTAATTTTAATTATTTACGATTATGACAACAAAGAAAGTAGAAAGACGAATTAAGATAAAGTTCCGCATTCGCAAGAATGTTAACGGAACAGCTGAGCGTCCACGTCTCAGTGTATTCCGCTCTAACAAGCAGATTTACGCTCAGGTTATTAATGATTTGACAGGCACTACACTTGCATCAGCTTCTTCACTCGGTTTGGAGAAGATGCCTAAGCAGGAGCAGGCAACCAAGGTTGGCGAGCTCATCGCTGAGAAGGCAAAGGCTGCTGGCGTTGAGAAAGTAGTTTTCGACCGTAACGGTTATCTCTACCACGGTCGCGTAAAGCAGTTGGCTGACGGTGCTCGTAATGGTGGTCTTAAATTTTAAACGATTATGGCAATGGATAAAGTAAAGGTAAATAACGAAGAAGTACTTAAGGATCGCTTGGTTGCAATCAACCGTGTCACTAAGGTTACCAAGGGTGGTCGTACTTTCACATTCGCTGCTATCGTCGTTGTAGGTGACGGTAACGGTGTTATCGGTTACGGTCTTGGTAAGGCAGGTGAGGTTACAGCTGCTATTGCTAAGGGTACTGAGGCTGCTAAGAAGAACCTGGTTAAAGTTCCTATACTCAAGGGTACAGTTCCTCACGAGGTTGAGACAGCTTTCGGTGGTGCTAAGGTTCTCATCAAGCCAGCTGCTGCCGGTACTGGTTTGAAGGCCGGTGGTGCTATGCGTGCTGTTCTTGAGAGCGTAGGTATCAAGGACGTTATTGCAAAGTCTAAGGGTTCATCTAATGCCCACAACCTGGTAAAGGCTACTATCGCTGCTCTCGCAGAGATGCGTGATGCTTACACTGTAGCAGGTGAGCGTGGTATCAGTATGGATAAAGTATTTAACGGTTAATTAGGATTTATCGAATATGGCAACAATTAAAGTCAAGCAGATTAAGAGTAAGATCGGTGCTCCAGTTGATCAGAAGCGTACACTCGCTTGTCTGGGTCTCCGCAAGATTTCTCAGGTTGTTGAGGTAGAGGATACTCCTAGCAACCGTGGTATGATCCGTAAGGTTCATCACCTCGTAAGTGTAGTTGATTAATTAATCTCAAAAAATTAGGAACGATTATGAAATTAAATAATTTGAAACCTGCTGCAGGTTCTACCCATTCACGTCGTCGTATTGGTCGTGGTCCAGGTTCTGGTCTCGGTGGTACTTCTACACGTGGTCACAAGGGTGCCAAGGCTCGTTCTGGTTATAAGAGAAAGATTGGTTTCGAAGGTGGTCAGATGCCATTGCAGCGTCGTGTTCCAAAGGCTGGTTTCAAGAATATCAACCATAAGGAGTACTTCGCAGTAAACCTTTCAACTCTTCAGGCTCTTGCAGAAGCAAAGAACCTTACAAAGATCGGTATTGAGGAACTCAAGGCAGCTGGTCTTACCAATGGTAAGGAGCTCGTTAAGGTTCTCGGTAACGGTGAACTTACAGCAAAATTGGAAGTTGAAGCTAATGCTTTCTCAAAGACTGCCGAAGAAGCAATCAAGGCAGTAGGTGGTAACGCAACTATAATCTAAGTAATGAAAAAGTTTATTGAGACACTAAAGAACTGTTGGAAGATTGAGGACCTCCGTCAGAGACTTCTCATTACTCTTCTGTTTACGGCTATTTACCGTTTTGGCTCGTTTGTGGTACTTCCGGGTATCAATCCGAGCATGTTGGAAAAATTGCAGTCGCAGACCTCAGGCGGTCTTATGTCGCTTTTGGACATGTTCTCTGGTGGTGCATTTTCTAATGCGTCTATCTTCGCATTGGGAATTATGCCTTATATCTCAGCTTCAATTGTTATGCAGCTTCTTGCTGTCGCTGTACCTTACTTCCAGAAGATGCAGCGCGAGGGCGAGAGCGGCCGCAAGAAAATACAATGGTACACTAGAGTCCTGACTGTAGCCATCCTGGTCTTTCAGGCTCCTAGTTACCTTCTGAATTTGAAGATGCAGGCTGCTAACGCTTTGGCAACGGGTATTAGCTGGACCGTCTTTATGATTCCAGCTACTATCATTCTTGCAGCAGGAAGTATGTTTATTCTCTGGCTTGGTGAGCGTATCACGGATAAGGGAGTAGGTAATGGTATCTCTCTCATCATTATGATTGGTATCATCGCTCGTTTGCCTCAGGCATTCGTACAGGAGATGACCTCTCGTTTGCAGGCAATCTCTGGTGGTGGTTTGATCATGTTCATTGTAGAGATTCTTATTCTCTACGCTGTAGTTTGTGCCTCAATTCTTCTGGTACAGGGTACACGTAAGATCCCGGTTCAGTACGCTAAGCGCTTGGTTGGTAACAAGCAGTATGGTGGTGCACGTCAGTACATCCCATTGAAGCTTTTCGCAGCCAACGTAATGCCTATCATCTTTGCACAGGCTTTGATGTTCATTCCATTGGCATTAGTTCGCTACCAGTCTGAAAATGCAAGTAGCGTTGTTCAGCAGCTGATGGATAACCGCAGTTTACTTTATAATGTAATCTATGTAATCCTCGTGATTGCGTTTACATATTTCTACACTGCTATTACATTGAACCCAACTCAGATGGCGGAGGATATGAAGCGTAACAATGGTTTCATTCCAGGTGTTAAGCCAGGTAAGGATACCGCTGAGTACATTGATACCGTAATGTCTCGTATTACTTTACCAGGTTCATTATTTATTGCATTTATTGCGATTATGCCAGCTCTTGCAGGACTTCTTGATGTGCAGCAGGCCTTCTCACAATTCTTCGGAGGTACTTCTCTGTTGATTTTGGTAGGTGTTGTGATTGACACATTGCAGCAGATCGAGAGTCATTTGCTTATGCGCCACTATGATGGTCTTCTCAATTCAGGCCATACTCGTCAGGGTGGTGTTGCTGCATATTAATCTTTATCTTTTGAAATGCAGATATTTCTGAAGACAGAGGATGAAATTAACCTGATGCGCAAGGCTAACCAACTCGTTGGTGCAACGCTTGCGGAATTAGGTAAACATATAAAACCAGGTGTAACGACTCTCCATTTGGATAGGGTAGCCGAGGAGTTCATCCGTGATCACGGTGCGATTCCAACGTTCAAGAATTTTCCTAATCCTTATGGAGAGCCTTTTCCCGCTAGTATATGTACTTCCATCAATGATGTAGTAGTACATGGTATTCCTAGTGAGAAGGACGTGCTGAAGGATGGTGATATTATCTCCATCGACTGCGGCACCCTTTTAGAAGGTTTCAACGGTGACAGTTGCTATACTTTTGCTGTTGGAGAGATAACTTCCGATGTTCAACAACTCCTTAAGGTAACTAAAGAATCTTTGTACCTGGGTATCGAACAGGCTGTGGCAGGAAAGCATTTGGGTGATATTGGTTACGCCGTACAGACTCATTGCCAGCAATATGGTTATGGGGTAGTACGAGAGCTAACAGGTCATGGCATTGGCAGGGCTATGCACGAGGATCCTCCCGTTCGTAATTACGGCAGTCGTGGTTCCGGCATTCTGTTAAAGGAAGGTATGTGCTTGGCTATAGAGCCGATGATAACAATGGGCGACCGTCAAATTGGCTTGCTCCCCGACAAGTGGAGCATAGTTACTAGAGATCGTCAACCAGCTGCTCATTTTGAGCATACAATCGTTGTTCGAAAAGGTAAAGCTGAAATTTTATCTTCATTCGTAGAAGTTGAACATTTAGAAGGACAAAAAATTTAATTATGGCAAAACAGGCCGCTATTGAGCAAGATGGAACAATTGTAGAGGCATTATCAAATGCTATGTTCCGCGTTGAATTGGAGAATGGTGTTGACATTACTGCCCACATCTCTGGTAAGATGAGAATGCATTACATCAAGATTTTACCTGGTGATAAGGTGAAGGTGGAAATGAGTCCATACGACTTGACTAAGGGTAGAATTGTTTTTAGATACAAATAATTATCACATATAAGGTTATGAAGACAAGAGCATCATTGAAGAAGCGTTCAGCTGATTGCAAGATCGTACGTCGTAAGGGTCGTCTCTTCGTTATCAACAAGAAGAACCCTAAGATGAAATTGCGTCAGGGCTAATGTTAAAGTTCTGTAAAAGTATGGCTCTTTCAAAAAAAAGTTGTACTTTTGCACCGCTTTTAACGCAAAGTATTAATTTTTTAATTTTTTATTAAACAATGGCAATAAGAATTGTTGGAGTAGATTTGCCCCAGAATAAGCGTGGCGAAATCGCATTGACCTATATCTATGGTATCGGTCGAAGTAGTTCAGCAAAGATATTGGATAAGGCAGGTGTAAGCCGTGACCTGAAAGTCAGCGAGTGGTCTGACGATCAGGCAGCCAAGATCCGTGAAATTATCGGCGCTGAGTTCAAGGTTGAAGGTGATCTCCGTTCTGAGATCCAGATGAACATTAAGCGACTGATGGATATTGGTTGCTATCGTGGAGTTAGACATCGTAATGGTCTTCCAGTTCGCGGTCAGAGCACAAAGAATAATGCTCGTACTCGCAAGGGTAAGAAGAAGACTGTTGCTAATAAGAAGAAGGCTACTAAGTAATTCTAAGGAGGAAATTAATTATGGCAAAGCAAAAAGCAACATCTAAGAAGAGAAACGTACGCGTTGACGCAATCGGTCAGCTTCACGTACATAGCTCATTCAACAACATCATTGTATCTCTTGCTAACAACGAGGGTCAGGTTATCTCTTGGTCTTCAGCTGGTAAGATGGGTTTCCGTGGTTCTAAGAAGAACACTCCTTATGCTGCTCAGATGGCTGCAGAGGATTGTGCAAAGGTAGCTTTCGACCTTGGTCTTCGCAAGGTTAAGGCATACGTAAAGGGTCCAGGTAACGGTCGTGAGTCTGCTATCCGTGCCGTACATGGTGCAGGTATCGAGGTAACTGAGATCGTTGACGTAACTCCATTACCACACAACGGATGTCGCCCTCCAAAGCGTCGTCGTGTATAATAGCATTCATTGATACAAACAATATAGCATTTTATAAATATTATGGCTAGATATATAGGTCCGAAATCTAAAATTGCGCGTCGTTTTGGTGAGCCAATCTTCGGCGCAGACAAAGTTTTGTCCAAGAGAAACTTCCCTCCTGGACAGCATGGCAACAACCGTCGTCGCAAGATGTCTGAGTATGGTGTCATGTTGGCAGAGAAGCAGAAGGCTAAGTACACTTACGGTGTATTAGAGCGTCAGTTCCGTAATATGTTTGAGAAGGCTGCTAAGGCTGAGGGTATTACTGGTGAGGTTCTTCTCCAGAATCTCGAGTGCCGACTCGACAACGTGGTATTCCGTCTTGGTATCGCTCCTACTCGTGCTGCTGCACGTCAGTTGGTGGGTCACAAGCACATCACTGTTGATGGCAAGGTAGTTAATATCCCTTCATTTGCAGTTAAGCCAGGTATGGTAGTTGCCGTTCGTGAGAAGTCTAAGTCTCTCGAGGTAATCGAGGCAGCACTTGCTGGTTTCAATCATAGCAAGTACCCATGGATTGAGTGGGACGACAATTCTAAGAGTGGCAAGTTCTTGCACAAGCCAGAGCGTGCTGACATTCCAGAGAATATTAAGGAGCAGTTAATCGTTGAGTTGTACTCTAAATAAATCATTAAATTAATGGCGATATTAGCATTTCAAAAACCTGATAAAGTAGTAATGCTGGAGGCTGACAACCAGTTCGGAAAGTTCGAGTTCCGTCCGTTGGAGCCTGGCTTTGGTGTTACCATCGGTAACGCCTTGCGCCGCATTCTCCTTTCATCATTGGAGGGTTACGCTGTGAACACCATCCGCATAGCGGGTGTTGAGCACGAGTTCTCTTCAGTTCCTGGTGTAAAGGAAGATGTTACCAACATTATCTTGAATCTCAAGCAAGTTCGATTCAAGCAAGTAGTAGAAGAATTCGAGAATGAGAAAGTTAGTATCACCGTTGAGAATTCTACAGAATTCAAGGCTGGTGATATAGGCAAGTATCTGACTGGATTTGAAGTGTTAAACCCTGATTTGGTGATTTGTCATTTAGACTCCAAAGCTTCGATGCAGATTGATCTGACAATTAATAAGGGACGTGGATACGTTCCTGCTGATGAGAATCGTCAATTCTGCATAGACGTTAACGTTCTCCCAATCGATTCCATCTACACCCCTATCCGTAACGTAAAGTATGCTGTTGAGCCATATCGTGTTGAACAGAAGACCGACTATGACAAGCTCGTACTCGAAGTTACAACAGATGGTTCCATTAGTCCTAAGGATGCGCTGAAAGAGGCTGCGAAGATCCTTATCTATCACTTTATGCTCTTCTCTGATGAGAAGATTACCCTGGAGAGTCCTGATCAGGATACCAACCAGGAGTTTGATGAGGAGGTTCTTCACATGCGCCAGTTGCTCAAGACTCGTCTCGTAGATATGAACCTCAGTGTTCGTGCGCTCAACTGCTTGAAGGCAGCTGATGTAGATACCTTGGGTGATTTGGTTCAGTTTAACAAGACTGACCTCTTGAAGTTCCGCAACTTCGGTAAGAAATCGCTCTCAGAGCTTGATGATTTGCTCGAGAGTCTGAATCTGTCTTTTGGAACTGATATTTCAAAGTATAAATTAGACAAGGATGCGTAATGCATCCTTTGTCCAAAAAGAACAAAAATTAAAATGAGACACAATAAGAAATTCAACCATTTAGGTCGTACTGCTTCTCATCGTAACGCGATGTTGGCTAACATGGCTGCATCACTTATCTTGAGTGAGCACAAAAGAATCACTACGACCCTCGCAAAGGCAAAGGCTCTTAAGAAGTATGTTGAGCCACTGATCACACGTTCAAAGAATGATACAACTACATCACGTCGTGTTGTTTTCCGTTATCTTCAGAACAAGTACGCTGTGAAGGCTCTCTTCGGTGAGGTAGCTGAGAAGGTAGCTAACCGTCCTGGTGGTTACACTCGCGTTATCAAGTTGGGTACCCGTCAGGGTGACGCAGCTGAGATCGCTTTCATCGAGCTCGTTGACTTTGATGAGAACATGGCTAAGACTCCTAAGGCTGCTAAGAAGACTCGTCGTAGTCGCAAGGCTACAAAGCCTGAGGAGGCTCCTGCAACTGAGGCTCCTGCAACTGAAGAGGCTGCAGCTGAATAAGTTACAACTGACCTCACTATATATAAGCGCTTCTGTCGTTAGACAGATGCGCTTTTTTTGTTTGACTAGCTCTGCTTTTCCCAAGGATAGTTGATGATGTCTTTCCGGATTTAGGGGATTCCCTAACGTTATTTAGGGATTCTTTCTTGATGTTTTCAATAAATAGTTGTACTTTTGCAGCAGAATTAAATGATAGGGTTATGAAAAAGGTGATACTTTTGATGCTCTGCTCTTCCCTGGTGATGGGCAGTTGCGATACATATACTGGCAGTGGAGCCTACGCAGGAGGTTCCATCGGTTCCATTCTGGGTTCTGCCATCGGTGGATTGTCCGGTGGACCCAGAGGCTCTGACATGGGAACCATCATCGGAATGGCTGGCGGAGCTGTTGTAGGTGCTGTTATCGGAAGTCAGGCTGATCAGGCGCAGGCTGACCGTGAAGCAGCCTACCAGCAGGATAGGGCAGAGCGACGCTCCGGTTATCCTGGAAACACACGTCGCTATCCTACGAATCCTCGAAACAACCGCTCTTCTAATGATGGAGAGAATGAGGTTTATGATTACGGCAATACTCCCGTAACTGATAATCCGGAGATCTTTGATTCCAACAATGGTGGAGATGACCGTCTCTATGATTTCAAGGGCAAGGACTATACCGGCGATTACAGTGCCCAGCAGCCTACTACTTCTTTGCCTACCGCTACCGTAGAGGAGCTTGGTGCCCGATTCTCCTATTCTCCTACTTTGGAGATTGTGAATGCCCGCTTTGTTGATGATAACGAAGATAACTGTTTGAATCGCAATGAAACCTGCAAGGTGATATTCGAGATACTCAACCGAGGTCATAAGCCGGTTTACGATGTTGTTCCAACCGTGGTTGAAACAACCGGCAACAAACATATCTTCATTTCGCCGAGTATCCATGTCGAGAAGATTTCCCCAGGATCGGGTGTTCGATACACCGCAATGGTAAAAGCGGATAGAAAGTTAAAGGATGGAATGGCACGGTTTTGTGTGAGTGTGATTCATGAGGGCAAATCCATTTCGAAGGTCAATGAATTCAATATCCCTACCAAGAGATAATAATCCCCTAGTAGTTGCAACATAAAATCAAAAAAAGCAAGAAACAGCTTGATTGCTGGTTCTTGCTTTTTTCTTTTTGGGGGAGTATAAAGCTTTTGCCCTTTCAGGGCGTATTGTACATTGTTGGTTTACCCAGGGTGTTGCCCTGGGCTAGGAGCTTTTGCCCTTTCAGGGCGTATGGCGGTGATGAGGGGCTTTTTCCTTTGCTTCGACCTTGGCTTTAGCTTTTTCCTTTGCCTCGATCTTGGCTTCAGCCTTCTCCCTTGCCTTTTCCTTCTTTTCGAAATAATGGTCGGGTTCAAACTCAGCCATTTCGAAATCTATCTTCGGGAGCTTGCTGTCCTCAGGCTTGAAAGGAACAGGGTTATCCAGTCTTTCTACCTTCACCGTAGCCACACCCTGCGAAATCATGTCGATTTCTTTCGCGGCTGCCCAGGAAAGGTCAATGATTCTTCCCCTTCCGAACGGACCACGGTCGATCACTTCAACGATTACACTCTTGTCATTTCTCAGATTCGTAATCTTCAGCATTGTGCCGAAGGGATAATAACGGTGTGCACACGTCAGACTGTCATGGTGGATTCTCTGTCCACTTGCCGACCTGGCACCCGTGGCACGTTTAGAGTAATAGGATGCCTTGCCACGCTGATGCTTCTGGCCGCAGCATGGGATACATGATAATGTACTCAGAAATGTACTCAATAATGCTATGATAAATAATCTTCTTTTCATAACTTCTCGATATTTTCTTTGCAAATATATAAAAAAACGATGAAAAATGCAAGAAAATCTCAGAAAATCAGTATCTTTGCACGATAATTCGCTACACATATGGAAAATAATGTACCCCAAGAGTGGAATAAGTTCTATTTGAAAGACGTATCATTTGTGAATCTCATGATGCGACGTATCTACAATGTCTTGATTGTAGCCAACCCTTACGATGCGTTCATGCTAGAAGATGATGGACGCATCGAGGAGAAGATATATAATGAGTATATGGAGCTGGGACTCCGTTATCCCCCAACCTTCACCCAGGTCTCAACTACCGAAGAGGCAGCCCAGGTGCTGCGCTCCACCGTCATCGACCTCGTCATCTGTATGCCGGGCAATGCCGACAACGATGCCTTCGATGTGGCGCGTGATATCAAAGGCAAGTTCCCGAATATCCACTGCGTGGTACTCACCCCGTTCTCCCACGGCATCACCAAGCGAATGGAGAACGAAGACCTCAGCATCTTCGATTACGTATTCTGCTGGCTGGGCAACACCAACCTCATCCTCTCCATCATCAAGCTCATTGAGGATAAGATGAACCTGGAGCACGATATCCGGGAGGCAGGCGTGCAGATGATACTCCTGGTAGAAGACTCCGTGCGCTTCTACAGTTCCATCCTGCCCAACCTCTACAACTATATCCTCGAGCAGAGCAAGAATTTTTCCAAGGAAGCCCTCAACCGCCATGCTGCCACGATGCGAATGCGTGGCCGTCCGAAGGTGGTGCTCGCCCGTACCTACGAAGAGGCGCAGAAACTCTACGATAAGTATTCCAACAACACCCTGGGTGTCATCAGCGATGCCCGATTCCCGTTGAAGAGTGCCGCCAAGGCTTTCGGCAACGAGGTGGAGCAGGAGGCGAATCCCGAGCACGGCACCGATACCTTCGGACGTGAGAAATGTCCTGATGCCGGATTGCGTCTCTTCCGTTACATCCGCAAGACCGATCCGTTCGTGCCGCTCATCATCGAGAGTTCCGAGAGCGACAACCGTGCCAAGGCAGAAGCCGAGGGATTCCGCTTTGTAGATAAGAACTCCAAGAAGATGAGTGTGGATCTCCGTCGCCTGATGGAGGAGCACATGGGCTTCGGCGATTTCATCTTCCGCGACCCGAAGACCCACGAGGAAATCATGCGCATCCGCAGTCTGAAGGAGTTGCAGGATAACATCTTCAACATCCCCAACGATTCGATGCTCTATCATATCAGCCGCAATCACATGAGCCGCTGGCTCTGTGCCCGTGCCATCTTCCCGGTTTCCGCCTTCCTGAAGCACGTCACCTGGGAGAAGCTGCAGGATGTGGATGCCCACCGGCAGATCATCTTCGATGCCATCGTGCAGTACCGTCACATGAAGAACCTGGGAGTGGTTGCCGTGTTCGACCGCATGAAGTTCGATAAGTATGCCCATTTTGCCCGCATCGGCGAAGGATCGCTGGGCGGAAAGGGCAGGGGACTAGCCTTCCTCGACAACATCATCAAGCGCCATCCTGAGTTCAACCAATATGAGAATGCCACCGTGCAGATTCCGAAGACCGTGGTGCTCTGTACCGATATCTTCGACGAGTTCATGATGAGCAACAATCTCTATCCGATAGCCTTGAGCGATGCCAGCGATGATGAAATCCTGAAGCACTTCCTCCATGCGCAGCTGCCCGATTCGCTGATAGCCGACTTCTTCACCTTCTTCGAGGCAACGAAGAGTCCTATCGCCATCCGTTCCAGTTCGCTGCTCGAGGATGCCCACTATCAGCCTTTCGCCGGCATCTATTCCACCTATATGATACCTTATCTCGCGGATAAGTATCAGATGCTCCAGATGCTCGCCTGCGCCATCAAGGGCGTGTATGCCTCGGTGTTCTATCGCGATTCCAAGGCATACATGACCGCCACCCGCAACGTCATCGACCAGGAGAAGATGGCAGTAATCCTGCAGGAGGTGGTGGGCAAGGACTACGGCACCCGCTATTATCCTACGATGAGTGGCGTGCTCCGTTCGCTCAACTATTATCCTGTCGGCGATGAGGAGGCAGAGGAGGGCATAGCCAGTCTTGCCCTCGGATTGGGCAAGTATATCGTGGATGGCGGTCAGACCCTCCGCGTCTGTCCGTATCATCCGCATCAGGTGCTGCAGACGTCCGAGACGGAGATGGCGCTGCGCGATACCCAGACCCAGTTCTATGCTCTCGACACCCGGCACGTGGGCGATGACTTCAAGGTGGATGACGGATTCAATATCCTCAAGTTCCGTGTGAAGGATGCGGTAGAAGACCAGAGTCTCAACTACATCGCCTCTACCTTCGACCCTTACGATCAGGTCATCAACGATGGTGTGTATGAAACCGGCCGCAAGCTCATCACCTTTGCCGGAGTGCTCCAGCACGATGTGGTACCCCTGCCGGAACTCATGCAGATGTCGATGAAGTGCGGTTCCGAGGCGATGCGCCGACCGGTGGAGATTGAGTTTGCCTGCAATATCCATGCCGACAAGACCTGCGATTTCTATCTCCTCCAGATCCGCCCGATCGTGGATGCCAAGGAGATGCTCGACGAGGATGTCAGGGCGATACCGGATGCCGACTGTCTGCTCCGTTCCCACAACTCCCTGGGCCATGGCATCAGCGAGGATGTCACCGATGTGGTGTATGTGAAGTACGATGACCACTTCTCGGCGATGAACAACTTCTATGTAGCCGATGATATCGAGCGCATCAACCGCAAGTTCCTGGCAGATGGCAAGAATTATGTGCTGATAGGTCCGGGCCGCTGGGGATCGAGTGATCATTACCTGGGCGTACCGGTCAAGTGGCCGCATATCAGTGCCGCCCGCGTCATCGTAGAGGTGGCATTGAAGAATTACAACATCGATCCGAGTCAGGGCACCCACTTCTTCCAGAACCTCACCTCTTTCGGCGTGGGCTATTTCACGGTAGATACGAATACCGAAGAGGGAGGCTTCGTAAACAAGGAGATATTGGATGCGATGCCAGCCGTAGAAGAGACGCAGTATGTGCGCCATGTACGCTTCGACCGTCCGCTCAGAATCCTGATGGATGGCAAGAAGCAGGAGGGAGCCGTCCTGCATCCGCAGGAATAGGCTCCCGGCACTGCCGGCATCAAGAATAAAAAAGTGTTAAAGAAATAGAATAAAAAATGTTGAACCAAGAAACAGAAAACCATTCAGTGAGCGACAAGAAATATCTTGTTCCGTTCATTCTCATCACGTCGCTCTTCTTCTTGTGGGGCTTCGCGCGTGCCATTCTCGATGTGCTCAACAAGCACTTCCAGAATGCCCTGCACATCAGTATCACCCAGTCTGCCCTGATCCAGGTAACTACCTATCTGGGTTATTTCCTCATGGCTATACCGGCGGGCATCTTCATCAATAAGTATGGTTATCGCCGGGGCGTGGTGTTCGGCCTCCTGCTCTTCGGTCTGGGTGCCATCTTCTTTATTCCGGGGGCATCGATAGGCAGCTTCTCAGCCTTCCTCTTCTGCCTCTTCGTCATCGGATGCGGACTGGTGTTTCTCGAAACAGCCGCCAATCCATACGTTACCGAACTGGGTGCCAGGGAGACCGCTACCAGCCGATTGAACCTCTCGCAGTCGTTCAATGGTCTGGGCAGCATCTTTGCCACCTTCTGCATCGGTCAGTTCCTCTTCAATGATACGCAGCAGGGCGGCAATGTGGTCATACCTTATGCCATCCTGGGCGTTCTGGTGCTTTCCATCGCCGTGGTGTTCTCCCGTGTCGATCTGCCTGAAATCCAGCACCAGCAGACGAAGGAAGACAAGGCGAAGGGCAGCAATATCGCCAAGCTCTTTGCCAACCACAGGATGTTCGTCTTCGGTCTCTTCGCCCTCCTGAGCTACGAGGTGGCCGAGATCTCCATCAATTCCTACTTCATCAATTTCGTCACCGGCATGCATTGGATGAGCGACCGCACCGCCTCTCTCGTCCTCACCCTCGCCCTGGCGTTCTTCATGGTAGGCAGATTCCTGGGCAGCTGGATCATGCGCCATATCCAGGCAACCACCATGCTCCTCATCTGTGCCGTGGGCAGCGTGGTCTGCATCGGTCTGGTGCTTTGCGATCTGGGCATCGTGTCGCTGGTGGCCCTGGTTGGCAACTATCTTTTCGAGGCAATCATGTTCCCTACCATCTTCAGCATCGCCCTCACGGGATTGGGCAATCTCACCAAGTCGGCATCCTCGCTCCTGATGATGACTCCGATAGGCGGATGCGGCTTCCTGCTGATGGGAATGATAGCCGATACCACCCATGTCACCCTGCCTTTCGTGGTACCGTTTATCGGTTTCCTCATCGTCTTGGCTTATGCCGTTCGGGAGTACAAATTGCAAAGTGCAATTAGCAAATAAAGGGTTTTAGGCGGCTAAAAAGGGGGAATTAACTTTTTTAACTCGCTTGTAACACGAAAAAGTAAGCATATTTTTTGCCGTCTCAAAAGAAAAAGTTAAATTTGCAGTCGGTTATGGTGGGTGCGTCTAGAATCCATCTGATAAAAATGAATAGAATGTTTCATTAAACAATAAAATTAATAACAATTATGGCAGTAGATTACAAGAAAATCGGTCTTGTGAACACTAAGGAAATGTTCGCAAGAGCTATCAAGGGCGGTTGGGCCGTTCCTGCTTTCAACTTCAACAACTTGGAGCAGCTCCAGGCTATCATCCAGGCTTCTTCAAACTTGAAGTCACCAGTTATCCTCCAGGTATCTAAGGGTGCTCGTAAGTATGCTAACCCTACATTGCTCCGCTACATGGCAGAGGGTGCTGTAGAGTATGCTAAGGAGTTGGGTTGCAACCATCCTGAGATCGTTCTCCACCTCGATCACGGTGATAGCTTCGAGACATGTAAAGACTGTGTAGATTTCGGTTTCTCTTCTGTAATGATCGATGGTTCTGCTCTTCCATACGAGGAGAACATTGCATTGACAAAGAAGGTTGTTGATTACGCTCATCAGTTCGGTGTAACTGTAGAGGGTGAGCTCGGTGTCCTCGCTGGTGTTGAGGATGACGTAGTAGCTGAGGAGTCTCACTATACAAAGCCTGAGGAGGTTGTTGATTTCGCTACACGTACAGGTGTTGATTCATTGGCTATCTCTATCGGTACTTCTCACGGTGCTTACAAGTTCAAGCCAGAGCAGTGCACACGTGACCCTAAGACTGGTCACCTCGTTCCTCCTCCATTGGCATTCGACGTATTGGCAGCAGTTGAGGAGCAGCTTCCTGGTTTCCCTATCGTTCTCCACGGTTCTTCTTCAGTTCCTCAGGAGTATGTTGATATCATCAACAAGTTCGGTGGTAAGTTGCCAGATGCAGTTGGTATCCCAGAGGATCAGTTGACTAAGGCTTCTGAGAGCGCTGTTTGCAAGATCAATATCGACTCTGACTCTCGTCTTGCTTTCACAGCAGGTGTTCGTGAGACATTGGCTGAGCACCCAGAGTACTTCGATCCACGTCAGTACTGCGGTAAGGCTCGTGAGTACATGGTTGACCTCTATAGCCACAAGATCAAGGATGTTCTTCATTCTGACAACAAGTTGGCTAACCTCGACTAATCTTCGAGATTTATCAACCCAAAATAATAGCGGGAATCCTTCGGGGTTTCCGCTTTTTTAATGCCCTTTTCTTTCATCTTTCTTTCGCTTTTCTTTCATTTTGTTATGTAACAGGATTGGTGTGTGCGTAAACGTTGTGCTTCTTTACATAATTTAACCTAAAATATTTGGAGCGTATTACTTTTTTCTCTAAATTTGTACTCGAACAAAAGTAGGAAGTACATTTTATATTCTTGTATATCATTTGTATATTGTAAAAGATGATTTAGGCCGAAAGGTTATTTTTAGAAGTCTTCCTGAGTACTGCCTTAGGGCAGATGCTTGTAAGAGGAGATCAGGTTTAAATGATTGAATAACAATTAGTAAATGATAAAATATGAAAAAGTTTTTTGGAATGGTCATCACTTGTATGGTGGCATTGGGTTTAGTAAGCTGCAGTGCGGCTGACGATGATTTGACGGGCGATACAACAACACGCGTCAACACCGTTACAACGAAGTCTAACTTCTCACTGCTCAGTTATTCACAGACAACCGGTGCTGAGGTAAATGAAACCTCTAACATCAATGGTGAGAACAACGAGAAGCTGGTATGCAAGGTTCTTTCTGGTGGTCAGTTGCAGTTGACTCACAAGAATGTAATCTTTGATGAGGGCACAAATATCAAGTTTGACTCTCAGTTAGTTGGCAACAAGATTATCATCACCGAGACAGGCGATTACGGCAAGTCTGGTAAGTATGGTTATTACACACTTGTTGCGAAGGTTGGAATAGTTAAAGATGGTGACTATGTGATCGTAGTTAAGAGAAACGAGCACACTCGCGAGGAGTTCAATATGCATTACGACTCTACAAAGGCGAAATAAGGTAGAATATATGATTAGTACAATACCTTACGATTATGATTCAATATAAATAGGTAGAATAGAAAATATAATATAGAAAGTGAATTTAAAGTGTGATTAAAGAATGTAATTGAATAATTAAATAATGTAATTGGATAGTTTAAAATTCATGCAATTGAATAATAGTAAATGGTAAATGATAATAAGTTGAGCGTCGCTTAGACGACCAGTCTAGTTCTTTTTTTAATTAATTGTTATTGATGACGCTGATGAGCAGTTCCGGCGTACAATCCTTTAAAACCACGATGTTGCCTTTGTCTAATAAGTAAATCGTAGGCATCGCCTTGATGCTGTAAGTAGCACTTATCTGATCGTCAGCAATGATTCTGAGCATTCTGTATTCAGCAGGAATGGTCTGTTTTTTCAGCCACGCCGTAACCTTGTGGCAATTCTCGCATTCCGGATCATGGAAGTAGAGTATCACCTTTTCGTTCTGATAGTCAGTCAACTGATGCATTTTTCCATCTTCCAGCTTGAAGGAGAGGTTGGTAGCCTTGGTGCCTGGCAGGTTTTTCCGTGCCGCCTTCCACTTGAAGTCGATGCGTTCCTTTTCCGCTTCATCGAAGTAAGGCGACTTCTTCATTTCCGCCAGGAAGAAGCTATATACCCTGTCGTTTCTCATCGGCGACTGTGGGTCGTCAAAATAATGCTCTATCAGGCTCTCGAATTTCTCCTTGGCAGGCTTCTGTACGTAAGCCTTGGCAGTGAAGGCGCTGATGCCTTTCTGGGCGATTTCGTCGTTGAAACGGGCGAGGATATCGATGAAGTTGACGAATCCCTGTTCTGTAATCTCCTCGTTTTTCAGTTGGGTAGTATCAGCAAACTGATAGTTGTCCCAGTAGTGCTCGCTGAGGTAGGTAGCGCGCTGTTCTATGCTGCGCAGCGTATCAGGCAGTGCAGGGTAGGGGAATGCATTCTGCGCCTGGGTATTCAGGCTGCATAACATGATCATGCATGCGATAAGATAAGAGATATGTCTTGCTTTCATCATTTTCTTCCTTTTATTATTTATTATTTATTGAATCTGTTATTCTTCTCCGGTAATTATATCTCCTCGCAAGCCACCATATCCGCTCCGCGGTAGATGACCACCAGCTTGTGGAGCTTTGTGGTCTTTACCGCCTCTCTGACCATATCACTTTCCGCATAGCGGGAGATTTGAGCTGAAGCCTCCTCGAAGAGCTTTTTCACTTGCTCATCTGTGGTTTGGCTCTTGCAATATTTCAACTCGATGATATATGAATCCACCATGTCCTTGTAGATGTCACAGAGCGGAGAGAGGAAGATGTCGGCATAGCCGCCGTCATTGTCCAGCTCGGAGATAGGGCGGTAGAACTTGTTCTGGCTCGTCATCGCCAAGGTGAAGCCATGCACGAAAGCCTCTCCCTTCTGCTTGTCTCGCTGTGAGGAGTACTTCTTCAGGCAGTCGGCGATATACTCAAAGTATGGCTTGAATTGTCCATCGTATGCCAGTTTGCTCTCCAGTTTACCCTTGCTATATCTATCATATACCAAGTCGTTCTCCTTGTAGGTGTCAAGCAGATAGGTGTACATCTGGTCGCGCACCACCTCATTCGGGATGATGAACTTGGTCTCACCCTTGTATGTTCCGTCTATCGTCACCATGCCGAAGTAGAACAGCAGGCTGAGGAAGTTGTCCGGATCGTTGATTCGCTCGGCAGGGAAGTTCTCGTTGAGCGTGCCTATCACGAATCCCTGGGTCACCAACTGCTGGATGATGCTGGCATCGTGGGTGAACTCCTTGTCGTGGCGGATGAGCATGCGCATCTTGTCATAGTCGATACGGATGTTGGTCTCCACCATGGAGTCGGGGATGTCGTACTCATTATCGATATAGTTGCTAATGAAATTGAGCACCATCACGGAGTTGTACATCGTGGTTTTGCCATAGCTCTTGACGGCAAAGCAATAGTTGTCGTACCATGGCTTCATCACCTTGATCAGCTCATCGGTGGTGTGATTGAACGGCAGGACGCTGCTGTAATAATCCAGCATCTCTCTCACTTCTTCCTCGGTAAATCCTGTCATTTCATTGAAGTCAGGTGAGAGCGAATAGTTGGTACCGATGTTGAATCCGCTGGTCAGGTCATCCATGGTCACAGGGCTTACTCCCGTGACGAACACTCTGCCCAGGGTATTGCCTGCCGCACCCTTGATGGTGTTGAAGAACTGGCGCAAGTATCCCTCACCGTGGGTCTGGTTTCGGTACCTCATAAGATGCTCCTCATGGGCGAGAATCATGTTGGTGAAGTTGTCGTACTCATCTATGAAGAGATAAATCTTCTTTCCCACCTCCTGACACTTCTGGCAAAGAAATCTCAACTTGGATACCGCATCAGGCTCCTGTTGCAATCCTTCCTTGGTACCAGTAGGAAGAATATGTGCATAGATGTCACAGAAGAAATTGAACACAAGGCGACAATGGTTGTCCAGTCCATCCTTATAGTCATCCAATCCTGCTGCCACCTCGGCAAAATTGAGGCGGATGATGAGATATGTATTATGCTCTGGTGTAGGATTCTGCCCGATGTAAAGCTTGCCAAAGATTTCCTCAAACTTGTCTTTCTTGTTGATGTCATAGTAATTCTCAAGCATGGAGAGGGTAAGTGTCTTGCCGAAACGGCGAGGGCGAATGAAGAAGAAATACTTGTGGGATTCTTCTATTTGCTCTATGAAAGGAGTCTTGTCCACATAGTAACAATCCTCTTTTATGACATCCTCAAAATTCTGCATACCGTATGGTATGCGCTTGCGATAAATGCGCTTTGGTCTTACTATCATAACTCAGTTTGATTATTCGTTTTTGAATCTGATGGCAAAGATAATACTTTATCTCCTAATCTCCAAAACTTTTCCCGAAAAACTTTGACCGTACTTCTTCAAAAACACTCTTCACCCACTCTTCACCCGTAAGATCGGGCAATGTTTGAAATTCCGTAAGCGAAGCTCCATTTTTGGCAATTAAAAAGATGTAATTTGATACTTAATAAGAGAAAATATGGTATCATGCATCAGAAAAATGCAATTTATTTTTGTTTATCCACAGAAAAATCTTACTTTTGCACAGCAAATAAAGGAAAATTATAATAATAGAGGTGGAATGATTTACTCACCACCATAAAATTTAAAATCCGATAAGTTATGATAGTAGATATAAATTCATTGACATACGATAGCTTTATTTGCGGTGTAAAATGTGATACTAATATCAAAAATAGTACTCTAATATGATATTTGAACGTAAGAAATACTTGGATGAACTTATCGCAGGACGTGGAAACGGTCTTGTGAAGATTATAACAGGTGTCAGACGATGTGGAAAGTCTTTCCTGCTGTTTGACATCTGGCATACCTGGCTTTTGGAACATGGGGTGACTGATAGTCACATCATTGAGATACAACTTGATGATTTCCGAAACAGGCGGTTGAGAAAGCCTGATGCCTTGCTCGACTATATAGACTCAAAGGTAGTGGATGATGGTAATCCTTATTATATAGTCTTGGACGAGGTGCAGCTAGTAGAAGAATTTGTAGAGGTAATTCTTAGCTTGACACACATGAGGAATGTAGATGTGTATGTGTCAGGCTCAAACTCTCGCTTTCTGTCAAGTGATGTTGTGACAGAGTTCCGTGGCAGAGGTGACGAGATACGCATTTGGCCTCTCACCTTTGACGAATACTTCAAAGGCATTGGTGGCGATATCCGTAAAGCATGGCTGGATTACTATACCTTTGGCGGACTTCCACAGGTAGCTTTGCTTGAAACGGAAGAAAAGAAAACTGACTATTTGCGTAGTCTGTATGAAACCACCTATCTGCGTGACGTAATTGAGCGCAACCATCTGCGTAATCCTGAGGGAATGAAGGAGCTGGTACGTGTGCTTGCCTCAGGCATTGGTTCATCAACCAATCCAACGAGAATAGCCAATACCTTTCAATCTGCACAAGGGATAACCATAAAAAGAGACACCATAAAACAATATATTGACTATCTGAAAGACTCTTTCTTGATAGAAGAGGCCTTACGTTATGATGTGAAAGGCAGAAAATATATCGGTACTGAGACGAAATACTATTTTGCAGACATAGGCATTCGTGCAGCCATTCTCAACTATCGGCAACAAGAGGAAACGCACATTATGGAAAATATTATCTATAATGAGCTTCGTAGTCGTGGATATAATGTGGACGTAGGATTGGTTGAACTTGGTGGTAAGGATGAGAACGGCAAGTTTATCAGAAAGCAGTTGGAGGTTGATTTTGTGGTAAACCGTCCTCCATACAGAGTGTATATCCAGTCGGCTTTCCACATGCCGACGCCAGAGAAGGAACAACAAGAGCGACGCCCGTTATTGTCAATCAATGACCACTTCCGTAAGATTGTTATTGTTGGTGATGACATCCATCGCAAGGAGGACGAACTTGGAGTATTGACTGTTGGACTCTTAGATTTCTTGACAGACAAGAAAATACTTGAACAGGGTTAAACGCAATCGAGTAAATAAAAAGATGTAAATCGTTTCCGATAGGGGGGATTGCAAATCCCCAGGTTTGATAGGTCGAACCTTTTTATACGACGGATTGCAAATCCGTCGGAACAGCAAGCCACTTTCAAAAATACTCTTCACTCTTCACCGGAATGACATAAATATCTATAGCTAAGGAATTTGCACGGGTGAAGAGTTGCGCTCTACTCTTCACCACTCTTCACCCACTTTTCACCCGGAAAATCTGTGAAATCTGTGAATTGAAAATCGGCGGCCGAAGGGAAAGCCAAATCTGTGGGACCTTCTTCAAAGACCGAACAGGTCGATTTACCGTTTAGTTTTGTGTGCAATCCGAAGGTGAAGAGTGGTGAAGAGTGGTGAAGAGTGGTGCGTCACTCTTCACCTCTCGCAACCCCAGTGTTTATCGGGGTTTCAGCCGATTTGGTGAAGAGTGAAGAGTAAAAAAGAGAGTGGTGCTTTTATAAAAAAAGCTCCCGACGTATCGTTTTGTGCCAGGCAATGACAGATTATTGCTCTGGTAAGGGGCAATGTTATGCCATAGTGAGGCAATAAGCGATACAAGCTGCTTTGCGGTTTGTAAGTACTTTCGTCGTTGCTTGAAAGTACTATCATTGTTGTATCGTTTTTACGTTAATAGTCTTCGGAGTAACCTTTGCTTGTTGCCGGAAGAATTAACGGTATAAGCCGGAGATGCCTATGTCTTCAGCCGCACAACAGGTGTTGTGCGCTTGCATAACAGCTGATATGCGCTCGCCCAACACTTGTTGTGCAAGTGGATATCAGCTGGTGGGCGATATTTTTTATATAATCTCCCTATCCTCCGCCGAAACGCCTGGCAGGGTGATGAACGACATATCCTGTGAGGCGGAATAGTTTTATGATCCAATAGAGGTAAATTCTATGGTTTTTCAAATTTTTGCGTTTTTTTCTTGGAGTTTTCAGAGAAAAATCGTAAATTTGCCATCAGATATCAATTATCTCAATATTTTGCCATGGGTAAATATATTAACCCCTTCACCGATTGGGGATTCAAACGCCTCTTCGGACAAGAATTCAGCAAGGATTTGCTGATTGACAAATGGATTTATGTATTAAAGCATATGGAAGCATTAGAGAGAATGCCGTTTACGGCACAGAAGAAGATTTTCAAGCGTCTTGCTGAACTGGCAGATTCCCGCTGTCTAAGTCAGGAAGAGCAAGAGAAATATGATGAAAGCTTAAAGGCCGCCGATGATTACTATGGTGTCTTAATGAGCTATTACATGAATGGTATTGATGAAGGTGAAGCTAAGGGTTTTGCCAAAGGTGAAGCTAAAGGTAGTTATCACAAAAGTCTTGATATAGCGAAGAAAATGCTATTAAAGGGTATGGATGATGACTCTATCATGGAACTGACGGGCTTAACCCATGAGCAATTGCATCAATTGAAATCATAAAATTATCAGATACAAGTTCTCCCCATAAGCCAGGCGATAGATGCCTGAACTTATGGGGAGATTTTTTTGTTTGAAAGTTATTACAACCAATACGCCCTGAAAGGGCAGAAGCTCCTAGCCCAGGGCATCGCCCTGGGTAGATATGTTTGCAAACCTGTCGCCCTGTAAGGGCAAAAGCTTCAAAGAACCAGATGATTACAAAGCTTTTGCCCTTACAGGGCGCATTGCTGATTGCCATTATCCCCAGGGCGATGCCCTGGGCTAGGAGCTTCTGCCCTTTCAGGGCGTGTGAGCCTATGAATGAGGCGTGCATGCTTATGAATGAGGCGTGTGTGCCTATGAATGAGGTGTTCTTTCAGGGCACAAAAAAAGTCGTGGAATCTTAGAAGGTGAGTCACCTCGGCAACTAAAATCCCAACGACCAGTCTAGTCTAGTTTTCGCAAATTTGTATAATAGTAAATGATAATAATGTCTTATAATAATTAAAACAAGGGGGGAGGAAGTATTCCAAGCTTCCTTCCCTCCTCTCTTACAGATATATGATTCTTAACTTTTGTATTTTGCTTAATTTTGATTTTGGTAGTTGATTGTCACCGGCCAAGGCACGTTGCCATTGTAGTGCTTAGCCTTGATGAAGAATTTACCGGTATTGATGCTACTAGATACTTCACGTACATTCTTCATTTTGATGGTTAGAGTATCTCCAATCACACTTGGATCTTCATACTTGGTGACGAACCAACAGTTCCAGCCTGCGCCTCCATCAACCTCTTTTGTAGAAGCTACCTTTACATCGCTGCCTATTGGGTTCACATCGTTGGATGCAATCTCAATTTCTATTGGCAACAACTCCTTAGGGTAGTAACTTGGAATTTTGAATGTCAGTTGGGCTTCTGAAGTTACCTTCTTACCCATTGTAATTTCCTTTGGGAACTTGAAGTCCACATTGCTGATACTGTAGAGATGGATGTTTCTAGTCAATCCATGCTTCTTATCTACCAGCATGATGGTGGCAGTCTTACATTCACCGTCACTGATATCACCAATCTTGTATGTGATGGTTCCCTTACAGGTTGCTGCGTTATACTGTACTTTAGGTACAGGAAGCTTTCCATCTTCCAGCTTCGTGAATTTCTTGTTCTCTGTCCAGGAAACATCGAAGTCGGCTGCAGTTTGATTAGGCTCACCCGTATATTCAAAGTCGATGACCTGCTCGCTGTTTGCAGATTCATGTGTCAACATCTGGTAAGTACCATTTACGATATTCATTGTGTAATTACCATCAGAAATTTCCTGGATGATGTCTGCTACCGTAATCCATGGGTTGTTGGCAGGATCACCATTGTATGCAAGTTCTGCTGAGCTGTAACCCAGATTCTTGCCCAATTTCTTGATGTTGATTCGGTAGAGATGGTTTCTCTTGACAGGAATCTGAACACCCTCGTTCTGGAGCAGAACCTGGAACCATTTTGTTTCTCCGCCTTTGTATGTCACCTCCATGATCACCTTGAGCGGCTTTTCCAAAGAGTTTTCCTGCTCAAATGTATATTGCATAGGCAGGCTGCTACTGTTTGGCCACATTTCAGTCTCTTTTACAGAGAATGAACCGTCTGCCGGCCATCTTGCTTCATTCATAGAAGGAGTAATGTAGGTGCATTCTTTCTTCCATGCTGCTGCATCTGTCAACTTGTTGGTTTCAGGGAAAGGCAGAATCGTCATTTTTCTGTTGAAAGGTGCCACAGTACCATATTCCTTCACATTGCCCAGTGCATATCTGATATTGGTGATACTGCTGGTATTTCCTTCCCAATTCACCTCTATCTTTGCACGGTTGCGGAGCAGATGGATGATGTTGTCTGAAACAGCTCCTCCATTGAGGAAGGTTGCCATTTCTGCAGAAGTAGCTTTCTTTACATAACCCCAATAAACCATCTTGTCTGCTTGGTTATTGTTGTTTCTGTTTTCGAAACTGGTCATGAGGTTGTTCTCATGTCTTCCAATCCATTCTGCTGCCTTGCTGAAATCAATCGCCTGGTTGTTGCCACTTATTACGGTATTGCTGTTTGTAGCATTTGCCATGATGTGGATACGAGCGGTACCAGCTGGTATGTTGGCGGTGATATTCTTTTTCTCAGAGCCACCCTTATCATTGATATCGCTCTTTCCAACTTCATCAATCTTTAGATCTTTGGCAAGTCCCAGGAAATAACCATCTTTGTCAAAGCATAGCAGCTTCATATCGTCAGCGCTTTCAATACCTTCGGTTGCGAAGTTAGCTACTCTGCTCTCTACTTTTGAGTAGTTTGGAACGGAGATGGTGAAGTGGGCTTGATACGTGCCTGTCTCATTCTTGGAAGGAACGCCATTGTCCACCATGCTGTCGGAGCAGGCTGTCAACATTGTTAACAGCGCTGCCATTATTCCGATATATGTCTTTATCTTTTTCATTTCGTAACTTCCTTAAATGTTATTACTTCATTTGTTTATCTAACTCTTCAACCTCTTTTGGGGTGAGATCGCGAACGCAGCGGATGGCAGTTCCTGAATTCGACATACCTGTATCAATCGACTTTCCATCCATAGTATAATAATATTGACCAGATAATACGGTCTTGATAGGCTGCTTTTCGGCCTTGCTATTAGTTTTAAATGATTCCTTTTGGAAATCTGCAATAAACTTAATCTCTGCCGCCGTAGGGAGACGCCAATTATCATACTTATTGCCATTAACATCCACTTCCCGATATGTCTTGCAGTGTCCAGGAGCATCTTCTTTATTTAAATAATTTGTGTAAATTGCTCCTAGCTGGGATGCAATCATAAATGCAGGTGAGACAACATTATCAGTCGAATAACCATTTGCTCCTGCAATAGGGTGTGCAATATTATATGTGCTATTTTTGGTACTTGATACCTGGATGATATACATACGGTTGTTGTCTATTCCGGAGGCAGGATTTCCACTGTAATATTCTATTAATTTTGTCTTATTGTTTTCCTTCTTGACATATCGAGCATAATATGCATAGCCGTAATCCTCTATATAGCCCCACTTGTTGTAGTATTCATTGTATATGTCTCTACTGGTACCATACGGATTCTCTGGTGAAACCCAGCCATCTTTACTTCTTGACGAATAATAACCTTCAAAGTTCTGGGTTTCAATCAGAGGAGACTGCTTGTACTTTACAGTTGCTTCTTTACCCTCAGCATTTTTTAATGTCAAGACGATATACTTGGAGAAGCGATTCCTTGGGATAGGAGATTTAATGACGATCTTACCGTTTTGCAATTCCATCATTGTTGGGTATGGGTAGAACTTGTCTCTACCATACGTTTCTGCATATCCCCGAAAATACTCTTCAGTATTTCCTTCGTTATCAATGTAGTACACCTTTCTACTGACGATTTCAACCGGGCTGGAAGACTTATAAGTCACGCTCATATCCGTATCTACATTCTTCATATAGACAACCTTTGGAGTAACCATCAGATAGGATGTGTTGGCATCGATATTGGTTGTTTCGCCCTCCGACCAAGGAAGAACATCATATACCAACTTACCTTCGGTGATGGAGCCAATCTCAGAGCTTCCACCCTTGTTGTTGATTGTTGCATCAATCTTATAGAGGGTGTTGCGAGCCAAAGTTTTGGGATTGGCATCTGTTGCCTTAGGATCGCGAACAGGAATCTTATAATAATTCAATTCCGTCTTGTCCACACCGTCAACCTTGGTTGTCAGAGGAACCTGAAGGTAAATGGCAGGTGCCTTGGTATCATCTTTCCACTGCATAGCGTAGCTATAGGTCGTGATAGTGTATTCACCGGTACCACCCTCTGCTTCGAGCATCACGTTACCATCCTGCAAATCGGTCTCAGTGTTGTTGCCAAAGATGGTAGTCTTGGCGTTGTAGTTCTTCAACATCCATGTAGCTTGGCCAGCTGTATAGCCCTTCACCTTTACATGTACTTTCAGTATCACCTTGGCTGCTGCACGAGTCAGGCTTACTGGAATGGTCTGGTTAGGTTCGTTGGTCACTTTATATTTTTCGATGCTACTCATCAGGAATGTCTTGTTGCCATTGTTGGTAGCATGGAAAGGCTTCCAGATGTCGAGGTCGGTTTGCACATCGCCTGTACCTGTAGCATTAGCCACAGATTTCACGTTGTATATTTTACCTTCCTGCAGGTCTTTTTCAACTTTCCAGTTATCTTTCGCAATCACTTCCGCCTTGCCGCTTTGCAGGTTCTTGGTGAAGGTTTCATCTACCTTGCACTCATCATACTCACCAAACATCTTGATGTTGAATTTTATGAGCTTTTCCTCGTTGAGCTTTGCGTCAGAATCGGTTGCTCTCGAAACCTTGCTGTCAAGGATTTGAGGCTTCACGCTCAACTGCTGAGCTCCCTGATAGATGAGCTCAGAGTCTTCTGCGCAACCCACAAGGGATAATCCCATGGTGAGAGCCATCAGTGCTAGTGTTGTTTTCTTATATATATTCAACGTTTTCATGATGTTTGTCATTTAAAGTTGTTTATATCTTTATTATAAATCTTGCTCAAACTCCATATCCGTAGGAGTTCCTGTAATAGCTGTGCCGGAGCCGGTAGAAGGAGCATTGATGATCACCTTCATGTTAGGACTATAGACGATCATATATACATGACATGTATAGTTCTGGCGCTGTGAATAGTCTAACTTAGACTTAGGAACTACGTAGAACGGATTAACCCCAGGAGTAGTACTTGTACCTGTGATGACATTCATTACATGTGCCAGGTCGTAAGAACCGTCTGTCTTAACCTTGTCCTCATAGATGAAGCCATAGTCAGGATTATCGGTCTGAAGCACCCAACTCTTGCCGTTGGTATTCATCTCGTCGAATGAGATCTTAGGTCCGTAAGTGGCGTTCATGAATCGGATCTTGTTATCATTGCTGCCCTTCTTCATGATAGTAGTCTTGATAGAGATGGCATCATTGAAATTGTAATTCGCTCCATCGTCCCATGGCATTACCGTAGGCTCAACTTTCAGTTCAGCCGGATTCTCTATTGTACCGCCTCCTTCTCTGTCCACCGTGGCTGTTACGTCGTAGATGGTGTTGCGGTCGAGGCGATAGAGAGGCTCGTAGTTTGCCCAATTAGGCTTGCCGTCTGCTGTTGCCTCATCGTTATCTTCGTAGAGGCGCTTGTTTACCGGCACCTTGTAGAAGTAATCCTTGTTGTTGTATTGTGCCTTGAGCAGGATGTAGGTCTGCTTGTTGACATCGATTGGCTCTTCTGCCTTTGGATCCTTGCTCTTGTTAATCCAATTGTTGGCGTATGAGTAGAACACAGCCTTGCCTTCTACTTTTAGGTTTGGAGTAGCGACTGCTGCGGCTTTTGTCAATTTGTTGTCGGCGCAGATGCCTTCTTCAATGATGGAACCATCAGCTGCATAGTTTACCAGTTGGCAGGCATACTCTGTAGGAGCTACTGGGTTGCCGTTGGCATCTTTTACGTTGAGGCGGATCTTGGCGAGCGCTCTCTTCAGCTGGAATTTCAGGTGAATCTTTCCTGCTGTCACTTCTTTCTCTAGCATCTTGGCATCCATCACGAAAGCATCTTGCGTCTGGTTGTGTTGGAATGCTGCCTGATTGATGGTGGCAGTCTTTAAATCTTTCAAGCTGTTGATGTTGCCCCACTTGCTGAGGTTGGCTACCAAATAGAGATCGTTGTCGTCAATGTCAGAACGGGTCAGCTCAGTCAACTCCTTTTGCTTGTACTCTGTAGTAGGACTACCTTGTACATCTGCGCCATCGAATGTAACCTGCTTGACGCAGGATCCATCTTTTTCGAAAATGAAGAGGTCGAGGCGATTGATCTGGTTCTCATTGAGTTCAGCCTTTCCAACTTCATCAGCACGGGTAAGAGCAGCCCGGGTTTCTGTAGTTGAGCTTCCTACTTTATAGTCGAGTACCACCTTGAAATCGCACGAAGGAGTACTCTCTATATCATCGCTCATGCAAGATGTGTTTGCAAGCCCTAAGAGGGCGATTGCACACATCGCAAAGTATTTTGATATTGCTTTCATTGTTTGCCCTCCTTATTTTGTTATTAAATAATTAGTATAATGTCCACTCTTTTCTTGGAGTTCATCGTAGGCAGTTCCCTCGGTAGCTCGCAGCTGGAAGATGCGGATGCGGGTGTTGGTTCCTGCAAACTTTCTTCCGTTCTTGTACCTACCTCCTTTATTGTCTGGATTGATTTTCACTTCGTATTCATGGATTCCATCCAGCGATACGGTTACGTAGAGGTCGGTAAATACAGGATTGTCGCCCTTACCTTGTGCCCATTCAGTCAACTCTGTCCATGAAGCATTGTTTGTCCATCGATTCACAGCTTCTACCTTGATCTGATAAGGATCTTTTCGGGCGATGCCTGTAGAAACGCAGGTGGTGGTATCGGTAGATTTACCATAGTTGAAAGCAAACTCATCAGGGTTTGTGAGATGTGCTTTCCAAACCAGTCCGGTAGGACCATCTACCTTGATATAGAAGGCTGCTCCTGATTTCTCATCCTCCAATATCTCATGGTCTTTATCCTGGTATCTAGGATAGTTTACCAGACAGTAGAGACCTTCAGCGTCGCCTCCCTGTGGATTCGGTGTAAATTCAGTTTCTTTTTTGGATGGTGTCTGCCATGCAAACATCTGGCAATTTGCACCGTTCCAGCCAATTTCAGAAGTTACCACGTTCCAAGGCATTACCTGCCAGTCGAGGCAGAGGGCTCCACCCTGGAGGAAGTAGCCGTAAACTACGAGCTCTCGGTTGCGGATGGCGGTGCCTTCAGATGGGATTGAAATCTCCTGGGTCTTCTCTATGCTTCCGTCAGCCAACTGATAGGTAATCTTCACTGGGATAGATTTGTTGGTTTCACGGAGATAGCAGAGATGATGAGAAGCGATATCGGCGTCTTTGAAAGCATTCAGGTATTCTTGAGCTGTCTGGCTGTTCTTTTTGATGAATGCCTTAGGGTCTGCAACTGCTTTGATTCCCGAATTTTCAACACCTCCCAGTTGGAGGGCTGTTGGTTCGTAAGTAGGAGTGCCATACTTGCTTCTTGTTGCAGACTTGTTGGCATCTGCTTCATCATATTTTTCCTCGTCTGGGAAAATGTAGCTGGCTTTAGGAATGGTGCTTCCTGCTACTTCAATCTTGGTCACCTTCACATTCTCTGTATTGCCATCAGCCTTACGTGCGAAATAGAAGTGAAGCTTGGAAACGGCGCGAACCAGAGGAATCGTAATGCTCTTGTTCTGTGCCTCGGCTTCTGTGAGTGCAGCAAACTTTTTTACGTCGATGTTGGTAATGGCACGAGATATAGGGAGTCCGTTTGCAGGAACGGCTGTTGTCTCTGCGCTACCGCTACCGTCATCCTTGATTCCGAAAGGACTGGTGAATGTTAATTCCTTCAAGTCCTTGCGGGTGATGGTATATAGCGTCTTGCCTTTCAGGTTGGCATTGGTGCTTTCCGTGTTTGCCAGGATGTAGAGGTCGATGTTGGTTACATCTTCATTGTTCATCTTGCGCAAGAACTTCAAGCTTAATGTATATTTGCCGTTAACTGGTTTTCCGTCAACAGCAGGAGGCGTATCTTCCTTGGCAGCGATAGGGTGGGCATCATCGTCACTTCCCGTCTTGAACACCCATACCTTGATGTTGTGGATGTCGCTCTCGCTATCAGGGTTAGCCTTGGTCTCGTTGGTGCCGAGGTTTTCAGAGCCGCCTGCTCGGGTAGTTGTATTCGTAGCGGTAGAGAAGCTCAGGTTGAGGTAAGCTTCATCGCCAGTTGCAGGTGCCTGCGAATCTTGGTCTGAACAAGATGCCATTGTGCTCAACATGAGCAAGGCTGCGATAGCCATGCCTAGCCGGCGTGTCATCTTGATCAAAGTTGAGTTATAGCGTTTCATCTTTTTAATCTTTTACTTATACTTAATACTTTTCTTTCTCTCTATACAGTGTGGGTAGCACAGTTTCCTTATTTGGATCCGAGGTCTGCATTCTGCAGATTGAGAACCCAGCCGTTCACCTTGATTCTAGCATCCATGTGGTAGTCGGAACCTGGACTTGGAACGTAGAATACGAGGGTGTAGTGATCCTGGCGGTCGAGGTATTCCTGATCCTCCCAGCCCTTGTCGGTGCGCTCGCCGCAGAGAGCGAGGAACCATGGCAGTGAGTGGTTGAAGATTTCCTTGCCTGTGCGCTTGTCGGTGATTACGATTCGCTTGTCGTTGTACTCCTTACTGTCGGTGTTGCGGGTGCTTACATCGTTCTTGCGCTCGAACATTCTGGAAGAAGACAGGTCGTAAACCAAAGCCTTGTCGATTATTTCACCTTCTACCTCAGTATTGCCGTCGGTGTTAACCACCAGTTTCTCGTTGTAAGGCACGTAGGTGATTGGCTTGTTCTGTTCTACTCCGTTGGCATCCTTTACCTTGTCGCCCTTGTAGTCGAGGAGGGCAGCCGAACCCTTGATTCTTACGTCGAAGTTTTCTGCCACGAATCCCTGCTGTTCGTTATCGTAAGGAAGCATCACGATGCGGTAGGTCTTGGTACATTTCATCAGACTCAGTTTGCCGGATGTGTCCTTTTTGCCCTTGAAGTCGAGAGATGTCTGGGCGGTGTAGAGAGCGGTGAACTTCTTGTTGTTGACAGAAGCCTCTCCGTCTTTCTTTCCCATTTCCTCCTTCAGGTCGTTGATGGTAGAAACACCTGGTGTGAGTTGGGTGAAGCTGAACTCCATCTCGTCGTCACCGTCGGCTCTACTACCTGTAGGTTTCTTGTCACGAGCCAGGCAGACGAAGGTATATTTACCTTCCTGTAAGTCTGTGATGTCCATGCTGTGACCCGTTTCGAATTTGTCGGCAGACTGCGTATAGGTATCGAAGTATTTACCGTTTTTATCGAAAACATAGACGTTGAGGTTTTTCACTTCCTGGGAGAAAGCATCAGCGTTCTCAACATTATATGTATAATCGAACTTGAGCGACACCTTAGGTGCAGGACAATTCGTCAGATCGTCTTTCATGCATGATGAAAGCGAAGAGAGTGCGATGGCTGAGATACAAACCACTTTGCAACCGTTTTTGATGATGAAATGTTTCATATCGTTTGTGTTTTATTAATTCTTTTACTTATACTTATATCTAGTGTGCCGTAGGGCTTTAGAAGTGGGGGTAGCCTCCGGCATCCTTTTTTTCTTGTTGAGTGGTGCTGATTCAGCACGATAGGGGTTCCCGCCATCCGTTGGCGGCAAATATCATCTTTTGTTTTTGTAATCTCCCGGAGGCGGGGTAGCCCCCGGGAGATTGAGCGTATTGTTGTTTCAAGAATTATCTTGAGATCGTGGGATGGGGTTCATCCCCGGAGCATTCATCTTTTTCTGTTTTCTGCGATTAAGCGAAGTGATTGGGATTAGTCGCCCAGCTCTACGTTCTGTGTATTGAGAACCCAAGGGTTAACAGTTACAGTTACGTCGAGGTAGAACAAACCGTTCTTGTCAATCTCACCGTTAGGAACCTGTGCACCTACGTTGAAGATCTTGTTAACCTGCAAGCGGTAAATTGTATTACGCTGGATAACGTTCTTGTCCAACTGGTTGTCTTTAATAACCTGCTTGTAGTATGTCTTACCCTCGTTGAACACCTCGATGCCATACTTTGCACGGAATTCTGCCAACTTGGTCTCTACAGATTCAACTGTAGGCTCTGTCTTAGCCTCTGTCAATTTTGTCTTCAACCAGGCTGCATTCTTACCCTCGAAGAGTCCTGCAACCTCTGCATAAGCCTTCATAATCTGATCAAAGCTAGTGTAGATAACGTTGTTGTAACGATAGAATGTACCATCCTGGAAGTCAGCTGGCATAAGCTCACCTGTAGCATTCTTAAACTGATTTGCATCCAAAGTAACCTTGTACTCGAAGTACATTGCAGTTGCGTCAGACTTGTTGTTCTCAAAGATATAGTCATTTGTAGCACCAGTCAAAGCCTTGAAGCCACCATCCTTGAACAAATACTTCTCACCGAATGCGTTCTTTGTCTGAGACAATGTAGCGTCTGTAGGAATTGCAAGGCTCCAAACGCTATTTGCTACATCCCAATTCTGCATAACGTATGCCTTATTTGTAATGTTAGAGAGTGCATAGCGAACCAATTCAATCTTTGTAACCTTCTTCTTCGCATCGTCAATTGCATTCTTCAATGCCTGTGAAGCGTTTGCTGGGTATTCACGTACAAGATTTTCTGCACTAGTAGGAACATCAACGCGAGCTGTTACACGCTCAATCTTGATTGCGCTTTCTGTGTTATTGTACATAACCTTTGCAGGGGTGGTCTCAACCTTATTGGCATCAGTGAATTTGACAGTATAGCCATTACCATTGGTTGTTGCATCATTCTGGTTGAACATAGAGAAGTTGTTGTCTGTATCACATGGCTTAGCAAAATCTGCTGTTGATGTGAATGTCTTTTCGATGCCAGTTGCTGTAAATATGCCTGTTGTACCAGCGGCTACAGGTTCTGCGACGCCATCCATTGCGGTTGAACCAGCCTTGAAATATACTTTATAGGTAGCACCTGCAGCTACATTTTCTACTTGAATCTGAAGTGTAGTCTTACCATCCTTCTTAGAACCATCCTGGTCCTTGATAGCACCTGTCCAATCTTGATTGCTCAGAGTCTTGCTAAATACAACGGATCCCTTTTCGTCAACCAAGTAGAAAGTACCATTCTTAACAGCTGCTTCTACTGCGGTAGCATCCTCTGTAGGTATTGGATTTTCAATAGAGGTTCTTGTTTCATTGCTAGTAGGAGTCTGTACGGCCAATGTCATATAGAAACCTTTCACCTGTGACTGTGTACCTGCGCCACCACCTAAATCATCATTGCTGCTGCAGCTTGAGAAAGATAACGCTGCTGCTGATACCAAGCTCATTGCGAGCAAATTCATTTTCTTCATAATCTTTTACTTATTAAGTGTTATACAAAATTTTGTTTTGAGTTGCGAAATGGACGGGTCTCTGAGACCTCATCACTGGCTTCGCCCGGGGGTAATCAAATACTATTCTTTCTTTTCCAGTTCTTAAATTAAATTTTTTAGTTTATATTATTATTGTTTATTCTTTTACTTATACTTAAAAATCAAACTCTTACTCCACAATCTTGTTCAGCTTGTTGAGATTCTCCTGAGCACCCTTCAAGCCACCGGCTACTGCCTTCTGGAAGTACTGCTTGGCAGCTTCGTAATCCTCATTGAGAACGGCGAGGCAACCACGGGCATTATCTACTTCGGCACCGGTGCCAGCCTTCTTCAGGTATTTCTCTGCGCTTACCTTGTCACCTCTGTCGATGGCTGCAAGGGCTGCATTCAGATTGGCGAGCTTATCTTCTGGGAACATCTTCACGGCTGTGTCGAATACATTGTTGTACTCTTCGCTTCCCTTCGGATAGCTGTTTGCCACCATGTACATCTCCTGGAGAGAGAGCTTCTGCGGACGGGTATTGATGACTCTGCGAGCCTCTTCGAGGTTGAATGCCTTCACGTCGTACTCGATGGTGTAATCTGTGCGGCGCAAGCTTGGCCAAACCTTGTCAACGAGGAATCGGAATGCCTCACCAGCCTTGGCTGCGAGCGTCTGTTCCTTCTGGTCAGGAGTCATATCGCTGTTGATGATCTTGAGAGCAGCTTCCTTCTGAGGGATTTTGTGACTCTTGATGTACTCCAGTGTTCCTTCCCAATCCTCAGCAGTAGATTCTACCTTGAAGAGCTTCTTGTCGATAGGGTAGGTCTTCAACAGGTAGTTGTAGAGAGCCTGGGTACGGTTGCGGGAAAGCTTGTCGTTGTTGGCATAGCTGCCGTCAGGAGAAGCATAACCGTGGAGGGTAATGGAAGTGATGGTTACATCAGGGTCGTTCTTCACGAGGTCGAGCGTCTGCTTGATGGTAGCCAACTCATTGGTATTGTTACCGAGATCCTTCACGATATCCCACTTGTTGATGCGGAAGTTGAGTCTAGCCGAACCGTTTTCCTGTCTGATCTTCACTGCCTCCGCCTTTGGCTGCTGATAAGCCTGGTAGAGCTGCTGAGGAGTAACGAGCGCCTCGCCATTGTTGGTGAGCAGGTTTTCTGCCAGCAGTTTCTGGTTACATCCGCATGCATCATTGCTGATGGCGAAGTTGGAGTTCTTCATCCAGTCCTGGTAAGGAGTAGAGTAAGCGTATCGGAGCGTCTGTGGCTCCTTGTTTTCACGCTTGGCAACGATGAGGGGGTTCTGGGTAGCGGTCTTCTTGGTACGCTGGTAGTAGATGTATCTCTTGTTACCCATCACCTCCACTGCCGGGAGCTTGAGCGTATCCTCACCCTTATATAAAATAGGTGTAAAGATGAGACCTTTGTTGCTTGCCAGTTTCACGTCATCGAGATTGAGGTCCATATAGACGTTCACCTTATTGCCTTTCTTCTTGATTTCCTTGTTGAGGACTTTCATATCCTTGGCAGCCTGTTTCTGAGCGATAGCGTTAGTGCTAAACAGAATGCTGAGGGCGACGGCTCCAAGTGTCTTGTTTAAAATCTTATATGTATTCATAATCTTCAGTTTTTACTTATTCATATAATAATGTATCATGAATTAGAAGACATACACCAGATTGAGTGCCGCCTTGGTAGGTCCTACGTAGTGATGCGCCTTGTCATTCTCGAGTTTCTCACCACACTGTGGGCATTCATATTTATCCGATTTCGAATAAACGTATCCCACTCCGAGTTCAGCCTCGAAGTTCCAATGCTTGGAGAGAGCCCAGGTATAACCGTATGCAACACCTGCACCTACGAACCAACCTTCGTATCTGTAATCTTTCAATTTGGAGAAGTCGGTACCGAGGAACTTGAAGTCAAGATCTACGTTACCTATGTTATGAGAACCTCCGAGGGCGTGGAAGCCGATGAAGGAGCCCATCATCTTATTGCAGAACCAGTATCTAGCTTCTGGTTGAACAAGCCAGTGCTGCCACTTCTTGTTCTTGGAAAATGTCCAAGGGTTGTAGTTGCCGGATACATCCAAGGTCCATTTTGGGGAAAGGCCAAATTCGAAGCCGAGGTTCATGGTGCTTGTAGCATCATAAAGGAGGTTCGTCTTCATGGCCACCTTCTGAGCGACGGCTGGGCAGATGAAGCTGCCTACAGCCAGTAGCGCAATTAAAATCCTTCTGTTCATACTTAAAATCTTTTAATGATTTAAGAATGACAAATGGTCTCTCTAGAGAAACGCATCATCATCTTTTACTTATACTTATACTTATACTTTTTTTTCTTTTCTTTTTCCTTCTTTTCAATAGGCTTGCTCCTAGACTTTATTAATTTAAAGAATAGTTAGTCTATCATTTACTCTTCTTCTACTCATCAACATCTTTATCATCTACTCCTCAGTTCTTAGATGCCTGTTGGCAACTTTGGGGTTTGATTGGAAGTTCGGGCTTGGAACCGCGAACTTTGTTTTTACGGTTGCAAAGATAGCATCTTTTTCGATTGCTGCCAAGAAAATTGCGCCTAAAAATGCTGATACCGAATAAAAACGCATAAATGAAACACTGAAAAACCCTGAAAAATGCTTTTTCGTATATGTTTTTTGCTTTTTCATCCACTTTTTTACCTATTTTCTTAGTTTTTTTCGATTTTTAGTTGTAATCCTTAATTCCGCAACACTTTGATTTAACTTTATTTATAAGTTCCTGAGCAACA
>OOCE01000002.1_pt1 | contig 92616 bp, 76 predicted proteins | sample 1671421 | NCBI WGS metagenome assembly OOCE01 (sample SAMN06348155, study PRJEB24527) | human gut metagenome | biome: human gut; feature: ankylosing spondylitis patient; material: feces | host: Homo sapiens | place: China | collected 2015-10 | reverse complement strand
GTCTGGTCGATAATAGGTGAAAGCATGGAGTCAAATTGCTCCATGATTGAAAAAAATCCTCCAAAAGGTGTGAGTTTTTCGGATTTTATTTGTACCTTTGCCATGTCTTGTTACGATTTACGCTTGTTTTCTAATTGCAACACTAAGATAAGTGAAAAATCTGACATGGCAAAATCCTGGGCAACTTTTTGTTGCTCAGGAACTTATAAATAAAGTTAAATTATAGTGTTGCGGAATTAAGGATAATCTTATCTTTTTTAAATTGTTACTAATTGATGTTACTTATTTGTTTGTGGATTCATTATCGAACCCGCTCATCATAGTCACAATCTGCGTGCCAAAAAGATACGAAAAATGACTTTGTGCTGATAATCAAGTGCTTATGCGTTTTGTGCCAAAAATGAATAGTGTGGAATGTGAGGAAACTCTGTGGAAATATTCCCCAAAAAGTTGGGGAATGCATGCATAAAAAAAGGTCCCGACGGGGATGTTACTCCCCGAAGGAACCTTTCTCATATAATAGGAAATGATAAAAACCTATCTTTTACAGATTCTTGAACTCGATGCCGTTTGCCTCTGAGTAGTCAATGGTGATTGGCTTCTCGCGACTTACTTCCTCGGCAAGAATCTTCTTGCTCAAATCGTTCAGAACGTAATCCTGGATGGCACGCTTTACTGGGCGGGCACCAAACTCTGGGTCGTAACCTACCTCGGCAAGATAACCGATGGCGGCTGGAGTCCAGCGGAGATCGAAGCCCTGAGGCTCCAACATCTTCTTGGCTCTGTTCATCTGCAACTCAACAACCTTGGCAATCTGATCCTTGGTCAATGGCTGGAAGGTGATGATGTCGTCGATACGGTTCAGGAACTCTGGACGGAAGGTCTTCTTCAACATCTCGCGGCTCGCATTGGAAGTCATGATGATGATGGTGTTCTTGAAGTTGACTACACGACCCTTGTTGTCGGTCAATCGGCCATCGTCCAATACCTGGAGCAGGGTGTTGAAGACATCTGGATGAGCCTTCTCAATCTCATCGAAGAGAACCACACTATATGGCTTGCGGCGAACAGCCTCGGTCAACTGGCCACCCTCATCGTATCCTACATACCCCGGAGGCGCTCCAATCAAACGGGTGACACTGAACTTTTCCTGATACTCACTCATATCAATTCGCGTCATCATCGACTCGTCGTTGAAGAGATACTCGGCAAGTGCCTTGGCAAGCTCGGTCTTACCTACACCGGTGGTGCCGAGGAAGATGAAGCTGGCGATAGGACGCTTTGGATCCTGCAAACCGGCACGGCTGCGGCGAACGGCATCACTTACGGCAGTGATTGCCTCGTCCTGACCGATGACTCTCTTGTGGAGTTCCTCCTCCAGATGGAGTAGTTTCTCACGTTCGCTCTGCATCATTCGGCTCACTGGTATTCCGGTCCAGCGGCTTACTACCTCTGCAATATCATCGGCTGTCACCTCTTCACGGATCATTGCCTCACCGCCCTGGGTGCTCTTCAGCTGCTCCTGAATCTTCTTGATATCCTCTTCAAGGGCTACCAGCTTAGAGTAGCGAATCTCGGCTACACGCTCGTAATTGCCTTCACGCTCCATGCGCTCAGCCTCGAACTTGAGGTTCTCTATCTCCTGCTTGTCTTGCTGAATTTTGTTAACAAGAGCCTTTTCGCCTTCCCACTTTGCACGGAAGTCGTGCTCCTTATCCTTCAACTCTGCAATCTCCTTGTCGAGCTGCAGAATCTTAGGCTGGTCGTTCTCACGCTTAATTGCCTCACGTTCAATTTCTAACTGCTTCAAGTGGCGGGTGATTTCATCCAGTTCCTCTGGCACGGAGTCACGTTCCATACGGAGCTTGGCTGCGGCTTCATCCATCAGGTCGATGGCCTTATCCGGGAGAAATCTGTCAGAAATATATCTCTCAGATAACTTGACAGCTGCTATGCAGGCATCATCCTGAATACGAACCTTGTGGTGGTTCTCATAACGCTCCTTGATACCACGGAGAATGCTGATGGCATCTACCTCGTCTGGTTCATTCACCATCACGGTCTGGAATCGGCGCTCCAGAGCCTTATCCTTCTCGAAGTACTTCTGATACTCGTTGAGGGTTGTGGCACCGATGGCTCTCAATTCGCCACGAGCCAAGGCTGGCTTCAGGATGTTGGCTGCATCCATGGCACCCTCGCCACCGCCAGCACCTACCAGGGTATGAATCTCATCGATGAAGAGGATAATCTGACCATTGGCATTGGTTACCTCCTTGATGACGCTCTTCAAACGCTCCTCGAACTCACCCTTGTATTTGGCACCGGCAACCAGTGCACCCATATCGAGCGAATAGAGCTGCTTGTTCTTCAGGTTCTCAGGCACGTCGCCACGAACGATACGCTCTGCAAGTCCCTCAACGATAGCGGTTTTACCAGTGCCAGGTTCACCGATAAGGATAGGGTTGTTCTTGGTGCGGCGAGAGAGAATCTGGAGCACACGGCGAATCTCTTCATCACGGCCGATTACTGGGTCGAGCTTGCCGCTGCGAGCCTGTTCTACCAAGTTCTTGGCATATTTTTCAAGACTCTGATAGTTCTCGTCGGCACTCTGGCTCTTCACGTTCTGGCCCTGTCGCAAAGCCTGGATGGCTGCGGTGAGGTCCTTCTCGTTGGCACCGGCATCCTTGAGGATTCGGGTAGCGGTAGAGTTGCCTTTGAGGATAGCGAGGAGGATAGGCTCCACGCTTACGAATTCATCTCCCATCTTCTTGGCGATGTCCTCGGCGTTGATCAATATCTGGTTGGTATCGCCCGAGAGGTATGGCTGACCAGCACCCTGCACACGAGGCAGGTGCTGCATCTCCTGCTGCAGGAGCATGGCAATCTGGTTGCCGTTCATGCCCAGCTTCTGGAAGATGTAGTTGGTTACATCAGGTGCCTTCTCGATGATACCACTGAGAAGATGCACCGGTTCGATGGTCTGCTGACCATTTCTCTGCGCTATGTTCACAGCGGCCTGCACCGCTTCCTGCGCCTTGATTGTAAATTTGTCGAATGTCATATCTTGATCTCCTTTCTAAATGTTATTTTGTTCTACTTCTTGTTGTCTGGCTTCAGTTCTTCCGGACTTTCAGCCTTGGATGATGCTTCAGCCTTGCTGGCTTCCGGCATCGCAATCCGTGGATGCGAATAGCGTGCCCATTGCGTGTTTTTTGGCGTTTTTCTGACATTTTGTCTGTTTTTTCCTTCCTTTTTCCCTATTCGCAGAAAAGCTTCTGTCAAAATGGCTGAACCATTACTTGATTTATCGCAAATATCCTTTAAATAATGTGATAATAGGTATTAAATATTTGTGTATTCCAAATATTCTTTGTATCTTTGCAGCGTTTTTAGAAACCATATTGAATATAAAAATTCGTAATATATAAAGTCAATGGCTGAAACAAAGAAGATCAAGACAGCTTTGGTGTCTGTCTTTCACAAGGATGGCTTGGACGAGTTGCTCGCCAAGTTGAATGAAGAGGGTGTTAAGTTCCTGAGCACAGGTGGTACTCAGAAGTTTATCGAATCTTTGGGTTATGAATGTGAAAAAGTTGAGGATGTCACCACATATCCATCAATCCTCGGTGGTCGTGTGAAGACTCTTCATCCAAAAATATTTGGAGGTATCCTGGCCCGTCGCGACAATGAGGGCGACCAGGAGCAGATGAAGGAGTATGAGATTCCTTCTATCGACCTCGTTATCGTGGATCTCTATCCATTTGAGCAGACTGTAGCCAGCGGCGCCAGCGATGCCGACATCATTGAGAAGATAGATATCGGCGGTATCTCCCTGATCCGTGCCGGTGCCAAGAACTTCAAGGACGTGGTTATCGTTCCTAGCAAGGCTGAGTACAGTGTACTTCTCGACATCCTGAAGAAGAAGGGTGCTGAAACCGACATTGAGGACCGCAAGATGTTCGCAGAGCGTGCATTCGGCGTAAGTTCTCACTATGATACTGCTATCCACGCTTGGTTTGCCAAGTAATAAAGAGGTAAACCTATTCATCTCGCAACTCTTCCCGCTCTTGAAAGCGAGGGCGGGAAGATGACTACAAAGGAAAGATTTTAAGCTTAAAATATTAGATTTACATTAGCAAATGGGATTTTTTTCATTTATTCAGGAAATCGCAATGGACTTGGGTACCGCCAATACCATCATTATCAGTGATGATAAGATTGTAGTGGACGAACCTTCTGTTGTTGCCCTCGACCGCCGCACCGACAAAATGATTGCCGTAGGCGAGAAGGCAAAGATGATGTACGAGAAGACTCATGACAACATCCGTACAATCCGTCCTTTGCGTGATGGCGTTATCGCCGACTTTACTGCCTGCGAGCAGATGATGCGTGGACTTATCAAGATGGTTCATACAGGAAGCCGATTGTTCTCACCTTCACTCCGTATGGTGATTGGTGTACCTTCTGGTTCTACTGAGGTAGAGCTCCGTGCCGTACGCGACTCTGCCGAGCATGCCGACGGTCGCGACGTATATTTGATTTTTGAACCTATGGCTGCTGCTATCGGTATCGGTATCGACGTAGAGGCACCAGAAGGTAACATGATAGTTGATATAGGTGGTGGTAGCACCGAGATTGCAGTCATCTCTCTGGGTGGTATCGTATCCAACAACTCTATCCGTACAGCCGGTGACGATTTGACAGCCGACATCCAGGAGTATATGAGTCGCCAGCACAACGTGAAGGTTTCTGAGCGTATGGCTGAGCGTATCAAGATTCATGTGGGTTCTGCCCTGACAGATCTGGGTGATGAGGCTCCTGAAGACTTCATCGTTCACGGTCCTAACCGTATCACAGCGCTCCCAATGGAGGTGCCTGTATGCTATCAGGAGATTGCTCACTGTCTGGACAAGACTGTAGCCAAGATTGAGAATGCAGTACTCTCAGCTCTCGAGAATACTCCACCAGAGCTTTATGCCGACATCGTGAAGAACGGTATCTGGCTTTCAGGTGGTGGTGCTCTGCTCCGCGGTCTCGACAAGCGACTCCAGGACAAGATCAACATCCCATTCCATATCGCCGAGGATCCATTGCACAGTGTGGCTAAGGGTGCCGGTATCGCATTGAAGAATGTGGATCGTTTCTCATTCCTGATGAGATAATTTCAAGATATTTAAATTCCGCATCTGGACCACTTGTGCCCATTTGCGGAATTTTAATCATATACAGATTCATTTTTTAAAGTATGCACAACCTTTTAGAGTTTTTGCAGAAATACAACCATTGGTTTGTCTTCGTGATTCTGGAGGTGGTGAGCATGGTGCTTCTGTTCCAGTATAACAGCTACCAGGGCAGTGCGTGGTTTTCTACAGCCAATGCCGTGACGGGCAAGATCTATGAATGGGATGCCAACGTGGAGACTTTCTTCTCCCTGACCAAGGTGAACCAGGAGCTTACCCAGCGGAATGCCTATCTGGAGCAGCAGGTGCAGCAGCTGAGCGACAGCCTCTATGGGGTAACCAAGGATAGTGCCATCTATCACCGCGACCAGTTTGCGCTGCTTCAGAATTACCGACTCATCCCTGCCAAGGTGGTGGCCAACAGCCTGGACAAGCCGGACAACCTGATTACCATCGACAAGGGTAGCGCTGATGGCATCCATAAGGATATGGGTGTGATAAGCGGTACAGGAGTGGTGGGCATCGTGTATCTCGTGGCTCAGCATTACAGCATCGTGATACCAGTGCTCAACGTGAAGTCGAATATCAGTTGTACCATCCAGGGCAGAGGCTATTTCGGCTATCTGCGATGGAAGGGTGGCGTTTCGGAACTGGCATATCTGGAAGAGGTGCCACGCCATGCCCACTTCAAGCTGGGTGACTACGTAGTAACGAGTGGCTATTCGGCTGTGTTCCCTCCGGGAGTAAGAGTGGGCAAGATTCTGCACGTGTTTAATTCTGCTGATGGATTGTCGTATAGAGTACAGTTGAGACTTTCTACCGACTTTGCCCGTCTGCGTGATGTCTGCGTCATCGATGATGCCGTGATGAAGGAACGCCTTCAGATTATGCGTGCTGCACAGGATAGTATCATGCCCGACGGCAATGCCAAAGGTAAAAATTAAAAGATCATAGTAAGAGGAGATATATAAGTAGCAATGAGTATAGATTTGATAAAACGACTCGGCATCTTCGTGGTGCTCGTGCTGGTGCAGGGATTGGTGTTCAACCATATCCACTTGTTCAACTGCGCCACCCCCTTGCTGTATATTTTCATGGTGCTCCATTTCCGCAGAAACCATCCACGCTGGTCGGTGATGCTGTGGAGCTTCATGATGGGACTTTGTATCGACGTGTTTGCCAATACGCCGGGAGTAGCTGCAGCTTCGATGACCTTCATCGGACTGCTTCAGCCTTATCTTTTCGAACTCTTCGTGCCAAGAGACAGTGCCGACGACCTGGAGCCGTCTATGCGCACCATCGGTGTCGGTTCGTATGTTCTCTACACGTTGGTTATCGTACTCGTTTATAATCTGGTATTCTTTACTCTGGAGACCTTTAATTTCTTCAATTGGATGGAGTGGCTCCTCCGCATCGGTGGCGGTACAGCCATCACGATGCTCCTCATCATGGCATTGGAGAGCTTCCGCAAGGGATAGGACCTTGCTGGAAGACAGAGAACAGTAAAAGATCAAACAAAAAATTTCAGCTATATATATAATATGGTGGATTACAATCTTGATAAGCGTAAGTATGTGATTGGTGGTGTGGCTATAGCAATTGTAGTCATATACGCCATTCGTCTCTTTACGCTTCAGATTATGAGTGAGGATTATAAGAAGAATGCCGATTCCAATGCCTTCCTGAAGCAGATTGAGTTCCCTTCGCGTGGCGCCATCTACGACAGAAACGGCAAGCTGATGGTGTATAATTCGCCTTCCTATGATATCATGGTGGTGATGAAGGAGCAGGAGGGACGTCTGGATACGATGGACTTCTGCAACTCCCTGGGCATTACCAAGGAGGCTTTCGAGAAGCGAATGGAGACCATCAAGGACAGAAACAAGAATCCCGGATACTCGCGATATACCCAGCAGCTCTTCATGAGTCAGCTTTCTGACAAGGACTTCAGCGTCTTCCAGGAGAAGATGTTCCGGTTCCCTGGTTTCTATGTGCAGAAGCGAAGTGTGAGAGAATATGTCTATCCATACGCTGCCCATGTACTGGGAGATGTGGGTGAGGTTTCGCCAAGCGATATAGAGGAGGATGACTACTATCAGCCGGGTGACTATATCGGTAAGCTGGGACTGGAGAAGCATTTCGAGAAGGAGCTTCGAGGTACCAAGGGCGTGAAGATTATGCTTCGCGATGCCCGCGGAAGAATACAGGGAAGCTATCAGAACGGAAAACTCGACCAGCGGCCTGTTGCCGGTAAGGACCTGACGCTGGGTATCGATGTCAACCTTCAGGCTCTGGGCGAAAGACTGCTGCAGGGCAAGATTGGAAGTATCGTGGCCATCGACCCAAGAGACGGGTCGGTGCTGGCGATGGTTTCTTCTCCTACCTATGATCCGCGCCGACTGGTGGGTAAGAATAGAGGAAAGATGCACAAGTGGCTCTCGCAGAACCCTTGGAAACCGCTCCTGAATCGTAGTATCATGGGACAGTATCCTCCGGGTTCTACCTTCAAGACTTCCCAGGCGCTGACCTATCTTACCGAGGGAATCATCACTCCGGGCACAGCCTTCCCATGTAATCACGGTTTCTCTTACAAGGGTCTGCATGTGGGATGTCATGGTCACCCGTCGCCTATTGAGCTGGTAGATGCCATCAGTACCTCCTGCAACGGTTACTTCTGCTGGGGACTTTATTATATGATAGGCAACAAGAAGAAGTATGGCTCGGTGCAGGAGGCAATGACCGTATGGAAAGACTATATGGTGAGTATGGGATTCGGCTATAAGCTGGGCATCGATCTGCCGGGCGAGAAGCGAGGTCTGATTCCAAATGCACAGTTCTATGACAAGGCCTACAAGGGTTCCTGGAACGGACTTACCATCATCAGTATCTCTATTGGACAGGGTGAGGTGAACCTCACTCCTCTGCAGATTGCCAATCTGGGTGCCACCATCGCCAACCGAGGCTATTACTATGTGCCTCACGTAGTGCGTAAGGTGCAGGGCGAACCGCTCGATACGCTTTATACCCGCCGTCATTACACCAAGGCTTCGAAGCGAGCCTATGACTATGTGGTGGCTGGTATGAGAAGTTCGGCACTGAAGGGTACCTGTAAGATGCTCTCCCGTTACGACTTCGAGGCTTGCGGCAAGACCGGTACGGCTCAGAACCGTGGTCACGACCACTCTGTATTCATGGGCTTTGCTCCGATGAACAATCCGAGAATCGCCATTGCCGTGTATGTGGAGAATGGTGGATGGGGTGCCGACTATGGTGTGCCTATCGGTGGTTTGATGATGGAGCAGTATCTGAAGGGAAAGCTTTCTCCTGCTTCTGAAAGTCAGGCGGCACAGATGCAGGCCCGAAGAATTGCCTACGGTTCTAGTAGCAGATAATATACTGAAGTTTCAAATCAAAACTGCAGTTTCTATCCTGAGACTGCAGTTTCAATTTATTGAATAATAAAGACAATGGCTCAATCAGATAATAAACAACCAGCTGGTATTCTCCGTTCGCTCGACTGGTGGACCATCGGCATCTATCTGGCATTGCTCTGCTTCGGCTGGATCAGTGTCTGCGGTGCCAGCTATACCTATGGCGACAACGATATCTTCAGTCTGGGTGCCCGTTCGGGTATGCAGATTATATGGATAGGTACCTCCATTGCGCTGGGCTTCGTCATCCTGATGATGGACGACCGTTTTTTCGATACCTTCGCCTACGTGATCTATGCCGTGCTGATATTGCTGCTTTTTGCCACGATATTCAATCCGCATAGCATCAAGGGTTCGCACTCCTGGCTGGTGCTGGGACCGCTGCGACTGCAGCCTGCCGAGTTCGGTAAGTTTGCTACGGCGCTGGCTGTGGCAAAGTTTATGTGCAGCTATGGATTCAATATCCATAAGATGAAGCATTTCATGGCGGCTATGGGCATCATCATTTTGCCTATGATATGTATCGTGGGACAGCGCGAGACGGGTTCGGCATTGGTATATTCCGCCTTTTTCCTGATGCTTTACCGCGAGGGAATGCCGGGTGCCATCCTCTTTACCGGAGTCTCGATGGTGGTTTACTTTGTGGTGGGTATCAAGTACGAGAACGTGACGATGTGGGATACCTACACCTCGGTGGGAAAATTCACGGTGCTGCTGCTGGTGCAGATCTTCACGGCAGGACTGGTGAACAGCTATACGGGCAACAGGAAGCATGCTCTCATCATCCTGTGCTACTCGGTGGGCATCACGCTCATCTTTGCACTCTTCTCCACCTACATCATTCCGTTTGACATCGTATGGGTGCAGCTGCTGCTCTGTGCGGTGATGATTGGATTCCTGGTGTATCACGGTCTGAGGACCCGCTTCCGCAACTATTTCCTGATTTCGATATTCGCAATGGGAAGTATTGCCTTCTTCTACAGTGCCGATTACGTGCTGAACAACGTGATGGAACCTCACCAGCGAGTGCGTATCAACGTGCTGCTGGGATTGGACGAAGATCTGGCGGGTGCCGGATATAATGTGCATCAGAGTGAGATAGCCATCGGTTCGGGTGGCTTGCAGGGAAAGGGATTCCTGAACGGAACCCAGACCAAGCTGAAGTTCGTGCCTGAGCAGGATACCGACTTCATCTTCTGTACGGTAGGAGAGGAGGAAGGATTCCTGGGTTCGGCAGGCGTGCTGCTGCTCTTCCTGATGTTGATATTGAGATTGATACATCTGGCGGAGCGACAACCTTTCAAGTTCGGACGAATATACGGCTACTGTGTGCTTTCGGTATTCCTGTTCCACCTATTTATTAATGTGGGAATGGTGCTGGGACTGACGCCAGTAATCGGCATTCCGCTTCCGTTCTTCAGTTATGGAGGTAGTTCGCTCTGGGGCTTTACCATCCTGCTTTTCATCTTCCTGCGTATTGATGCCGGAAGAAACCTGGTAAGAAGCTAGATTTTACAGCATAAAAAATGACCAGTGAGATACGTCTCATTGGTCATTTTTCGTTATTTTCACTCCGATGTCGCTTACACCCGGAAGAATTTCTCGCTTCATATCATGGCGGATGGCGATATGGATGGAATCGCCTCTGTTTATCTTATAGATATTGATAGGGAAGTTGTACTGATAGTAGCTGATGCCCTGTCCCTTGTTCTCGCCATGCTGGTTGATGAGCTGGCAGAGTAGGGTATCAGTCTTCTCGATACGCTTGCCCTTGTTGGCAGGGTAGATGGTCTGGTTCACGATGAGTGTCAATGCCGTAAACGGATAGGCACCTGTGGTTCTCAGACCCAGGCTCAGCCGGTAATAGCCGGTGGCAGCCATCGGAGGGATTTCGAACGATAGGGTATCGTTCTTCTCCCATCCTGCAATCGGCGTGTGGGCATATTCATCATATACCTTGGCATGATTGCAAGCGCTGAAGGCTATGGTTGCCACCAGTATGAAAACGAAATGAATCAGTCTTTTCATTTTTACTTCTTGTCCTCCTGTGGCTTGTTATTTTCGCCCTGCTGAGGCTTGTTATTCTCGCCCTGCTGAGGCTTGTTGTTGCTTGCCTGCTTTGGCTTGTTGTTATTGCCCTGCTGAGGTCTGTTTCCCTGCTGGCGAGGTCCCTTGTTTCTATTATCCCTGTTGCGGTTGTTACCGTTTGGCTGGCGGTTCTCGTTCTTTTCTGGACGGTTGCCGTTTGGCTGACGGTTATCTCCCTTTTCAGGGCGATTTGCATTGCGGTTCTTATTCTTCTTCTTTTTCTTCGCCTTATCAAATCGGCTGAGATCAGACTCATTGAGCAGATCGATGCTCTTGGAAGTTTCCTTCATCTTGCCATTCTCCATCAGGCTGAGCGGTTTCTCGCCCTGTTTATTCATCTCAATGATTTCCTTGGCACGTTCTGCTGTGATGGTCTCCAGGTTGGAAGCCAAGTTCTTGTCAGAAGAGTAGGTGATGAGTCCGGCAAGGATATCTACCTTGAACTGATGGAACTCGCCGTCGGCAGTCTGAAGCACGGCATCCTTAGGTGGCATCTTTCGGCTTGCCTCTACATAGTTATCTACCTCGTAGTTGAGGCAGCACTTCAGTTTGGCGCACATGCCAGCCAACTTCTGAGGGTTGAGCGAGATGTCCTGGTAGCGTGCAGCATTGGTGCTCACACTTACGAAGTTCTTCATCCAGGTAGCGCAGCAGAGCTCTCTGCCGCAAGGACCGGTACCGCCGATACGGCCAGCCTCCTGACGTGCACCAATCTGCTTCATCTCGATACGGACATGGAAGGTATCGGCAAGTACCTTGATGAGCTGGCGGAAATCTACACGCTCATCAGCGATATAGTAGAAGATGGCCTTGTTGCCATCGCCCTGATACTCCACGTCGCCGATTTTCATCTTCAGGCCCAGGTCCTTGGCTATCTGACGGCTCTGGATCATGGTGTCGTGTTCGCGGCTCTTGGCTTCCTTTGCCTTGTCGAGGTCCACCTGCTTGGCAAGTCGGTAGATTCGCTTGATGTCATCCTGCGACTTGAGATTTGCCTTCTTGATCTGCAGTTTTACCAGTCGGCCGGTTAATGTTACTACACCCACGTCGTGACCCGGGTTAGCCTCTACAGCCACGATGTCGCCCTTCTTGAGGTCGAGGTTGTTAACATTGTGATAATATCCCTTTCGGGTATTTTTAAATTGCACTTCCACCAGGTCGGTGCTCTCAGCGTTTCCTGGCACGTCGGCTAGCCAGTCGTATGTGTTGAGCTGTCGGTCCTGTCGTCCCACAGCCTTGCAGCATAGACCTCTATCGCAGCCATTCCACATTTTGAATTTCATATTTTTATAATCCACGATGTATTCTATTTATTGATTAATATATATTGCCCTTTCGGGGGATGTATTTCCTTTATTTTCTGATGAGCAGAACGATATTCTTCAGCGCCAGGTCGAAGAACACGATTTTCGGGTTGGCATTCTGGGCGATGAATCGCTTGCTTTCCTCGAAGAGATTGGAGATGTCGATGATATTCGCCTCGTTGATGAATCGGGCGAAGTTCCTGGCGAAATTCTCCTCCTCCTGTGTCATATAATTGAGTTCCGGCTGGCGGAAATTATACATGAAACTCTCGCGTAGCATGTGCATGAAGTAATCGAGCATTCGCTTCTGCTTCTCTCTGCCGAAGGTGGCAACCACCTCGCTCCACTTCTTCAAATCGTGGATGTTGCGCATATAGGAGAGGCGCATCAGCATGATGAACATATCCAGATGCTGGCGGTTTTCATTGCCAGAGTCCAGCTCCTCCAATGCATGGTTCCAGTTGCCGTTGGCGATTCGGGCGATGCGGTGGGCTGATTCTGCATCCAGCGCTCTTCTTTCTATGAGCGCTTTCTCCACCTCGGAAGTTTCAATCTTTTTCAGGTCGATACGCTGTGCACGGCTTCTGATGGTTTCGAGCAGAAGTTCCGGCTGTTCGCTTACCAGGAGGAAGAGTGTCTGATGAGGCGGCTCTTCCAGCAGTTTCAATATCTTGTTGGCACTCGTGAGGTTCATACGCTCCGGCAACCATATCAGACTGATCTTGTATCCGCCCTGACTCGACATCATGCTCAGTTCTCTCGAAAGATTGTCGGTCTCATCGGCGGTGATGATTGCCTGCTTGTTGAAGTCGGCATCAGTCTTGCCCATGCGCTGCATCCAGTCGCTGATCAGCACATACGGACCTTCCTGGAGGAGCATCTCACGCCATTCTTTCATAAAGTCGAGACTTACGGGCGTATGGTCGCCGCTCATCTCGGATGTCTTGATTGTAGGGAAGGTGAAGTGCAGGTCGGGATGCTCCCATTTTCTCAACATCGGGGAATCGCCCAGTAGATAGCTGGCAAAAGCCAGCGCCACTGCCAGCTTTCCACAACCTTGTGGACCGCAGAACATCAGTGCATGAGGCACACGATTCTCCTGAACCATCTCCATCAGACGGTTCCATATATCTTGCTGACCTATCACTTCACTATTTAACATTTAACATTGAACTTTAAAATAAAATTTTAGCTATCTGTTTCACGCTATCCACCGCCGAAACGGTGAAGAAATGGATATGATTGTATCCGTGATTGAAGAGATCTTTCACCTGGGCAGTCGTCCACTCGATACCGAGTGCCTTGGCATCTTCATCGCTCTTGCACTTCAAAACCTCCTGCGCCAGAGCTTCCGGGATGTCGCAATGGAAGGTCTTTGGTACCATGGTGAGCTGACTCAGCTTGGCGAATGGCTTCAGCGCCGGAACGATAGGGATGGTGATGCCCATCTGGCGAGCCTTCTCAACGAAAGCATAGAATTTCTCGTTGTCGTAGAAGAGCTGGGTGATGGCATAGTCAGCGCCCAACTGCTGCTTCTCCAGGAGATGCTGCATATCCATCTCCAGATTGGGAGCCTCTTCGTGCTTCTCCGGATAGCAGGCTACGCCACAGCAGAATTTATCACCCGGATGCTTGATCGGGGTGCCGTCGAAGAAGAAACCGTCGTTAAACTGGTTTACTTGCTTCAGCAGGTCGGTGGCATTGGAATGACCGTTTTCTGTTGGAGTAAACTGTCGGTCTTCCTTCGCCTTGTCACCTCTCAGCACAAGGATATTGCTGATGCCCAGAAACTGGAGATCGAGCAATTCGTATTCGATGTCTTCCTTCGTGGCACCGCTACAGATGATGTGAGGGATGACAGGGATGTCGTACTTGTTCTGGATTGCGCCTGCGATGGCAACGGTGCCAGGGCGGCGACGCACACGCTGACGAGTGAGGAGACCGTTTTCCAGTTCCTTGTAAACATACTCGCTGTGGTGTGTGGTAATGTTGATAAACCGTGGGCCGAAGTCCTTGAGGCTGTCGATGGTGCGGAAGAGAGCCGCAGTGCCATTACCCTTGAGAGGTGGCAAAACCTCGAAAGAGAAGCCTCTTTTGTCGCCCTTCTGATGTAAGAATTCTGCGATGTTCATATTGCGTAATATCTATGTGCTCTTATTTTGGTTGCAAATTTACAAAAAAAATAGGGGAAATGTGCAGATTATGCGTATTATTTTAAAATAAACAGATAAAAATATAAAAATAAACAAATAAAAAAATAACCTAAAGTAAAATGGAACATCAACAAACGGGCTCTAAGGCCTATCTTTTCTCGATTGTGATGGTCGCCGTATTGGGTGGCTTGCTTTTCGGTTACGATACCGCAGTGATATCAGGTGCCGAGAAGGGTTTGCAGGCATTCTTCAAGGGTGCCGGTGATTTCGAATACACCGATGTGATGCACGGATTCACTTCTTCCAGTGCGCTGATCGGCTGTATCATCGGTAGTTCGCTTTCCGGTCTTTTCGCCAGCAGGCTGGGTCGCAAGCGCTCGCTCATCTTTGCGGGTGTCTGCTTCTTCCTCTCTGCCTGGGGATCCATGGAACCGGAATCTTATCTCCTGCCTCAGGGACATGCCGACTGGACGTTGCTGGTGGTATTCAACTTCTATCGTGTGCTGGGTGGTATCGGTGTAGGTATGGCTTCAGCCATCTGTCCGATGTATATCGGCGAAATCGCTCCGAGCAATATGCGCGGTATGTTGGTGAGCTGCAATCAGTTTGCCATCATCTTCGGTCAGTTGGTGGTTTACTTCGTCAATTTCATCATTATGGGTCCCCATGCCAATCCTATCTATGATGCTGCGGGTGCCATCGCCAATATGGTGGATGCGCAGTGGACCATCGAGACGGGCTGGAGATATATGTTTGGTAGCGAGATGGTTCCGGCAGGACTGTTCACTTTCCTGATCTGCTTCGTACCTGAGACTCCTCGTTATCTCGTGATGATCGGACAGGATGAGAAGGCATACGGCGTGCTTGCCAAGATTAATGGTTCAGAGAAGGCACGCGAGATTATCCACGATATCAGGAATACGGTGACCGTGAAGACCGAGAAGCTCTTCTCCTATGGCTTTATGTGTATCTTTGTGGGCGTGATGCTTTCTGTATTCCAGCAGGCAGTGGGTATCAATGCGGTGCTCTATTATGCGCCTCGTATCTTCCAGGATATGGGAATGGGTAATCCGATGGTTCAGACCGTCATCATGGGTATTGTGAATATTTCGTTTACGCTGGTTGCCGTCTTTACGGTAGAGAAGCTGGGTCGCAAGCCATTGCTTATCTTTGGTTCCATCGGCATGGCAGCAGGAGCCTTGGGCGTAGCCTTGACCTTTGGAAATGAAGCCTTGAGTACGGTTACCATGCTGAGTATCATGGTATATAGTGCCAGCTTTATGTTCTCCTGGGGACCTATTGCCTGGGTGCTTATCGCCGAGCTTTTCCCGAATACCATCCGTGGTGCGGCTGTGGCGATTGCCGTAGCTTTCCAGTGGATATTCAACTTCATCGTCAGCTCTACCTTTGTACCGATGTTCAATATGCACCTGACTCCGGGCGATGATTTCGGTCATTGGTTTACCTATGGTCTGTATGGTGCCATCTGTATCGTTGCAGCCATCTTCGTATGGAAGCTGGTACCTGAAACCAAGGGCAAGAGCTTGGAGGATATGAGCAAGCTCTGGAAGAAAGATTAGGATAGAATTTCGAAATCAGAATCATGGGATTTCTGAAGAAAGATTAGGATAAAAAAGTAAGGCGCGATAGCAGGATAGCTATCGCGCCTTTTTATGTAGTTTTCACGCTGAGTGATAAATTCAGACCATATATTTGTAAGTTGTTTGTATTTAAAAGAGTATTAACTTTATTTCTTGAATTTGAATTCTCTAGCCCTCTCTTCTTACTTCTTCCATGCGTTGCGGAAGAGGAAACCTACTGTGGTGTTAGCAGAGTTGGTTGAGTTCTGGATGAAGTTGGTCTGGTAGCCATCCACCCAGATCTGATAGAGCGCGAACTGGAAGCCCAGCTGTCTTGGCTCCTTGAGTGAGCAGTAGCCGTAATACATCTGGCTAGGGATGAAATAGAGCACTACCTTGTGGCTCTTGTTGTCTGTGCCATAAGTCAGATTCAGATTGATTGCTTCAGGACAAGCAATGAAGTAAGCTACTTCAGAAGTACTGTTTGGCATTACATTATACTTGCACTTGATGGTTCTTGGAACCTCCTTGGCGATGGCAGCAGCCAAATCCTTGTTGGAGATGTGCTCAGCGAGTGCAGCTACTGGGAAGTTATACATGGTCATGGTGCTGTCGCCGTACATGCTGATGCTGCATGATGATGGAACAGAGTCAACCTGATTTTTTACGTTGGCATCATTCTTCTTTTCGTAGAGAATGGTCATGTTGTTGTATGAACCTGCTGCCATAGCATGCTGGAAGCTCTTCTGCTGCTCAAGGGTCAGGATGTTCATACCGCTGTCACCGTCTGTGTTACAAGAGGTGAATGACATAGCTGCAAAGAGTACAGCCAGGATTGAGAATAATGTAATTTTCTTCATTGTTTTATGAAATTGTATTTTGTTATTGTTATCTTATGAAATTTTATTTTATTCTAATTTTTTGTTTCTATGTGGGAATCTTTCCGGCACCTTTTGGTATCCGAGGGCATTTTTGCCCTACATTCCATTATATAAAACGCAGAAAAGCAAGAATCTTGCATCTGTTTTTAGTTAATGAGAGTTAAAAGAATCCACCTCCCCGAACCATATACGAAAAAAGGACTTTCCGTTAAGGGAAGTCCTTTTCTGAGACTGTGACTCGCATGGGGCTCGAACCCATGACCCCAACATTAAAAGTGTTGTGCTCTACCTGCTGAGCTAGCGAGTCAATCTCTAACTTTATGTTCAAAAGCGAGTGCAAAGGTACGACTATTTTTTGAAATCACCAAATATTTAGTCGTTTTTTTATTGTTTTTCTTCTATTTTGCCCGTTTCTGAGGCAGTTTCCGGTAGATCCGGCCCTAAATTCTCTTCATATTGCGGCTTTTCTCTCGTTACATACCGCTGCCAATAAGCTATGAGAAGGGTAGTGAGCGGAAGGGCAACAATCAGCCCCAGGAAGCCTAGCAGAGCACCCCATATCGAAAGACTCAGGAGCAGGATGGCTGGGTTCAAGCCCATCGCCTTGCCCATAATCTTCGGTGTAACCACCATATCCGTAATCACCTGCACCACGCAGAATACCAATACCGCCAGTCCGAAGACTACCCAGAAGTTCTGTCCCGTATCTGCCGCCTTGAGCATTGCCAGGAATGCCGTAGGAATGAGGGCAAAGGTATGAAGATACGGTACCAGGTCCATGATGCCGATCAGAATGCCCAGACCAATCGCCATCGGGAAACCGATGATGGTGAAGCCGATGCAGAACATGATGCCCATACAGAGCGCCACCATTCCCTGGCCTCGGATATAGTTGTTGAGCTCGCGCTCTACATCCTTCATCAGTGCCGACCAGAACGGACGGTTCTTCTTCGGGAAGATGCGCACCCAGTTGGCTGTCAGGGTTTCGTAATCGAGCAGGATGAAGAACATATATAATAAGGTAATCATGGATGCCACGATACTCATCAGTACGGTTGCCGTCTGGCTCACTACCGAGAAAACCTTCGGCATCGTGGTTTTCAGGGCATCGCTGAAGTCCTTGCTCTTCAAGAACCGTTCTATGGTGGTCTGGTTGTCCTGCAGCCACTCCTTGATCAGCATCGTGAGATTGTTGGTATGGGTGGTTTGATGAACCCATCGGGTCAACACTTCTCCCAGTTTGTCAAACTGGTCAATCATCGGTGGGATGATGAGCCAGATGACACCCCCCACGATGGCAATCGCAGCTCCCATTGCCAGAAGAATGGAGATGGCACGAACCTTGACATGGAGTTTTTGCTCGATGAACTTCACGACGGGATAGAGCAGGTATGCGAAAAACCATGCTATAAAGAAAGGAAGCAGTACCTCACTCAGATAGTTGGTGATGTAGAGTACTGCAATGACGAGGGTAACTATACCAGCCCATCTGATGAACTTGTCGAATGTAATCTCCTTACTCATTTACCTTGAACTTTGAATTTTGATACTTTCTTCTATTTCTCCTGGCTGATGGCTTTCTGGTAGCAGTCTCTGCAGAGCGGCTCGTATTCATCCTGCTCACCCAGGAGCACGCGCTTGTCGTTAGCCACCAGTCGATGGCTGACGTATGCCAGTGCACCGCACTTCACGCAGATGGCGTGCACCTTGGTCACCTCGTCGGCGATGGCACAGAGCGCAGGAATCGGACCGAAGGGAACACCCTTGAAATCCATATCCAGCCCCGCCACGATGACGCGTACGCCGCGGTTGGCGAGTTCGTTGCAGACCTCCACCAATCCATTGTCCAGAAACTGAGCCTCGTCGATACCGACCACGTCGATATCCGAAGCCAATAGCAAAATCGATCCGGAAGATTCAATAGGAGTAGATCGGATAGAATTCTGGTCATGGCTCACTACATTGTCTTCGGAGTAGCGCGTATCTATCGCCGGCTTGAAGATTTCCACCTTCTGTCTGGCGAAGTTGGCACGCTTCATTCTTCGGATCAGTTCCTCGGTTTTTCCGGAGAACATCGATCCGCACACCACTTCAATTCTTCCGGGACGGTGTGCCTCCCCATTCAGTATTTCAGTCATTTCGGGGACAAAATTACTAATAAGGTTTTAAAAAATGCAAAGATACGCAGTTTTTTTTTGCTATGAAAGATTAATTAACTACATTTGTACCCACTTATGGGCATATTATATATCGTACCGACTCCAGTAGGCAATATGGAGGACATGACAATGCGAGCCATCCGTGTCTTGAAAGAGGCAGATATGGTGCTCGCTGAGGACACTCGGACATCGAGCGTCCTGCTTAAGCATTTCGATATTAAAAATCGATTAGTGGCGCATCATAAGTTTAATGAGCATGGCACATCGGCTGGCATCGTAGAGCGATTGAAGGCTGGTGAGACCATCGCCTTGATCAGTGATGCAGGAACCCCAGGCATCAGCGACCCTGGTTTCTATCTGGCTCGTGAGGCTGCGAAAGCAGGCATCACCGTGCAGACCCTTCCGGGACCTACGGCTTGCATCCCAGCCATCGTGTCGTCCGGATTACCTTGCGACAGATTCTGCTTCGAGGGATTCATCCCGCAGAAGAAGGGCAGACAAACCTATCTGGAATCTCTCAAGGATGAGGTGCGCACCATGATCTTCTACGAGTCACCCTATAGAGTGGTGAAGACCTTGCAGCAGTTTGCCGAGGTTTTTGGAGAAGACAGACAGGTGAGCTGCTGCCGTGAAATCTCGAAGCTGCACGAGGAAAGTGTGCGTGGAAGCCTTGCCGAGGTAATCGCCCACTTCCAGGAGACGGAACCGCGCGGCGAGTTCGTCATCGTGCTGGCGGGTAAGGATCCCAAGCAGCTGAAGGAGGAATTGAAGGAAAAGCGACGCGAAGAGCGTAAGAATAATAAATAAAGAAAGTATTAATTATAAAATTAACAAAAAGGAGAAGGATTATGAAAAAGCTATTAATGATGGCATGCCTCGCAGCCTTTGTTTTAACTGGATGTAACGACGGCAAGAACAATGCCGCTAACAATGCGGCTCAAGCAGATTCGCTCAACAGCATCATTGCGCAGAAGGATAGTGAACTGAATGATATGCTGGGTACTCTGAATGAGATTGAGGATGGTCTCAACCAGATCAATGAGGCTGAGAACCGCGTGGTGCTCTTGAAGAATGGCGAGGGTGCCACCAAGAGACAGAAACTCAAGGAGGATGTGCAGTTTATCGCTACTCGCATGAAGCAGAACAAGGAGCTCCTAGCCAAGTTGCAGAAGCAGTTGGCTAACAGCTCTATCCAGGGCGACCAGCTCAAGAAGACCATCGAGAACCTGCAGAAGCAGCTGGTTGAGAAGGAGAAGCAGCTCCAGGCACTCCGTGAGGAGTTGGATAGCAAGGATATCCATATTGCAGCTCTTGATGAGACTATCAACAACTTGAACACCAAGACCAGCAACCTTACCAAGGAAAGCAGTAAGAAGACTGAGGTGATCAATGCTCAGGATAAGCAGCTCAACACTGCATGGTATGTATTCGGTACCAAGAAGGAGCTGAAGAACCAGCACATCATGGAGAATGGTAAGGTTATGACCGGTAACTTCAACAAGAGCTACTTTACAAAGGTAGATATCCGTGAGGTTTCTGAGATCAAGCTTTATTCTAAGTCAGCCAAGTTGCTCACTACTCATCCTTCAAGCTCTTATACTCTGGTTCGTGATGCCAACAAGCAATATACTCTCCGCATCACCAACTCTCAGATCTTCTGGAGCACCAGCAAGTACCTGGTTGTTCTCGTGAAGTAATGAAGAATATTGGATTAGAAACGAAATGTTGACGCACCGAAACGGTGCATCAAGCCGGAAAAACAAAAAAGATGATGCACCATTTCAGTGCATCATCTTTTTTTGTGTATAGTTTGATACTGTCCTATCTTTTTCTGGCAAAGAATTGCTGCATGAGTGCTCGGCATTCATCTTCCAGTACGCCCGATGTAACTATTGTCTTAGGATGCAGCGCTTGGGGCGCATATTTGGTATAGCCCCTTTTTTCATCTCCGGCACCATACACCACACGGCTGATCTGCGACCATCCCAAGGCTCCGGCGCACATCACGCACGGCTCTACTGTGACATAGAGGGTACAGTCATTCAGGTATTTTCCGCCCAGCATGTTCGCTCCGGATGTAATCGCCTGCATCTCGGCATGGGCGGTAACATCGGTAAGCATCTCCGTAAGATTGTGGGCTCTCGAGATGATGCGGTCCCTGCAAACGATGACGGCACCTACCGGAATCTCGTCTTCGTCGAATGCCGCCTGCGCCTCCATCAGCGCACGGCGCATATATTCTTCGTCTTTTTTCAGATTGTCTTCCATATTTCCATTCTTTATGATTTCTCTTTTTCTATTTTTGTGCAAAAATACATAAAAAACTTTGATGGATGAAAGAAAAGTATTATTTTTGCATAGTAATAGTGCTTTTTGGGCGGAAAATGATGCCGCCAGAGGTAAACTGAAGAGAATAATCTATGGCTGAACATAATGATTTGGGCAAATGGGGAGAAGATGAGGCTGTGTTCTATCTGGAAGATAAGGGCTATACCATCATAGATCGTGACTGGAGGCTAGGCCGCCGCGACCTGGATATCCTTGCCTATACTCCCGATGGCTCCACCCTGGTGGTGGTAGAGGTGAAGACCCGCACCGGCGGGAAATACCAGCAGCCCGAAGAGGCTGTCACCCCCAGCAAGATGAGGAATCTTGCCATAGCTGCCAATGCCTATGTCAAGGAATGCCAGGTGGACAAAGAGTTGCGCTTCGATGTCATCTCCATCGTGGGAAGCGAACATCAGGTGAAGAGTCTGCAGCATCTCAAGGATGCCTTCAATCCGATGCTCATCCTTTGAGGCAGATGCTTACATATATATAATAAGGTGAAAATGGAAACAAAGATCATAAGAATGCAGGAAGTGGATTCTACGAATACCTTCCTGAAGGGAATGAAAGCCTGCGAGGATGATACGCTCATCGTGGCTGTAGCCGATTATCAGACGGCAGGCAGGGGACAGGGCACACATACCTGGGAGAGCGAACCGGGCAAGAACCTCCTGTTCAGTTTGCTGATGACTCCTACCTGGGTGCCCGTACGCCAGCAGTTCCTGCTCTCAGAGGCAGGAGCCCTAGCCGTCAAGGATGCCCTGGATACCTATACCGACGGCATTACGCTGAAATGGCCGAACGATGTATATTGGAACGACAGGAAGATCAGCGGCACGCTGATTGAGACCTCTGTCGATTCCAAGGGCATCAAGCGATGCATCTTCGGTACCGGGGTGAACATCAATCAGACCGAGTTCCACAGCAATGCGCCCAATCCGGTATCCCTGGCTCAGATTCTGGGTCACGAGGTGGATAGGGAAGAGGTGCTGCAGAAGATCATCGAGGCATTCAAGAAGTATTATGAGCTGCTCCGCCGTGCCGACTATATGGATGTTTCGGGCATCTATCATCTCTCGCTCTACCGCCGCAAGGGATTCCACTGGTACGAGGATGCCGACGGAAAGTTCGAGGGTGCCTTCGTAGAGGTGGAAGATGACGGCCATCTCATCCTTCACGACAGGAAGGGAATGATCCGGTCGTATGCCTTCGGCGAAATCAGATTCCTGATTCCTTCAGCAAATATGAAACAATAAACATTAAACAAGATATTTATGGCAAAGTTTAAAAGAATTCTTTTGAAGTTGAGCGGTGAGAGCCTGATGGGCAAGCAGAGCTTCGGCATCGACCCTGAGCGCTTGAGTGATTATGCTAAGCAGATTAAGGAAGTTCACGAGATGGGCGTGCAGATCGGTATCGTGATCGGTGGTGGTAACATTTTCCGTGGATTGAGCGGAAGCCAGAAGGGATTCGACCGTGTGAAGGGCGACCAGATGGGTATGTGTGCCACCGTCATCAACTCTCTCGCCCTGAGCAGTGCCCTCGGTGCACTGGGCGTGAAGAACAAGGTGCTTACAGCTATCCGCATGGAGCCTATCGGTGAGTTCTACACCAAGTGGAAGGCCATCGAGGCAATGGAAGACGGCTACATCTGCATCTTCTCTGCAGGTACAGGCAGCCCATATTTCACTACCGATACCGGTTCTTCTCTCCGTGGTATCGAGATTGAGGCAGACGTGATGCTCAAGGGTACCCGTGTGGACGGCATCTATACCGCCGACCCAGAGAAGGATCCTACCGCTACCAAGTTCAAGGACATCACCTATGATGAAATCTACACCAAGGGCTTGAAGGTGATGGACCTCACGGCTACTACCATGTGCAAGGAGAACGACCTTCCTATCTACGTATTCAATATGGATGTAGTCGGCAACCTGAAGAAGGTGATGGAAGGTGAGGAGATTGGTACGCTCGTACACAATTAAATAAAAAAATAAGGCTTACTTCCCGCCGGAAGTAAGCCTTTGTTGTTCCTTAATCTTTTTATCTTTGTTAGAAAGCTGATGCCTATACTAACAATTAACGCCTTTCCTTGAAAAGGAAATGACAAACCCTATATTTTTATTTTTTCTTCAAAAACATCATCCAGGAGAGAAGTACGTACATCAGGATGATAGGCCACCATCCCTCCAGGAATCCTCTTGCTCCTTCGGCAGCCACAGATACCGCAAGAACGGCGATGGCGAAACCGACAAAGCTATACTTCACCTCGTTGCCCTTGAACGACCACTGCTTGAACTTCAGGGCGAACAGCGGCAACTCGCATACCAGCAGGAAGCTGGTGATGAAAATCAGCGCCAGCACGAGATATATCGACCAGCTCTGGTTGGTAATCCAGCTGGGGCTGCTTACTACCAGCGAACCCCAGAACAGCGCATTGGCTGGCGTAGGTACTCCGATGAAAGAGGTAGTCTGGCGCTCATCCAGGTTGAACTTCGCCAGTCTCAGGGCAGAGAAAGCTGCGATGATGAAGGCTACGTATGGCAACCAGGGGCGCAAAGGCTCCAGAAACTCCGGATACTCCATTACAAAGAGTTGTGAGAATACGATGGTGGCTGGTGCTACGCCAAAGGTCACATCGTCGGCAAGCGAGTCCAGCTCCTTGCCGATAGGCGATGAAACGTGCAGCAAGCGGGCGCTCATACCATCGAAAAAGTCAAAAATAGCTCCAATGATAATCCACAACAGTGCCATTTCGGGATTTCCACCGAAGGCAAACGATGTAGCGATGCAGCCTGAGATGAGGTTGCAGCAGGTAATCGTGTTTGGAATATGCTTCTTAATACTCATTTTTTCTTATTTCAGTTTTGCTATGATTGTCTGATCACCTGTGGTTGACTGTCCCATCTTCACGCATACTTCCGTGCCGAGAGGCAGATACACATCCACTCGTGAACCCAGTTTGATGAATCCGAGATGCTCATCGATGTAGCACTCTTCTCCCTCCTTGGCATAGGTTACGATGCGGCGGGCTACGGCACCGGCAATCTGCCGGCACAATACATCCACGCCCTCAGGGGTGGTGATCATCGTGTCGGCATGCTCGTTCTCCTCGCTCGCCTTAGGCAGCCATGCCTTCATGAACTTTCCGTCCTCGTGCTTCACGAACTTCACCTTGCCATCCACAGGAAACCAGTTAGCATGTACGTTCCAGAGGCTCATGAAGATGGAAATCATCAGTCGCCTGTCGTTGAAGTAAGGTGCATTCTCCACTTCCTCTATCACTACGATCTTGCCGTCGGCAGGAGCTACCACGAGTTTCTCGGTATCTTCCACGTTCAGGAATCTGATCGGGCATCGGTAGAAGTTGAGCACGATACCATATACTACACCGAAGACCACAAGGAATGCCCAGAAAGGTATCTTGTTGTCAAAAGCCATCCACAGTACTGCTGCGACAGCCACCAGTGCTATACCGCCGAACACCAGCTGGTCGGTGCCTTCGCGGTGAATTCTTATCTTTTTTAGTTTCTTGATTTTTTGTCCCATGAGAAAGGTTTACGTTTTTATTTTCGGTGCAAAGGTACGTCATTTTTATCGTTTTTGCAAATTTTTCTCCCATTTCTTTTGGCAATATCAACTTTTAGCAGTAACTTTGTTCTCAAATTACGAATTTTAATGCAAAAAATGGAAGATTTTGTTCATTTACACGTCCATACACAGTATTCCATCCTCGACGGCCAGTCCAAGATTCCATGTCTGGTGGACAAGGCCATCAAGGATGGCATGAAGGGTATGGCAGTAACCGATCATGGTGTGATGTTCGGCATCAAGGAGCTGGTTGACTATTGCGGAAAGGTCAACAAAGACCGCAAGAAAGAGGGACTCGAACCCTTCAAGCCCATCATCGGTTGCGAGATGTATGTGGCACGACGCACCAAGGGCGACCGCGAGAAGGACAAGGGCGATATGAGTGGTTATCACCTCATCGTGCTCGCCAAGAACTATAACGGATACAAGAACCTCATCAAGCTGGTGAGCAATTCGTGGGTGGATGGATACTACATGCGCCCACGAACCGACCGTGCCGACCTGGAGAAGTATCACGAAGACCTCATCGTCTGCTCGGCATGTATCGCCGGCGAGGTGCCAGCCAAGATCCTGAAGGGCGATATCGCCGGAGCCCGCGAGGCATGCGAGTGGTATCACAATCTCTTCGGCGATGACTATTACCTGGAGCTGCAGCGCCACAAGGTGCCCGATGATCCGAGCCTGCTCGCCAACCGCGAGGCTTACGAACTGCAGCAGAAGGCGAACAAGGTGCTCATCGAGTTTGCCAGGGAATACGGCATCAAGCTCGTATGCACAAACGACTGCCACTTCGAGGACAAGGAGACTGCCGAGGCGCACGACCATCTGCTCTGCATTGCCACCGGCAAGGACCTGGACGATCCTAACCGCATGCGCTACTCCAAGCAGGAGTGGTTCAAGACCCGCGAGGAGATGAACGAAGTGTTCGCTGATGTGCCCGAGGCGCTCTCGAATACCCTCGAAGTATTGGATAAGGTGGAAATCTACAGCATCGACCATGGTCCTATCATGCCGTTCTTCCCCATTCCGGAGAGTTTCGGTACCGAGGAGCAGCTGCGCCAGAAGGTGTCGGAAGAAGACCTCTACAGGGAGTTTACCACTGATGAGAATGGAGAGAACCAGCTGTCGCCCGAGGATGGTCAGAAGGTGATCGACCGTCTGGGCGGCTACGACAAGATATACCGCATCAAGTTTGAGGCAGAATACCTGCGCCACCTCGCCTACGAGGGAGCCAGGAAGCTTTATGGCGATCCGCTGCCCGAGAATGTGGATGAGCACGTGAACTTTGAGCTCCACGTGATGAAGACCATGGGTTTCCCGGGCTACTTCCTCATCGTGTCCGACTTCATCAGGGCGGCACGCGAAGAGCTGGGCGTAATGGTGGGCCCGGGCCGTGGATCAGCGGCAGGTTCCGTAGTGGCATATTGCCTGGGAATCACCAAGATCGACCCTCTGAAGTACGACCTGCTGTTTGAGCGTTTCCTGAACCCAGACCGTGTGAACCTGCCTGATATCGATACCGACTTCGATGACGACGGCCGAGGCAAGGTGTTGCGCTGGGTAATGGATAAGTACGGTCACGAGAACTGTGCCCACATTATTACATACGGTTCGATGGCCACCAAGAACTCCATCAAGGATGTGGCGCGCGTAGAGAAGCTGCCTTTGGACAAGGCGAATGCACTCTGCAAGGCGATTCCCGACCGTCTGCCCGACGGAGCGAAGATGAACCTTGCCAACGCCATCAAATATACCCCGGAGCTGAAGGAGGCAGAATACTCCAGCGACCCCCGCGAGAGCAATACCATCAAGTATGCCCGCATGCTCGAGGGTACCATCCGCGGCACGGGTATCCATGCCTGCGGATTCATCATCTGCCGCGACCCTATCAGCAACTGGGTGCCTGTATCTACCGCCGATGACCCTGATTTCCCGGGACTGAAGACGGCAGTAACCCAGTACGACGGTCACGTGATCGAGACCACCGGACTCATCAAGATGGACTTCCTGGGTCTGAAGACCCTCTCCGAGATGAAGGAGGCGTGCAAGGTAATCAAGCAGACCACGGGCGATGTCGTAGATCTCGATACCATCCCTATTGATGATGAGCTTACCTATCAGCTCTACCAGCGCGGCCAGACCATCGGAACCTTCCAGTTCGAGTCGCCGGGTATGCAGAAGTATCTCCGCGAGCTGAAGCCTACGGTTTTCGAGGACCTCATCGCCATGAACGCCCTCTACCGTCCGGGACCTATGGATTACATCCCCGACTTCATCGCCCGCAAGAACGGCCAGCAGGCCATCACCTACGATATCCCCTGCATGGAGAAATACCTCAAGGATACCTACGGCATCACGGTGTATCAGGAGCAGGTGATGCTCCTTTCCCGCCAGCTGGCAAGCTTCACCCGAGGCGAGTCGGATGCCCTCCGTAAGGCGATGGGTAAGAAGAAGAAGGCTATCGTAGATGCGATGAAGCCGAAGTTCATCACACAGGGACAGGAGAACGGCCACGATCCGGCTGTGCTCGAGAAAATCTGGAGCGACTGGGAGAAGTTTGCATCCTATGCCTTCAACAAGTCGCACGCCACCTGCTATTCCTGGGTAGCCTATCAGACAGCCTATCTCAAGGCACACTATCCAGCCGAATACATGGCAGCGCTGATGACCCGCCGCTTTGCGCAGATCACCGAGATTACCAAGCTGATGGAGGAGTGCCAGTCGATGGACATCAAGACCCTGGGACCGGATGTAAACGAGAGTTACCGTGCCTTCGGTGTGAACGAGCATGGCGAGATACGCTTCGGACTTTCCGCCATCAAGGGAATGGGAACTCCTGCCGCCGATGCCATCGTGGCAGAGCGCCTGAAGAACGGCCCTTATAAGAACATCTTCGATTTTGCCGAGCGCGTGGATTTCTCCAATGTCAACCGCAAGGCATTCGAAAGTCTGGCTCTGAGTGGCGGTTTCGACAGCTTCGGCATCCGCCGCGAGCAGTACTTCGGCAAGAACAGCAAGGGCGATACCTTCCTGGATACGCTCGTAAGATACGGTCAGCTCTACCAGCAGGAGCAGCGCGAGGCAGCCACCTCGCTCTTCGGAGGTGTAGAGGCGGTGGAGATAGCCACCCCTCCTATACCGGAAGCTGAATCCTGGAGCACCATCGAGAGGCTCAACAGGGAGCGTGAGCTCGTGGGCATCTATCTCTCGGCTCATCCGCTCGACGATTACGAAATCATCCTCCGCAACCTCTGCAATACCCACTGCTCTGAACTGGGCGACAAGGTGGAGCTTGCCAAGAAGGAGGATGTGGTGTTCGGCGGCATCATCACCGGGGTGAAATCCAAGTTCACCAAGACCGGAAAGCCGTGCGGCTTCGTCACCATCGAGGATTTCGAAGGATCGGGCGAGCTGGCGCTCTTCGGTGAGGACTGGGGCAACTGGCGAGGCATCATGGTAGAGGGCAGCACCATCTTCGTTACGGCGAAGTGTGTGTCCCGTTACGGCAATAGCAACTTTCTTGACTTCAAGATCAGCACCGTGGAGTATCTCCAGACCGTGAAGGAGAACCGCCTGGAGAAGTTTACCATCATCGTGGACAGTACGGTGATAGACGAAACGCTGGTGAATGATATCAAGACGCTGGTGGAGAATGATGAGGGCAAGGCACAGCTCTTCCTTCAGATTCACGATGCCGAGACCAAGACCAATGTGCTGCTGCGTGCGCAGGACCGCACGGTGGGAGTGAGCAGGGATCTGATACAGTTTGTTAACGACCATCCGAAGATGTCGTATCAGATCAATTAAAAATGATTCATGAGAATATTATTAACTATATAAAAAAGGTAGAAAAAAATGGAAGTAACAATTACAACCGAGAATTTCGAGAGTTACAAGAATGGCGAGTTGCCATTGGTAGTAGATTTGTGGGCTACATGGTGTGGTCCTTGCCGCCAGATTGCTCCTATCGTGTCAGAATTGGCAGAGGAGTTTGACGGTAAGTTGGTAGTTGGTAAGTGTGATGTAGAGGAGAACGACGACATCGCTATGGAGTTTGGCGTTCGCAATATCCCTACCATCCTTTTCTTCAAGGGTGGCCAGCTCGTTGACAAGTTTGTTGGTGCAGCCAACAAGTCAACCCTCAAGGAGAAGTTTGAGGCTCTGCTGTAAGACAGGGCAGAAGACTAAAAAAAATACGTCCCGGTGCGGCATCAGCTGCATCGGGACGTATGCTTTTTTGTTAGAATCCGAATTTGCGAAATAGCCTCTAGAATTCTACGCTTCTGCTACCATCTTCCTCCACGGTGATGGTCACCTTGGTACAATCCTCCGGCAGCAGGTCCTCGATGAGTTCCGGCCACTCCAGGAAGCAGAGGTTTCCGCTGTAGAAGTAATCCTCGTATCCCATATCATACACCTCTTCAATCTTCTTGATGCGGTAGAAGTCGAAATGGTAGATAGGATCGCCGTTTCCGGCAGTGTATTCGTTGACGAGAGCGAAGGTAGGCGAGGTGATTACATCCTCCACGCCCAGTTCCTCGCAGATAGCTTTAACGAAAGTTGTCTTTCCGGCACCCATCTTGCCATAGAAGGCAAAGACCTTGCCGTCGCCCATGTTCTGCAGGAATTCCTTGGCTGCAGCATGGATGTTGTCTAATGAATCAATCTTAATCTTCATATATTTAATTTTTAATTTTAATTTCTCTTTCTCGGTGTCAGTGTGATGATCGGAATGAGCATTTCCTCCATCGAGATGCCACCGTGCTGGAAGGTATCCTTGTAGTACGAAACGTAGTAATTGTAATTGTTCGGATAGGCGAAGAAGGCGTCTCCGTAGGCAAAGACATACGATGTACTCAGGTTGGGAGCAGGCAACTGTGCCCTTTTCGGGTCCCTGATGGTGAAAACCTCCTTGGCATTGCAGGCCAGGTTCTTGCCCAGCTTGTAGCGCAGGTTGGTATTCGTGTTGCGGTCGCCGATGATCTTGATGGGCTTCGAGGCACGGATGCTTCCGTGGTCGGTGGTGATCACCACCTTGCAGTCATCCTGCGACAGTCTTCTGAACAGTTCCGAGAGCACCGAGTGTCGCAGCCAGCTCTGCGTGATGCTGCGGTAGGCACTCTCCGTATTGGCGAGCTCGCGTACCATCTTCGATTCCGTCCGGGCATGCGAGAGCATGTCGATGAAGTTGATTACCAGTACGTTCAGGTCCTTCTCCCTGCATTCGTTGTAGTGCTCCATAAACCGGTCGGCACCCTGCGAATCGTTCACCTTGTGATAGCAGAAGCTGTATCGCTTGCGGTATCTGTCGAGCATTGTCTGTATCAGCGGCTCCTCGTTCAGGTTCTTGCCCTCCTCCTCGTCTTCATCCACCCAGAGCTCCGGAAACATCTCGGCAATCCTGTTGGGCATCAGACCGCTGAAGATGGCGTTCCGGGCGTATTGCGTGGCTGTAGGCAGGATGCTCATATACATATCCTCGTCTATGTCGAACAGCTCGCCGATGTCAGCCGCCAGCATCTTCCACTGGTCGTATCTGAAGTTGTCTATCACGATGAGGAACACCTTCTCTCCCTTGTCCAGAATCGGGAAGATCCTGTTCCTGAAGACATCCGGGCTCATCATCGGGCGGTCGTCGGAAGAAGATGCATTTCCATTCTTCCCGGCATTCCCATTCCTCATCTGATCTATCCATTCCAGATAGTTTCTGGCGATGAATTTGGCGAATCCGATGTTAGCCTCCTCCTTCTGCATGGCGAGCATTTCGGTCATCTGGCTGTCGGTATCGCTCAGTTCCAGTTCCCATTTCACGAGTCTTCTGTATATTTCCATCCAGTCGCTGCAGGTACGGCAGTCCATCATCTTCAGTGCAATCTGCTGGTAGTCCTGCTGGTATCCGCTCTGCGTCATCTCGGTCACGATATCCTTTTGGTGGATGTTCTTTTTCAGCGAGAGCAGGATTTGGCTCGGGTTGACGGGCTTGATGAGATAGTCGGCGATTTTCGACCCGATAGCCTGGTCCATGATGTTTTCCTCTTCGCTCTTGGTACACATCACAACGGGAGTAGCGGGCTGGATGTCCTTGATTTGCTGCAGGGTCTCCAGACCGCTCAGTCCAGGCATCATTTCATCGAGGAGGATGAGGTCGAAGGATTGCTGTCGGCATAGTTCGATGGCATCCGATCCATTGCTCACCGTGGCAACCTCGTAACCCTTTTTCTCCAGGAAGATGATATGCGCCTTGAGGAGCTCAATCTCATCATCGATCCATAGTAATAATCCGTTGCTCATATAGCATTATCCTTTTAGAGTATTATTTTGCATTATCCTTTTAGGATATATTTTTATTTTTGAGGTGCTAAAGTACAAAGAATAATTGAATGACGGAAGAGAGTTGTGGTTAAAGAAACTTAATTGAAAAAAAAGGTGTGTCATAAGTTTAGATTATGGCAGCCGAAGTCGGGCTGATGGCTCTTCCGATTGGGGGCAACAGCTATAGCTTACTTACAAATATCATCAGGATTCTCGGTCTTTTTTATAATATTAAGACCGGGAATCCGTTATTATTATCGAAGATAAAAGTAATCAAAATAATAAAAAAAAAGAAGAAAAGAAGAAACAATGCTCAAGATTGTAATGATCATGCTATGCGGAATTGGTACGGGGTACCTGCTCCGCAACAAGAAAATGAGTTTTATCGGTCGTGTCATCACGGCGCTTATCTGGGTACTCCTCTTCCTGCTTGGCATCGAGGTGGGAGCGAACCCTCGTATTATCAATGGTCTTCAGACCCTGGGACTCGAAGCCATCGTGCTTACGATAGCCGGAAGTCTGGGTAGTACAATCTTTGCGTGGGCATTGTGGAGATATGTCTGCAGAAAGGAGGCAGGAAATGAAAGGTAGTCTGATTATCGTAGGCTTCTTCGTACTGGGCATCATCGTGGGAGTGTGGGATGTGATTCCTGCCAGTTTCCTGGCGAGCGACGTGAGCTATTATGCCCTCTGTTGCCTGATGTTCTGCGTGGGTATCAGCATCGGTTGCGATACCTCTATCCTGAAGAGTTTCAGAAAGGTGAATCCCCGGCTGATGATGCTGCCGGTGATGACCATCCTGGGAACCCTTGCCGGATGCGCGGCTGCCTCCCTGATACTGGGACACCGTCAGCTCTCCGACTGTCTCGCCATCGGTTCGGGCTTCGGATACTACTCATTGTCGAGCATCTTCATCACGCAGTATCGGGGTGCCGAGCTGGGAACCATCGCCCTGCTTGCCAACATCTTCCGTGAGATTCTCACCCTGCTCTGTGCGCCCCTGCTGGCGAAGTATTTCGGCAAGCTGGCGCCTATCAGCGTGGGTGGAGCCACCACGATGGATACCACATTGCCTATCATCACCCGCTATTCGGGCGAGAGCTTCATCATCGTTTCCATCTTCCACGGCTTCTGCGTAGATTTCTTCGTACCGTTCCTGGTTACCTTCTTCTGTTCGCTCTAACGGCTTCCTTGCCGCTAGAGCTTTCTTGCTTTATCAGAATCCATTCAGCTCGATGTATTCATCATCGGCTTCAGATTCTGGGGCATTCGAGTCATCGAAGTAGATGCCGGTATCGGTATCTTCTGTAGGCTGGCTCTCGATATCGATTCCATTATCTTCAGGATTCTTCTTCTGAGAATTATTTTCTTCCTCCAGAGCATCTTCCTCCTTCTGGGAATCCTTATCCACTACGATTTCCGTTGGCTCCATCAGCAGGCGCATCTTGCTGATCTTCAGCGGTGCAAAGTGACGGGTATAGAACTTGTCGTAATCATCATACGAGAGATTTCTGCCCAGAAGCTCGAGGTTCGGCTCGCTGATCACGTAGCTTCTCGCCTTGGAAATCAGACGGAGGATGCCGGCTTGCTGATGCAGCTCGTTGGCATACTGGCGCGCCTCATCGTAGTTCTGGAAACCGCTTACCTGCAGGCGATGCAACCCCTGGAGGTCTTCGATGCTGATGTCGAAATTGCGCGCCATATAGGTGGTGAAGTTATACTTGGCTACCTCGAAGAGCAGCTGGTTTTCGTTGATGGAATCTGGACTGTAGGCGAGCAGGAAGACAAAACGGTCGTTGCGGTCGGCTGAGAATCCTTTCTGCTGGGTGGAGTCCTGGGAGCTGAGCACATCGCTGCGTTTCGCCCAGACATTACTCAGGTCGAACTTTCCGCCGTAGAGTCGTCTTCCGGCATTCACGCCGTTTACGATCATTCCCGCCATCTCGCTCAACCGGCTGTTGGGATATTGCGCTATCACCTGGTTCATCTTTTCCAGACATTCGGAAACCTTGCCCTCGTTGAGCTGGGTCATACCGCTGATGAAGAGGAACTTGTCGCGGTTGGCACCAGTAGGGAACCGCTTGTCTGATATTTCCGAGTTGTGCATCACCACCTCGTACTTGCCCTCCTTGAATGCCTGATAGGTGAGGGTGTAGATGGAATCTTCGATGTGTACCCCCATCCTCGCATTCTCCAGATAGTAAGGGTCGGAGAGGAGGGCTGTGAACTGGCTTTCAGGGTAATCCTTCTTTAATTTATCGACATAACTGTTCGCCATCTGAGTTTGCTTCTTTCGGGAATAAAGCAGATACAGATGGTAATAGGCTTCGTCGAGATGCTTGAAATCCGGGTAGTTGTCCACCAGCCGGAGCAGCATCTTCTCGCTCAGAGCCAGGTTGTCGAGCCGGTCCTTGAAGATGATTCCGGCATGGTATAAGCCATTCGCCAGGAGCTGGTTGCTCGCTGACATCTGCTCTGGGGTGAACGGAATCTGAGCCAGATAATAAGCCCGCTGATGAGGGTCGAGGCTGGCGCTATCGGCAGATGGCTTGCCGGATTCTTTCTGGGATAAAGAATGGGATAGAGCGTCTTGTAATGCATCAGGCTGAAGCTTGGAATCTTGATCAGAATTCGTTCCTTGAGCGATATCCGTTTCTTGTGCCGAAGCTACAACTGTTTTGTTGATTCGCTGCCAGTTGTCGAGGTTCTTTCGCTTGCCCCAGAGTTTCTCGAAGAGCGCCTTACCCTGACTTACGGCTACAGGAGAATAGAAATACCAGGTATTGGTGTTCCCGAATCCGTTTCTGGAATCATTTCCGAATCCATTTCCTGATGCATTCCCGAATCTGTTTCCGGAATCATTCCCGGAACCATTCCCATCAACTCCTCCTTCATATTCCGAATTCATCTCAGCACCGTCTTCCCATCTCCTTCTTTCTTCCTCTTTCTCCTTTCTTTTCAGGGCAGCTATCACACGGTCGATGGCTGCATTCCTGTCTCTCTCGTCCATTTTGGCAAGAGACTGCAGGGAATCCTGGAGGGCGATGGCATCGGTATAAGGCACCAGTTCGTCCAGCACCTTGGAGCGATGAGCCAGTTGCGGATAATCCTTTCTGTCCTGATCGAGCAAGCCGATTGCTTCGCCATAGCAGCGCTTGGCATCAGCATATCGTCCGGTTTCCCAATACAGATTGCCCAGACGCAGCAGGAGTACACCCTTCTCTATACCGTTTCGGGTAGCCTTCCGGTTGCCTTTTTCGTAGGCATAGATGGCACGCAGGGTATCTTTCTGGGCCAGGTGGATGTTGCCGATGGCATAATATACCTGGTCCTGATATTCCTTGTTCTTATCCGATGCCGCCATGCGCTTGAGTCGGCTGATCATCTTCCTGCTGTTGCCCGAAGCCAAGACCTCGGTGATGGCGATGCGGGCATTAAACTCCAGTTCGTAGGGCGGATTGAGCCGGATGACGTGGCGGAAAGCCTGATAAGCCTCCTGCTGGTTGCCGATGGAAGCCTGCAACTGTCCCATCAGATACCACTGGCGGGCTTTCTGCTTGTGTCGCATCTCATGGCTTATCACCTTCCTGAGATGGGGAATCGCCTTCCGGGCATCCCCCGTGTGGATATAGTAATCGGCGAAGGCATAATCCCATTCCTTCTGGGCACGCCAGTGGATGGAATCGCGCTGGATGTTTCGGATCACATCTTCTGCATCGTAGGTCCATCCCTGCTCGATATAGCATTTGGCAAGCCAGGCGCGCGCCTTGCCGTAGATGGCAGGCTGGGTGGAGTAAAGGCGGCTCATATAGGCGAAGGTGGCAGCGGCCCCCTCGAAATCCCCCTTCTGGAATTGAGAACGGCCCATCAGCATCCACGCTTTCCATAAAAACGGATTGTATTCCCTGCGACTGAGCCATTCGATATCTTTCGCCGTCTTTCTCCTGCCGGGTTCCCATACGGGGCGGCGCTTGATGCTGTGCTGATGGATGGCTTTCTCGCATTTCTCGATGGCACGGTCGAAGTTGGCTTTGCCCAGATCGCGGCTGTTCCTGTTGCCTACGGTATAGAGCGGAATCTGCTCCGTAAAGTTGTCCCGGTTGCCTTCTTCCTTCTCCAGCGCCCCGTCGATATAAGCCACGGTACCATTATAATAGGTATTGTATCGGGCATTAAAGGCATGCCACCACCTGCTCTGCGCCGTATTCTTCTGCGTAGAGCATCCCGTAAGGATCGCTGCAATCACAGCGAGTCCTATCAGAAAAAAGTATTTGATGGGGCTTTTGCCTTTCATGCTTTCTATTGTTTATCTGGCATCTTTCTTCTGATGCCCAGGACGATTTTGGCGAGTGCGAATACCACGATGCTGATGAAGATGATGGTGGCACCCGATGGCACGTTGAGCAGATAACTGATGTAGAGACCGGCGATGCAGTCTATCCATCCCAGGATGATGCTTGCCCATATCATCTGCCTGTAATTATAGGTGAAGAGGTTGGCGGTCATCTGCGGAATGGTGAGCAGGCTGATGGCGAGCACGATGCCCACCATTTTCAGTGTAGCCACGATGGTCATGGCGATGAGCGTCATCATCAGGTATTCGATGGCTGTAACCGGCAGATGCTGCGAACGGGCGAAGGTACTGTCGAATGCGATGTTCTGGATAGGGCGCAGGAGAAAGGTGAAGAGGAGGGCTACGATGAGGGCAAGACCGCCCAGCAGCCACAGGTCTGCGCTGTCGATGGCAAGGATGCTTCCGAAGAGGAAGGAGGGCAGGTCGGGCATGAATCCTGGAGTCAGGAAGCAGCAGATGATGCCCACGCTCATTCCCAGGGTCCAGAACATGGCGATGGCGGAATCCTTTCGCACATCTTTCTTGCGTGATATCCATTGCACTCCGAAGGCGCTGAGTATGGCGAAAACCATGGCGGAGAGTATCGGATTGATTCCTGTAAACACGCCGATGCCGATGCCTCCGAAAGAGGCATGGGTGATGCCGCCGCTGATGAATACCAATCGGCGGGTAACGATGTAGGTTCCGATAAACCCGCACAGGATGCTTGCCAGAAAGGCGCCTATCAGTGCGTTTTGGAAAAATGTATATTGTAGTATATCCATGCGTTTACTTTGAGCTTTGAACTGCAAATTTCTAGCTTAAAAAGCCGATGACTTCATCCTTCAGTTGGTTGGGCAGGTTGATGCCTCTCAGTATCAGGCTTCTGTTCCATCCAGCCACTTCTTCCGGCTGCATGGTATAGAGCACTTCCGAAAATTCCTCAACCTCCTCATCGGTATAGGCATCGGCATCCCGACCGGCAAAGCGGTCGAGATCCTCATCATCGTAATATTCTATTTCTTTGGTGGCGGCTTCCATCATGCACTCCTGCTCGCACTTCGAGTTCTCACCGTTGCAGGTGTTGCACGATACGCCTTCCTGCAGAGGCTCCTCGTCCTCTCCCCTGCGGTGAGATACGATTCCGAATATGGCGCTTATCAGGCCTAATGCCACCAGGGCTAAAATCAAGTATAGCATTTACTTTGAACTTTGAACTTTGAACTTTGAACTTTGAACATGAACTTTGAACATGAACTTTGAACATGAACTTTGAACATGAACTTTAAGCTTTGAACTTTATGATTAGCAAAGGCTGTTGAATTCTTCACGCTTCATTCTTCACTCTTCATTCTTCACTCTCAATAATTTCAAACCCTACTTTCTTCAGGTCTTCCCAATAATGAGGATAGGATTTGCTAACTACCTCCGGATTATTGATCTCAATCTGAGGGAACTTGAAGGCGAGAGGGGCGAATGCCATCGCCATACGATGATCCTCGTAGGTATCGATTGGAGCAAATGAAGGATCGCAGGTTTCGCCATCCCAATACAGAGTGTTGTCGTTTTCATCGTGGATGACATAGCCCACCTTCTTCAACTCTGTCTTCAGAGCCTCGATGCGGTCGGTCTCCTTGATCTTCAAGCTGGCAAGACCCGTGAACCTGAACTTCACACCCAAGGCACAGCAGGCTACCACGATGGTCTGAGCCAAATCTGGAGAACCGGAGAAATCGTATTTGAATTTCGGCAGCAGACAGCGGTTCGCCTTCAGCATAACATCCGTAAGATGATCATGGTTCTCGAATACGCTCTTCACTCCCAGCAGACTGAAGATGTATTTAACCACGGAATCTCCCTGCTTCGAGCAGTCCATCAAGCCTTCGAGCTGGATTCTGGAGTCGATGTTGCCATTCAGTGCCATCATCTCATACCAGTAGGAAGAAGCACTCCAGTCGTTCTCTATCATATAAGATGTCTCCTTGTAAGGCTGTGGCTTCACGGTGATGGTGTCCATATCCGTCCAGTCGGCATCGGCACCATATTCCTTCATCGTCCAGAGCGTAAGGTCGATGTAAGGGCGGGATGCAATCTCTCCTGTCAACTTCAGTTCCAGTCCGTTCTTCAGAATCGGACCGATCATCAGAAGCGCCGAGATGTATTGCGAACTGATATTGCCCACTACCTCCAGGTGGCCGCCTTCCAGCGCCTTGCCTCGGATGTGGAGTGGGGGATAACCTTCCTTCTTCTCGTAGGTGATGTCGGCGCCCAGATAGCGCAGGGCATCTACAAGGATGCCGATAGGACGGTTCTGCATGCGCTCGGTGCCGGTGATGGTATGTTCGCCAGGGGTGGCAGAGAGATAGGCGGTCATGAAACGCATGGCTGTGCCGGCTGCCTTGATGTTGATGACCTCTGGCATATTCTGAAGGGCTGCAACGATTACTTCCGTGTCATCGCAGTCGCTCAAGTTGTCGGGTTGGATATGGCTTCCAGCCATCGCACTGATTACGAGCGCTCGGTTGCTGATACTCTTAGATGCTGGCAAGTTGATACTTGCGTTCAGTTGGCTTGGTGCCTTGATGGTATATTTTATCATACGCGTACCTTATATTAAATATATTTTAGTGCAAAAGTACAAAATAAAAAGTATATACGCTAGTTTTCTTGCGAAAAGTTTTCAAAATATCTCAAAAAAAAGCATGGGCTGCCGTGCTCTGTTTCTATCACTTGCTGTCAATATGTAAACGGGATAGGGGTGTTATGGGGGTATATTGAAATATGCCTATTTCAAAGTGTAAAAAACGACCCCCTAAAATGTCAGATTGTAATTTTGTGTGCGTTTTCTTTCAAAAAGTAAAACCGACCCCAAAAATAAGATAAAATAGCGTTAAGGAATGATACAACTTACCGGAATTTGTAGTATCTTTGCATCAGAAAAAAGAAACAACAAGCAATAAGTAACAATCTAAAAATAAAGAATATGAAACGAATTATATTATTCTCATTGATGGCTCTCATGACCGTAGCTACTTTCGGTCGCAAGCGCATAGAGAATGCAACAGTAGTAGCAGACACTATTTTCTATGCAGAAAATATGAGTAATGTGGCTAGTGCAGATCAGGCTAGTTATTACAGATTGCTGATGACTACCGGCGCTGGCATCAATAAGAAGGATGTGTTCCAGGACTTCTATATGAACGGTAATCTTCGTGCCGAGGGTGGATACAGCTTCATCGATCTCGGTAACGACCGCAATACGATCTTCAATGGTGAGGTTACCACTTACTACAAGAATGGTAAGGAGAAGTGGCACGGAAAGTATGTTAATGGCAAGCGTGAGGGATACTTCACTCTCCAGCTCCGTGAAGGTGGTGTGGCTGTTGTTCAGTTCAAGAATGGTAAGTCTATCCACAATTACTTCATGATAACATACAAGGATGGTACCACTGAGAAGAGAAATCTCTCTGAGATTCAGTCTTTGATGTAGAAGATTTCTAGAATAGAAGATCACTAGAATAGAAAATCTCTCTTAAATTAATAGAAAAATCTCTCTTATATAAATTAAAATTTTATGTTGATATGACCAATATGGGGATGGCTTCCGGGAGGAAGGTACATCCCCTTTATTTTTCTGATATATGCATAACTGAAAAAAGGTCTGGCGATGATATTCGCCAGACCTTTTTACAATATTTAGAGTGCCAGGTCAACCTCTACCGGGCAGTGGTCGCTGCCCATGATGTCGGTATGAATCTTGGCTTCTGTAATCTGTTCTCTCAAGCGGTCGGATACCAGGAAGTAGTCGATACGCCAGCCGGCATTCTTCTCGCGTGCCTTGAATCGGTATGACCACCACGAATAGGTAACCTCTTCGGGATGCAGATAGCGGAAGGTATCTGTAAAGCCGTCGTTCAGAAGCTCGGTCATCTTCTCGCGCTCCTCGTCGGTAAAACCGGCATTGCGACGGTTGGTCTTCGGATTCTTGATATCTATCTCCTGATGTGCCACGTTCAGGTCGCCGCAGACCACCACAGCCTTCTTGGCATCCAAAGCCTTCAGGAACTTGTGGAAATCATCTTCCCAGGTCATACGGTAATCCAGTCGTTTCAACTCGGTCTGGGAGTTCGGGGTATAGCAGGTTACGAGATAGAAGTTGTCATACTCCAGGGTGATGACTCTTCCTTCGTGGTCGTGCTCCTCCACGCCCATACCGTAGCTTACGCTCAGTGGCTGGTGGCGGGTATAGATGGCTGTGCCCGAATATCCCTTCTTCTCGGCATAGTTCCAGTAGCTTTCGTAGCCCTCGAACTTCAGGTCGAGCTGACCTTCCTGCATCTTGGTCTCCTGCAGGCAGAAGAAGTCGGCATCGAGCGCCTTGAACTGGCTCTCGAAGTCCTTGCCCACGCAAGCACGCAGGCCATTCACGTTCCAGGATATAAACTTCATTGTTTTTGATAATGTTGAATGTTGAATGTTGAATGTTGAATGTTGAATGATGAGTTGATATGGCATATGCCTAATTCAACATTCAACATTCAACATTAAAAAATTAAATTCTCTTGCTCTCACCTCTGAGCAGGCTCATAAACTCCTGACGGGTGTTCAGTGAATTGAATACGCCGCTGTAATCGCTGGTAGTAGTGATGGAGTTCTGCTTCTCCACGCCACGCATCTGCATGCACATGTGCTTAGCTTCTATCACCACCATCACACCCTGAGGATTCAAGGTCTCCTGGATGCAGTCCTTGATCTGCTGGGTAAGGCGCTCCTGCACCTGAAGGCGGTGGCTGAAGATATCTACCACGCGGGCAATCTTGCTCAGTCCGGTAATCTTGCCGTTAGGGATGTAAGCCACGTGTACCTTGCCATAGAAAGGCAGCATGTGATGCTCGCAGAGAGAGAAGAAATCAATGTCCTTCACAATGACCATCTGGTCGTATTTCTCCTCAAAGAGGGCATCGGTCAACACCTTGTGGGCATCCTGATAGTAGCCGCGGGTCAATACCTGCATCGCCTTGGCTACGCGCATAGGAGTCTTGACAAGTCCTTCGCGCTCTGTGTTTTCACCCAGGAGCTTCAATACTTCCTTATAGTGTCCTGCGAGTTCATCCAATCCCTCGCGAAATTCTGTTTCTGGATTCATATCTAATTTACTTTGAATTTTGAACTTTATGAATAGTAAGACTGTTGAATTCTTCACTCTTCACTTTAATACTGTACTGTAATCTGTCCCTTTACCAGGCATGCCTGTCTGTATCCCAGGGCTTTCACCTTGGCTAGCACCTTCTTAGCCTCGCCCAGTTCGCGGAAGTTGCCCATGCGGCAAATCCATCTTGGCGAGTAGAAGTGCACATATACAGGCTGGTCTGGGAACTTCATCTTGATGTTGTTGCCCGTCTGTTCAGCCTTCAGTCGGTCGTTGCGTGAGTTTCCTCCGGCAAAGATCTGTACTCTATATCCTGTAACCTTATAGCTTCTGCGCATTACCTTCTTGCGCATGTCCACTACAGGCATCTCGGTTTCTTCCTGATGTGTCTCAGCCTTCTGTGCATTGTTTCCATGCTGTTTCTCCTTGGCAGCTTCGTGCTGTGGCTCGTTCTTCTTGAGTGAGTCTGGTCTCTGTTTGTGCTGGGTAGCTGGAGTTACTTCTTTATGCTGAGTATCTGTTGGTTTCTTCTGTGGTTGTGGGGTAGTCTTAGTCTTATCGTCCTGTGGATTCACCTGATTCGTATGGGTTGGAACCTGTTTTCCGTTCACCAATTCGTCGATAGCCTTGCTTTGGTGTACGGTCACGACACCCTGTCCTGGATTCTTCTGCTTGAGATGATCCAAGTAAGTCTGCGCATTCATCTGGATAGATGAGCAGAGGATGAAAATCAATAATGTGACGAATTGTTTCATGACTATACCTTATTTAATATATATATATATACCTTTTATTAATATATAATGTGTCAGCAATCTGTTTCTGTTATCCTATAAAGATAGGGAAAGGGATGCCCCCAGGAAAGAAGGCATCCCCTTTGGTAAATATTCTTGTGAGATTACTTCTTCCAAGCGTCGATGATACCCTTGAAATCAGCAGCCTTCAAAGAAGCACCACCGATCAAACCACCGTCGATGTTTGGCTTAGCGAAGAGCTCAGGAGCGTTGCTAGCCTTGCAGCTACCACCGTAGAGGATTGATGTCTCCTCAGCAGCCTCGTTGCCATACTTCTCAGCTACGATAGAGCGGATGTATGCCAACATCTCCTCTGCCTGATCAGATGTAGCGGTCTTACCTGTACCGATAGCCCAGATTGGCTCGTAAGCGAGGATGATGTTCTTCCAAGCCTCTGCGCTCAAGTGGAATACTGAACCTTCCAACTCAGCCTTAACAACCTCGTTCTGCTTCTCAGCCTCACGCTCCTCGAGAGTCTCACCGCAGCAGAAGATAACCTTCAAACCGTTAGCCAAAGCCAACTCTACCTTCTCCTTCAGGATCTCTGCAGTCTCGCCATAGTACTGACGACGCTCTGAGTGACCGAGGATAACGTACTGAGCACCTGTGCTCTTTACCATCTCAGCTGAAACCTCACCTGTGAAAGCACCCTTAGCCTTGTCAGCGCAGTTCTCAGCACCGAGACCTACTACCTTTGAATCCAAAACCTGAGCTACAGAAGCCAAGTGGATGAATGGAGTACAGATGATTATGTCACAGTTTGGCTTGTCAGCTACCAATGCCTCGTTGATCTCCTTAGCGAGAGCAACACCGTCCTGCAGGTTCATGTTCATTTTCCAGTTACCTGCTACAATTTTCTTTCTCATTTTTCTTTTCTTTTTAAAAGTTGATAATATTCTGTTTGAATTCTCTTTCTTTCTGATCCAGGCACCCCATGCCCAAAGCCGGTCGGCGATGGTAAGGAGTACCAGCGGGATGACAAACCAGGAGATGATGCCGGCTATCTTCTTGGCGGCACTTACTTCCGGCATCTTGCCGATTTCAGTCTTCTCCAGCGGCTTGCCTGCCAGGTCTGCCATCTTAGGCAGGTCGTTGTGGCTCCATTTCCGGATGATGGTGCCGTCTTTCAGCAGCAGCAGTCCCGGGTTGCTGCGTATCACGGTCTTCAGCGTCGTCTCGTCTGTGATATAGAAGGGATATTCTGCTCCCGTGATGTCTTGCCAGTGCCTGATGGCTTTCTCCGTACTTGCCGTGAGGCAGAGGAAGGGATAGTCATGGTCGGTGGCATACTCGTATATCTCATCGATGCTTCCGAAGTTGCTGTCATCGGCAAAGTCGAGATGTGGCGAGATAAGCAGGAAGGTGTATCCCTTGCGGTGAATCACTTCCTGGGTGATGTCTTCGCCCGTCTTCATATCTTCTATGCTGAAGTCGTGGATAGGAGGCACGTAGCCTTCTTCGGTCTGCACCGTTTTGCTGTCGATGAAGGTCCAGGTAGAATCGGGATAGTTGTCTATAGTAAACTCCTTCCGTTCTCCGTTCTTCTCCAGGATGAAGGTGGTGTCAAACTTCGGCTGTTTGGCTCCCTTCGGAATCTCCATACCCTTGGCTATGTTGGCGCCGATGTGATAAGGGCGGAAGTCGAACTGCGGCAGATACCACAGGCTCCAGGTGCTCATCACGATGGAGAAGAGGAAGGTGTAGTTGATTACCACCCACTGTGTCTGTCTCGAAATGAGTCTCGGCATCTCCAGCGGCTTTCTCCAGAGCAGGACGGCGAATATCAGTAGAATGATGTTCTTGATGAATGTCTCCATATTGGTGAGCACTACGGCATCACCGAAGCATCCGCAATCCTTTACTGGGTCTGCGATGACGATCCAGAGTGTAATCAGCGTCATCACTATCATCACGGCAAGGGTAATCTTGCTCGTCAGTCTCCGTCGGATGGCGAAGAGAAGGAAGATACCGATGGCAAACTCAGCAGTGGCAAGCAATACCGACATCACCAGGGTGCTCCAGTCGGGAAACATCCAGTCGATATGCAGCGCTTCCAGATAGTCGGTTATTTTGTATTGCGTGCCCAGTGGATCCATTCCCTTCACGAATCCTGAGAAGATGAAGGTTACAGCCACGAGCAGTCGCCCGATATTCACCGCTGTTTTTGTTATAATCTGCTTTGCTGTCATATCAATGTCCTCTTTTACCTGATAGAATGAACCTTCTTATTAATGAGCCTTCTTACTTTTCTCCCATTTTGATGGCACCGAAAACTGCGTAGTTGATGATGTCCATATAGTTGGCATCAATGCCTTCTGATACGAGAGTGGCTCCTGCGATATCCTCGATTTCCTTTACTCGCTGTATCTTGGTGAGAATAAAGTCGGTATAGCTGCTCACTCGCATCGATCGCCAGGCCTCGTCGTAGTCGTGATTCTTCTTGAGCATCAGTTCCAGGGCTTCCTGGGCATGCTTGTCGTAGAGCTTCATCGCCTCTTCCGGTGTCATATCTACTTCATCCACGAATGGCTTTTCCAGCTGGATGAGTCCTACGATACCATAATTAATAAGTGCGATAAACTCTGGACGGATGCCTTCGCCTACGAGTGATTCTTTCTTGATTTCAAGCGAGCGGATGCGCTTCGCCTTGATATAGAGTTGGTCGGTTAAGGAAGATGGGCGCAAGATTCTCCAAGAGGCTCCATAATCGTGAAGCTTCTTCTCAAATAATGCCCTGCATTCTCCCATAACAACTTTAAACTGCTGTTCTGTTTTCAATAAATCTGCCATAATAATTTCGAAATTCGGTGCAAATATACACATTTATTGTGAAATAGCCAAATAATTATTTTGTATTTTACATTATTTGCAGTAACTTTAGACAAGTTACGCTGCATCTCAACAATAAAAATAAAAAAAGTGCTTTTTTATTTTGTATTGTCTTCGATTTGCAGTAACTTTGCACCCCGAAATTAAATGAGTATGAGAAATTTGACCAATGCCGAACTGGCGCAAATACTAGATAAGGATATTTTTCACGAGATTTCAGAGGCGGCGGATGCGCTGTCTGTGGAATGCTATGTAGTAGGTGGATATGTGCGCGACCTCTTCCTGGAGCGCCCTTCCAATGACATCGATGTCGTGGTGGTGGGGAGCGGAATTGAGGTGGCTTCTGCCCTCAAGAAGAAGCTGGGCAAGAAGGCACATCTTTCGGTGTTCCGAAATTTCGGAACCGCACAGGTTAAGTATAAGGATACAGAAGTAGAGTTCGTGGGAGCACGAAAGGAGAGTTACAACCGTGATTCGCGCAAGCCGATTGTAGAGGATGGAACCCTGGAGGATGACCAGAACCGTCGCGACTTCACCATCAATGCTATGGCGGTCTGCCTGAACAAGGACCGTTTTGGCGAACTCGTCGATCCGTTTGATGGTGTCTATGACCTGGAGGATGGCATCATTGCCACTCCGCTCGATCCGGATATCACCTTTTCTGACGACCCGCTCCGTATGATGAGATGTGTACGTTTTGCTACCCAGCTCAATTTCCAGATAGAAGATGAGACTTATGCCGCTCTCTCGCGCAATGCCGAACGGCTGAAGATTATCAGTGGCGAGCGTATCTGCGACGAGATGAACAAGATTATGCTCTCCAAGCATCCCAGCAGCGGCTTCTATTATCTGAAGGATACCGGACTGCTCGATCTCATCCTGCCGGAACTGGTGGCAATGGATAAGGTAGAGACCCGCAACGGAAAAGCCCACAAGAACAATTACGACCATACGATGGAGGTTTTGGAGAATGTGTGCAAGCACAGCGATAACCTCTGGCTCCGCTGGGCTGCCCTCTTCCATGATATAGGAAAGCCGAGGAGCAAGCGATGGGACAACAACATCGGATGGACTTTCTACAGCCATAACATTATCGGTGCCAAGATGATTCCTAACATCTTCCGCCGTATGAAACTGCCGATGGATGCCAAGATGAAGTATGTGCAGAAACTGGTGGAGCTCCACATGCGTCCGATTGTGATAGCAGATGAAGAGGTGACTGATAGCGCCGTGCGCCGACTGCTGAATGATGCGGGTGATGACATCAACGACCTGATGACGCTTTGCGAGGCTGATATCACCAGCAAGAACCAGGTGCGCAAGCAGCGATTCCTGGATAACTTCAAGATGGTGCGCGAGAAGCTGGTTGATCTTCAGGATCGTGACTACAAGCGACTGCTCCAGCCATGCATCGACGGCAATGAAATCATGGAGATGTTCCAGCTCAAACCATGCCGCGAAGTAGGCGTACTGAAGCAGTATCTCAAGGATGCCGTGCTGGACAACAAGGTGGCTAACGAGCGCGAGCCGCTGATGGAACTTCTGATGAAGAAAGCCCAGGATATGGGGCTGAATATGGCAGAAAACTTAAACAGAGAATAATTTTTGTTAAATAACGGCTCCCTGCGAGCCGTTATTCGTTTATTATTCGTAATTTTGCACCGCTTTTTAAAACTAAAAGCATTGTTTCAGTTTCCGCCAGAGGGCGGTATATATAAAAGGTATGACATAAAATAATAAATTATAATATAAATAGGTATGAAAATTAAAAACGTTTTGTTTGTTGCAGCAGTTTGTGTTCTTGCTGCTTTGACATCATGTGGTGGAAATAAGAAGGGTGGTTTACCAGACTTCGGCGATGATGAGTTTGCCGTGGCTACCATCGGCACTTCCAGCGCCGCATTGCAGACTACCTATCCTGCTACCATCAAGGGTATTCAGGATGTAGAGGTACGTCCTAAGGTTTCTGGCTTCATTACAAAGGTTTTTGTACATGAGGGTCAGACTGTTTCAGCAGGTCAGGCTTTGTTCTCTATCGATAGCGAGACTTATCAGGCTGCTGTCCGTTCAGCTGCTGCCGCTGTCAATACAGCCAAGGCTCAGGCTAACACGGCAAAGTTGACTTACCAGAACAATAAGAAGTTGTATGATAGCAAGATTATCGGTGAATATGAACTTTCTACAGCAGCTAACGGCTATGCAACCGCTAAGGCTCAGGTAGCTCAGGCAGAGGCTGCTCTGGCTTCAGCCCGCGAGCAGTTGTCTTGGTGTACCGTTACCAGCCCTTCTGCAGGTGTTGTAGGTAGCCTTCCTTTCAAGGTGGGTGCTTTGGTTAGCGCTTCTGGCCAGGCTTTGACTACCGTTTCCAATATCAGCACCATGGAGGTATTCTTCTCACTCTCTGAGTCTCAGATCTTGAGCATGTCTAAGACCAATGGTAGTGTTCAGGCAGCCATTGCTGCGTTCCCAGCTGTTAAGTTGCAGTTGGCAGACGGTTCTATCTATAATCACCCAGGTAAGGTAGTCAAGATGAGTGGTGTCATCGATGCTACTTCCGGTTCTATCTCTCTCATCGCTCACTTCGCTAACCCAGAGAAGTTGCTGAAGAGTGGTGGTGCAGGTTCTATCGTGGTTCCTAACGATCATAACAGTGCTATCGTCATCCCTCAGGAGGCTTGCTCTCAGGTGCAGGATAAGATCTTCGTTTACATCGTAACCAAGGATAACAAGGTGAAGTATTCTGAGATCAAGGTAAATCCACAGGATGACGGCAAGAACTATATCGTAACTTCTGGTCTCCATGTAGGCGACCGCATCGTATTGAAGGGTATCACCAAGTTGACCGATGGCCAGCAGATCAAGCCTATCACTCTGGAGCGTTACAATCAGAAGATTGCTGAGGCTGCCAAGTTGGCTGAGTCTCAGGATAACGCTCATGCCTTCGCTACTGCTATGGGCGGAAAGAAGTAATATATAATAAGGTATAAAGAAAAATAGTAAATTATGTCATTTACAAACTTTATAAAGCGCCCGGTACTTTCGACGGTGGTTTCCATCTTCTTCGTCTTGCTGGGTATCATCGGCTTGGTATCGCTGCCTATCGAGCAGTATCCGAATATCGCGCCGCCTACCATCGAGGTACATGCTACCTATACGGGTGCAGATGCCCAGACGGTGTTGAACTCAGTCGTTGCTCCGCTGGAGGAAAGTATCAACGGTGTGGAGAACATGACTTACATGACCTCTTCTGCGTCTAACTCTGGTATGGAAATCACCGTTTACTTCAAGCAGGGGTCTGACCCTGATATGGCTGCGGTGAATGTACAGAACCGTGTGTCTCAGGCACAGTCTCTGTTGCCTGCTGAGGTTACCAAGGTGGGTGTCACCGTTACCAAACGTCAGAGTTCCAACGTTATCATGTTTGCTCTGACCACAGACGATGGCCGTTACGACGACCAGTTTGTTACCAACTACGCCCTGATCAACGTCATTCCTCAGTTGAAGCGTATCAATGGTGTGGGTGATGTGCAGAGCCCTTCTGTCCGTAACTACTCTATGCGTATCTGGTTGAAGCCAGAGAAGATGAAGGAGTTCGGACTGGTTCCTTCTGATGTTTCTCAGGCTTTGGCAGAGCAGAATATCGAGGCTGCCCCTGGTAGCTTTGGTGAAAGCTCTGATATGCAGTATGAATATACCTTGCGCTACAAGGGTCGTTTGAAGACTCCAATGGAGTATGAGAACATCCTTATCAAGAGCAATACTTCCGGTCAGACGCTCCGTTTGGGCGAAATTGCCAAGGTTGAGTTGGGTGGTTTGCAGTATAACGTAAACCTGCTCAATGATGGTCAGCCTGCCGTGCTGGGTATGGTTCAGCAGATTGCCGGTTCCAACGCTACCCAGATTGCCAGCGACGTAAAGAAATCGCTTGATGAACTGGAGAAGAGTTATCCTCCAGGGTTGAAGAATGTCATCCTGATGGATGTTACCGAGTTCTTGTTCGCATCTATCGAGGAGGTTATCTTCACCTTGATCATCACCCTGGTACTGGTGTTCATCGTAGTGTATATCTTCTTGCAGGACTTCCGTTCTACGCTGATTCCTATGATTGCCGTGCCTGTGGCTTTGGTCGGTACCTTCCTCTTCCTCTGGATCTTCGGATTCTCCATCAACCTGCTTACGCTGTCAGCCCTGCTGCTGGCTATTGCGATTGTGGTCGATGATGCCATCGTGGTGGTCGAGGCGGTTCACGCCAAGCTCGACCAGGGTTACAAGAGTGCCCTTACTGCATCTATCGATGCGATGAACGAAATTTCCAGCGCCATCATCTCTATTACATTGGTGATGTCTGCCGTGTTCGTTCCTGTATCGTTCATCGGTGGTACTTCCGGTTACTTCTACCGTGAGTTCGGTGTAACCATGGCGGTATCTATCGTTATTTCGGCTATCAATGCGTTGACGCTGTCTCCTGCACTCTGTGCCGTGTTACTGAAGCCACACGAGGAGGGTCACGAGAAGAAGATGTCTTTCGTAGACCGTTTCCACGCAGGATTCAACTATCAGTTTGAGAAGATTACCAATAAGTATAAGGGTGGTGTCAAGTGGGTTATCAATCATGGCATCATCGCTGGTAGCCTCGTGGCTGTCAGTATCGTAGGTCTGGTTGCCCTGATGGGTACTACCAAGACGGGTCTGGTGCCTGATGAGGATACCGGTACTATCTTCGCTTGTATCTCTACAGCTCCTGGTACTTCTCAGGAACGAACAGCAGAGGTGGTTAAGCAGGTAGATAAGATGCTGGCTAACAACCCAGCCATCGCAACCCGTAACGCCATCATGGGTTATAGCTTTATCGGCGATGCCGGTTCTAACCAGGGTACCATCATCGTGAAGCTGAAGCCATTCGAGGAGCGTCCGGGTGGATTCTTCCACCGTATCAAGGAGGCTTGTACGGGTGGCGGTATTGAGGCGTTGTTTGTCAACCCAATGGAATATACTTCTGTGTTGGGTATGATCTACAAGCAGACTGCTGCCATCAAGGATGCACAGGTTCTTGCCTTCGCTCCACCTATGATTTCCGGTTTCTCTGTACAGAATGGTATCACCATGACCATGCAGGATAAGACCGGTGGTGACTTGAACAAGTTCTATGACAATGTGAAGAAGTTCCTGGCTGAGTTGAACAAGCGTCCTGAAATTCAGACCGCCCAGACTCAGTATAACCCTAATTATCCACAGTATATGGTAGATGTAGATGTTGCCAAGACCAAGCAGGCTGGTATCTCTCCATCATCAGTATTGTCTGTCATGCAGGGTTATCTTGGTGGTCTCTACGCATCTAACTTCAATGCCTATGGTAAGCTCTACCGTGTCATGATTCAGGCTGGACCTGAGAGTCGTATGCGTCCAGACGATCTGAGCAAGATTTATGTACGTTGTGCTGATGGCACCATGTCTCCTGTAAGCGAGTTCGTGAACTTGAAGAAGGTTTATGGTCCAGCAAACATCACCCGATTCAACCTGTTTACCTCTATGGATGTATCTGTAACTCCTAACAGCGGTTACTCTACCGGTGACGGTATGAAGGCGATTGCTGAGGTTGCCAAGGAGACATTGCCAGAGGGTTACGGCTATGAGTACTCTGGTTTGACCCGTTCTGAGGCTGAGTCCAGCAACTCTACAGGTTTGATTTTCGCACTCTGTATCGTATTCGTTTACCTCATCTTGAGTGCCCAGTACGAGAGTTACATCTTGCCTCTGTCAGTAGTATTGTCTATCCCATTCGGTTTGGCTGGTGCGTTCATCTTCACCAACCTCTTCGGTCACTCTAACGATATCTATATGCAGATTTCGTTGATTATGTTGATCGGTCTGTTGGCAAAGAATGCCATCCTTATCGTACAGTTCGCCCTCGAGCGTCGTCGTACGGGTATGGCTATCAAGTACTCAGCTATCCTGGGTGCCGGTGCCCGTCTCCGTCCTATCCTGATGACCTCTCTGGCGATGGTTATCGGTCTGTTGCCTCTTATGTTCGCATCAGGTGTAGGTAAGAATGGTAACCAGACCCTGGGTGCTGCCGCCGTAGGTGGTATGTTGCTCGGTACAATCTGCCAGATCTTCGTGGTTCCTGCTCTCTTCGCAGTCTTCCAGTGGTTGCAGGAGAAGTTGACCCCAATGAAGTTCGAGGATGAGTTGAACGAGGAGGTAGCTTCCGAGTTGGAGCAGTATGCCAACGCAGCTCATCAGAAGAAGGGTATCGAGAAGAAGTAATAACGCAATGTAACTTCAAAGGAAACAATGAAAAAGAATTTAAATATCATCATATTGGGTCTCGCAGCGCTCTCCCTGAGCAGCTGCAAGACTCTCTACGGAAAATATGAGCGTCCGGATGTGAAGACCAGCGGTATCGTTCGCGATGTAGCTTCTGATACAGATACTTTGGCTGTAAAGGATACTACTACCTTCGCCAATATCCCTTGGCGCAGTGTCTTTACCGACCCTCAGCTTCAGTCGCTCATCGAGAAGGGATTGAACAACAATGTCAACCTCCTCAATGCGGCTTTGAACGTGAAGATAGCAGAAGAGCAGCTGAAGTGTGCTAAGTTGGCATTCCTGCCTGCCTTGTCTTTCACTCCTCAGGGAACCATCGCTTCCTGGGATGGTCAGGCTGCCACCAAGACTTACACGATGCCTGTTACAGCCAGCTGGATGGTAGACCTCTTCGGCAATCTGCTATCTCAGAAGCGCAGTGCCCAGATGGCGCTGCTCCAGTTGCAGGATTATCAGGTATCTGTCAAGACCAACCTAATCGCCAACATCGCCAACATGTATTATACTCTGTTGATGCTCGACAAGCAGGTGGAGTTGGTTAACAATATGGAAGGATTGACCAAGGATACTTGGGAGACTATGCAGAAGATGCACGATCTCAGATTGGGTTACCGTACACCAGCCATCCAGTCAGCTGAGTCTAACTACTATTCTGTGTTGACCCAGAAGACCGATCTGTTGCGCCAGATTCGTGAGACAGAGAACTCTCTGAGTCTGCTCATCGGCGATCAGGCACATAGCATCGCCCGTGGCAAGTTGGATAACCAGAGTCTTCCATCTAATTTCTCAACCGGTGTAGGCATCCAGTTGCTCAACAACCGTGCTGATGTCCACGCAGCCGAGATGAATCTTGCCCAGTGCTTCTATGGTGTAGAGACCGCCCGCAGCAAGTTCTATCCATCTATCACCATTTCCGGTACAGGTGCCTTCACCAATTCAGCTGGTATGGGCATCGTGAACCCTGGTAAGTGGTTGCTCTCAGCTGTAGGTTCTCTTACCCAGCCAATTTTCCAGAACGGCCGTATCATTGCCGGTTTGAAGGTGGCTAAAATGCAGTATGAGCAGGCTTACAACACCTGGCAGAATACCGTGCTGAAGGCTGGTAGCGAGGTGAGCAATGCGCTTGTTCTCTACAACTACTCTGATGAGAAGAGCAAGATAGAGCAGAAGCGAATAGAAGTACTAGAAAAGAATGTAGAATCTACCAAGGAATTGATGGGTATTGCAGGCAGCTCTTACCTTGAAATCATCCAGGCACAGTCTTCACTTCTCAACGTACAGCTTTCTAAGGTAGCTGATGACTTCAACAAGATGCAGGCAGTAGTAAATCTCTACTATGCATTGGGTGGAGGAGCTAAGTAGTTTATAGTTAATAATTAATAGTTTATAGTTATGGCTAGTATAATAAGTCCAAAGGCAGAGGTTTCTCCAAAGGCTAAGATTGGAGACAACTGCAAGATATATCCATTCGTCTATATCGAGGACGATGTGGTCATCGGCGACAACTGTACCATCTATCCATTCGTGAGCATTATGAACGGTACTCGCATGGGTAATAATAATAAGGTGTTCCAGGCAGCCGTTATCGCTGCCCTCCCACAGGACTTCCACTTTACAGGTGAGGAGAGTGAGGTAGTAATCGGCGATAACAATACCATCCGTGAGAACGTGGTTATCAACCGTGGTACCCATAAGGGCGGCAAGACCGTTCTGGGCAACAACAACTTCCTGATGGAAGGTGCCCATATCTCTCACGATACCGTAATCGGCAACGGTAGCGTATTCGGTTATGGTACCAAGATTGCGGGCGACTGCGTGATTGGTAACGGTGTCATCTACTCAACATCTGTAGTAGAGAACGCCAAGACTAGAGTAGGCGACCTGGCGATGATTCAGGCAGGTACTACCTTCTCTAAGGACATTCCTCCTTATATCATTGCCGGTGGAAAGCCTGTGAAGTATGCAGGTCCTAACACCATCATCATGGAAGCAGCCGAGCTTACCGAGAAGGTTCGCAAGCATATTGCTAATGCCTACCGACTGGTATTCCATGGTCAGACATCCCTCTTCGATGCCATCAACCAGATCAAGGATCAGGTGCCAGATGGTCCGGAGATTCAGAACATCATCCAGTTCCTGGAGAGTTCCCAGAAGGGTGTCATCACTAAGATGTAGTTTTGATTGGAAGGGTTTAATCCCTTTGTTTACTATTATGTTTAGTTAAAATTCAAGTCATACCTATTTGAATTTTACTCAGTATCTTGAAAAGGCTGGCCGTGAGGTCAGCCCTTTTTATGTGTGTATGGTATGAAATCTCCGTTCATAAGTTTTGAACGCACATTCAGTACTTTTGAATGTATGTTCAGTACTTTTGAACGGAGATTCAAAACTTGTGAACGAAGATTTCTATTAGGCTTATCAACAAATTCTATTAATGGTAGCAATAAATTCCTCTTATGATATCCACAAATTCTATTAAGGATAGTCGTAATATCAATCTATTCCATCATCCATCACATACTATAATAGATTCAAGCACCTTATGCAGCGAATCTCTCTTCCCTTAATAATTAATAGAATAAATGCAAATAAATGCAATTTTATTTTGTTATCTCTTCGTTTATGTGTATCTTTGCAAACAATTTGGGTAATTATGCCCTTCCGGTCTGAAAATAAATAGATTTAGAAATGAGAAAGAAACAATATAAGCCTCGCAATCATCGTGGATTGCAGGTTGTTACTTTATGCATCAGCACCGCCATGGTGCTTGTTTTGTTGGGATTGGTCATCTTTTCCGTATTGATGGGAAGAAACCTCTCTTCCTATGTCAAGGAGAACCTGGTGGTACAGGTGATGCTGGAGCAGGATGTTACCAATCCTGAGGGCTTGCAGATGTGTAAGCGCCTGAAAGCCCGTCCTTACGTGAAAGGTCTGACCTATATCTCCAAGGAACAGGCTTTGCAGGAGGCTACCCACGATCTGGGTACCAATCCAAGCGAATTTGCCGGTGTGAACCCTTTCCAGCCATCTATCGAAATCACGACACAGGCAGATTATGCCAACAATGATTCCCTGAAGTGGATAGCCAAGGAGCTGAAAAGCTATTCGCGCGTGACGGAAGTAAGTTATCAGCACGACCTGATAGAACAGGTGAACAATTCGCTCACCAAGATAAGCATCGGTCTTCTTATCGTAGCTGCCCTGCTTACCTTTATCTCGTTCTCGCTTATCAACAATACGGTGAGACTGGGCATCTATGCCCGCCGATTCTCCATCCATACTATGAAGCTGGTGGGTGCATCCTGGGGCTTCATCCGCAAGCCTTTCATCAAGAGGGCTGTATCGGTAGGTGTGGTTGCGGCTTTGCTTGCCGATGGTTTCCTCGGTGGATGCCTCTATGCCTGGTCGCTTCACGAGCCGGAACTGGTCAATGTGCTCGGCTGGCAGGAGCTTGCCATCACAGGCGGTTCGGTCTTCCTCTTCGGTATCATCATTACGGCTCTCTGTGCCAATATCTCGGTGAACAAGTTCCTCAAGATGAAGGCGGGAGATCTCTACAAGATTTGATCAGGAGTAAACTTCTGTAAAGTAAACATTAACATTACACATTAAACATTATATATAATGGATAAGAAGAATTTAGCATTTGACAAGATGAACTTCATCTTGTTGGCAATTGGTATGGCAATTGTCATCATCGGTTTCCTCCTGATGAGCGGCGCTGGCTCTAACGAGCACTCTTTCGATGCTGATATTTTCAGTACTCGCCGTATTGTAGTGGCACCAACCGTAACCCTGATTGGCTTCCTCTCTATCATCTATGCGGTTATACGCAAGCCGAAAGACAATTAATAGTTTATTGTTAATATACATATTTAAATTAGATGGATTTTATTCAGACTATCATTATCTCTATCGTAGAGGGATTGACCGAGTTCTTGCCAGTGTCTAGTACAGGTCACATGATTATTGCCGAAAACTTGTTGGGTGTAGATATCCAGGATAAGTTTGTCAACGCCTTCACTGTCATCATCCAGTTTGGTGCCATTCTTTCTGTCATCTGCCTGTATTGGAAGAGATTCTTCTATCCGGATGCAGTGAAGACAGGAGAGAAGACCTATTGGAAGGCGATGTTCGATTTCTATGCCCGCCTGGTGGTTGGTACACTGCCTGCCGTGGTATTGGGTCTTGCCTTCAATGATTTCATCGAGTCAAATCTGGGAAATGTGCAGCTGGTAGGTTGGATGCTTGTCATTGGTGGTGTGTTCATGCTCTTCTGCGATAAGATTTTCAATAAAGGCAGCGAGCAGACTAAGCTTACTTACAAGCGTGCCCTGACCATCGGTTTCATCCAGTGTATTGCGATGATTCCGGGTGTGTCTCGTTCCATGTCAACCATTGTGGGAGGTATGTCTCAGCGTCTCACCCGCAAGGCGGCTGCCGAGTTCTCATTCTTCCTGGCTGTGCCTACCATGTTTGGTGCCACCTGCCTGGAGGTTTATAAACTGATTAGCCATGGTGGCGGTTCGTTGCTCACTCAGGGCAACAACCTGGTTACCTTACTCTTAGGTTCAGTGGTAGCATTCATCGTTGCTATTCTCGCCATCAAGTTTTTCATCAATTATGTCACCAAGTACGGTTTCGCAGCTTTCGGCTGGTATCGTATTGTTATCGGACTCATCATCATCATCTGCGGCCTTTGCGGTGTAGATATGCAGATGGTTGACTAAAATAAGAATATGGATTTTAGAAAAGGAGAAATTATAGCCATCGACAAGCCTTATCGCATGTCGAGCTTTGGAGCACTGGCGCACGTTCGCTATCTGCTCAGCAAGAAACTCGGCTTCAAGGTGAAGATAGGACATGCCGGTACGCTCGATCCCCTTGCTACGGGTGTGTTGGTGCTCTGCACGGGTAAATGTACCAAGCAGATTGAGCAATTGCAGACACATACCAAGGAATATACGGCTACTCTTCAGTTGGGTGCTACCACGGCAAGCTACGATAAGGAGCACAGTGTAAACCATACTTTCCCAACCGAGCACATCACCCGTGAGCTGGTAGAGGAAGTGCTGAAGCAGTTTGTTGGTGAGATTCAGCAGGTTCCGCCTACCTATAGTGCCGTGAAGGTGAATGGTGACCGTTCTTATGCCCTGCGCAGAGCAGGCGAGGAGGTGCAGCTGAAGCCTAAGACCGTGCGTGTGGATGAAATCGAACTCACCGATTACAACGATGAGGAGAAGACGGCAAGCATCCGAGTGGTTTGCGGTAAGGGTACTTACATCCGGTCCCTGGCACGCGACATCGGTCGTGCCCTGGATAGCGGTGCCTTCCTGACAGCCCTCCGCCGTACCAAGGCAGGAAGCTTCTCGGTAGAGAACTGCATCGACTTTGACCATTTCCAGGAATGGCTCGATGCACAGGAGATAGAAGACAGCCTTGCCAATAACTAGGCTCGAATTTCGAAAAATGACATTAATAGTAAATCATCTTAAGAAAGGAGATATAATATCACATGAAACTATCACAATTCAACTTTAAGTTGCCAGCTGCTCAGGTGGCACTTTATCCACATAAGACTAAGCGTGTGGTCAAGACTGCTAGTGGTGAACGTACTTTCGAGATTACCCGTCGTGACGAGTCTCGGCTCATGGTGCTCCACAAGAAGTCTGAAACCATCGATATGTATAAGAAGGACGAGAATGGCAAGGATATGGTGGATGCTGATGGCAATCCAGTATTCCTGCAGTTCAAGGATATCGTCAACTACTTCGAAGAGGGTGATACCTTCATCTTCAATGATACGAAGGTATTCCCAGCCCGCCTTTATGGTACCAAGGAGAAGACTGATGCCAAGATTGAGGTGTTCCTGCTCCGTGAGCTGAATGCCGAGATGCGTCTTTGGGATGTGCTGGTAGAGCCTGCGCGAAAGATCCGTATCGGCAACAAGCTGTTCTTTGATGATGTCAACGAGATGGTAGCCGAGGTAATCGATAATACCACCAGCCGTGGCCGTACCCTCCGTTTCCTCTATGATGAGGATGGCAATCACGATGTCTTCAAGCGTTCGCTCTTTGCTTTGGGTGAGGCTCCGCTTCCTCGCTATATCATCGATGCCCGTGAGGATCATCACGCAACAGAGGATGATATGGACGACTTCCAGTGTGTATTTGCAGAGAAGGAGGGTGCCGTTACTGCTCCTGCTACAGGTCTTCATTTCTCTCGTGAGTTGATGAAGCGCTTGGAAATCAACGGCATCAACGAGGCTTACATCACCCTGCATTGCGGATTGGGCAACTTCCACGAGATTGAGGTTGAGGACCTTACCAAGCACAAGATGGATTCTGAGCAGATGATTATCTCTAAGGAAGCTTGCGAACTGGTGAATAAGACCAAGCTGGAAGGTCATCGCGTATGCGCCATCGGTACCAGCGTGATGAAGGCTACAGAAACTGCTGTAGGTACAGACGGAATGATGAAGGAGTTTGATGGATGGACCAATAAGTTCATCTTCCCTCCATACGATTTCGGATTGGCAGACTGTGCTGTTGCCAACTTCTATCATCCGGAGTCAATCTTGATGATGTGTACCGCTGCCTTTGGTGGTTACGACCTGGTATATGAGGCATACAAGAAGGCTGTGAAGAATGGCTATATGTTTGGTTGCTATGGTGACTCACTGTTGATACTTCCAGACTAAGTGGTGGAATAAACAGTTTTTGCACATATAGAAATGATTGATATTCAGTAGGTAAACTGAGTTATCCACAGTTTTCGTAAAAGTGTGAATAAGTATGTATAAAGTATATTTAAGCCTTGGCACGAATCTGGGCAACCGGAAGCGTAATATTCGTGAGGCTATCGATAAAATAGGAGAGCAGATTGGTGTGGTAGAGCGCCAGTCTGCTCTTTACGAAACCAAGCCTTGGGGCTATTCTTCTCCCAATGACTTCATCAATTCCTGTGTGATGGTTCTCACCGCCATGGCCCCTCGTCAGGTGTTGGAGGCTACTCAGCGTATAGAGCAGGAGATGGGCAGAATCCTGAAGTCTGTAAATGGGGAATATCACGACCGCATCATCGATATCGACATTCTGATGATAGATGATCTGGTCATCGATGAGCCCGATTTCAAGATTCCTCATCCTTTGATGGAAGAGCGCGATTTCGTGATGAAACCACTGAAAGAGATACTTATGTAATTTGCTATAAGTCAGGCAGAAGGAGAGAACCTTGTATCAGGAGATAAAAGAGGGTGAGGAAATCAAGGTGCAGGCGAACGAGCACGGCAGATACTTCCTGACCCAGACGCGCAGTACTACAGGTATTGAAAATGCCGAGATGGGCGAGAGTGACGTGAAGATCTATTCTCCAGCCCGGGGATTGATCGTCGTATCCAAGGTGAGTGCTCCTCTATTAAATAAGGTGGAGGTTTATACCCTTGATGGAAGACTGGTGGCATCGAGAAAGGCTGAAGGTGCAGCATCTGTCAGCATTCCTGTAGTCTCCACGGCTTCTCCTCAGGAAGTATATATTATTAAGGTATCTAAGCAGGATACCCAAGCTACAATAACCAGAAAGCTTAGTCTGCTTTAAGGAGTCTGCCCACTATGCTCAGCAGAGATGCTGAGTCCAGCGGCAACACCTTTTAGTTGTACGACTATATACCTTTTAGTTGTACGACCATATGCCTTTTGGTAAGAAAGCAGAAAAGAGTAGAAAACGCAAAATCCCATCGTTCTTGCGAGCGATGGGATTTTTAATTCTGTTAAGCAATGTGTCTGCTTTACGCTGATTACTTACGAAGACCGAGGGCCTTGATGATAGCACGATAGCGATTGATGTCGCGATCATACAAGTAATCGAGCAATGCACGACGCTTTCCTACAAGCTGTGTCAACGCACGTGTTGTAGTATAATCTTTACGGTTCTTCTTAACGTGCTCCGTCAAATGAGCAATACGGTATGAGAACAATGCTATCTGGCTCTCAGCTGAACCAGTATCAGAGTTAGACTTTCCGTACTTGCTAAAGATCTCTTCTTTTTTTGCTTTGTCTAAATACATAGCTGTGATACTTAAAATTTAATTATTATGAATGAATGTTATGCACAATAGGACCTTCCTCACGGTGGTTTCCGTTAAAATGCGGTGCAAAGGTACAACTTTTCAGTGAATTATGCAAATTTTTCGGGATTTTTTTGTAATTTTGCACCCAAATTCATTAAGTATTTAAGGTAAACGAAATGCAAGACATTAGAAACATTGCAGTTATTGCACACGTTGACCATGGTAAAACTACCTTGGTTGACAAGATGATGCTCGCCGGTAAGCTGTTCCGTGACGGCCAGGATAACAGCGGCGAAGTGCTCGATTCCAACGACTTGGAGCGCGAGCGTGGTATAACCATTCTCTCAAAGAATGTGTCTATCAATTGGAAAGGTACAAAGATTAATATTCTCGATACTCCAGGACACTCTGACTTCGGTGGTGAGGTGGAGCGCGTGCTCAACATGGCAGACGGATGCCTCCTCCTCGTCGATGCTTTCGAGGGTCCGATGCCTCAGACTCGTTTCGTGCTGCAGAAGGCTTTGCAGCTCGGACTGAAGCCTATCGTTGTCGTTAATAAGGTAGATAAGCCTAACTGTCGCCCTGAAGAGGTGTACGAAATGGTGTTCGACCTGATGTGCGACCTCGATGCTACTGAGGAACAGCTTGACTTCACTGTAGTTTACGGTTCGGCAAAGAATGGCTGGATGAGCGATGACTACAACAAGCCAACAGATAACATTGACTATTTGCTCGACAAGATTGTGGAGATTATCCCTGCTCCTAAGCAGTTGGAGGGTACTCCTCAGCTCTTGATCACATCTCTTGATTATAGCTCTTACACCGGTCGTATCGCCGTAGGTCGTGTACACCGTGGTACTTTGAAGGATGGTATGAACGTAACTATCTGCCATCGTGACGGTAGCCAGGAGAAGACCAAGATCAAGGAACTCCATACCTTCGAGGGTATGGGTCATAAGAAGACAGACCATGTGGATTCTGGTGACATCTGTGCCGTTGTCGGCTTGGAGAAGTTCGAGATTGGTGATACCATCTGCGACTTCGAGAACCCAGAGCCACTTCCTCCAATCGCTGTTGATGAGCCTACCATGAGTATGCTCTTCACCATCAACGATTCTCCTTTCTTCGGTAAGGAGGGTAAGTTCTGTACATCTCGTCATATCCAGGAGCGCTTGAACAAGGAGTTGGAGAAGAACCTCGCTCTTCGTGTTCAGCCTTACGAGGATACCACTGATAAGTGGATTGTTTCGGGCCGTGGTGTGCTCCATCTCTCTGTGCTCATCGAGACCATGCGTCGTGAGGGCTATGAGCTTCAGGTAGGCCAGCCACAGGTTATCTACAAGGAGATTGACGGTGTGAAGTGTGAGCCTATCGAGGAGTTGACCATCAATGTTCCGGAGGAGTTTGCTTCTAAGATGATTGATATGGTTACCCGCCGTAAGGGTGATATGACCTCTATGCTGAACATGGGCGAGCGTGTGGATATCGAGTTCGATATTCCTTCACGTGGTATCATCGGTCTTCGTACCAATGTGCTCACTGCTTCTCAGGGTGAGGCTATCATGGCTCACCGCTTCAAGGAGTATCAGCCATACAAGGGCGAGATTACCCGCCGTTCCAACGGTAGCATGATTGCTCTGGAGACTGGTACAGCCTATGCTTACGCCATCGATAAGCTGCAGGATCGCGGTAAGTTCTTCATCGACCCAGGTGAGGAGGTTTACGGCGGCGAGGTTGTTGGTGAGCATGTTCACGACAACGACCTGGTGGTTAATGTAACCAAGGCAAAGCAGTTGACCAACGTCCGTGCTTCTGGTTCTGACGACAAGGCTCGCGTGATTCCTAAGACCGTGATGAGCCTTGAGGAGTGCCTGGAGTACATCCGTGAGGATGAGTACGTAGAGGTAACTCCTAAGAGTATGCGTATGCGCAAGGTGATTCTCGATCACTTGGAGCGCAAGCGTAGTAATAAGGATTAAGCTATAGCTTATATATAAATGGATCCGTGAGAATTCCCCTCTAGCCGATTGCCTAGACAGTCTGCTTGCAGGGGATTCTTTTTTAATGTATGCGTATGTGGTTGTGGAAATTCTTTAGAAAGTTTTCTTTGCCCTGTTCTCTGGTATTGGGAGCCGTGGGCTATCTGATCTTCGCCAATGTTCCTTTCCTGGAACCTTTGGGCGATGCGGTGGGACCGAAGCTGGTGGATATGATGCCGGTGGTGCTCTTTGCCTTGCTCTATGTTACCTTCTGTAAGATTGAAATCAAGGAGATGAAACCGAAAGCTTGGCATTTCATCCTGCAGCTCATCCGAACCAGTCTTGCACTGATGATGGTGGTGCTTATCTTCGAATTCGGAGATAATTATGAAACCAAGCTGGTGCTCGAAGGTGCTTTCATCTGTTTTATCTGTCCTACGGCAGCTGCCGTGGCTGTGGTGACGGAGAAGTTGGGCGGAAGCATCGGCTCGTTGACAACTTATACGGTGATAGCCAATGTCTTTACGATGGTGATTATTCCGAGTCTTTTCCCGATGGTGGAGAAGGGTGCAGATGTTTCCTTTCTTTTTATGAGTGCGATGGTGTTCAGAAACGTAACCACGGTACTGGTAGTTCCTTTGCTTCTGGCTTTGCTGAGCCGCAAGTTTCTGCCTAAGTGGGTGGATAAGGTGAAGAGCGTGAAGGATCTGGGCTTCTATATGTGGTGCTTCAACCTTACTATCCTGATGGGCGAGACGGTTCGTAATATCCTTCATGCCGAGGTTTCGGGGTGGATTCTTGCCTTGCTGCTCATTGTTCCGCTCTTTGTCTGTCTCATCCAGTTTGCCATCGGTAAGGCGGTGGGCAGACATTATGATGCGAGCATCAGTGCCGGTCAGGCTTTGGGACAGAAGAATACCATTGTGGGCATCTGGCTCACTCTTACTTTCCTCAATCCGCTTGCTGCCGTAGCACCGGGCGCTTATGTGGTTTGGCAGAATCTGGTGAATGGCTGGCAGCTATGGTATAAGGAGAAATACGGAAGACTGAAATGGTAGATGTAAGAGAAAACAGAAATAATGGAAATATAAAAAAACAGCTTGGAATTTCATGGGAGATTCCAAGCTGTTTTTTTATATGAATGTATCTGATCTTTATTTGCTTGTCGAGATAAATATGCACTCGATGGTTACGTTGCCATCCATCCATTTGGCTGGAATGGTATAGGTGCCATCCTTGGCGATATCTGTCTTCTTGAGTGATTCTACCTGATCACCATGGGTGATGGTAAAGTCACCGTAGGTGAATCCTGGAGCAGGAACCATCTTCACCTTGAATGGCTTGCCGTATGCCACCTTGTGGTTGTTGAGGGTGGTGCCGTCTGCTGCGGTCACCATACCGTTGCGGTTAGCCTCGGTTACAGAAACAAACTCACTGTGAGCCTTCTTCTTGGCTGTACCTTCACTCTTCAGCAAGGTGATGCGTGGAGCGTTGGTCAGGTGGATATTGATGTCATCGATATAGACCAGGGCATCCTCCTTCATCTCATGAGGAGACTCTGCGTGAGGAACCACTACCAGACTATAGATATCCACACCCTCGGCACTCTTAATAGGGAACACGGCATCAGCCCACTGTCCTGCAGGAACAGGAGTGGTTGACTTGATCCAGAACTGCTCTACTTCCTGCGACTGTCCGGATCTGTCTCTACGCTTTCCAAGTCCTACCAGCATCACTCTGCCTTCCATCGGACGGTTGATCAGTACGTGAACTACTTTTCCGGATGGACCGAGTGCAATCGGCTTCTTCAGATCTATTCTTGCACCGAAGATGTTGGAAGCCAGTCGTGAACGCTGGAAGCCGAGCACCTTCTTGTTAGGATTGTTGGTGGGATCAGGATTATCCACAACCTCGCAGTTGCCCGCCAGTTCTCCTGTGCGGAATGGGGAATGCTCCCATCTGTCGTAAACTCCCACGGATTTGTAATCCTGGGTGTCGAACTTAATTTCTTGTCCCATTGCAGCCAATGGTAACAAACACAATGCTATGAGTAATTTCTTCATGTTCGTAGTGTAGAGTCAAAGTTTAAAATACTTTAATGGAATGTAACAATGGGCAAGCCTTGCTGTCGTCGATGACAACCTTCAGGCCTTTCACCTGATAACCCTTGCCGTAACTGTCGGATGTGCTGCCGTTCAACGGGATGATGCGCTTGTATCCGATGGTGGTAGTAGTGCACTTCTCTGCGATAGGTTTCCATGTCTTTCCGTCTTCAGAGATTTCGATATGGAACTTTCTTACTCGCTGACCCTTGCGGATGTATTCCATCATATCCACATAGCGAACGGTCTGTGACTTGTCCCAGTTGAAGGTGATGGTAGCCTGCTTCACGCCGTCATCAGTAGCCCAATAGGTATTCTTGTTGTTATCGGTCAGGTTCTTGGCTGCATAGTTGCGGTTGGCACCAGCCTTTCGGGTGTTGCTTACAGTAACCTTTGCCTTCTGAGCCAGGTCCTTGCCCAGACGGGTGCGAATCATATTACCCATATCCTTGAGCACGCGCACGTCGATGTCAGGCAGCAGACCCGTCTTGTCCGGAGGGCAGTTGAGAATCAAGGTAGCATTTCTGCCTACCGTCTCCAGATACATCTGGAAGAGGCGCTCTACAGAGAGAGGCTTCTCGCCCTCGTGCCAGAACCATCCCTTGTCGGTGAACTTGGCATCGCTCTCACCTGGGTCCCACTGCCAGCCGTCCTCGGTACCATACATACCGTTGCTTTCTGGTGCATAGCCTCTTTCGTCGGTGAGCCAGTTGGTTTCGCCAGCCCATCCTGCCTCGTTGCCGATCCATCTTGCCTCAGCACCCACACCCCAGAGGATGATGTCTGGACAAACCTTGTGGATAGAGTCTCTGAGGTTAGGAATGTCATAATAGGTAGAACGGTCTACGTTTACGGTCGTATTGCGTCCGCCGTAGTATCCGTCGCCACCGTTGGCACCATCAAACCACATTTCAAACTGGTCTTTGCCATACTGTGCCAACTCCGCGCACTGGCGGAGGAAAACGTCGTTGACATATTTCTCTGTACCGTAGTATTGGCTGTTTCTGTCCCATGGAGAAACATAGAAACCATACTTCATTCCCAAGCTTCGTGCAGCCTTGGCAAAGTCGCGGGGAATGTTGGTAGTCTTGCCATTCTCATTGCCGGCATTGACGATGGAATGGTCAGTAGTAGATGTAGGCCAGAGGCAGAAACCGTCATGATGCTTGACTACGGCGATACCGCCCTTCATGCCAGCAGCCTTTACAGCCTTGAGCCATTGTGTAGGGTTAGGCTTCTTGGTAGGTGCAAAAAGGGTTACGTCTTCACTTCCCAAGCCCCATTCTCTGTTGGTATAGGTGTTCATTCCGTAATGGAAGAAGGCATAGAATTCTGTCTCCTGCCATTTCATCTGGCGATCGCTAGGAACAGGGAACACAGCTGTAGGCTCGTTGTCCGGATTAGGCAACGACTGCTGCTTAACTTGGAATACACTCTGAGAGTGGCCAGCCATGGTAGACATGATGAAGGTCACTCCAAACAAAACTTTTTTGATGTTCATGGTTGTTGTATTAAAATCGATATACTTTATTCTTGCCATAAAAAGAAGTTGATAATTGTTAGTTATTGTCGTTAATATATATATTATCTTTTGCAAAGATAATGCAAACGAGCGCAATGAAAGCTAGCTTTCAAATTGCCGAGTGTAGCTTATCTTATGCAAAGATATGAGTTTTCGGAAAAGTTTCAAAACTTTTCTGGTTAATTAAATATAAACGCCCGCAATTTGTGGTTGCGGGCGGTCATATATGATTAATCCTGTGTAGGATAAATCAAGTTAGCTTCTGTGATACAGTTGAGCACCTCTTCGAGATATTTCTTTGATTCGTACTTAGCCATAGGCAGGTCGTGGAGCAGATAATTGCCGCAATCCTTGGCTGCCTGTCCAGGAATTTCGCCTTCGAAATCGGCAATGAACTGGAAAGTACGCTTCATCAGTTCTACGATGTCCTTGCTCTCCAGGTCGCCACGGATGAGGAGGTAGTTACCGGTGAGGCATCCCATTGGTCCCCAGTAGATGATGCGGTCTTTCCACTCCTCGTCGTTACGCAGGTAGGTGGCAGCCAGGTGCTCGATGGTATGGATGGCACCGTTGTGGAGGCAAGGCTCCTGGTTAGGCACCTTCATGCGGATATCGAAGGTGGTGACTACTTCTCCGCCTACTTCGTCCTTGCGGCTTACGTAGATGCCGCGGAGCAACTTGTTATGATTGATAGTAAAACTTGGAATCTTATTCATCTTTTTTATAATGTTGAGTGTTGAATGTTGAGTGTTGAATGTTGAATGTTGAGTGTTGAATGTTGAGTGTTGAATGTTGAGTGTTGAATGTTGAGTGTTGAATGTTGGGTGTTAAATATTGAGTGAAGAATCATTCAACATTCAACACTCAACATTCAACACTTCTAAAGACTTTCGAGAAAAGCCTTGGTAACATTGAATGATCCTTCTGCCATTTTAGCCCAGAAGTCGAAGTACTGCTGTGCCTTGGTATCCTTCAAAGGTACATCGCTGATGATGCGGAAGGAGATGAAAGGAGTCTTGTAGATGTGGCAGGTCTGTGCGATGGAGCAGCTTTCCATATCCACAGCCATAGCGTGAGGGAAGTGCTCCAGGATAGATCGCATCTTCTCCTTGCTATCTACGAACCATTCTCCGCTTACAATCTGTCCGGCATGAATCTTTGGATGCTGGTTGTCTGGCTGTTCATTGATGGCAAGTGCCTTTTCTACATACTCCTTAGGGGTCTTGAAGAGGGCAGGCATACCGAGAATCTGTCCATACTCGCATTCGTCACCGCAGTAAGCATCGTGATATACACAGTCGGTAGCTACCACCACTTCGGTAACATTGAGGTTGATGTCAGCGCCTCCAGCCACACCCGAAGAGATGACGAGGTCTGGGTGGTAATTATCAATCATTTCCACAGCTCCGATGGCGCTGTTCACCTTTCCGATGCCGCACTGCTGCATCACGACTTCATTTTCGCCGATCTTTCCGATGACGAAGTCCTTATGATTCTTTCGCTCAGTCTGCGATTCTGTCAATAATGTCTTGAGTTGCGTGAACTCCTTGTCCATCGCAACGATAATTCCTATTTTCATATCGATTTATTTCTATTCTGGGTGCAAAGTTACAAAATAAATCCCATAAAAAAACATTTCCCCACCTATATTTTATAATAGGCAGAGAAATGTTACAAGATGATATTGCAAACTGCGAAAAATGTATGATTCTATTAGAAGTTCACTCCGAAATTGAGCAAGAGGGCTCCATTATGCGATTTGTCAAAACTGTCGTGGCAGATGTTGGCAAGGCCGATGTCGTAGGTGAGGTCAGCATAGAACATATCGTAGCCGATGCCGCAACCGATGCGCAGACCGCCATCCAGGCGGCGGAAGTTGTCGCTGCGGAAGGAACTCTGGGCCTCTCGCTCGGCAAAGTTCTTGATCTTGCCACCTACACCTACAGCGAAGTAACCGCCGAATTGTGGCTGGATGGAGAAGTGGTCATCTACATCATACTTGTATTTCAGCACCGCAGGAATCTGCAGGTAGTTGAGGTCGTAGGTCATCTTCTTGCCGGAAACCAGATCTTTCTTGCCACCTTTTTCTATATAGGAGAGACCTGTCTCCAGATACAGAGGCGCTGTATCCGTAAGCGGAATGCCGGCAACAACGCCTACGTTGAGGCCCGTCTGCCAGTCACCGCCATCCAGACGGGAATCATCCGAATTCACGTAGGTGAATGCCGGACCGATTCGGAAACCGAAGTATGGAGCACTGTAACTGTGGTTGTATCTGTAGTCGAGATGTCCCGTCTTCTTGTTGTAATATCTACTATTCTTATAGTTCTGAGCTGTTGATGGTATCACTGCCAGGAGTATTGCCATCATGATAAATGCGATTCTTTTCATATTGATGTGATTTTAATTATTATCTGGTGCAAAGGTATGGATTTTCGGTCATCTTGCAGCGTGAGAATCCCTATAATGATAGGGGGAAAACCCTATTGCGTCTTTTCTTCGATAAAAAAAGTAAAAAGTTTCTTCTATTATTTTGTAGTGTCTTCATTTCTCATTATCTTTGCACCAAATTATAAACGTTTATAGAAAAAGATGAAATTATTGAAGAAGTATCTACTGGATATTCTGGTAGTGATTGTTTTTGCAGTGATCTCTTTCGTGTACTTCATGCCTGCCGACATGGACGGACGAATTCTGTTCCGACACGACTCGGCGGCGAGCAAGGGATTGGGACATGAGAAAGAGCTTTTCCAACAGCAGACTGGCGAGACAACCCGTTGGACCAACTCTGTGTTTGGTGGTATGCCAACCTATCAGATGTCGCCTTCGTACGGCAGTACCCAGGTGCTCAGTCAGGTAACGAAGGCTTATCATCTGTGGTTGCCTGATTATGTATGGTATGTGTTTGTCTATCTCCTGGGCTTTTATATCATGCTCCGTGCCTTCGATTTCCGACAATCGCTGGCGGCGCTGGGTTCCATCATCTGGGCATTCTCATCCTACTTCTTTATTATCATTGCTGCAGGTCATATCTGGAAGGTATGGGCTTTGGCCTATCTGCCTCCTATGATTGCGGGTGTGGTACTGGCTTATCGGGGTAAGTATCTGAAAGGTCTGCTCCTCACCGCCATTTTCTCGGCTTTCGAGGTGAATGCCAACCACGTGCAGATGACCTACTATTATCTCTTCATCATCCTCTTCATGGTGATTGCCTTCCTGGTAGATGCCATCAAGAAGGGGGAACTCGCCCGCTTCGGCAAGGCGACTGCGGTATGTGCCGTGGGTGCCCTCATCGGTATCTCGCTCAACCTCTCCAACCTGTATCATACCTGGCAGTATGGTCAGGAAACCATGCGTGGAAAGAGCGAACTGGTGAAGAAGAATACTGCCAACCAGACCAGCAGTGGTTTGGATAGAGACTATATCACCCAGTGGAGCTATGGTATTGATGAGACCTGGACGCTCCTGATTCCTGATGCCAAGGGTGGTGCTTCCGTACCTCTCGCCCAGAATACGCAGGCGATGGAGAAGGCGGATCCTAACTTCGTGCAGATTTATCAGCAGCTCGGACAGTACTGGGGCAACCAGCCTGGTACGAGCGGTCCTGTATATGTAGGAGCATTCGTATGTATGCTCTTCATTCTCGGTTTGTTTATTGTCAAGGGTCCGATGAAGTGGGCATTGCTGGCTGCCACCATCCTGAGCATCCTGCTCTCCTGGGGTAGAAACTTCATGCCGTTCACCGATTTCTTCCTTGATTACATTCCGATGTATGCCAAGTTCCGAACGGTGGCTTCTATCCTCGTGATAGCCGAGTTCACCATTCCGTTGCTTGCCATGATGGCTTTGAAGAAAATCATTGATGAGCCGGAGATACTCACCCGTAAGATCAAACTGGTATATGCCAGCTTTGGTCTGACGACAGGCTTCTGTCTGCTCTTTGCCCTGATGCCGAGTGTCTTCTTCCCTGATTTCATTTCCGTTCAGGAAACTCAGGCGTTGCAGCAGTTGCCGGCAGAATACCAGGGACCGCTCATGAGCAATCTCATCGAGATTCGCAAGAGCATCTTTACTTCTGATTGCTGGCGCTCGTTCTGGGTCATCGTCATCGGTTCAGCCTTCCTGCTGCTTTACAAGATGAAGAAGTTGGGTGCTGAGTATATGATTGCCGGCATCGCCGTACTCTGTCTCGTAGATATGTGGATGGTGAACAAGCGTTATCTCTACGATGATATGTTCGTAGATAAGAACGTGCGCGATACTCCTCAGCAGATGACGGAGACCGATAAGATTATCTGCCGCGACAAGGCGCTCGATTACCGTGTGCTCAATCTCGCTTCCAATACCTTCAATGAGAACGAGACCTCTTATTACCACAAGAGCATCGGCGGTTATCATCCTGCCAAGCTCCGTCGCTATCAGGAGATGATTGATGCACATATCGCTCCTGAGATGCAGAAGACGATGAAGGCTGTGGCTGAGGCAGGTGGTGATATGACCAAGGTGAATGGCGACAGTATTTTCCCTGTATTGAACATGCTCAATACCAAATACTTCATCCTGCCTTTGCAGGGCGGTCAGACGGTTCCAGTACAGAATCCATACGCCTACGGCAATGCCTGGTTCGTGGATGAGGTGCAGTATGTCAACAATGCCAATGAGGAGATTGATGGCGTGGGCAAGGTCAACCTCCGTCATGTGGCGGTGGCTGATGCCAAGTTCAAGGAGCAGCTGGCTCAGAGCGTGAAGCAGGATGATACTTCGGTGGTGAAGATGATCCAGTATAAGCCAAACAACCTCACCTACGAGGTGAAGTCGAGCAAGGGTGGCGTCATCGTCTTCTCTGAGATTTACTATCCTGGATGGACTGCTACCGTAGATGATCAGCCTGTAGAACTGGGACGTGTGGATTATATCCTCCGTGCCATCAACGTGAAGCCGGGCAACCACAAGGTGGTACTCGATTTCCATCCTCAGTCGCTCAAGAATACAGAGACGGTAGCTTATATCGGCTATGGTGTTCTGGTACTCCTTATTATAATAGGTATAGGAGTGGAAATCAAAAAGCGCAAGAAGACAGCCGAGGTCGTTAAGGAATAAAATAATGATCGTTAAGGAATAAAGACGAAAAGACAGATGCTATTTCGAACAGAAATTGATATTCCGAAGGCCGACTTCGAGATACAGCCGGCAGAGCAGATGCTCTTCGTGGGCAGTTGCTTTGCCGACAATCTGGGTCGCCGATTCGTGGAGAATCGCTTCCGTGCCACGGTGAATCCCTTCGGTGTGATGTATAATCCGGCAAGCATTCTCCATACGGTAGAGAAATGCGCCGGGGTGCATCCTCGTGTGGCAGTCTTTACGTTGGGTACGAACCACGTGTATATTCTGAAGGAAACGGGCGAGATTGTGGATAACTGCCAGAAGCGCCCCCAGCGCCTTTTCGAGGAAAGGGAACTGAGTGTAGAGGAATGTGCTGCGTATCTGCAAAAGGCGATTGATTTGCTGAAACAACGAGGTTTGAAAGATGAAACATCGGAAGATGAAGCTTTCGATACCGGCTTGAAGGTAATCATAACCGTAAGCCCCATCCGTTATGCCAAATACGGCTATCATGGAAGTCAGCTTTCGAAGGCTACGCTTCAGTTGGCTGCAGACCGCTTGGTGAAGGCGAATCCTGGTGTGTTGAGCTATTTTCCAGCTTACGAAATCATGAACGATGAACTTCGTGATTACCGATTCTACAAGGAAGATATGCTGCACCCGAGCGATCAGGCAGTAGAATATATCTGGGAGAAATTCCGGGAAACCTATTTCGGCAAGGCTGCCGAGCTGTTCCTGGAAGACTGGCGTCCCATCCGGGAAGCCCTCGGACACAAGCCCTTCAACCCCGATAGCGAGGAACATCAGAAGTTTATCGCCAGAACGGAAGAAAGGAAAAGATGGTTCGAGAAAAAGTATGGATTAGTGGCGGGCTGAAAGCCCAAAAGCATAATATAGAACATTTAAAGTATTAAGACAATGACATATACTATTGAAAAGGTAACCACACTGATAGGTGCGCGTCGCTATGGAGACAATGATACCAACATCGGTTTTATCCTGACCGATAGTCGTTCTCTTTGTTTCCCAGAGGAAACTCTGTTTTTTGCACTCAAGTCTGAGCGCAATGATGGTCATAACTACATCCCTGAACTGTATCGTAGAGGTGTGAAAAACTTTGTGGTAACTGATGTCCCTAAAGGCTATGCTTCTGATTATCCGGAGGCTAACTTCCTGAAGGTGGTCAATACGCTGGAGGCTCTTCAGCGTCTGGCTGAACGCCATCGTGATGAATTCAATATCCCTATCGTGGGTATTACGGGTTCCAACGGCAAGACGATGGTCAAGGAGTGGCTCTATCAGCTGCTCTCGCCAAGCATGTTCGTTACCCGCAGCCCTCGCAGTTACAATTCCCAGATAGGTGTGCCATTGTCTGTCTGGCTGATGAACGAGCAGACCCAGGTAGGTGTCTTCGAGGCGGGTATCAGTCAGCCTGGCGAGATGCTTGCCCTCCGTGACATCATCCAGCCTACCATCGCCGTTCTTACCAATGTGGGTTCAGCCCATCAGGAGAACTTCTCTTCCCTGGAGGAGAAGTGCCGTGAGAAGCTCATCCTCTTCCATGATGCTGAAACCGTGGTTTATGATGGCGATGATGAGGTGATTACCAAGGTGGTGGCTGAATATCCTGATTATAAAGGCGAGAAACTCTTCTGGTCGCTCCAGAACCCTGAGGCTCCTTTCTATGTCAAGAAGATTGAGAAGCAGCAGAGCGTGAGCGTCATCACCTATATATATAAAGGTGTAGAGGATAGCTTCTCCATTCCTTTCATCGATGATGCTTCCATCCAGAACTCCATCATCTGTGCTGCTGTCGCTTCCAAGATCGGACTCTCTGCCGAGGATATCGACAAGCGTATGGCACAGCTCGAACCGGTTGCGATGCGACTGGAGGTAAAGGTGGGGCAGCATGGCTGTACACTCATCAACGACAGTTACAACAGCGATATCAACTCACTCGACATCGCTCTCGACTTCATGAACCGCCGTCCTGATCATCGTGGTCGTCGCCATACTTTGATCTTGAGTGATATCTATCAGAGCGGTCAGACTCCCGAGGCTCTATATAAAGAGGTGAGCGATCTCGCCCGCAAGCGTGGCGTAGTGAAGTTCATCGGTATCGGTCCGGAACTCTGCAAACAGCATGATACGATTCAGATTTCAGAAAAGTTCTTCTTCCCGAATGTGGAGGAGTTTATCAATAGTGAGGTCTTTGCCTCCCTCCGCGATGAGGTCATCCTCCTGAAGGGTGCCCGCCAGTTTGGTTTCGATCAGCTTACCGAACTGCTGGTGCAGAAGGTGCATGAAACCACCCTCGAGGTCAACCTGAATGCGGTGGTTGCCAACCTCAACTACTACCGTGCCTTCATGAAGCCGGAAACCAAACTGGTCTGCATGATCAAGGCGGATGGCTATGGCGCTGGAGCGGTAGAGATTGCCAAGACCCTGCAGGATCATCGTGTAGATTATCTGGCTGTGGCTGTTGCCGATGAGGGTGTCACCCTTCGCAAGAACGGTATCACCAGCAACATCATGATCATGAACCCGGAAATGACAGCCTTCAAGACCATGTTCGATTACGACCTGGAGCCTGAGGTATATTCTTTCCGATTGCTCGATGCGCTCATCAAGGCTGCAGAGAAGGAGGGTGTTACAGGATTCCCTGTTCACATCAAGCTCGATACCGGTATGCATCGCATGGGCTTCGATCCTGAAAACGATATGGAGGAGCTTATCGGTAAGCTGAAGCATCAGAATGCCATCATCCCTCGTTCTGTCTTCTCTCACTTCGTGGGAAGCGATGACGATAGTTTCGATGACTTCTCTGCCCATCAGTTTGAACTCTTCGATAAGGGAAGCCGACAGTTGCAGGCTGCCTTCGACCATAAGATCCTGCGCCATATCTGCAATTCGGCAGGTATCGAGCACTTCCCGGAGCGCCAGTTGGATATGTGCCGCCTGGGTCTCGGACTCTATGGCATCAACTCCCGCAACAACAAGACCATCAACTGCGTGAGCACCCTGAAGACTACCATTCTCCAGATGCACAACGTGAAGGCGGGCGATAGTGTGGGCTACAGTCGCAAGACCATCCTCGATAAGGACAGTGTCATCGCTGCCATTCCTATCGGATATGCTGATGGCTTGAACCGCCGTCTCGGCAATCGCCATGCCTACTGTCTGGTCAATGGTAAGAAGGCAGATTATGTAGGCAACATCTGTATGGATGTGGCGATGATTGATGTCACCGGCATCAACTGTAAGGAAGGTGATAGCGTGGAAATCTTCGGCGAGCATCTTCCTGTTCAGGTGTTGAGTGATATTCTGGAGACAATTCCTTACGAAGTGCTGACCACCATCAGCAACCGAGTGAAGAGGGTTTATTACCAGGATTAAGCGTGAAAAGAAGCGTTGCTGGTGACAATAAATCGTGCAAAAACGTATAAAAAACGATAAATCCCATCCGAAAAGTTCGGATGGGATTCTTTTTTACGTAATTTTTTCCATTAAAACGTATTGAATATGAATAAAAAAGTGTATCTTTGCAACCAACAAATCATCTAAAAACAAGCAAGGGTGCACTTTTATGTGTATTTCTTTAACTATTTAACAATTGTTGGTATGGGTGTGCTCACCATCCTCACCATCGCCCTGCTGGTTCTCAACCGCCAGCGCATCGTGAAGGTAGAAAAGGCAGCAAAAAAGGTAAAAATATAAAAACAAAATAGCAATGAAGAAATTAACATTAATATTAGCTGCAATGGTATTAACAGCAAGCCAGGCTTTTGGCCAGTGTAGTAAGTGTGGATACGAAGTGAAGGCAGAAAATGCCTATACTAATTATAACGTTCGTTATGCGAGCAATCCGATGGATGCCAAGCATTATACAACCGAGCGTCTCCGCAGCGTGTTCGCTATCGAGAAGGTGTTCGCTCCAGGCGAGGTAAACTGGACCTACACTATGTTCGACCGTTTCCTCATTGGTGGTGCAGAGCCAACAACCGCTCCTTTGAAGCTCACTTCTATCGCTCCGCTTTATACCGATAAGCCAAACGATCAGAAGAATCTGCTCGACAACCGTGAGTTGGGTATCATCAATATCGGTGGCGAGGGAACTGTTACCGTAGATGGCAAGAAATATACACTTGCTTTTCAGGAGGCTCTCTATGTAGGTCGTGGTGCCAAAAGCATCGAGGTAAGCAGTAAGGATGCTGCCAAGCCTGCTAAGTTCTATATGAACAGTGCCTGCGCTCATCAGACCTATCCTACCAAGAAGGTAACCCTGAAGGATGCCAACAACATCAAGGCGGGTAGCCTGAAGGAAAGCAACGACCGTGTAATCCACCAGTTGATTATTGATGGCGTGGCTGGTGTCCGTACCTGCCAGCTGCAGATGGGTGTTACCGAGTTGAAGGAGGGTTCTGTTTGGAACACCATGCCAGCTCATACTCACCTCCGCCGTATGGAGACTTACCTTTATTATAATGTACCAGAAGGTCAGAAGATTCTCCATATAATGGGTGAACCACAGGAGACACGTCCTATCTGGTTGAACAATGAGCAGGCTGTCATTGCTCCTGAATGGTCTATCCACTGCGCTGCAGGTACCAGCAACTATACCTTTATCTGGGGTATGGCGGGTGAGAACCTCATCTATAATGATATGCAGGTGGTGAAGATCCCTACATTGGAATAACCCCTTTGTTTAAATATAGGCAAACCTGGCTTGGTAACACAAGTCAGGCTTTGCCATCTAAAAACCGTAATAAACAACAAAGTAAAAATATAACGCTTAAAAACTGAGGCAAATGAGTCCTATTTCAACGAGTAAAATGTCCAACTTCCGTTGGGTAATCTGTGCGTTGCTTTTCATTGCCACCACAGTCAATTACATGGACCGTCAGGTTCTGTCATTAACATGGAAAGACTTCATCGCTCCAGAATTCCACTGGACTGATGACGACTATGGTACGATTACCGGTCTTTTCTCTATCTTCTATGCCATCGCCAACCTCTTTGCAGGTAAGTTCGTGGATTGGATGGGTACCAAGAAGGGTTATCTCATCGCCATCTTCGTATGGTCAACCGGTGCTGTGATGCACGCAGGTTGCGGTTGGGTAGCTATGCAGATCGAGGGTTACGATTCTATCGAGGCACTCCGCCTGGTACAGGCTGGCAGTGATGCAGCTGTAGCTATTGCCACCATCAGTGTATGGTTGTTCCTCTCTTGCCGCTTGATTCTTGCTGTGGGTGAGGCTGGTAACTTCCCTGCAGCCATCAAGGTAACCGCTGAGTATTTCCCAAAGAAAGACCGTGCTTTCTCTACAGCTATCTTCAACAGTGGTGCATCTGTTGGTGCCTTGGCAGCTCCAGCTACCATTCCATTGCTGGCTCGCTGCATGGGCTGGGAGTGGGCTTTCATCATCATCGGTGTGCTCGGTTATGTATGGATGGGTCTCTGGGTGTGGCTTTATGAGAAGCCTTCTCAGAGCAAGTATGTAAACAAGGCTGAGCTTACTTACATTGAGCAGGATGAAAATATGGAGAAGGTTGAGGCTGAGAAAGCTGAGACTGTAGAGGCTTCTGAGGAGAAGACAATCGGCTTCCTCAAGTGTTTCAGCTATCGCCAGACCTGGTCGTTCATCGTGGGTAAGTTGATGACCGATGGTGTATGGTGGTTCTTCCTCTTCTGGGCTCCTGCTTACTTCTCTGATCAGTATGGTTACTCTTCAGACTCTGGTATGGGTATCGCCCTCATTTTCACTCTTTATGCGATTGTTACGGTATTGAGTATTGGTGGCGGTTATTTGCCAACCTATTTTGTAGATAAGAAGGGGATGAATCCATATATCGGTAGAATGCGTGCGATGTTGATCTTCGCTTGCTTCCCATTGCTCGGTCTGATAGCTCAGCCTATGGGTGAGTACAGTGCATGGTGGCCAGCTATCATCATCGGTTTGCTCGGTGCTGGTCATCAGGCTTGGTCTGCCAACCTCTATTCTACCATCGGTGATATGTTCCCTAAGTCAACTGTGGCTACCATCACTGGTATTGGTACCATGGCGGGTGGTATCGGTTCTTTCCTCATCAACAAGGGTTCCGGTATGCTCTTCACCTACGCAGAGGGGCAGGGTTCTGCCTTCACCTTCATGGGCTTCGATGGCAAGCCAGGTGCTTATATGATTGTATTCTGCATCTGCAGCGTGGCTTACCTCGTAGGCTGGTGTAGCATGAAGGCATTGGTGCCTAAGTACAAGCCAATCGTCGTTGAGTAGTTTTTGCCCCTAAAATACGCAAGAATAAATAAATTGGTTTAAAATATTTGCACGTATGATTTTTTTTTGTAACTTTGCACAAAACTTAGTATATTACTTAAACTTAAAAAATAATGAAGAAAGCAGTTGTGGTTATAGCTTTACTCAGCCAGGCTCTGGGCTTGACTTATGCCGACGATCAGACCGGGACAAGGGGTATCGGACAGTATCCGGGACGCCCGTCTCAGTTTACGGCTCCTCAAATGGTGAAAGATGATACCTATAGGAACATTGCCTTGAACCGTATGGTATATACTTCCTCGAATGCCGATTTCAATCTTACAGGTCATCTGGTAACAGATGGTATCATCACCAGCAAGGCTCCTTCCTTCCTAAGTGTAAGAACGAATGAAGGCGAGTTGTCCAACCGTGACAAGGAGAAGATGATTGATGGCAACACGGTCACCAGTCAGTATATCAAGGGCGAGAAGGCTTTTGCTGAGTTCAATTGGGAAGCCATGAAGGTAAACCTCAGAAACCTGAAGTTTACAGGTGAATTGGCTTACTATCAGGACAAGGCTACTCAGGGGTATGTGATTCGTGTGATGGGGTCACACAATGGTCAGAAATGGGAGGTGCTGGGAGAAGCGAAAGGCACCGGACTTCCTGGCGAGGCTACCAAACAGCAGGTAAGTTCCGACCCAAACAAGTTCCAGGATGTGGTGCGCCTGCCGCTCCGCAAGCTGAATGTTTCCATTCCTTTGAAGAAACCGGGCAACTACGAGCACGTACGCATCAAATTTACTATGCCGGGTGCAGCGTGGTGGCGCGTCAAACTCATCGATAATACCACTTCCTGGCGTCCATCCATGCACTTCTCCAGTGTATGGAAGTCAGAATTGGCAAAGAATGATCAGTGGCTCTATGTAGATCTGGGTACTGTGGCTGATTTCGATCAGGTGAATCTCTTCTGGGTCAACAAGGCTCGCCAGGGCAAGATTCAGGTTTCCAGCGATGCCAGAAAATGGAGTGATATTGCTACCCTGGGTCAGCAGAAGCAGAAGGGCTTGACCGAGAAGGTGGCTTGCAAGGGGCATGGCAGATATGTGAGATTGCTGCTTACCCAGCCGGATGCTTCCGGTCGCTATGCCTTGTCTGAGATGCAGGTGATGGGTAAGGGTGGCTTGCGTGCCGAGGCAGCCAACACTTTGGCTTCTAAGGATGGCAAGCAGATGCTCAACCAGTGGCAGCTGCGCCGTGAGGGAAGTGATGCCTGGATTCAGGCTACCGTTCCTGGAACCGTGCTTACCAGCTATATGAATATCGGTGCGGTGCCTGATAACCGCTACGATGATAATATGCGACAGATTTCCGAGTCGTTCTTCAACTCAGATTTCTGGTATCGTACTACCATCAACCATCAGCCATCTGCCAACAAGAACCAGCATACCTATCTCAACTTCGATGGTATCAATTGGAAGGCGGATATCCTCCTCAATGGTGAGAAGATTGGCAGGATCGAAGGTGCCTTTATCCGCTCTCGTATCGACGTGACCAAGAAGTTGAAGACGGGTGCCAACAAGCTCGAGGTGCATGTCATCAAGAATGCCCACTTCGGCGTGGTGAAACAGAAGAATCTCCAGAATACCGACCTCAATGGTGGTGAGTTGGGTGCTGATAACCCAACCTTCCACGCATCTATCGGCTGGGACTGGATTACCAATACCCCAGGTCGTGAAATCGGTATCTGGAATGATGTCTATCTCACCCACGATAACGGTGTGAGCGTTTCCGATCCGCTGGTAATATCTACTTTGAATTTGCCGGATACATTGGCAACCATGACTCCATCTGTCTTCCTGAAGAATGCAGATGCCGTGGCTAAGACTGTGAAGCTTTCCGGTTTTATCGGCAAGATCCAGTTCGAGCAGGAAGTTAGCCTGCAGCCAAACGAGAAGCGTGAGGTGGCTTTCGTTCCTGCTGATTATCCGCAGCTCAAGAACCAGCGCATGAATCTCTGGTGGCCTAACGGCTATGGTTCTCCTTATTTATATGATGCCGGTTTCAAGGTGTCAGACAAGGCTTCAGGCGAGGTAATCTCTGAGGTCAACTATAAGGCGGGTATCCGCCAGATGAGCTATGCCGACCTGGATACCCAGACCAAGATCTACATCAATGGCAAGCGATTGAATCCATTGGGTGGTAACTGGGGATTCTCCGAGACCAACCTCAACTACCGTGGACGTGAATACGATGCTGCCGTTCGCTACCATAAGGAGATGAACTACAATATGATTCGCGACTGGGTGGGTCAGATTGGTGATGAGGAGCTGTATGAGGCATGCGATAAGTATGGTATCATGATCTGGCAGGACTTCTGGTTGGCTAACCCATGGGACGGACCGGATCCTGATGACGACAAGATGTTCCTCGAGAACTCTGCCGATTACATCTCCCGCATCCGCAGCCATGCTTGTATCGGTATCTATTGCGGTAGAAACGAGGGTTTCCCTCCTGCATCCATCGACAAGGTGCTGAGAGAGCAGGTCAAGGATATCCATCCACAGTTGGGCTATATTCCTAGCTCAGCCGACCTCGGTGTCAGCGGTCATGGTCCTTACCAGATGAAGTCACCATCTTTCTACTTCGCTAATCAGAGCCATAAGCTGCATTCAGAGCGTGGTATGCCGAATGTGCCTACCTTCGAGTCTCTGAGCAGAATGATGGAACCGGAGCATCTGTGGCCACAGAGCGATGCTTGGGGACAGCATGATTATACATTGAAGGGCGCCCAGGGTGGTGAGTCTTTCAACAACATCATGGAGAAACGTTATGGCAAGCCTCAGAGTGCTGAGCAGTTTACCAAGTGGGCACAGTGGCTCAACTATGATGGCTACCGTGCGATGTACGAGTCTTCTCAGCAGGATCGTCTCGGTTTGCTCATCTGGATGAGTCATGCCTGCTGGCCAAGCATGGTTTGGTGTACCTACGATTATTACTTCGAGCCAACTGCAGCATACTTTGGTGTGAAGAAGGCTTGCGAACCATTGCATATCCAGTACAACCCAGTGAAGAAGGTTGCCGAGGTGGTCAACTTTGCCGGTGGTGCCAAGGATGGCTTGGTTGCCAAGGCTCAGGTCTTTGATATGTACGGAAAGTTGATCAAGGAGGAGAGCAAGGAAGTGAATGTGGCGGAAGACCAGACCCTCGATGCCGTTAGCGTAAGCGAGCCGGATGAGGAGGTTTACTACATCAAGTTGACTCTGGAGCAGAACAACCAGGTGGTTTCAGACAACTTCTATGTGATGGGTAAGGAAGAGGATAATCTCCAGGCACTCTCTAAGTTGCCAAAGGCAGATGTTGCTGTCAGCGGCAAGCGTTTCGTTCAGCAGGGCGAAGAGTGGGTTGGCGAGGTAGAAATCCGCAATACCGGCAATGTACCTGCCCTCTTGGTTCGCCTGAACCTGAAGGGTGGAGATGGTGAGCAGATTCTCCCTGTTATCTACAGCGATAACTATTTCAGTCTGATGCCGAACGAGTGCAAGACTATCAAGGTATCTTATCGTGATGAGGATGGCAGAAATCAGGCACCTTACGTAGAGATTACAGGTTTCAATAAGTAAAACTGAAAGTAAAATAAAAAAGCGCATCAGCGAGATTAACTTGCTGATGCGCTATTTTTTTGCAGTAAGACATTTGTCTTAACTCCTTTGACTCCTTTAACTTCCGAACTAAAGGAATCCCTGCTGCTTGAGGGCATCGAGGAATCCGATGCTCATGGCTTCGCAATCCTTCTTGGTATATCGGATATCGGTGAAAACCTGGGCTAATGTTTCTACGTTGTTGATGCGTACAAACTCCTGGTTCTCTTCCAGTGCTTCCTTCTCGGCATAGAAGTCATCAATCTTTTCTGGGGTATAATCCTCGAAATGCTCGTTGTGGATGATGCTTCTCAATGGCAGACGGTCGTTCTGGGCAGGCTGCTCATCCGGCCATCCGATGGTAAGGGTAGCCACAGGCATTACCAGCTTCGGCAACTTCAGGGTGTCGATGATCATTTTCGGCATATACACCGTGGTGCCCAGGAAGCAGGTTCCCAGACCTGCCTCTTCTGCCAGATTGGTAAAAGTCTGCGTGAAGAGCAGGGCATCGGTAGCCGCATTCATAAACGAGAGAATGTTGTCGTATCCCGGGGTTCCCTTGCGGTTTTCTGCCCAGAGGGTGGTGCGGCGGTAGTCGGCGCAGATGGTGAGTACCACAGGAGCGCCTGTCACCATCGGCTGGTTGAAGTGGGCAGGTGCCAAAGCCTTCTTTCCCTCTTCGCTGCGGGTTACCACTACGCTGTAGAGCTGCAGGTTTCCCATGGTAGGAGTACGCATCGCCTCTTCCAGCAATCTGTTCAAAAGTTCTTCTGTTACCTCTCTGTCTGCATATTTGCGAATCGAGGTTCTTTTCTTGATTGATTCCATATCTTGTTTCTTTTTCTAATATCTTATGCAAAGATAATGCAAGCGAGCGCAATGTAAGCTTGCTTACAAATTGCCGAGTGCAGCTTATCTTATGCAAAGATAATGCAAGTTTCCCAAAAAGAACACGGTTCTTTTACATTTTTTGCTATATAATGAGCTTTTCGTGCGTTTTTTGATGAAATATCTGCTCAAACGTTTCATATTTTAGAAATATTGTTTTAATTTTGCAGCTAATTATTAAACGTTTAATATGGAATATACTGAAAATATGACTTTCGAAGAGGCGAGCCACGCCTTGATGAAAGATTTGAAGACCCGATTGGCTGAGCTGCACGGGCATTTCGATGCTCAGAATGTCGATTGGCATAAGCTCCATCTTCCATTGGCGAAACTTGTTTCCGAAGAAACACAGAAATCAATCGGCAGCCCGGAAGTGGTAGAGGTTCGACCTAAGGAATTGGAGTGCGATGTGGTAAGATACCAGAACAATAAGGAGAGATGGGTGGCTTTGGTCGGATTGCTCAATGGTCATCCCTACGAGATATTCACCGGTTTGCAGGATGAGGATGAAGGCATCATGCTCCCCAAGTCTGTCACCAAGGGCAAGATCATCAAGACGGTGCTCCCGGAAGGACAGAAGCGATATGATTTCCAGTTTGTCAACAAGCGTGGCTACAAGATTACCGTCGAAGGATTGAGCGAGAAGTTCAATCCCGAGTATTGGAACTATGCCAAGCTCATATCCGGCGTTCTGCGCTATCGTATGCCGGTTGCCCACGTCATCAAGCTGGTCAATCAGCTGCAGCTCACCTCCGAAACCCTCAACACCTGGCGGGTGGGCGTGGAAAGAGCCTTGAAGAAGTACCTCTATGAAGAAAATGGAATAGATAACTTGGAAAACGGAATAGATGATAAGGAGACTGAAGATGAAATTGATGAGCAGTAAGATATACCTCAGGAATGTGCGTTTCCACGCTTTCCATGGCGTATTGCCGCAGGAAGGAATCGTTGGCAACGATTATCTTGTCAACCTGGTGCTGGATTATGACTTCTCTTCTGCCATGAAGACCGATGATCTTCAGGGAACCCTCAACTATGCCGAGGTCTATCAGAAGGTAAGAGAAGAAATGGCGGTGCCCAGCAAGCTCCTGGAGCATGTGGCAGGCAGAATCGCCCATAGGCTCTTTTCCGATTTCCCGGAAATCCAGAAACTCCAGCTCTCTATCACCAAGGTGAATCCACCGATGGGTGCCGATAGCGACGGCGCAGGGGTAGAGGTTGTATTAACAAATGATAAAACTTGTAGTTAGAATTAGGTTTTCTGATAATAAAGTAGTAATTTTGCAAAATCATCAGAAAGTATGTGTAAGAAAGTAACACTGATATGGGCTTTGATGTGCATGTTTGTAATGACATCGTTAGCTGCCAATAAGCGATTCACGCTGGTCATCGACCCTGGTCATGGTGGCCATGATGCCGGAGCACTCGGAGCCATATCCAAGGAAAAGAATATCAATCTTGCCGTTGCCTTGCGCTTCGGTAAGTATGTGGAGCAGAATCTCCCGGAGGTAAGAGTCATCTATACCCGCACGAAGGATGTCTTCATCCCGCTCAATGAGCGTGCGAATATCGCCAACCGTGCCAATGCCGATCTCTTTATCTCCGTGCATACCAATGCCTTGCCGGCAGGAAAGGTGGCTCGTGGCTTCGAAATCTATACCCTCGGTATGCACCGTGCCAAGGATAATCTCGATGTGGCGATGCGGGAAAACTCCGTCATCTCGATGGAGAAGGACTATCAGCAGAGATATCAGGGCTTCGATCCCCGCTCTTCTGAGAGCTATATCATCTTCGAGTTCATCCAGGGCAAGAACATGGAGCGCAGCGTAGATCTGGCACGAATGATTCAGCGAGGTGTCTGCGATGGTGCCAACCGTCCCGACAAGGGCGTGCATCAGGCGGGATTCCTGGTCTTGAGAGAGACTTCCATGCCGGGCTGCCTCATTGAGTTGGGATTCATCACCACTCCTGATGAAGAGCGCCTGCTCAACAATGACAGCAGAGTGGATGATATCGCCCGTGGCATCTACGAGGCTTTCGCAAAATACAAGAATAAGTACGACAGATCGGTTTCCATTCCTTATCGTGCCAAGGATTCCGAAGACGTGAATCTGCCGAAGATTGTTCCTGATCAGGAACCTGCGCCTAAGACTCGTGCCGTAACGAGGGTAGAGCATCCGAAGCGTGAAGAGGCAACGCCTGAACAGCCAAAGCAGGTGGAGAAGAAAGTGAAAAAGCCTGAGCCAAAGCGGGAGGTGAAGAAGCAGGAAACGAAGAAGGAGGTGAAGAAAGCTGAGATAGCCGATGCGCCGGTCTTCAAGCTTCAGATTTTCGTAGGTAGTAGAAACCTTCGCAAGGGAGATGCTCATTTCAAGGGCGAAACCGATTACGATAGTTTCCAGGAAGGCAATCTGGTGAAATACACCCTGGGTGCATCCACCAATTACAACGAAATCTATCGCCTGCGCAAGGAAAAGCTGGATAAGTTTCCGGAGGCTTTCATCATCGCCTTCAAGAACGGACAGAAATATGACGTGAACCAGGCTATCCGGGAGTTCAAGCAGAACCGCAACCGGTAGCTCCCTTTTTCGGGCAGCCTGTGATTCGCTCTATATAAATAGGTATAATAAAAAGAACAAAAATAGATAAATATGAAACTGACAAAGGAAATTAGGATAGCGTTGGTCGCTATTGTAGGTATCTTGGTGATGTACTTCGGAGTCAACTTTCTGAAAGGCATCAACTTGTTCTCTACCAATAACACCTACTATATGACGTTTGATGACATCCAGGGGATGGGTGCTTCTACCCCTATCTATGCCGATGGTTACAAGGTGGGTACCGTGGATCAGCTGGATTTCGACTATTCAGGAAAGGGTCCCATCAAGGTCAAGGTGGATATCAATAAGGATCTGAGAATCCCTGCGGGTAGTACCGCAGAGATTTCTAAGGATATCATGGGCAATCTCCAGGTTAGTCTCCTGCTTGCCAACAATCCTCGCGAGCGTATCGAACCGGGCGGCATCATCCCTGGTATGGTGAATTCCGGTATGATGGGCAAGGCTGCTGAAATGATTCCGGTAGTCGAGAAGATGCTGCCTAAGCTGGATTCCATCCTCACCAGTGTGAATGCACTTCTGGCTGATCCTGCCCTGGCTGCTTCCCTCCACAATGTGGAGACCATCACCAGCAACCTCACCGTTTCCACCCGTGAGCTGAATACCCTGATGGCTGGATTGAACAGGCAGGTTCCAGGTATGATGAAGAAGGCGAATGGCGTTCTCGACAATACCAACCGACTCACCTCTAATCTGGCGAGCCTCGATGTGCAGGGCACACTCGACCGTGTGAATGCCACCCTCGATGGTGCACAGAAGTTCACCGAGCAGTTGAACAGCGGAAAGGGTAGCCTCGGTCTCCTCATGAACGATACCCGCCTCTATGAGAATCTGAACTCAACCATGTCGCATGCCGACTCTCTGGTCATCGATCTCAAGGCGCATCCAAAGCGCTATGTTCACTTCTCAGTTTTTGGAAAGAAAGACAAGTAGAGACTCGGATATGCCGTTTTGAAGGCTTCTTTGAGGAAAATGCCAAAATAAATTTTGTCTAAATAATAAAGGCAATGTTTCACGCCCCGGAATAGCTACAGAACTTGTTGTTTTTTAGCTATTTCGGGGTGTTTCGAAATTGTTTCACTGCCCCTAAAACGCAATTGTGGATAACTTTCTTAGTTGCTTGATTATGAGGTAGTTACCAGGGGAGTCTTAAAATATTATAAATAGCCCGATTTGCTACTTTGGGCTTTTTTTTGTAATTTTGCAGTCGATTTACACCAGGTGGTGCAATCTGATGTAGTGTTAAGGTAAAAAATCAATTAAATAAGAAGTAAATAGTGTCAATGTTAGCAAGTCCAAAAGCGCTTTGGGACAATAGTCTTTTGCTTATAAAGGATAATGTGTCAGAGCAGCAATATAATACATGGTTTCGACCGATAGTCTTTGAGTCGTACAAGCCTTCGACCAAGACTCTGTTGGTTCAAGTTCCAAGTCCATTTGTATATGAATACTTGGAACAGAACTATGTTGGCTTGTTGAGCAAGGTCCTTCATCGCAATTTCGGCGATGGCATCCGGCTCACTTATCGTGTGGTAACGGATAAGGAACACAGGTTGACCCAGGATGTGGAAGCTGATCCGGCTGATATTGATGAGGCTGAGCGCAGGAGATTGGCACAGCAGCCACAGACACAGGCTAACCCGGCAGAACCACAGCAGCTTGAAGACATTGATACCCAACTTGATCCGAAACTCACCTTCAATAATTATATGGAGGGTGACAGCAACAAGCTGCCACGTTCGGTGGGATTGTCTATCGCTGAGCATCCGAATACCACGCAGTTCAACCCGATGTTCATCTATGGTCCTTCTGGTAGCGGAAAGACTCACCTGGTGAATGCTATTGGTCTGAAAACCAAGCAGATGTATCCGCAGAAGCGTGTGCTTTATGTCAGTGCCCGCCTCTTCCAGACCCAATATACCGATGCGGTGCTGCATAATGCGAGCAATGATTTCATCAATTTCTACCAGTCTATCGATGTGCTCATCGTGGATGATGTGCAGGATTGGGCAGGCAAGGCGAAGACCTTGAATACCTTTTTCCACATCTTCAATCACCTCTTCCGTAACGGAAAGCGTATCATTCTGGCGAGCGATCGACCTCCGGTAGAACTCAAGGATATGCCAGACCGACTCATCACCCGTTTCTCTTGTGGACTGGTGGCGGAGTTGGAGAAGCCGAATGTGGAACTCTGCATCGATATCGTGAGCAACAAGGTGCGCAAGGATGGACTGAAGATTCCGAAGGATGTGGTTTCCTTCATCGCACAGACCTGCAACGGCAGTGTGCGTGATCTCCAGGGTGCCATCAATGGCTTGCTGGCTTACAGTATCGTATATAACAGCAGCATCGATATCCGACTGGCTGAGCGTGTCATCAAGCGTGCCGTCAAGGTTGAGGAGAGCAACAAGGTGCTCACCCTCGATGAAATCGTGGAGGCGGTCTGCAATCATTACAAGGTAACGGTGGCTGCAGTCAACAGCAAGAGCCGCAAGCGTGAGTACGTGGAGGCGCGTCAGGTGGCGATGTTCATGGCTCAGAAACTCATCAAGATGCCTGCTTCCAGAGTGGGCAAACTCATTGGTAATCGCGATCATAGCACGGTTATCCACAGTTGCGCCAAGGTAGAGGAGCGACTGAAGATTGATGCCGAGTTCTTCGATGAACTCTCTAGCATCGAGAATGGATTGAGAGTGAAGAGATAATTAACATAGAAATGATAATTAACATAGATAAGCACGGAACCTTGGTATAGTGGTTCTCGTTTATATAAATGAAACAAAAGGAAGTCGGGCAAGTTTGTATTTGTCTTGGCTTCCTTTTTCCGTTTTTATCAGCCTATACGCAAATTTTGCGTAAGTTTTCTGCCTTTTTTACATCTTCTATCTTTCTTTTTTGTATATTTGCAGTTGGATTATGTTTTACCCAAATTACTGTAGATATGGTTATGAAGATTTCACGTATTTGCATTTGGGTCCTCATGCTGGGGACTGTCATGGTATTCTCTTCTTGTGCGAATGAGCATCCTAAGGAGCAGCTCGACGGGAATGCCATGTATGGTTCTGCGTCTGAAATCTACAACCATACCGTATCTTCTCTCTATCAGGACATAGACTTTGTAGAGCATAGTGAGGAGGAAGACTCGCTCTATGCTGTGTGGAGTCATCTCTATCAGGTGATAGGAAAGGCGAATCAGTCGCTTGATATCATCGATTACAAGTCGGATTTGCTCTCTGTGAATCAAAAAGACCAGTTTAAGGCAGAGGTGCGTGCCATCAGAGCTATGATGTATTACGAGGCGATGGAGCTTTTTGGCAGGATTCCCGTGATTCTGTCTTCTGGCGAGGCGGCCATCTATGAGGCGGCTTCGGGCATTGCCGTGGCTTCGCTTACCGATGTCAACCTCTGTGCGCAAAGCGAAAGGAGCGAGGTGTTCCGCTTTATCTTCAGTGAGTTGCAGCAGGCGCTGCCTTATCTTCCGAATGAGCATAGCGCCAATGCTGGAGTGTATGAGGGAAGAATCACGCAACCGGTAATCAACTTCCTGTTGGCAAAGTTGGCTTTCAATGCTGAAATCTATACGTTTGATGATTGGACCAGAGGATATAAGAAACGTCCTAAAGGTAAGAAAATCCACTTTGTGGTTCAGACGGCCGATGGTGCTTCTCTGCTCAATGGTGGAACGGCTGGTGAGAATCGCAGCAAGGAATTGAATGCCTGGGAAACCTGTATCTTCTATTGTGATAAATTGGCCGCAGAAGGGTATGGTTTGGAGGAGAATGAGATATTCGATAGTTCCACTTATGCAAGGTTGCTTCGTGAGAATGGCGGTTCCCATCTGGTAGAAACGGAGCATCTCAAGCCGCTCTTCCGCTTCTGTTATCCCGAGGTATTGTTGATGAAGGAGAAGGCAAAGGTCTGCAAGGGGGATAATGCCAGTATTAATCTTGATGCTGTTCGTTCGAGTCTCGGTCTTGATGCCGTGCGCATGAATCCGGAAAAGTCGTCCCATAAGGTGGCTCCCCTTTTCCCGATTCCTCAGAAATGCCTCGACCTGAATCCCAAGCTCGTGCAGAATAAGGGGTATGAGAAGATATGAAAGTTAAGAGGGTGTGTCATAAGCCACATCCCATACGCCCTGAACCAACGGTCACCGGCCGAAGGGAAAGGTAAAGGGCAGAAGCTCCTAGCCCAGGGCAATCGCCCTGGGTATTTATGGATGCAAGCCTGTCGCCCTGTAAGGGCAAAAGCTTTTAAATTATAACTGATAGAACTTCGTGAAAGCCTTCACGCAGTATTCGTGATCAATCACGCTGCCTGTTTCGCGGCAACTGTGCATGGCGAGGATGGCATTACCCATGTCCACGCCCTTCAATGGAATGGAAGAGGCGAGGATATTGCCCAAAGTGCTTCCGCCAGCCACATCACTGTGGTTCACGAAACGCTGACAAGGCACACCCGCTGCCTCACAGATATTCGCGAAGATGGCAGCAGATACCGCATCACTCGCATACTTCTGTGCCGCATTGAACTTGATGACCGGACCGCCCCCCAGCATCGGATGATTCGTTGGGTCAAACTTCTCGCTGTAGTTAGGATGCCAGGCATGCGCATTGTCCGCAGAAATCATGAAGGCACGCTCCACTGCCTGATAATACGCCTCCTCCGTTCCGCTCTCTGCAAGAGCGATGCGCTGCAGCATATAAGAGAGGAAAGGACTTCCCGCCCCCTGCTTGGTCTGCGAACCCGTCTCCTCATTGTCGAAGATGGCGAGAACACGAGTAGCATCTGAAGATGAAGTTGCATCTGCTGCAATCATCGCTTCTACGCCCGCCCAGCACATCGACAGGTCATCGAGTCTTCCCGAAGAGATAAACTCATCGTGCACACCGAAGGTGCAGGCAGGAGTGGCATCAGCCAGATAGAGGTCGAAGTCGAGGATATCCTCCTTCTGTATATCCAGTTCGCCGGTAATCACGTTCATCAGCAGATTACCCTTCTCCAGTTCATCATTGATGATGCCGAGGATAGGGAGCACATCCTTCTGCTTGCTCAGCTTCACGCCATCGTTCACCTGACGGTTGAAGTGGATAGCGAGATTACTGATCTGCAGCAGAGGTCGCTGGATATGGAGTAGGAGAGTCTTCGGATGCATCGCATCCTCGCCCTTTACGATCACTCTACCCGCCAGGGTGAGTGGACGGTCGAACCAGGTTGACATAATCGGACCGCCATAAACCTCGGTATTCAGTTTCACGATACCGCCCTCGCAAGTTATCTCAGCGTTAGGCTTGATGCGGAAGGTAGGAGAGTCGCAGTGAGCGCAGATCATGTGGAAGCCGGCATCCGCCAGCCCCTTCTTTCCGATTTGGAAAGCATAGATAGAAGAGTCGTTCTTGGTAACGAAAAACTTGTCACCAGCCACAACCTTGCCCAGCGGCTCCTGAGGGTTCAATCGTCTGAACCCCTTCTTCTCCAATTCCTCAGAGATATTCTTCACAGCCAGGAAGTTCACTGGCGAAGCGTCTAAAAAGGATAATAATCTTTTGATCATAGTCTATATCTAATATATTAATTATGCTGCAAAGATAATGCAAAATTTTCATTTAATCTCATATTTCTACCTGTTTTTTCCATAATAGTTAAATATCTACAAGAATCCCCCATGATGTTTGGTGTTATGTTTTGAAAGCATTAATTTTGCACATCATAATTTTGGCAGATATACAGAATCATTTAAAACAAAGATAAATGGAAATAGTAATAGGAATCGTTATAGGTCTTGCCATCGGATTCTTCGTCGGCAAACTGATGGAAGCCAAAAAGGCGGGAGAGGAGAAAACGCAGCTCATTGCAAAGGCTCAGGTGCTGCAGGCTAACATCGAACAGAGTAATCTGCATCATGCTGCTGAGGTTCAATCATTGAAACAATCTTATGCCTCAGAGATCCAGGGCTTGAAAGCCCAGATGGAGAACGAACGGCTTTTTGCCGAAAAGCTCCGTGCAGAAAGCAACCAGCAGTGGGCGCAGAAACTCGAAAGCCTGAAGCAGGAGATGCATCGCATGACCATCGAACAGCAGAAAGCTGCTGCCGAACAGCTCGCTGCCAAGCAGTCGGCACTCCAGGAAAACAACCGACTCCAGATGGATGAACTTCTGAAACCTATCAAGGAGCAGTTTGCCGATTTCAAGAAATCGGTAGAAGAGAGCAAGACCCAGAACGAGGTGAATAAGAAGGAGCTGCAGAGTACCTTCGAGGCTACGATGAAACTCTTCCAGCAGGAACAGCAGCAGGCTGTAACAAGTCTGAAGGAGCAGACCTCTAAGATCGGTTCCGATGCCGCCAACCTTACCAAGGCTTTGAAGGGCGACAGCAAGATGCAGGGCGACTGGGGCGAGATGGTATTGGAAACCATCCTGGAAAACAGTGGTTTGCGAAAGGACGAGGAGTTCTTTATCCAGGAGAACACCAAGGATGAGAACGGCAAGAACTTCCGTCCCGATGTCATCGTCCGCTTCCCGGAAGGCAGGAGCGTGGTGATAGATAGCAAGGTATCTCTCACCGCCTATACCGATGCCTTGGCGGCAGAGACCGATGAGGAGCGGGAGAGGTTGATGAAGTCGCATGCCCAGAGTGTGCGCAAGCACATCGATGAGTTAGCGGAGAAGGATTATTCCAAGTTGGTAGAGGATGCCATCGGTTTCGTCCTGATGTTCATACCTAACGAGACGAGTTATATCGCAGCGATGAAGCAGCAGCCTGATTTGAGTCGCTATGCCTATCAGAAGAAGATCATCATCATATCTCCGAGCAATCTCCTGATGGCGTTGCAGCTGGCGTATAATCTCTGGCAGTATGACCGTCAGAACAAGAATGTGGAGAAAATCGTGAAGACGGCAGCCGATCTATATGATAAGGTTGCGACTTTCGAAGATACCTTTACAGGAATCGGCGAATTGATAACCCGCCTCTCCGGCACCTATGATAAGGCAAGAAAGCAGCTTTATGATGGTACCGGCAATGTAATGAGAAGGGTAGAGAGTCTGAAGAATCTGGGTGTAACTCCCAAAAAGCAGATCAAGGCATTAGAGGAGTAAATTTAATAAGCGTTTTTATCCGGGCAGATAATACTCTTGGCTGTCAGGAAGATAATACGGATGTCAAGCCAGAACGACCAGTTCTCGATATACCAGATGTCACGCTTGATGCGCTCCTCCATCTGCCAGAGCTCCTTCGTCTCACCACGGAACCCCGTTACCTGAGCCCAACCGGTAATACCAGGCTTCGAGAAGTGGCGAACCATATACTTATCAATCAAACTACCATAAACCTCAGTATGATACAACATGTGAGGTCTAGGACCCACGATACTCATATCGCCCTTCAATACATTGATAAATTGAGGGAACTCATCAATATTCGTCTTTCTCATGAAGTTGCCGAATGCAAACTTTCTTGGGTCATTCTTCGTAGCCTGAGCCTTGTCAGAATCCTTGTTCACATGCATCGAACGGAACTTCAGACACATGAAGGTATCACCATTCAGACCCGTTCTAGCCTGACGGAAGAAGATAGGACCCGGACTCTGAATCTTGATAATCAGCGCGATGATTGGGATGAAAGGCAAGAAACAGAGGCAGATTACACCACTCACGGCAATATCGAAAGCACGCTTGAGAATATGGTTCGAGATAGAAGACAGCGGCTCACGATGGTTCGTGTAAACCGTCTTACCCATAAAGTTCTTGGAATCCAGATGCAACTTATATTCGCCGAACAGACGAGGCAGATAATAGAAGTGCACCACGTTCTTGTCACAGAAACGCATGATCTTCACAATCTGGTCAGATTCCTTATGCGACAAGCTGCAGAAAACCTCATCCAGACCATAAGATGAACCGTTGATGGTATCGTTCTGTTTAGACTCTAAAAGTTTGTTAAGCTCCTGCATCGTGCCCAGTTTTTTCAGCTCCTGAGGCGCTCCGGCGATATCATCATCGGCATAATAACCCTTTACTATATAACCCGCAGAAGGATCTTCTGTCATGGTAATGTACATTTCTCTTACGGCAGGATCGCTACCCACGAAGATCACGGTACGACTGTTTCTACCTCTGGCACGGTGATATTTCAGAACCTTGAGCTCGATGAGTCGACTGATGATCAGAGCAAGATAGTAAGAGATGCCGAAGTAGAATCCGAACGTAAATATTTCTCCACCATGACTGAAGAATTTCAGGAAGACCATGAAACAGAAGGTAGTACAAAGTGCCAGGAAGAAAGTACGTTTGATAACTTGCTGAAAACCGATTCGTCTTACATGAATGATAGTACAGTAGTTGTATTCGCCGATGGCGAGAGCAACGTTTGCTATAAAGAATGTAATCTTTGTTCTCAGATCTAGGTAATCAGGAATATACTGAGATTCGAAGTTGATAAAGCCCAATAGTAAGCAGTTGAGGATGATGAAGTTAGCTAAGACCACCAACCTTCTAATCAGTACGTTACCTTTATAGATGTTTTTTTCCATAAGACATTATATGTAATTTAATTTTTTCGATTTCTCTTCTTAGAATATAAATTCCTCGTAAATTCGTCCGCAAAGTTAGCAATAAAAACTGAATTCCCCAAACTTTTCCCCATCTTTTTTCCCTGCAAATCCCTCCAGTCCTTCCCTCAATAATCCCAATATAATAAGGTGGTATTGATTATTTTTCATCGGATATTTTATTCCTCGTAATCCGATGAATAATGACACACCCTCCTTGCTTAGAGGTAGAGCTCTCTTTGGCTAAAGGGAGACGGAGGGATTCGAAATAATCTCTTTAACACTAAAGAGAAATGAGATGTTTTCGAAAAATAGGACTTTTATAGTTAAAAAAACAGAGAAACTAAAATATTTTAGTATGAACATAGCTAAAATATCAAATAAAAGCAGTATTTTTGCAAAAAACAAAATAATATGTCAATAAGGGAAAAGATAGAAAAAAAGAACTTGCCTCACGGCATTCACATTATGGAGCCTGATAACCCATCAGGTTCAGAAGCTTCAGAGACATTGGAACCAACCAGTTCTGAGCCGGGAAAAGCACGCTTGGGAATTAACGGCAAGGAAAATCCGGCAGAAAATCCCACATCCTGGAGCTATCTCTTCCTCCAACACATGGCAGCCAGGAATTTCCTGAAGTGGTTAAAGCGATATAATAAGGAGAGAGGTCATCAACCTTTCTTCATCCACCAGACCTATCAGTATTGTTATAAGAATGAGGCAGAGAAGAAGGGAGTCAAGAAGATCTTGGAGCCATCCGTCTCTGGATTAGTTTTTTTGCAGGGCACAGTAAAGGGTATTCAGAAGTTTTTGAAGCAATATTTTCCCCAGTATCATTTGGTCAACGATTGCAGCACGGGTAAGCCCGCCTCTATTCGCGACACCATCATGCAGCCCTTCATGAACGTGATGCATACGCATCCCGAGCAGATTACCTTCCTGAGAGATCCTTTCGAGAAGTTTTCGAGGGATCATGTCAAGCTAAGAGTCTTAACCGGACCTTTCGCCGGATATGAGGGGTACATCGTAAGAATAGATAGAGACCGTCAGTTAGTCTTCGATTTCGGAGGTTACGCCGTAGCCCTCCGTGGTGTCCACAACGAAGATTTCGAGGAAGTAAAAGAATAGGATTTTGAGAATAGTATAGTGTTTAAAAGCAATTGTTTCTTTTTGTTAAAAAACACTTTTGTAAAGCGATATATTCTTTATTATCAATAAAAACCATTAATTTTGCAGCGGAAAAACTCTACTCTGGCCGCAAACTCGCTCAGAATAGGGGCATCCGCCTTAGAGGTGGAGCTCCCTTTGGCTAAAGGGAGACGGAGGGATTCGAAAAAACTCCCTTATGTTAAGGGAAAAAGGGATTCGAAAAAAAAGATACTATCATTTGCTGATAAACCTAAAATCCGCAACTATCATCCAATACACGATTAAGGGTAGATTTATGAGTCGT